>Ga0307288_10000028_pt1 | contig 76392 bp, 119 predicted proteins | sample ER_DNA_142_FD_194469 | JGI IMG/M metagenome (GOLD analysis project Ga0307288, IMG submission 194469) | Bulk soil microbial communities from the East River watershed near Crested Butte, Colorado, United States - ER_DNA_142 | ecosystem: Environmental > Terrestrial > Soil > Floodplain | place... | reverse complement strand
AAGGCCGAACGGCGCAACTCAGCGGAAGGTTGCGCTCGCGTTGCGCCGCATCGCCGAGTACCGGGTGGAGCTGTTCGGCCAGGTGTCGCTCGACGCAATGCTGAACGAGGACGAGGACATGGAGGTCGGCCGGGAGTGGACCCCGGAGCTGGCTCAGCAGACCGGGGAGGCCGCGATCCTCGTCATCGCCGACGAGGCGGACGAGTACATCATGACGAAGGAGTGGGAGTGGTTGGGTGCCCGCGGACGGTCCCTCGGGATCTTCCTGGAGCCGTCCCTCCCGCGGGCCTCGACGGGTGAGATCACGGCGAAGCTCCGTTCGTCGCTGGCGACCTGGAAGACGTTCGCGATCGGCGACAAGTACAGCGGGGACTTTTCCCTGTCGAAGATCGCGGAGGAAGCGGGAGCGGACCCGTCCGCCCTGCGGCTCCCCGGCCTCCACTACCTCGACTCCGCCCCGGGCATCCCCCAGGAGCGCTGGCCGATCCTCTGCCGGACGTTCAAGTCGGAACGGCGGGCCCTGCGGAACCGGGTCCTCCAGGCCCGGTCGACGTTCACGCCGATGACTCTCTCCGCGGGTGCCGTCGCCGCGATGGGAGACCTGTACGACCAGATCACCCCGGACGTTCTGATCGGGCTCCGGCGGTCCGCGCCGAAGCACGAGGACGGCCCGGACCCCGAGGCGGTCATGGCCGCCGCGGAGGAAGCCGCCGACCAGGCCGACGCGGAGCGCGCGGCCGAAGCCGACCAGCCGAAGAAGAAGGGAGCCCGTAAGGCCCGGCCGGAGAGCCAGCCGGAGACGCCGGAGACCGGTGTGTACGAGCCCGACGACGCGAACGCCGAGGGCGACATGGAGCAGACACAGCAGATCCGGCGGGTGATCCGGAACCAGCCCGGAGCCGGGTTCGAGACCGAGGAAGGACGCGAAGTGGAAGCAGTCACGAAGACCCCGGAGGGCTCGACCCTGCCGGACGGCGAGGGCGGGATCGGGGAGGTGTCGACCATGGCTCACCCCGGCCTCGACGAGGAAGCGGTGGACCCGCGGGTCGGGATCGACGTCGGCGGGTTCGACACGGACCTCCCCGAGACGAAGCCCGTCGCCCCGAACAATGAACAGGCCGAGGCCGCGTTCGACGCCGCGATCGTCCGGCTGTACGCGAAGGGGAAGACGACGATCACGAACCAGGACGTCCACGACGAAATGGAGTACGCCTGGTCCGACCCCACCATGTCCCGCCGGCTGTCCGCGGTGTGCGAAGGTACGCGCATCCTGCCCCACGGCTACACCCTGGAGCGTCTGGGATTCGGACGCTTCCAGATCCACAAGACCGGCCCGTCGCCCCGCCCGCGCGGTGGGGCCCGGAAGGAGAGCTGACCACTCATGCCGCAGATGCCCCCCGGCCAGCCCGGGACCAAAACCAGCGAATGGAAGCGCTACGCGGAGGCGTTCCGCGCCGCCGCGATCCAGGGCTCGGACGCCCTGGCGAACATGGCGATCCCCCTTCACGGCCGCCTCGTCAAGGGGCTCCGCTCGAAGGGCCTCGACGGCGGGGGCTACCGCTCCCGCTTCCTCCACGGCGGCGACGCGAACCACGCCGCCACGCAGATCTGCGAGCCCCTGCGCGCCGCCGCACAGGATCTCTACAACTGCGCACGGAACATGACGATCTTCATCCGTCGTCTCGAAGTGCTCTACATCGAACCGATCCGCCAGGCGGAGAACGCCACGGACTCGGGAACCCTCGAAGTCGACGGCTAAGGAGGTAGGACCATGGCACGGCGACGGCTGGACTCCGACACGAAGTGGCGGATCATGCAGCACGAAGCGCACCGCACCATCGCGCGGCGTCACCCGTGGTGGATCATCGCGGGTCCGCTCATGTCGAAGTTGGTCATCCTGGCCGCCGCCGTCGCCGGCCTCATGGCCCTGTGGCTGTACGTCGATCACGTGAAGCTCGGCGTCGGCGCGCTGGTCCTGGCCGCCGCGATCACGATCGGGTGGCTGGCGGTCAACGGCCAGCGGAACAGCCTCCAGGCCCGCATGTCCGCGAGGGCCCGCGGGACCTCGACCCGCCCGGGGTTCGGCCTCGGGTGGGCGGTGGCCGGCTCCGTCGTCCTGCTCGGGGCGACGGGCTGGCTCTCCCTCTGGAGCCCGTGGGCATGAACGACTTCCGGTGGGGCGACCTCGGCGGGGCCTTCGTCTTCGCCGTGGTCGTCCTCGCCCTCGTCTTCCTGGTCCGGTGGGCGGTCCTGAACTTCACGTCAGAGGGTCACTGGGTCTACGAGATCGACACGGAGGACGGGTCGCTGCTCTACATCGGCGAGTGCTCCGACGTCGCTAAGCGGATGAAGCGGCACGTCCAGTACCAGAGCAAGCTCCCGCCCGGCCACCCGCGCCGGTGGTGGTGGGACGCGGACCCCGCCGTCCAGGCGAACATGTGGCCCTCCCGGGTCACGTGGTACCGCTCGAAGGAGATCGCGAAGGCGATCGAGAAACAGCGGGTCCGCACGAAGAACCCGATCGCGAACCAGATCCGTTACAAGGGGGTGATCTCCGGTGGAGACTGACCACGTTGACCGGCCGGCGTACTGCCCGGCGTGCCGCGCCGCCGAGCGCACCGCACCGACGTACGCCGACGCTGTCCGCGCGCACGAGGAAGGAGTGACCCTGGCCGTCGCGCGCTGCCGGGTCGGAGTGACCATGCAAGTCGACCCGGAGTGGTGGGCCTGGTCCCCGGACGAGATCCGGTGGCTGGCGCACAACTGGCGGATGTGCCTGCCGCTCCCGCCGCCCCTGCCGGCCCGGGTCCCGATCCACGTCGGGGTGTTCCGGTATCTCGTCGACGGGGTCAAGTGGTGGATGACGGAGTCACCCCTCGGCTTGCGTTTCGTCGGCGTGTTGGGTCTCCTGTTCGGGTACGCCTTCGTCTACGGATGGTTCAGCGCATGACGATCACTGCCGACGCAACGCCGATCGACCGGCTCCAGGCCGCCCTCGCCGACCCCGACCACCTGTTCACCCGGGAACAGGTCGCGTACCTCATGGGGGAGGCCGCCCGGTGGGCACGGGAGGCCGTCGAGGGTGAGCCCTCGGAGCTGTCCTGGCGGTCCGGCTACGAGGCCGGCTACCGAGCCCGGGTCGCCGAAGAGAACGCCGAGTACCCGCCGCCCCCGGTCTCGATCGGGGGCCGGTGGGTCGATCAGGTCACGTACCGCCGGCAGTGCGACGCCGACGGCCGCCGACGCCGCCGCGGGGACTACCGCGGGGGCCCGGTCCGGGAGTGGGGCCCGTCGTGGTGCGGCGACGCCGACGCGGACGGGGTCGCCCGCGAGCACGGCCCGCACGTCGACCGGTACGTCCTGGACGAGGGGTCCGGCGAGACCCGCCGGTTCCGCTGTGAGGGGAGGCGGGGATGACCCGCGTAACGATCAGGATCGAAGAAGGGCCGTTCTCGAACCTCGGCCCGACGACGGAGGTCACGGTCCGGGACACGTCGACGGCCGCCGCGCTCGCTGGAGCGCTGGCGGCCGTCATGCCTCGGGTGCGTGTGGAGTGGTTGACGCTTATCCGCGCCGCGCGTCTCGCTCGCGCTGGAGCCGGTCAAGGATCGACGACGCGGACTCACCCGCTCGATCTCCTGGCCGGTGCTCGGCCTCTGGTTCCGCAAGGGGCCGCATCGGGTCTCGGTGACCTCCGCGTCCCGCGCGTGACGGTGCCGACTCCGATCTTCCCGGAGCATCTTCTCCGCGGGCTGGCCGATTCGCTCGCTCGGGGGCTGTCCTCCCTTCACCGTGCCGCCGGCCCTCGGACCGGTCAGCCGGTGGTTCCTCCGCGTGGTGCCGAGCGGCGGCCGGGGGAGTTGCTGGTCCTGCCCGACGAGGCGAGGGCGTGGAACGCTCAGCACCCGGACGGCCCGCGGGTGTCTCCGGGGTCGGTCGTCCTGCCGGCCGGCGTCGAGGCTCCGTTCCTGGCGTGGCGCGCTTCGCGTGCCCTGGAGGCGTCGAGCGGGTCAGACCCGGCGGGCCCTGGTCGGGAACAACCTCCGGCGGCCGAGGGGACGCGTCCGGCGGAGTCGCCGGGTGCGCCGGGTGCTCCGGATGTGCCGGCCGATCCGGGGTCGCCCGCGGAGGCTGAGCCGGGGCCGGATGAGACGGACGATCGGTCGGGGGCCTCGTAGCCTCACGGGTTCGTGGCGGGGTCGGCCCTGGTTGGGTCGGCCCCGCTTCCGTGTCCGCGGGGGCCGTGACGGCGGGAGCGGGGGCCGACCCGCCCGCCGGGTAGGTGACGGCCTGGCCCGCCGGGATGCGCTTCACGCTGCCAGCCGGGACGGGCTCGGTCAACGGCTGGCCGGGCGGCGGTGTGGCCGGCAGGCCCGGGGCGACTTGCGGGGCCTCGCCGAGCGCGGCGTCCGCCTGGTGCCCGTGGCCGCCGCCGTCGAGGACGATCGCACCGGGCAGGACGAGGGCGGCCGTCGCGACCGCCGTCGCGGTGATCAGTCGGGGCCCGGTCGGGACCAGCTCGACGGGTCGCCGGTGGCCCTGGATCGCGCCCTCGTCGGCCTCGTGGATGCCTTCCGGCCGCCGCCGCCGGCCGGAGTAGTCGTCGAACAGATCGACGGGTGCGGAGCGGCGGAGGCTCCAGTCGTCGGGGTTTACGCTCACGTGATGACCCTACTGCCGATGGGGAGATGACCATGGAGGACGGCCCGGACCGCGCGTACCTCGACGACTGGGACGCGGAGATCGAGCGGTGGCGGAAGTGGCGCGAAGACCTGGAGGCCGGCCGGCCCGCGGTGGCCCCGGTCCATCGGCTGGACCGGCCGTCCTGGCATCGCCCGGGGGAGTTCGACGTCCCGACGTTCGGGTGGTTCTCCGATCATGAGTGGGCGGTCACGGTCCGGGCCGACCCGAAGTACCTCTAGCTTGATCACGGCCCGGCTGTTATTCTGAGCGCGTAACGACCGCTGCCGACCCTGGAGCAACGATGCCCGAGGAACAGGTACCAGCCCTCCGCGCCGCCGGCCTACTGGCCGTCCCCGAGTTCCCCCAGACCCGCCGGCCGCCGGCCGACCTCTGCGGCGAGCACGCCCGGGTGTGGCGCGCGTGGTGGACCTACGCGAAGTCGTACGACCCCCGCCACCCGAAGGACTTCGGCAACGTCGGCCCCATCGCCGACTCCCGCACCTCGCACGCCGAGCGCCGGGCCGACTGGCTCCGCAAGGGTGCCGAACAGCTCAAGCTCACGGAGCAGATCTGCCGGTCCGGTGCATCCCCGCAGTGCGGCGAGGCCCGGAAGTGATCGGCATCGTCGTCAGCACGTGGCCGAAGAACGACCCCGTCCTGATCGTGTGCTCTCTCTTCGTCGTCGCGGCCTTCGCCGTGATGTGCTACTACGCCAGGAGGAAATGATGACCATCGACCAGCGCAAGACCATGCCCGATCTCGATCACCCGTTCGAGGCCCGGAACCCGGACGCCCCGCGGTGTGAGCACCTGATCGACGGGACGAACCTCGGGACCGCACTGTGCGGCCAGGCCCGCGCCCGGCACCGCACGACCGCCCCGGCGAACACGCGCGCCGTGCGCCAGCCGGTCCACCCGCGGGAGTTCGACGTCTACGCCTCGACGACCCGCGTCGGCGGGCTGGACATCGCCGTCGACGAGGCCGGGTGTCTCGTGCTCCACGCCATCCAGGCCGGCGCGTACACGATCACGAACCTGGACGGGTTCGTCGCCGATCTGGAGCTGGCCCGCCAGCACGCCCGCCGGTTCGAGGCTCACCCGGAGCTGTACCGCCGGGAGCCGCGGGAGATCGAGCACGAGGCCGACGGCGCGGAGGTGGTCCTGACGGGGGTCATCGGGTCGCTTCGCCGGGAGCCGACTTTCCAGGGCCGCGAGGTCGCCCGCGGGCTGTTCCGCCTGCCGTACGGGAACGTCGAGATCGAGATCCCGCCGGTCGTACTGGAGGCGACGATGACGCCGATCCTCGTCGGGGAGCGGTACACGGTCGCGGCGAAGGTCGACCGCCGGGACGACGACCGCGGGGTGTTCCTGGCGGTGTCCGCCCTGGCCGTCCCGAGTACCGAGTTCCCTCACCTGGACCGGCTGGCCGCCGCCGGCAAGTCCGACGTCGTCCCGGAGCAGGGCTGGGCGTCGGAGCCGCACGACCACCGTTATGACGGTGACGAGTGATGGCCGCGTCCCGCCTGGAGTGCGGGTGCCGCCGCCGGACGGCCCGCAAGCGCGGCCACCGGCCGGCGTGCCCGTGGTACGACCCGGAGCGCCAGAACAGCCGGGCGTCGAAGGCTCGGCTCCGCCGGAAGTACGAGACCGCGGGGGCTTCCCTGGATCACGCACGGGGTGTTATCCTGTGGAGGTAACGACGACTGCCGACGCTGGAGGGAACCTGACCATGAGCCGCGAGTGGGACATTCGAGAGCTTGCCGCACACGACGTCCTCCGCCTCGGCGGGACCGACCGCACGGACAACCCGCACGCCCCGACCGGCCGCCGGGACCTCGGCGAGCGCGTCGTCCGGCGTGTCCCGACGACCCGTGAGCAGATCGACTCGACCTGGCGGTCCTCGGACCGGTGGACGAAGGAACTCGTCCGGGAGCTGGCCCGCCTCGGCTACGACGTGGAGTCCATGGTCGCCGAGCGGGTCTACCTGACGAACGTCGGCCGGGCCGGCGCGACGGTCGTCCTCCGCGTCAACTACGAGCGCACGGACGGGATCGAGGTCGAGCGGGTCGCGATCGGCCGCGCCGACCTGACCGCCCGCCAGGCGACGCTCGCGCTCCGCCGGAGGGCCGCACGGTGAGCCGGGACATCTGGGACGACCGGAACGAGGGCGACGCCTGGTACCGGGTGACCGTCCAGACCGGGCCGGGGTACTCCCCGATCTCGGAGCGCGAGGTCGAATCGGCGTACGAGCGGGTCGCCGCCGGCTACTACGGCCGGCCCTCTCGTCGCCGCCCGGCCGGCTACGTGCCGTTCACGCTCAAGCTCCGGGTGAGCTTCCTCGCCGCCGCCGTGTTCCTCGCCTGGTTCGAGGTGCTTCACGGCGGGGCCGGCCCGCTGTACGTCGCGCTCGGCCTCGTCCTGCCGGTGAAGGCCCTCCGGTGGGAGGCCCGCCGTCGGGTCCGCGCGCACGCCGTCCGGCGCGTCCGGACCCGGCGGATCATCCAGCAAGCGCGGGAGACCGCCGTCGCGGAGGGGCTGTGGTTCCCCGAGGCGGACGGCTCGATCTCCATCGGCGGTCAGCCGATCCGACTCGACGACGACCCCCCGCGGGAGGAAGAGTGACCTCCGTCGGTTGCACCTGGCGCTACCGCACCCCCGAGGGGGTCGAGGTCGACTGTGCCGGCCTCAAGGACCACCGGAACCTGAGCCACTTCCACCGGGACGCGAACGGGGAGGTCGACGTCGTCTGGAAGGAGGGCGACCGCGGGGCCTGGCAAGAGCCCCCGGCCGGGCACCCCCGGTCCGGGTCGGACATCACCCCGAACGGCGACACCCGGCTCCGGTGGCTACAGGTCCGCCTGGAGGGCGGGGTCGGCGCGAAGACCCGCGACGCGGCCCGGCGCATCCTCGCCACCCGGGAGCCCGGCAACGCCATCCACGCCGAACTCGTCGAGGCCCTTCACCTCATGGTCGACGAGACGGAACGCTGGCGCGACGCCTGGTCCTCGGAGCACGTCGACAAGGACCGCCAGGTGCGCCGGGCCATGGCCCGCTCGACGGACTGTGAGGTCCACGGCGAGATCCTGCGGGACCTGGAGGACCGGCTCGACGCCGCGCACAAGTCGCACGACAACGCCGAGGCCGCCCGGCTGGTCCTGCTCGGCTGGTACCAGGCGTGCCAGACGTTCATCGACGCGGCCCGGTTGAAGAAGGGGCTCGGCGAGGACTACCCCCCGTCGGCCTCGATCATCGACTGGATGATGAAGCAACTCCCGAAGGTCCACGCCGCGCATCAGAGAGTCTGGACGCGGTCCACCACACCCGAGAGGAAGACTGCCGGCAATGATGACCAAAGCTGAACGGGACGCGTTGACGTCCCTCGTCCGTCAGCGGTTCAAGCTGCTCCGCCAGGACATCGCCGCCCGGAAGGCCGAGATGATCGCGGACCTCGACCGCCGGCTGAACGACCAGTTCGGCCAGGCGGAGAAGGCGTGGAGCGACAGTCTGTTCCTGATCGAACAGGCCCGGGACGAGTGCAACCGCAAGGCGAATGACGTCTACCGCCAGGTCGCGAAGAGCGTCGGCGGGGAGTACCCGGACACGGCCGATTACTCCCTGGTCACGATCCACGAGGTGAAGAACCCGATCCCCGGTCGGAAGGCCGCCGCCCGCCGGCAGGCCCTCGCCGACATTGACGCGGTCGAGTCCCGCGCGCACCACGAACTGGCCCGCACGGAGAACGACCTCCTGACGGACCTCCTGACCCGCGGGCTGGAGACGGCCGAGGCCCGGGAGTTCATCAATCGGGTACCGACGGCGTCCGCGCTCATGGTGCCGACCTCCGCCCTGGCCGCCCTGGTCGGCCCGCTCGACGACGAAGGGACCGACCGTGACGCATGAGGATCTGATCGAGCGGGTCATGGCTCAGATGCCGGAATCGTGGGACGGCGACGAAGCGGCGGAGTCCCTGGTCGTCGAGTTCGTCGAGACGGTGACCGCCCGCGCCCGCGCCGCCGGGGTGTCCCTGGAGCGTCACGTCGACGTGACCCGGCCGATGGTCATCGCCCTGGTCGGGTCGACGAAGTTCCGGCCGGACTTCGACCGGGTCACGTCGGAGCTGACCATGGACGGCCACATCGTGATCAACCCGGGGGTGTGGTGGAGCGAGGCCGAGGGGACGTTCGCGAGCCCGGTTCAGGCCGCCGCCGTGAAGGAATGCCTCGACGAGTTGCACCTCCGGAAGATCGACCTCGCCGACATGGTGATGGTCATCAACCTGAACGGCTACGTCGGGGAGTCGACCGCACGGGAGATCGAGTATGCGAAGGCCCACGGGAAGCGGGTCGCGTACGCGTACGCCGTCGGCACCGACGACCCGCTCCCGGGGTTCGACGCGAACGGGTGCGCGTCGTGCTGACCCCGCCGCGTGAGGTCTTCGACGCGCTCCCCCCGGGGACGGTCCTGATCGACGTCCAGGTCCGGGCCGGCCGGGACGTCGACGACCTCGGCCGCGCGCACTTCACGGCGTTCTGGTGGGGGTACCACCCGTGCGTCGGGGAGAGCGTCCGGGCCCAGTGTTTCTACACGGACCTCGCCGCCTGGATCGAGCGGCACAGCGCGGAGGGCCGGGTCGTCCGGGTCGAGCCGTGCTCGCACCCCGGGTGCGGGAAGCCGACGATCGAGGTCCCCGCGACCGAGTACGCCCCGGCCCGGGTCGTCCGGTGGCGTCACCTCGTCCCCGCCGACGAGGCACTGAGCCACGTCGGCTACCCGATGTCACGAGAGGCTGTCCGATGACGAAGGTCAAGTTCCAGCGGGTCAAGGACGGCCCGGTCGAGGTGATCGAGTGCGAGCACGCCCACGTCCGGGACTCCTGCCTCGTCTTCGCGGAGAAGGGGAAGCGCGGCGAGACCCGACACATCCCCGTCGGCGGGCTGTGGGAGTTCACGATCGTCCAGGAGCCGGCCGTGGTCGGTTCCGCCCCGGTGTACGGCACCGGGGAGACCGCGGTCCACGCTGGCCGGCCGGTCCCGCGGGGCCTGGAGAACCTTGTCGGCAAGGCCGCCGATCGGACGGTCCGATGACGACGACACCGATCGAGCGACTGTTCCCGTATCTGCCGACCAGGACGTACAACGGGCTCCGCAGGGCGGAGAAGTGGGGGCCGGCGTACACGACGGTCGAGGAACTGGAGAACGCCTCCGACGCCGCTCTCCTGGAGCGCCGGAACACGGGACCGAAGTCGGTCGCGGAGATCCGGGACGCTGTGGACCGGCTCCGTCGGGGTGTCCCGCCGGCTGGCCCGGCGCACGAGGCCCGCCGCGGGTCCGACGTCGAGGCGTGGCTCAAGCGCTGGCGTGACGCCTTCGCCCTCGACGACCCCGAGGCCCGGAAGGCGTACGTCGCGTTCGATGCCGCCCTGGACGACTACCGCGACCACGCCGACACAGGAACGCCCCTGGACCAGGAGGTCCAGGGCCCACACCCGGAGGAATGATGCGACGCACGATGCGCGAGGGCGACGGGGTCCGGCTGACCCTGGCCGGCCAGACCCACGAGTTCGGCCCGGATAAGGTCCGCGTCCAGGTCGACGAGACCGGCACCCGCGGCGGGGACAAGGTCCGGTACGCGACCCTGGTCGTCCAGCTCGACGGGGAGTTCCCCGAGGATCTGTCCGAGCACCTGGCCCGGGTCGCTGAAACCGGCTGAGAGCGTTTCTAAGCCAAGATCTCTACCCGGCGACCCAGAGCGCCGGACCGAACGCCGAACGGCCCGCCCCGAGACGAGGGGCGGGCCGTTCGCTGTGTTCCGTGGGTCAGACCCCGGGCGTCCCGGAGCTGACCGGCTGGAGCCCGACGGCCGGGTCCAGGCTGGCGGACTTGCGGCCGAAGCGGGTCGCGATGATGCCCTTCACGAGGCTGAACGCGGCGGTCAGCGCGGCGATTGCCCACGCCCGCCAGTTATCCATGGAGCCCCAGTCGGTCCAGTTGATCCCGTCGGCGGTTGCCAGGCTGAGCAGGGTCAGGACGAACGTCGCCCCGACCCGTTCGATGATGTCCCGAGCAATCGGGTACCTGTCCGTACGCATGGCCTCTCCCTATGATCCGAGGGCGTCCTGTGCCCTCACCTCGGCCGCTATCGCCTGGTAGAGCTGCGGCACCTGAGTCTGGATTGTCGTCCGTGATATGCCCGCGGAGAAGAGCCGTTGAACCAGCGTCTTGACCACGGTCCGGGCCTGGACGTTGACCCAGCCTCCCCGCCCCGTCAGGGAGTCGATGAACGTGTCTACCGGGTCCGTCCCGCCCTGGAGGACCCACTCCCACCGGTGGATCGTCGACGCGGGGTCCTGCGGGTCCGGGACAACCATCTGCCGGCCGAAACCCGGCTGACCGAGTAGCTTCCCCCGCAACGGCAACGGGATCGACGTGGACGGGACACCGATGACCTTCCCGCCGAGGGCCTGCGTGCTGGTCGGCGACCCGAGCGCGGGATCGTAGATGAACGTCACCTCGACGAGGTCCGACAGTTCCTCGCCGCCGGTGCTCTGTGGTGCCGGTAGCGGGTCCGTCATCGCTGCCCCCTCACGCCTGCCACGGGCCGTAGACCCGCGTCCCGTTCGCTGCCTCGGCGTAGACGCGGTACTCGTACTCCACGCCGGTGACGGCCCTCCAGTCGAGGTACGTCACCCCGGACGCTATATCGAAGTTCGTCCGGATGCCGTCGTCCTGGTTCGCCGGCATGAGGACGGCCTCGTCGAGGTAGACCGTGTCACCCGCGGCCGGGGTGCCGGTCTGCCCGCACGCCCACCGGACCCCGGTCGCGAGGTCCGGCGCGCCCGCGGTCATGGACATCCAGATCCACACCCCCGCTACGGGGGTGAAGTCCCGCACCGATTCGGAGATCAACGCGCTGGATGCGTTGTACCACTGGAGTTTCAGCCTCACGGTCTTGTTCGCCGTCGTCGACCGGAACCACCCGTTCGCCGTCCAGGCCGCCCCCGTCGACGTCGGGTAGATCGTGGAGGTCTGCGTGTACGGCGACGCCGTGACCCCGTTCGGGGTGAGCAGGAGCGACCACGTCCCGGTGTGCGCGAACGTCGACGACCGGGCGGTGACGCTGTAGCCGGTCTGGCCCCAGTCGTTCAGGTTGGTCTCGAAGTACGGGTTCGAGTTCGTCGGGAGGACGCCCGTCGCCTTCCGCCGGTAGAGGTCCATCCGGACCGTGGCCGGCTGCGTGCCGGTCGGGGCCGGCTGCGTCACGGTGACGTTGATCCCGCCGGAGTTCGGGGCCGGGACGAGACCCGTCACGAGGGGGGCCACCGGCTCCACAAAGTCGATCGTGAACGCGGCCGTCCGGACCACCGACGACAGACCCTCGCCGTTCTTCGTCTGGAGGGTCAGCGACCCGGTGAACCCGTCGGCCAGGAGGACCGGCACCACGTAGCCGGAGGTCTGCCCCGCGGGGTCGGCCTGCCACCCGGAGTCGTGGACGACGACACCCGTCGCTGTGTTCGTGACCGTGACCCGGTACGCGGACTGGTCGGCGCACGTCCAGTTCGCGACGACCAAACCAGTGTTGAGGATCGCGCCGCCGGTCGGTGCCGTCAACGTCGGGTCGGTCCGGGTCGACGGGACCACGCCGAGCCCGGACGAGTACGGCGACGTGAGCCCGCCCGTGTCCTTCGTCGCGACCTTGTAGACGTGCGCCGGGTCGCCCGCGCCGCCGGCCCCGACCCACTGAGCGGCCGACAGGGTGACCGCGGACGTGGCCGAGGTGTTGAACGTCTCCACGGTCTGCCAGGTCGAGTCGGACGTCCTCCACCACTGGACGGTGCCGGCCCCGATCTGCCGCTGGAGGGCGTACTGAGTCTGCGCGTCGGTGAGGTTCGGGTCATTGTGGACCCAGTCGAGGGTGAGGCTCGCGGAGACGTCGAACGCGGCCCCGTTCGTCGGCGGGGTGCCCGCGGTGCCGGTGACCCACGTCGGGGCCGTCGGGGCGAAGTTCACGGCGAGGGCGTACGTGCCCATCGTCCAGGGGCTCGCCGTGCCGGTGGTCCGGTAGACGTCGTACTGGTTCGTGCCGTACGTAGATCTACGTACGGACCATTCGGAGGTGGTGATCGAGGTCGCGCCTTCGGCCTGCGTCCAGGTGCCCCACGTGCCCGACGCGCGGATGAAGTCGACGTAGTAGAGCGGGCCGGGTGACACGCCGACGGCGAACAGCCGGAAGTCCTGCGTGACGTGGTTGTAGCTGAGCATGTTCGCGTTGATCGTGCCGGTGTTGTTCGGGTGCGTGGGGCTGGTCCGCTTGACGACGTTCTTCGTGTTGCCGGCGTCCCGCTCGAAGACGTCCATCTTCGTCGGGTCGGTCGGGTTGGTCGACATGATGACGAACCGCTTCCCGTCCCACCGGGCCGGGAGGTCACGGGACGACAGGCGGGACGTTGCGATGCTCGGCGCGCTGGTCGGCGACGACCATCCGGTCTTGTAGCCCTGCCAGGTCAGTTTGAGGCAGTACGACGTGGAGTGGATCTGGAACGCGAGCCACACGTTCGGGGTCTTCGTGGTGTAGCCGTCGCCGTTGTGTTCGACGTCGCGGCACACGGTCAGGCCGCCGGAGTCGTCGCCGGAGAGCCGGTACTGGTGAGTCGAGCGGACGATCCCGTCGTTCTTGTACGTCGAGAACACGGCGTCGTTTTTGATCGAGACCCCGTAGATGTAGATCCCCGAGTACGACGACTGGTGGAACGCCCCCGGGATCAGGATCGCGAACGTCCCGTCAGGGTTCTTGTAGGCGTAGATGCACGCCGAGTACCAGTAGGACCGGGCGGTGCCGCCGTTGTTCCCGGCGGTGATCTGCATTTCGCCGGTGGAGAACGAGGGGGTCCCCGAGCGGATGTCGATCCGCTTGTAAAACATCCGGTCCTGTGAGGACTCGTTCACGAGGTAGACGATGTGGATGTGGTCGCCGGCCTGGTCGATGGAGAAGTCCGACAGGTCGTAGAGCCCGGCCCGGGTGAAGCTGCCCTGAGCCTGCCAACTGGCCGCATTGTCGATCGAGCGGTAGATGGTCACGGTCGTGGTCGTGGTCCGGAAGATCAGCCACAGGTGGCCGGTGTCCGGTGCCCGCTCCATGAGCGTCATCGGGGGGAAGCTGACGAGGCCGCCCTGTGGGAGAGCGCCGTCCGCTGTGGACGTGGTCACGGTTGGCATTACGAAACCACCTCTTCGACCCGGATGTAGCAGTGATCATTGCCGTCGGTGGTCATCGTGCCCGTGCCGGACACCCGACGCCACCGGCCGGTGACCGCGTACCCGACCCCGCCCGGCAGGGGAGCCGACGTGGTCCACCCGGTGGCGTCGGTGTGCTCGTTCGCCGGGTTGATCCCGAACTTGATCACCCGCTGGTCGTAGGCGATGGACCCGTCCGTCGACGCCACGTACGCCGCGATCTCAATGATCGTCGTCACGGCCGTGGAGTACATCGACACGCCCATAGAGATCCGGAGCAGGGTGTCGTCCCGGTACTTCGTGTTCAGGATCGCCGACGGCGACCCGGGCATGTCGACGTACGTCGCGGACGCCGTCGTCCCGCCGTTCGCGCCGGGGGCCTCGTACGAGGCGTCGCCGAGGGTGCGGAGGGTGTAGTTCGAGACGATGATCCATTCGCTCTCGAAGCGGACCACCCCGACCCGGTCCCCGATGTCCACGATCACGGACTCGAAGCACTTCACCGGCTGAGCCGTGCCGCTGGAGCCGTCGAAGACGACACTCGCCGCGTACATGCCGGGGTCGCCGGCCAGCGACCCCGACGACCGCCACGCGACCGTGCCCATCTTCGTCAGGCGGGCCATCCCGAGGCGGACACGCGAGTCGATCAGTTCGAGCTGGCTCTCCGGGTACGTCGGCATCAGAGGACGCTCCACTCGTGCGTGACGTCGGACCCGTCGAGGTTCGCCGTCCACGACGCGCCGAGGACTTCCACGGCCGCGCCGAGCGCCGGATCGGAGACGGAGTACCGGTCCATGTGCCAGATCAGGGGGAGCGGGGCCACGTCGATAGAGACCTTCGTCGGGATCAGAATGTCCGCGTCGATGACCCGTTTCGCGTACTGCACAAGGGATGCATGGTCGGCGACGTCGACACCCTCCGGCGGCCGGGTGATGGTCCGCCCGCCGCGGGCCTCCACACTGGTCTCCCCGACGTACTGGTTCACGTACTCGTACCGGCCGTCGCCGTCGACGGGCTGTTCCTCGGTCACGTTCGACTGGTAGAAGACCCACCGGTTCGGGGCGTCGTAGTAGTCCCGGGACCGTTTGCGCCGCTGCGTCAGGAGGGTGTTCGCGACGTCCGCGGTCAGCAACCATTCCGGGGAGCGGTCCGTCGGCGACAGGTACTCCCGGAGCTGGAACGCCCCGTTCCAGTCCGTCCAGATCCCCTGGTATCCGACCGCGCCGAGGCAGTAGTTCACGACCTCCAGCCACGTCGGGTTCTCGTCGAGGGCCCACACCTTCGGCGACGCGGCCACGGCCGCCGCCTGGCCCTGGTCGATGTGGTACTGAGTGATCCCGCGGTCTATGAGGATCTGCTCCGCGAACGCCAGGTACAAGACCCCCTTGTCGATGGAGAAGTCATCGCCGATCGGGTCGTCCAGGATGGACAGGACGTCGTACCCGGTGACGTCCCACGTCGGCGGGTCCTGTGCCAGGTCTTCCTCGGGGGCGTCGACGAAGTACGCGCCCTGGTAGAACTTCATCGTCGTGAGGCTGGTCGCCAGCGACGAGATCGGCCCGGTGAGGGTCATGTACGGCCGGACGATCGAGTTCCCCCAGGAGAGCGGCGTGTCGAGGCTGAACGTCGCGGAGCCGTGGATCGTCGCATAGTTCGACCGGCCCACGGTCGCGGCGGTGAGCCAGTCGGACAGGTCGTCCTGGACTTGCATCGTGTCGAGGCCGTCCAGGAGTTCGAGGCCCATACCCACGTCATAGCTGGACGCGTTCTCGATCAGGTACTCCACCTGAGCCGTGGTGAAGCCTGCCCGCGGGCCGTCGGTCGGCGGTTGCACCTAGACCCCCTCGGACACGTCGACCCGCTGGAGGGTGATGTCCGCGCGGAACGTCGCGGCCTGCCAGGTCTGCGACTTGTTCTCCTTCACGCCGACGTCGAAGAACGTCGCGTACATGGCCTGGCCGAGGTGGTCCCGGGCGAACACGGTCACCCCGTTCTCCATCCAGGTCCGCAGGAGAGCCACGTCCGCGGCGGTCAGCTCGACGAGGGTCCGCTTCCACTGCCCGGACGCCCCGACCGATCCCACGGCCCGCTGACGGCCGCCGGCATAGGTGCGGATCTCACCCGCGACGCCGTACGTCGATTCGCGGTCCTCGTCGGTCCACGCGCCGATGGACTCCTGGCTGACTACGGAGGTGAGCCACATCTTCGTGTACTGGACCGAGGTCATCGTCCGGGCCTCCTGCCGGCCTGCCGCGCGGCGACCTTCGTCGCGGGGACGGTGCCGAGCAACGCCCGGCCGAGGACGTCGCCGATCGCGCGGGCGAGCGCGTCAATGTCGTCCGGGTGCATCCGGGCCGGCGCGCCGGTCCCGGGCCGGTGCTCTTCCAGGTGCTCCGGCCGGCCGAGGCCGTTCCACACGAGGTTCTGGCCGGGGGCCAGGGTGACCCGGCCCGTGTCGGCCGCCGTCGCCTTAGCGAGACGCTGGAGGGCGACGAGGCCGCCGTTCGCCTTCGCCACGCCGATGTGCGCGAAGTCGGAGGGCTTGCGGCCGGTGCCGACGTGGACACCGCGGGAGCCGGTGCTCTCGAACGACAGGCCGCCGATCATGCCGGCCATGTGGCCGACGTTCGCGGACGCGCCGCGCTGCCCGGGGTGCGCCCATCCGGCGACCAGGGGGCCGACGCGCTGACCCTCACGGAAGAACGGGCCGGGGAGTGAGCCCGTCGAGAACGTGTGGCTGTACGGGTTCTTGCCCTTGAGGACGTTGTAGACGGCGGAGACGATGCCGGAGCAGTCGTAGCCGCCCGGCCCGGCCGACGCCCAGACGTAGGGCTTGCCGGCCTGAGCGCGGACGAACGCCTGAGCCTTGCCGATGTTGCCGCCGGCCACGGACCCGCCGCCGCCGGAGATGAAGTCGACGACCCCGCCGATCAGCTTCCGGCCCATGCCCAGCAACAGATCCCGGATCATGCCGCCGCCGGGGATGCGGCCGAGCGCCGCCTCAAACGGCCGCTTGACCAACTTCACCGGGTCGGAGATCGCCCCCCACACGTCCTTGAAAAACCCGACGAGGCCGCCACCGGCGAACGCCCATCCCTCGGAGCCGTCGCCCATCCGGTCCGTCGGCCGCCGGCCGATCCGGCGGGCCACGTCCGCGGGTCCGCCCTTCATGCCGTCGTTGATCCATCGCAGTAGCGGCAACGCTTTTGCCGTGTCGCGGGCGTTCACGATGAACTCGCCGGTCGCTACGGCGATGTTGCCGATCGTCCGGCCGGCCTTGTCCTTGAGCCAGCCGAGGCGGTTGTCCTTGCTGGACGGTGTGCCGGGGATCTGCCCGCCCTCGGCGTCGAGCCGGCCGCCGGTGGCGAACCCGCGGATCGGGGCGGGGGTCTTGACGCCGAACACGCCCGCGATCTTCTGGAAGCCAGCGAGGAAGGGGTTAATCACGGTGTTGACCACGAACGCGACGGGCTTCCGGGCGGCCTCCTGGAGCCCGGCCCAGAACTTCTGGATCGCGCCGACGCCTGAGCGGAAGGCGTTCGGCAGGGTCACGGTCACGAAGCTCTTCAAGGTCGTGAAGACCTTGATCACGAGGCCGATCTGAGCGCCGATGTACGCGCGGATGCCGCCCCAGACCGTCGAGGCGACCTTCTGGATGAAGCGGAACGCCGTCGCGCCCTGGTCGATCGCGCGCTTGATCGACGGCATCAGGGTCCCGGAGAACCAGGCTCCGACGGCGGAGATCGCGGTCTTGATCCCCTTCCAGCACGCGTCGACGATGCGGCGGACGGTCTCGTTCCGCTTGTAGAGCACCACGAGGGCGGCGACCAGGAGCGTGATCACGGTGATGACCACGCCGATCGGGTTCGCCCGCATGGCCGCGTTCAGGGCCAGGACGGCGATACGGACACCCTTCATGACGGCCGTCGCCCCGGTCGTCACAGCGGACCATGTGGCCGTCGCGATGGCCGACGCCTTCGCCGCCGCCGCCGAGGCCAGGGTGGCGACGGTGGTCGCCGCCGTCGCGATGCGGTTCCCGACCTTCGCCGCCGTGTCCCGGACGGTCGAGGCGGTCGACGAGAGCCACGCGCGGGCCTCGATCCCCTTCACCCCGACCCACGTCCCGATCGTGGAGGTGGACAGCCGCATCGCCGCTGTGTGCGCCGCGACGGGCGCGGACGCGAGCCACGAGATCGCCGTCCAGCCGGCCTGTGCGACCTTCGCCGCGCCCATCACGATCGACCATGCCCGTGTCGCTGCGGACACGACGAGGATCGCCGCGCGGTGCGCGTAGATCGCCGCTGTGGCCCCGAGGATGATCGGGGCGAGTTTCTGCACTGTGGACTGGTTGCGTTGCATCCAGCCGGTCAGGGAGATGATCGCGGGCAGTAGCGCGGTGAGGATCTGCACGGCGAGTTGCGTCACGTGCGGGAGCAACGGGGCGAGCTGGACGACCAGGCCCGCGGCGGCGGCGGCGAACCGGGACAGCGCCGGGGCTGCGATCGTCACGGACTGAGCGATGGCCGGCAGTGCCGCGCCGAGCCCGGTCCGGAGGGAGTCCCCGAGCGAGGACATCGTCTTGAACGTGGCCGTGATCGCCGTCATGCCCTGGCCGGACTCGACGAACCGGCGGGCCTGCCCGGTCAGGTCCCGGATGCGGGTCAACAGGTTCCCGCCGGCCTGGTCGGATGCCTTCCACACGGTGGACAGGATCGAGCCGACGTTCCCCGCGATCTGGCCGAGGGTGCGCAGCACGCCGACCGCGTTCCGGTAGACCTGGACGATGCGGCCGGAGTCCGCCGCCTGGCGCACGTAGTTCCCGACGTTCGTCGCGACCCGGGCCAGCCCGGACGCCAGGCCCGGCAGGAGCGGGGCCGTCGCCCGCAGGCCGGCCGCGAGCCCTCGCATCAGGGGGTCGATGCCGGCGCGGAGCCGCCCCGCGGACGCCGTCGCGGAGTCGAAGACCGCGTTCACGGCCTTGAACACGGCGGTCTTCCGGGCCGACTGTGCGACCTGCTCCCCGAGGTTGCCGAGGCCACCGGCGAGGGCGGACATCTTCCGCTGGAGGTTCGGGATGTAGAGGTCCGCGAGGGGCTTCACCTCGTTCTGGAGGGGCCCGAAGAACCGGCCCGCGACCGACGCTTTCAGTTGCTCGATCGGCTTGCGGGTGGCGATGATCGCGGACGCGAACCGGCGCGCCGACGGCGGGAGCTGGTCGAGGGCCTTCTGAGCTTCCTTCGCGGAGCCGGTGAAGCCCTTCTGAATCGCGTCGCCGACCCCGGACACGGCGACCTTGAACGTGAGGGCGGCGGCCCGGCCCGCCAGGAGAGCCGCCGGCAGGGCCACGGCCGCGCCCGCCGCGGGGATCAGGGCGGCGGTCAGTTGGGTGACGCCGGGGGCGGCGGCGGCCACAGCGGCACCCGCGATCGTGACCTTCGCGGCCATCGTCGCGATGACCCGGCCGAAGGCCCCCGAGTTGTCCCCGAAGCCCTTCGCGAACGAGTCAGCCGCGGAGCTACCGCCCTTGCCGAACCCGGACTTGAGCCGTTCGACGAACCCCTTCGACGCCGCGTCACCGGCCTTGCGACCGACGCGCCGCGCGCCGACTTCCACCTCACCCCCGGTGCGGGAGAAGTCGGCGCGGACAACGATCGCAGCGTCCGCCAGGGTTTGCACGGCCATGCTCAGCGCACCCCCTGGAACAGGTCCATGATCTCGGACTCAGCCGTCGGCCGGCTGAGGTGGTTCGGTGGTGCCATGAGCCACGCGTCGAACTCGGCGACCGCGACCTCCGGGGTTGCGATCTTCGAGCTGTCCTCGACGTGCGGCGCGAGCTGCATCTCTGCCAGGGCCCGCCTTTCGATCTGTTCGACCTGGACGACGTACGCCAGGTCGCACACCTCCCGCAGGGTCAGGCCGTACGCGAGGCCGACTGACCGCGTGAGACGTCGATCCCCCGGGCCTCGGCCATCGTTGCGATCTGAGCCGCCATGACGACCCCGTAGCCGTCCCCCCGCGCCTGGTACTTGTCGATCAGCCGGAGGAACGCCTCTGCCCCGTCCGCGACCGGTGTCGCCGCCGCCGGCCCGTAGAGGTCCGTCGGGCTGTATACGTCCGGAGTGGACGGGTCGGCGACCGGCGCGGATGAGCCAGCCGGAGAGTTCGTGCTGGTGTTCTGCCGCCCATCGAAGGAGCTTGAGGGCGGCCCAGTAGGGAGGTCGGTGATCCCGTCCAGGATGATCCACATCAGGGACATGATCCCGGTCGAGTCGAGGCCCTTCGCCCTGACCTTCTTCCAGAACGCGTCGAAGTCCCCCGGGTGGACGGTCGACTTCGCCCACCGCTTCACGAGGGTGATCGCCGCCGGGTTCTGCGGGTCGACGTGCTCGGCCTCGTCCATGAAGTCGATCGCGTCGACCTCGGACAGGTCGGGGTTCACCCGGAACCGTTCCCCGCCGAGGCGGAACACGGCCGTGACCGGCTGCCGGTCGGGGACCTGACTGTCGATGTCCCCGAGGTCGATCTCCTGGCCGCCGCGCACGATCCGCGGCATCTCCCGGTCGCTCGGCCGTTCCATCTGGACGCCGGGACGGCCGCCGCCACGACCGCCCCGCTTCCTGCTCCTGCTCATGCTGTAGCCCCCTTCGGTGCTGTAGGTCAGGCCCCGAGCCGGGTCGGGCCGGCCGAGTAGACCTCGAAGATGTTGCCGGACGCGTCGATCTCGAATCGGAACTCACACGGAAGGACGGAGTAGTCCGGGGCCTTCTTGAACGCCGTCTCGATCTCGTTCACCTGGACCGTCTGGTACATGTAGATCCGGAGCGTCCCGTCGAGGGACTGCCACAGCAACGCGGACCGGTTCTCGGAGCCGATCGCCGGGGGCGTCCACTTCGAGATCAGGGTGGCACCGGAGCCGGAGACCGTGGACAGCGTGCCGCCGTTCATGGCCCGCTGGAGGTTCTTCAGCGTGAAGTCGGCCATGTTGAACGCCATGGAGCCCTGACGCTGCGTGGTCCGCCACTTCACCGGGTCGGCGAACTCGGCGACGTTGATCGCCTCGATCGACTGGCTGTAGCTGAACGTGTAGCCGGCCTCGGTCGCGCCGATCTCGTACCACGTCACGGACGGGGCGTCGGTGAAGATCGACCCGGCGGCGGTACCGCCGGAGGCCGGGAACAGCGTGTTCGCCGGGGCGTGCCACAGGAACCCGGGGTCGAGCATCAGATACGGGGTTGCCACCGTAGGCATGGGTCAGTCCTCCTTCGTGCTGCCGGAGGCCCGGCCGCCGCGCCGCGACTTCGAGCCGGAGCCCTTGTCCGCGTCGCTCTCGTCGCTGTCCTTCGGGCTGGACTGGTCCGTCGTCGACGACCCGTCCGGCAGTTTCTCCGCGGCGACCTGGACGGCCTCCTGACGGTCCTCGGACGTGTCACCCGGGTACGTCGGGGCGGCCACGTCCTTACCGGCCTTGCGGGCGTCGTCGATGGCCGCCGCACCCCCGCGGGGGTCGAGCGCTGACGGGTGCAACTCGCCCGCCGGCCGGCCGGACTGGAGCCGCCGCCGGAGGTTCGGGTTCGCCGTCAGGAACTCTTCGTTCGTCTCGAACCGGCGTCCGAGCCTCGCCATCTCCGGGGTAGCGACCCGGTTCACCTGGCCGCGTTCCTCCAGCTCGAACCGGATCACGTGCTCCAGGGGGACCGCCTGGCCGTTCGTGAACGTCAGCGCGTTCCCGATGTAGATGTCCCCGTCCGCCACGTACTGGCCGTACGCCTCGGCTTGCGCCGCACGGCGAAGCTCCCACGTCCGGACGACTTCCGGGTCCGCCGCCACCGCTGCCCCACTCGGGAGACCAGCGATGCCCGCGCCGCTTGCGCTGAGCGAGCGCTGTAGCTCGATCAGTTCTCGATCGGCGTCTGTTTGTGCCACCGCTCGATCCCTCCTGTTTAGACGTAGCGGACCCGCGAGAGTGCGGGTTCCGCGAAGTGACGGCGGGTGTTCTGAATGCCCATGTAGTAATGGCGTTCGTCCCAACTCGCCGTTGCGTACCAACCATCCGAGCCCATCTCGGCGTGCGCCCTGATCGACGCCCGGCCGGCCCCCGTGCGTACCGGGGCCCCCGCGCGCATCCCCTCGGCGATGTCCTCGGCGACCCGGAGGACCAACTCCCGCGTGTCGTGCGCCCGCGCCATCTCAGCGAGCGCGCCGTGATGAACGTCGACCTCGACGCTGACCCGGTTCACCACGTGATCACCTCCGCTGTGAAGACGAGGGACGCGTTCCCCGTCACGGACGGCTCCGGGGACGGTGCGAGGGCCGTCGGGTCCTGCGACACCCCGGACAGGTAGATCCGGCCCTGCTCGAACAGCGGGGCCGTCAGGACCGCCGTCGCGACCGCGGAGCACATGTCGCCGAGGGTCTTGTCCACCGACTCGAAGTCCTCGCCGGGCTCGTACACCCGGACCCGGACCTCCAGCCGGACGGTCTCGACCTGGCCGACCGCGATCATGTTGTTCGCCCACGCACCCCGCGCGGTCTCCCCGGTGAACTCCCGCCGGCTGGCCGACAGTGGCGTCCCGAACACGCAGATCCGGTCAGGCTCCGCGGGGAGGTACAGCTCCACCTGGACGGGCCGGTCGGTGGTCGAGACCAGCAACTCCGCCCCGCCGGGGGCGGGGACGGTCCCGGCCGCGATCTTCTGCATCCGGGCGAACGCTGACCGCTTGAGCGGCCACGCCATGATGACGGTCATGTGATCACCCGAAGCTCGGTCGAGGGGTGAGCCACCGCGACAGGGCCGCGTCGACCTCCGGGATGCCGGTCTGGTCCCGGCCGGCAATCGCGAGCTGAACGAGGCCGATCTCCGTCGTCGCGATCCGCTCCGCCCGGTCCGGGAGGGGCGACTTCGACGTCAGGAGGAACGACTTCATCCGGAGCTTGAACGCCCGGACGATGTCCGTCGGGGGGCGGTCCAGGCCGTGCTCGTACTCGACGATCACGTTCCCCGTGCCGGCCGGCCACCCCGACGGGTGCCGGAGCAGGCCGAGCGGGTCCGCCCCGTACGCGGTCAGCGCGCCGGGGAGGTACGCCACCCCGCCGACACTGATCGCCCGGACCCGGCGGAGCCGAGGCCACTTGAGCCGCACCGGGCCGGACCGCGGGCCGGACAGGATCTCCCGCTCGAACCGCGGGACGAACGCCTGCTCGCAGATCCGCTCGAACTCGTTCTCGACCTCGATCCGCCGCTCGATCAGATCCGTTGTGGGGTAACGGTTCTGGTCCTTGAACACGGGGTCGATGTTGTTCCGGATGTCCCCGAGGCCGAGGAAGAACCCGCCCACGACCTCGATCACGTCCTGGTCGAGGACGATCGCGTCGCCGCCGACCGTCGCGACCCACGTCAGGTTCAGCCGGTCCAGGTCGTCCGAGCCCTGGAACGTGAAGCTGTACCCGTGGTTCGCGTCCGGGGCGAGGATCGTCGCGGACTGGACGACCGTGCCGTCCTCCCGGGTGACGGCCACACCGACGGTCCCTGACGCGTCCGTCGCTACCTCGTCGAGGTAGAACGTCCGCGTCAGGGTCGCCTTAGCGGTGCGGAGCACCCGGTACACGGCCACGGTCAGCTAGCCCGCGTCCCGGTGGCCTTCGCCGGCTTCGTCGAGCCGCTGGAGCCCTGGCTCTTGCTGGCCGCCTGGCTCGACGGCCGCTCCTGCGGGGTGTTCTCCGTGCCCGGGTCGGGGTTGGCCGGCGCGGAGCCGACCGTCGCGTCCATGCCCCGATCGGTCGTGTCGGTGGTCGTGCCGCTGGCCGACTTGCCGACGCCCTCGCCGGTGCCCTGGACGATTCCGCCCGTGCCGCCCTGCATGACCTCGGCCCGTGACTGGCGGTTCGCCGGTCCCGTGCCGCGCCCGCCGCCGGCCGCGCGCCGCGCCGCCGCTGCGTCCTGGTGAACCACCTTCGCCGCCTCCCTGACTCCGTCGACCACAGCGGCCGAGGGGTCGTCCGCCGTGCCGCCGCCGAGGGTCACGAAGGCCGCGTTCGCGTGCTTCGCCTCCCTGCGGGTGGCGTGGTAGTCGCCGACGCCCGGAGCGGCCACGTAGCCGGATTCCTTGTACGCCGCGACCCGCTCGACTTCGAGCGCGTCCTGGACCTCCCGGAGGTCCCGGTCGCCCTCGGTGAACGTCGAGTGCTCGACGAGGCGTTCCCCGTCGGCGGTCTCGTCGACCTTCTTCGCGTGAGCCTTGTCGGCTCCGTCCTGCGTCATGCCTGCTCTCCTGCCATCCGAACAATCCCGAAGCCCACCGGCCGGTGAGTCTTCGACACGACCTCGATCACTGGTTCCCCGAAGCGCTCGGCCTCGGCCTTCATCTGCTCCCACACGGCCACGGAGCCCGCGGTCATGGGGGAGTCGTTCGCCACGTCGTGGAAGATCGTCACCCCGCCCTGGCGTACGAGCGGGGCGTACATCTGCCAGTCGGAGGCGACGCCCTCGGCGGTGTGGTCGCCGTCGATGAACAGCACGTCGACCGGCCGCCGCCCTAACTGGTCCTTGAGCCGCTGGAGCGTCGCCCGGTCCCTGGAGTCCCCGACGAGGACGGTCGCGCCGTGGTCGACCAGGGGGTAGCCCTGCCCGCCCGTGTGCGGCCCGTTGTCCCCGAGGGTCACCCCGAACACGGCGGCCTCCGGGAACATCGCCCGCCACGCGTAGAGGGTGCCTCCCGCGTCACAGCCGATCTCCACGACGACCCGCGGCTCCGGGACCATGGCCCCGACGACGTCCAGCATTCCCACGAGTTCGTCGAAGCGTTGGCTCGCGTGGTGGTGCTGCGTCGCGTCGTGCGCCGCGTGCCACGCCCTCGCGTGGAGGGTGTGCTGTTCGTCGGTCCACGGGGTCACAGCGGCACCCCCGCCACGGAGTAGTGGAGGTGCACGGCGTGGAGGTCCCAGTCGATGACGGCCGGCCCGTACTCCTTCGAGTACCAGCCGGAGAACCCGGTGTCGTCGAACCGGACCGATCCGTCGTCCAGCTCCGCCCGCCACTGGTCCTCGAACGCCGCGAGGGCCTTCCCCGGTAGGTAGACCATGCCGAACCCGAACAGGTCCGCGGTGCCGTCGCCGGGCTCCACGTAGCGGAGCCGGTCGCCGACGTAGACCCGGCAGTTCCAGACCGGGGCGGCCAGTCCGGGCCGGGCGGCGAGGTCCACGAGGACGGGAACCACGCGCGCCCGGTCCGGGTCAGCCTTCGCCCGGTCGACGAACCGGACGAGGTCCGCCCGGTCCACGGCTTGATCCCAGTCCAGATGGACGACGTCATCGCCGAGGGCCGCGAGGCCCCGGTACGAGTAGCCGGAATTGACCACCCGTTCCATGTCGTCGACGACGTACGACCGCCCGAAGGGGATCGTCGCCGGGAACGTCCGGATCAGCCTCATGACTCAGAACGCCGGGGTGACCAGGCCGGTGCCCGCGATCTTCTGCTGGCCGTTCGTGTAGCGCCGGAAGCTGTACGCGAAGTACCCGTACAGGACCAGCCGCACGGCGAGCTGGTGCGCGAGGGGCTGCTCCGCCCGGATGAAGACCGGCGCGTTCGGGTCCTCCCAGAGGTGGCACTCCGAGGACGCGACCACGTAGATCTCATCCTGGTTCGTGCCGACGCCGCCGCCGGTTCCGATGTTGTTGTCCACGATGACCCGGAGGCCGTTCGGGAGCACGCCGCGCACGCCCTGGTTGTAGCCGCTGCCGTTCGAGGTGCCGCCCGCGTTGCCCGCGATGTTCGGCTGCTGGATGAACGGGAACGTCGACGACAGGTAGCTCTGGAGCCAGTACCAGCGCCGCGAGTGCATGATCACGTAGTCCGGGAAGGCCATGCCCAGGAGCGCGCCCTCCGCGTTCGCCATCGCGCCGAGGAACTTCGGCCACAGCTCCGGGACCGTCGGGGACGTGTCGTCGTACGTGGTCGCCGCCGCGACGTTCGTCAGGCCGGTCGACGCCTGCGTCAGGAGGGTCCCGTCGAGGCTGGTCGCGTACCGGCGCATGAGGTCGTCCATCGTGACCTCTTCGACGCCCGTTCCGCGCTCGATCGCCTGGCGGGTGAGGTCGGCGTAGCCGGCCGCCGTCTGGACCTGCTCCGTCAGGAGGGTGTCGTCGATGTCCGTGGACAGCGCCGCGTTACCTTCCGTCTGGATACCGACGCTGGTCGTCGTGGTGATCCTGGAGATGTTGACCGTCATCCCGTTCTCGGGGAGGTCGTGCTGGTTGCACACGTCGGCGAACGGCCGCAGGGCAGCCACGGCCGGCGCGTACAGGTCGGTGAGGTACTGCGGGACCACGAGGCCCGCGAAGTTGCCCGTACCGACGTTCGCCCGCTTCTCCAGGTAGGCCCCGCGCTCTACCCGCTCTTCGCGCATGTGACCGCGGAGCCGGAAACCGGCTTCCTCGTCGTGGTGCGCGTACGACGCGATCACGTCCTGGAGGAACTCGGCACCCTTCCGGCAGTTGCCGGGGTTGTAGGTCCGCTTCTCCTGGCCGATCCGGGCGACCTCGTCATAGGCCGGCCCGCGCCGCTTGTTCTGGACGTCGATGTCCCCGCGACCGCCGGTGGGGCCGTCGTCGACCTCGGACGTGTCGCGGAGCTGGAGGTCGGTCGCCATGTCGATCTGCTGGAGCTTCCGGGCGTTGCGGAGCTTGACCTCGATACCGGTCAGGTCGTTCTCCGCGTTCTTGTGGTTGCGGAACTCCCGGTCGATCTCGGTCTGCTCGTCGGGGCTGAGGGTGGAGCGGCCGTCCTTACGGGCGGACGCGAGGATGCCCGCGATTGCCTGCGTCGCGCGCTCCTTCGAGCGGTTCGCGTGCTCGCGCTCCACCTCGATCGAAGTGATGAGGGATTCGAGGCTGGTTGCAGCCATGGTCATACTCCCGGTTGACTTTCCCCGGGGTCCGCTGCCGGTATGGACGGCCGCGCACGGTGCCCGCTGTTAGGGGGGTGGACAGTGCGTGTCGGCGTCCCGGTAGCTATGGAGGGGCTGACCGGTGCTCCTGATCAGGCGTGCCGCGAGGGGCTTCGGAGGGGCCCTACTTCGCGGTGATGCTGTTCAGAAGTGCCTCGTACCCCGCAACGGTAGGCCCTTGCGGGGTGTTCTTGTCAATGATCTCTTCCTCGTCGGGGTCCTCATCGTCGTCGTCGCCGCGCTGGTCGGGCGGGACGTCAGCGTCGCCGATGGCGTTCTTGAGCCACCGGTCGGCCCTCGCCCGGTCGTCGGCCGAGGCCGGCTCCGACCCGCGGGAGGCCAGGGCAGGCTCGGCGACACGGGCCAGCGCGCCCGGGTCGGCCTCCCGGAGCAGGGCCTCGTACGTGCCGACCCTCTGGGACAGGATGCGGACGGCCTCGCCGATCGCGCCCGCCGGCATCTGCTCCAGCTCCCCCAGGATCTCCGACGCCCTGGCGGTGATGTCCGTGAACGGGTTCGCCCCGTAGTTGACCGCGGACACGTCCCCGCGGTTCATGTCGTACAGGTAGATCCCGTACTCGGTCATGTCGTCGTTCCAGCGCCCGTCAAGGATCATGAAGGCGTAGGACATCTCGGTTACGGTCTCGTCGTCGATCGCCCGGATCATGTCCTGGACGTCGAGCCGGTCGACGTTCAGGAACGCCTCGTGCCAGGCGTGGTCGGTCTTCTCCGCGAGGTTCAGCGTGCCCCGGTACTTGTTCCAGGGGCCCGCGGTCCGGGCCATGGACAGGCCGGCGTGGTTCAGGAGGAACACACAGTCGAGGTCGCCGCCGTGGATGGTCTGCTGACCGGAGCCGGCATAGACCTTCTCCACGTACGGGCCGTACATGTCCCACATCTCGTAGCCGCGCCCGTAGACGGTGAACGCGCCGTGCGTGCGGAACATCTGCCGGCCGCGTAGCTCCACGGTCTCGTGCGAGATGTCCCCCGACGGTGCCGCCCGGCGCGCCGCCGTGGTGATGCCGGCCGGCGCGGACCGGGTCATCATGTTCCGGCCGAGGGCCCGCTGGCGGAGCTGGCCGGCGTCGCGGACCTCCGACGGGACCCGCCCGCCGCGGGTGCTCCTGGTCGTGGTGACCGGGGCCGGCTTCCGCTTCGACCGCGGGGGGCCGGCCGCCGCCCGGCCGGTGAACTTGTAGCCGCGCGGGATGTGCCGGCGCGCCATGCGCTCGGCCACCCCGTCCTCGTCGGCCGCGGGGATCGGCCGGGTCAGGGTCGCCGCCCGGTCCGCCAGGCCCGCATCGACGGCCTCGGAGCCGTAGAACCACGTCTCGGCCGTCATCATCTCGTCCCACTCGGCCGCGTCCCGGCCGGAGCGCTGGCTGTAGAGGTTCGCGATGTCCTCGGTCTGGCGCTTGAGCCACGTCATCCACGCCTCGGCAGACAGGTCGTCGCCGCTGTACTCCGACGAGGCCCGGTGGACCATGACCTCCCCGCCCGGCTCCACGGTGATCTCGTCCGCGCCGAGCATGACGACTGTCGCCGCGCTGGCGGACATCCCGTCGATGTGGGCGTGGACGTACGCCGGGTGCGCCCGGAGGGTGTTCATGATGGACTTCGCGTCGAACACGGACCCGCCCGGCGAGTTGATCCGGAGGTGGATCACGTCGGAGTCGATGTCCTCCAGCTCCGCCGCGAACGCGCTCGCGTTGACGCCCATCGACCCGCCGATGCGGTCGTACACGTAGACGTTGGTCTCGGTCCGGGCCGGCTCACCGTCGCGGCCGGTGGTGCCGGGCTCCGCGGCCCGGGTCTGCCCGATCGTGTACCAGCGGAGCCGCATCCCGGGCAGTTCCGCGACCGGTACGCCGTCGTCCGTCGCTTGCTCGACGATCCTCGCCGCCGTCGAGTCGACCAGATCCGCCAGCGCTCGCCGGTGGGTGCTCTCCGCCATGTCCTCGCCTTCCCTACGCTGCCGTCAGCTCCGCGAGCGCTTCCATACGCTCCGCGAAGATCGCCGCCTCCCGCATGTCCGTGTCGGTCCACGCCATGGCGTCGGCCGGGACCGCGGGGGCTGCGTCGCCCTGGTCGGGCTGAGTCGTACCGGACGCCGGGTCCGGGGCGGGTGCCGCCGGGCCCTTCCCGATCTGCGGTGCCCCGTAGATCTTCGTCATCTCGGCCATGTCGGCAGTGCTAAGGGCCTGGCGGTTGTCGAGCTTCCGGGCCTCGGACAGGGTCAATTGCCAGTTGCCCAACTGCGACGTCAGGACGTCCTGGCGGGTCTTCGGGTCCATGCGGAGCAACGCGTCGGTGTTCAGCTTCACGTACCGAGGCATCGGAAGGAGCTTCGTCAGGTTCTTCTCCCGGCGGATCACAGCCGGCGCGAGGTGCATGATCAGGAATTGGAGGTTCGCCTGAGTCACGTTCGCGTACGTCACGGACTGGCCGGACACCGCGCCGTGGACCATCTCCGGCGGGACCGACAGGAACCGGCAGACCTCGGCGATGCCGTACCGGCGGCCCTCCAGCCACTCCAGGCCCGCGGTCTCGGCCTGGATCATGTTGTACTCCCAGTCCCGGCCGGTGACCATGAGATCACCGTTCCGGACGGTGTCCTCGTACCACGACTTCGCCGCCGTGCGTTCCTCGTCGCCGAGCCGCTTCGCCGTGTTCTGCATCCACGCCTTCGGGATGCCGCCGTGGGAGAACCAGTCGAGCCCGTACTCCTGCATCGACAGGTACTCCCCGATCGTGGCCGCCGCCATCATGAGCGGGGACAGGCCCACCGGGGAGCCGGACATCCTGTACTGGCGTTCGTGGTAGACCTGCGACGGGTCGTAGATCCGCCCGTCGATGCGGTACTTCATGGAGCCCTTGTGGTTGATGATCGAGCACCCGCGGGTGTCGAACAGCTCGATCCGCGACGGTAGGCCCTCGGGGTAGTAGCGGGTCGAGACCGCGTTCCGCTCCCGGATGAGACCGATCGCGTTGCCGGTCGAGTCGAGGTCCCGCTGGCTGGCCCACATCCAGTCAGTGAAGTCCCATTCGACGCCGCCCGGGTCGACCATGACGGGGGGCTTCGGCATCTCCGTAGCGACCGGGCCGTCCCCGAGGTCGACGTCCCGGAACACGTCCGCGGGGAACGTCGACACGAGGTCCGCCCGGAGCCGCAGGCACGCGAAGTAGGCCGAGTGCGTCATGGCCTTAGCCTCGGTCACGTTGACCGCGCCGTGCTTCCCGCTGGACCGCGGGGGGAGGTTCAGGCCGCCGCCGGGCAGGCTCGCCCCTGGTACGCCCTCGAAGTCCCGGCGCGTCATGCCGGCCGACGCGGCGGTCCTCGGGTTCGTGTAGGCCCTACGCCACATGCTCATGCGCTAGCACCCGGTCCCTTCGCGTGGAGGTTGCCGGCGTCGGTGGGGCCGGGGACGAGAGGCTTCGTGACGGGCTCCGGGTCGGGCTCGACGGCGGGGAGGGCGTCGGGCTTGCGCGCGGAGTCCGCGATCGTGACGAGGACGGCCAGGGCGACGCCCCCGGCGCACAGCGACCAGGGACCGATGTGCGGCCACAGCCCCCACGTCAGGCCGACGACGATCGCGAGGATCGCCACGGTGGACAGGACCGTCGAGACGTGCTCCTTCGTCCGCTCCGGGTCCCGGTCGTCGGGGACCTCCACGGGGAGCCGCAGGGCCTCGGACGGCCGGGCCGGTTCGAGCTGGCCCGGCATGGACCCGCGGGCCTGCGGGAGCTGGCGGACGGTGTCCGGGACGGGGCGGGTCACGTGAGACCACCGGTGATCGTGATCCGGCTCGACGGCGGGGTGATGATCGGCATGTACCGCCACGCGGCGAGCGCGTCGTACGACCGCGGGGTGAGGTAGATCGGCTCCGGAGCCGGCGCGAACGCCTCGATCAGCAACATGACAGCCTGGAGGTCTTCCAGGGTGACCGGCTTCGGCTCCGGGACGCGGGTCGGTCCGAGGGTGCGGATGATCTCATCCCAGCGACTCCCGGGCGTCGTACGCTCCGCCGATCCATTCCTCGACCTCTCCGGCGTACCGAGCCAGGGTGACCGAGAACAGAGGCGAGACATCCACCGCGGAGCCCGTGCGGTTCCAGCGCCACCGGTCGCCTTGGTAGTGCTTGAGAGCGCCCGCAACCGACGTAGTGAGGTCTTCCTGGCCGATGTGACGCACACGGCGTAACGTGGCCGCCGCCGCCTCGGGATCGTCATCGTCGTACTCCCCGGTCTCGTTGTAGATCGTCGCGCACGCCGCCGCGACCTCGGCCGAGTTGAGCCCTCGTCCCTGGCCGCCCACGATCGTGATGTCAAGATTCTGCTCTTCCGCTGCGCGCGTCAACGGTTGCACGATCCCAGCGAGCGGGCCGTTCCTGTCGATACCGATCGCACACACAGGCTGTGACCTGCATATGGACAGGATCGCCTCTACTACCCAGTTGACGCCAGCCCTGCGATCAATTAGCTCCAGGTGGACGTCTCCGCCCTCCGAGATCTGAGCGGCCATCCCGATAGACGCGGCCGTCAGCTCCGGGGTCGCGTCGACGCCGAGCGCGATCGGTTCGAGGTACTGCCCGCCGTGGAACAGGTCCCGCCAGGTCTGCTCCTGGATCGTCGTCCACAGCGGGAGATTCCCCGTCGGCCAGATGCCCAGATACTCGGCCATGAAGTCGATCAGGTCGAGGCCGCCGAAGTCCTCCCGGACGTTCTTGATCGGCACGGTGTAGCCGAGCGCGGGCATACAGTTCCACCACACGTCCTCGTCGCCCGGGTCGGCGTTCTCCGGCGCGGACCACTCGAAGTAGGCCCCGCCGTGACCGACGTCGGTCTCCACCTTCGACCGGCCGGCCGTCATCTTCGACCGCATGTACGCCCACTTGTCGGGCGACACCCGGGACAGGCCCGGCACCATCGACGCCCGGACCAACTGCCGCCACGGCCTCGTGAGCATCGTCGGCCGCATCCCGATCTCGGTCGACCCGTCGGTCTGTGCCCACATCTCGTCGATCACGCCGTGGTCGAGCTGGTCGCCGGTGCCCGCGGACTTACCGGTCGTCGACCCCGGAACCCACACGGACCCGTTGCGGAAGAACATCGCCTCGGCCGCCAGGCGGAGCCGCGGGGACTTCGCCCACTCCGCCCGCCACGGGCTGGCCTTGATCCGCTCGACGTGGACGTCCCGCCACTTCTGCCGGGCGTCCTCGGCCCGCTGAGCCGTATACATCACCCGTTGCGGGCCGGGGTCCGGGACGTCGATCCCGAACTCCCGGCGCGCGTACTCCGCGACGTCCTTCCCGAGCCCGACGCACCTCCACAGCATGTGAGGGAGTAGGAACTCGGTCTTCCCGGTGACCTGCCGGGGCCCGACCAGGGTCACATCGTCGTACGCGAACGTGCCCGTCTCCGGGTCCAGCTCCCCGATCACGTCGTACATGTACTGCTGGTGCGGGAGCGGGGGCTTACTCGGATCGAGCACCCTTGCGACGCGGCCGATTGCCGGCCCGACCGTTGGCCGGTCGAGTCTCCGGCGGGTACCGAAGCGGGGCGGACACCGCAGGGCTTCCATCGTCAGAGACCCCGAGCGCTCGTTCAAGCTCGCTGCGGTCATCCATGCCTCCATCGTCCTTCGCCGCTAAGGCGTTCATGACCTTGAACAGCGAGTCGACGGCCTTCGCCAGCGCCGAGGGGGCCTCGTCGTCCCCGCGGGCGTCGATCGCCCGCGCCAGCTTCCGCGCGCTCTCCGCCATGAAGACCCGGCCGAGCCCGATCCGGCCGATCGCCGCTATGTCGGACTCGACCGCCGCCTCCACCGGGCCGGGCTTGCGTTCGTCCTTGCCGCCCTCGGCGACGTCATGCAGACGCTCCCGGCACCGGAAGGTGGCCGGCTCACCGTCCGTCCGGCACCACGCTTGATCACTCACCGGTCGGCCACTCCGGATGACCTGAGAGGTACGTCGCGACGGCCGCGTTCAGCGACAGGCCCCACGCCGGGGGCGGGTCCTGCCACGGCCGGACCCAATCGGCGCGCCGCCAGACCGTGGCGACGTACCGGCGGAACGTGGTCCGCTCGTTCGGCTCGATCGTCGTCGTCAGGTGCGCCAGGACCGCCAGGTGCCACCGGAACCGCCGGTCGGCCGACCTGGCGAGCCAGTCGTTCACGAAGTCGGTCGTCTCCGTGCCGCCCGCCTGACCCCGCGGGGGGAGCCGCATGATCAGTTCCGGGGCGTGCGTGTCGTACAGCCGAAGCCACGGCTCCGCGCGGGAGTCGAACCCGCCGTCGGTGAGGACCCGGAACGTGTCGCCGTCGTGCGGGTCGGTGAGCATGGCCCGGAACCCGCGGCCCGCGGTGACGAAGTCAGGCATCGTCGCCCGCCCGCTCCAGGCCGGCCCGCTCCAGGTCCGGGACGTCGCCGGTCTCCGCGAAGACGTGGACGAGGGTCCGCTCAGGCAGAGGGAGCCGCCAGCGTCCCTGATACGTCTCGTCGGAGATTGGCACGAGATCCCCGGGCGGGGCGGTCCGGGCCTGGTCGTCGACCCACCCGTCCCGCTCCGGGTGGTCCTTCGCCAGGACCACCACGTACGCGGCCATCACCCGCGGCCGGTGGACTTCGCCCACGCCGTGACGGCCTTCGCCGCCCGCGCGTTGCTGCCCGTGTGCGGGGCGGCGGCCCACGCCTTCGTGGCCGACCACAGCGCATCCCCGGCCGCGTCGCCGCTCGGTGCCGGCGTCGGGGTCGGCTGAGGCTTCGTCGCCGGGACGAACGCGGTCACGTCGCCCTGCTGGCTGAGCAACCAGCCCCACTCCGCCGCCGTCATGTACCAGCGACCCTGGTCGCCCCACGAGGTGCCCCACGAGTTCGGCCCGCCGACCCACACCTGAGACAGGTCCACCGACCCCGACGCGTCGAGGACCGCCCCCGCGGGGGTCAGCACCTCGTCCGCGCAGATCTCGTGCCCGCCCGCCATGCCGGACTCCTGGCGCACCACGAGGTGGCCGGCGTGCCCGGAGTTCGTCGTGTCGAACATGCTGTTCAGCCACGGGACACCCGTGATCACGGGAGTCTCGGCGAGCTGAGCCAGGGCCTCCAGGAGGGTAAACGCCCACAGGTAGCCGGACACCGCGCCGGTCCGCTTGAGTACCTTCGCGATCGACAGGCCATCCGACCCGGTGTCCTCGGCCGGCATCTCCCCGGCGAACGGGTCGATCTTCGTCGCCTCGGTGTAGAGGTTGACCGCGCCGGGCTCGTTCGGGGTGAACGTGCCGAAGGGCTTCACGACCCCGGCCACGTACGGGTGGCGGTAGAGGGCGGCGACCCCGGCGTTCCCGGTGCATGAGCCGAGGGAGCCCTGGTCGAGGATCGGGACGTGTGCCTCGTGCCGCACGGGGCGGATCTGGCCGAGGTGCCGCGGGGCGACCCGGAAGCGCCGGGACTCGCTGTCGTGGTTGACGTTGCGGCCGAGCCGCGGGTGGCGGGGAAGAACTACCCGCTCGATTAGCCTCTCCACAGGAACCAACTTCCGTCATACCATGGTGGTAAGCACCACCTGCCGACCAGAGAGATCACGCACATGATCTGCCGAAACTGTAAGGCCGGAGCAGACCTCCGGGCCAGCATCACCCCCGAGCCCCCCGCCGAGACCGAGCCCGTCGGCGTGATCGCGAAGTGGAAGACGTCCGTCGCCGAGGCCGACCGCTTGCACGCCACGTGCGAGGGCGGGGAGCAGGGCTGCGGGTGCCAGCACCGCGGGACGTCCGCGTTCCGCCGCCCCGACGGGTCCACCGACGGCCCCGCCGCCCTGGTCACTTCCCCGGCGGTGTCAGCATGAGCGGCCGGCCGACTCCGTACTCCGAGGTCGCCGACCTGCTCTCCCGCCTCGGCCTGATCCTGCGGGAGGCCCGCCGCGCCCGCGGACTGTCCCAGCGTGCCGCCGCCGCCGAGTTGCACCTGTCGTACTCGACGATCTCCCGGATCGAGAACGGCGAGGACTGCGACCTGTCGAACGCGGTCACGGTGATCCGGTGGCTCGACCAGACCCCGCGGCCGGCCGCGCCCGCCCCTACCGTGTGCGGGGTGACCGACCCCGACTCCGGGAAGGCGTGCGACCTGGAGCCGCACGGGCTCCGGACCGCGCACCACGTCCGGATCTCCGAGGGTGACCTCCACTGGTGGGACGAGAGGCGGCCGGCGTGACCGTCGACGAGGGCTGGTTCCGTGCCGCCGACGGGACGTGGATCTACTGGTGCGCGCCGCGCCCGCCGGAGCCCGGCGAGGCCATCCCGGAGCCGCTGGACATCTCCGCCTGGCCGGAGGTCGAGCCGATCGACGAGACCCGGTGCTCCATCTGTGGCACCCTGCCCGGCCATAAGCACGACCTAGCGACCCATGTCAAGGCCGGGACACTCAATACCCGAGCCCGTGGAGTCGTCATTACCGACGGCCCCGTACCGCCATTCCCGGCGACATACGAACAGCAATAGGGATCGAGGGCCGACAATGCCTAAACCGCCGAATAAGCAATGGGGATTCACCCTCACATACACGACCACCACCTCCCCGCCCGTCACGATCGAGTGGCCCGACCGGTTCGAGCACAAGCGCGACGCCCGGCACGCCGCCGCCGGAGCCCTCCGCGTCGCACAGCACATCCCCGCGAACCTCTACGTCACGGTCAGCCTGGCGAAGCTGCCCCCGCTGGCCGAGACCGACCGTAAGGCCGTCCGGGAGCTGGAGGACTCGCTGTGAGGTGGCTCCCGAAGTGGATGCGCCGCCGGTGGGGAACCGAGTTCGTCATCCGCAACCCCCGGCGCGAGGTCGTCGACCGGTACGTCTCCCCGGCCCGCTACTGGACGAAAGGCGGAGCCGAAGTCGCCGCCGGGATCGAGTCGATCGAATACCAGCGGGAGCCGCTACTCGCCGACCTCGTAACGATCACCCCCGTGAAGGTCGGCCCGTACGACCGCGACCGGTACGAGGCAGACCTGGACGCCGAACTCGAAGCCCTGACCCGGAAGGACGACCGGCCGTGACGTGGCTCCAGGAAGGCCAGGGCCCGCTCCCCGGCTGGCTGTGGGTCGTCATCGGCCTGATCGGGCTCGCCGCCGCCGTGGTGCTCCTGATCGTCAACATCCAGGGACGCTGGCCCGGCCAGTCCGACCCGCTCCCCGTCGACGACCGGCACTACTGCCCCACGTGCGCCGCCCGCGGCATCCTCGCCGGGTTCAACACGACCGACGGGCTGGCCGGCCACATCCGCACCCGGCACGGTGAGCACTGATGACCCGGACGAAGGTCACAGCGTGCACGATCGAGTACGAGCGGACCCCGCGCGGCGACGAGATCCCCCGCCGGGGCCAGTGCGGCGGGAAGGGGAACCTCCCCCGCTGTGAGCTGTGCCCGGCCTCGCCGAACTACTGGCGCAACACCCCGGAGCCGACCGTCGTCAAGTTCGAGATCCCCGACCTCGACACGTCCGGCTGGACCGAGGACAAGACCCCCTTGATCACGCAAGAGAAGGGCCCGGCCCTGATCGGCGGGGTCTACGGGGCCGTATGGATCGCCACCCGTAAGTGCGTCATCTGCCACATCTACACGACGTGGATCTCCCCGAAGGGCACCCGATGTCACCCGAGCTGCGCGAAGAACTACCTACGCGACAAGGCCAGGAGCAAGGCCGAGGAAGCCGCCCGCCGTACGACGGAGCCGGCGTCACAGACGGACCCCGCATGACCCACCACACGACCCGCGCCGCCCTGTGGACCCCCTGCCGGCGTCACCTGTTCGAGACGCTGTCCGCGGTCACCCCCCAGCACCGCGCCCGCGCCCGGTGGCGGATCTCCGCCGACCTCTGGGAGCGGATCAAGGCCGACCCCGACCTCCGCTGTGACTGGTTCGAGGGCCCCCGCGGGAAGGTCATGCTCGGCCAGCCCGTCGACGTGACCGAGGCCGGCCCCGCGTTCCCCGAGATCTACGTCCGCGTCGACTGCCACCCCGGGCCACCCGATGACCGGCCGTAGGACCGAGGGCGGCCAGCACGACCGCACCCTGAGCCAGTACGTCGGCCCGACCGAGATCGTCCACCGGCACGGCAAGAGCTACGTCTACGATGCCGGAGCCGGTGAGATCATCGCCGAACTGACCCCCGAGGCCGCCGAGGCGGTCCGGACCCACACCCCGTCGAGGATGGCCTTCGACGGTAAGACCCTCGCCCTGGAGGACTGATGCCCCGCCCTGCCGACTACACCCCGTGCCAGATCCGCCCCGGTGAGGGGAAGACCTGTTACGAGCCGTCCCACGTGGTCCTGTTCGCCCTCGGCGGTGAGTTCGCCGGCCAGGTCTACCGGTACGGCGAGCACATCCTGGCGTGCCTGACCCACGCCGGACACATCCTCGACGCCCACCGCGCGCACGCTGACACGCACGGCACCCCGGGGAAGCCGATCGCGCCCTGGCTGGTCGGGTGGACAACCCGGCTCCCCCTGCCGAAGCTCCCCGACCACGCCGTCCCGTCCGTCCAGGAACGCCCCCGCCCCTGGAACCCGCCGACCAGGGTCCGCCGGAGGGCCGAAGCATGATCACAGACGACGAGATGTACCCCGCCCCCGCCCTCGTCCGACTCCCGATCACCCTGGACGTCATGCTCGACCAGGGCACCGCGGAACGCGTCCCCGACGGCGTCCGCCTCCGCCCCCCGGGCCCCGGAGTCGAAGCCCGCCCGCTGGAGATGACCCTCGGCGGACACCCGATCGGGACGTACGTGATCGACGCCCTGGAGACGACCTACCGGGACGGCCCCGACCCGCTGTACCTCGCCACCCTCCGCCGCGTCGACCGCTGACCTACCGCCCGTCTACCGCCACGGCCACGCCCCCGAGGGTGTGGCCGTCGGCGTATCGTCACCATCACTGCCGAATGACCAGGAGTGACCATGTCCCCCGAAGACCTGAGCCGGCGCGTCGGCCGCGACATCCCACAGGACGAAGTCGACCGGCGATGCGCTGAGCACCGGTGCGTGTGGTGCGGCCGGCCCATCCCCGACGCTGCGTCCCCTGACGACCTGTTCGACTCTGAGTCCTGCGACGGGGCCTGGCGTCGCGTGGTCGTCGCCGACTACGAGACCGGCGCGCCCGTCAACCGCGACGCCGACTGGTCCGGCGGCCGGACCGGAGAGACCGCCCCGTCGTGGCTCGGCCCACAGCCCCGGATCGACTACGAACCGGACCGGACCGCGGTCGAGTTCGACCCGGACACCCTGCCGGCCCCGGAGCCGACCCCCGTCCCCGCCCTCCAGCTCGACCGCCAGCCCCGCGGGAACGGCTCCGCGATGCTCGCCGAGGCCGACGCCGACGAGGCCGCCGCCCGCGTCCACTTCCTCGGCGCGCTCGCCCGCGCCTACGACGTCCCCGAGGAACTGCTCCGCGCTTCGCTGAACGGCCTCGACCAGCCGGAGCCCGACCGGCGTGTCCAGGAATGGAGCCTGCCGAACACGGAGAACACAGCGGTCCGGGTCCTCGACGGCCCGGAGCTGCCGGAGGTGCTGGACTATGCGCCGCCGCCCGGCATCGTCGGCCGCGAAGCGCTCACCCTCGGCGGGGACGTCCGGTACGGAGTCCGCTACGTCGAAGGCCCGGAGCACGGAGACATCACGGTCTCCCAGGACACCCCGCGGAGGACCGGCCAGGGCGACGCGATCGGAGCCTCCGCGATCCCCGGCCTGCCGACCTTGACCAACTGCGAGCCCCCGGCGGAGCCCCGCACGAGGTGGCCCATGCGCGAAGTCGCGAGGCTGTCCCGCGAAGGCTGGCGCGTAGCGCTCCCGCCGGAGCGGCACTCCAGCCGCGAGTACGCGAGGGTCGATCACGGAGCGGTCTCCGCGTGGCACCACGAAGGCCCTCCGCTCAAGCCCCGCCGTGAGTGCGCCCGGTGCGGAGCGACCACACAGCCGACCCTGATCACGGCGTACTGGCCGGCCGACCGTGACCACGGCCCCGCCGCGGAGGTCGGTCCCATGGGTCCGATCCTCGACCTGGCGGTGCCCTCCGGCGAGGGCTTCGCGCTGAACATCCGGCGCATGACGAAGCTGTGTTGCCGGGACTGCCGGCTCCCGTACCCGGGCCCTGTGGTGGTGCCCCTCTACAGGCCCCCCTCTGACAGGCGGTCCCCCGACGGGACCTCCCGCTACCTCGACTTCGTGTGGCACTTCGCCGCCCTGGTCCAGACCTCCCCCGCCTCGGCGTACTGGCACGTACGCCAGGTGTCCCCCGAGGCCCTGGACCGGGTAGCCGAGGGGGTCAACCTGGAGGGGCTGGTATGGGGGGACGTATACCGGGGGGTACAGGAGGGGGCCTCCAGGTGGGGGTGTGCCCTGCCAGGGTGTGACGCTAAGCCCTATCGGTGGGTACGCCTGGCGGGGGCCATGGCCTGGCGTGGCTGGCTGTGGTCACCCGAGGATGGGCATCCCCTGCGTATGGGCCTATGCCCTGAGCACTACCACCACATGGCGATGGATCTACAGCACGCATTGATGGAGCGTGAGCTATGGCGTGGTGGATCTCTGTCGATGCTGAGTATGCGCGACGCTAACGTGATCATCCCTTGAGCTGTGCGCTTGCGTACGCGCGAGCTATGGTCGGGTCATCCCCCCTTCCTACCCATGCATGGGTATACGGAGTCATGCATAGGTGTATGCGGTGCGATGTCTGTATCACTCCCCCAGTGTTACCCTTCATTCCCCCTCACACAGAGTGATGGTTACTCTCTGGAGTAATGCCTGGTCAGAGGCTTGCAGGGGGCCGGATTTTTAGTGGATCTAGGGCTCGCGGCGCGCCGCGCCGCGCAGTTTTCTCTCTCTCCCCGGAAATCACTCTGGGTGGCTGCATAAAATGCATGGCGGCCACGTTTCCGCAGGTCAGAGGCTTGTGAGCCCGGGAGGCTCACGCAAAGATACGAGGTCCCGGGGGTTGACTAACGCCCCTAGCGTGTGATCCGGGCCCATCCTCACTGGTTGTCACCCCGAGTGAGGGCTAGTGGATCACCATTCCGCCGGTTACTCACGGTCCGTGACGCCTGGACGGGCGGGGCTTCGGGGTGATTCACTCCGGGTATTCGCTGGTCAGAGAGGTGATCGACATGGCCGCAGGGAAAGCGGGCGGGAAGTCCGTCAAGGGGAAGATGAAGAGCGCCGTCAAGGGCAAGGGCAAGGCCACCGGCGGGAGCGGTGGCGGCGGAGCCGGGTCAGCCGGCGGGCCGGTCGTCCACGGTCCCGGCGGCGGGGGGAAGAGCTGAACGAATCGACGACGAGGGCCCGGCCAGGAGGTCGGGCCCTCACTCTGTGTCCGGCCGGGTCGCGGCCTCGGTCAGTTTCGCTTCCTCGATCAGGGACGCGTACCGGAGAAGGTCGACGGTCTCCCACAGCGGGGATTCCTCGGCGGCCAGCGTCCACCGGCCGCGCTGCCCGTCCTCGCCGGAGATGACCTCCACGACGGTGACCCACTTCGTGACCATGGCCCCGTCGAGGCGGGCGATGATCTCGCTCAGGGCGGACTCCAGCTCCCGGACGATCTCCGCGCCCTTCGGGTCTGACTCGTCGGTCATGGTCGCATCGTAGGCTGGCGCTCATGAGCTTTCCGACTCCGCCCCGAGGGACCGGCCGACACTGGCGCGACGACGACCAGGCCGGACCGGCTGACCCGCGGCGGGGTCGGTACCCGCGGTTCGAGCCGGCCGATCCTCCCGCCCCGGAGCCGGAGCGCTACTACCCCGACGAGTACGGCGACGTGCCGACTGACCCGACGATGCCGGCCCCGTTGAACCAGGCTCCGCGTCGGCACGTGGGAGAGGGTACGCGGCGGATCACCGTCGAGCGGGCCGGCCAGTCGCGGATGCCGGACATGGTCGTCCCCCGGATCTATGTGGAGCCGGATGAACAGATGGACGCTCTTCGGGTGCGGTCCCTGCGGTGGGGGATCGCGCGGGACGTGGTCGCTGTCCTGGTCGGGTTGTACTTGCTCGGGTCCTGGATTCTGCCGGGTGTGTGGCGCGCCCTCGGCGGGTGACGCTACGATCCCGGACCATGACGAGTTCTGCCGACGACGAACGAGACGCGGGTTCGTGGCCGCGCCGCTACCAGCCCCCGGCCGAGGGCACCGCGGACCAGCGGGCCGGCCGGCTGTACGACTCCCCGCCCGATCCGTCGCTGGAGGGCCGGGCCCCGTACGTCGAGGGGTGGCCGCCTCCGCGGTCGTCGGCCCCGGTGCCGGCGGCGGCGGTCTCGGCCGGCGTGCCGCAACCGCTCCAGGTGCGCGAGGGAGGGCTGGCGGCCGTGGCCCGTATCGTCGGCATCATCCGTGACCTTGTGATCATCGCCCTGGTCGTGGGGGTCCTGACGATCGGCGGCCGTGCGCTCGCTGCGTTCCAGGACGCCCGCGGGGCGGACCAGCCCGTGACCCCGGCGACGGCCCCGTGTGTGGCCCCGGAAACGGACGAGTACGGGACCTACTGTCCCGAGGAATCTCCCGGCGACTAGGATCGGCGGGACACGAGCGAGGGCGGGTAGTTCCCTAGTCGCGGCGTCGGCAGCGTGACGACTGGTCGAGCACCCGCCCTCCCTCGTGTATTCAGCTCCCGGGGGTGCGTCGTACCCGGCGAAGACCGGCCGGCCCCCCGTTGATCCGGCTGACCAGCCGTGCGTGATCGACGTCCGTGCGGTCGTGCGCCAGGTCGACGATCTCGACGATCCAGTCCGCCAGCTCGACCGAGGACGTCTCCGTCTGGCGGAGCCGTTCCTCGTTCGCTTCGAGCCGGCGTTCCGCGCGCTCGGCCCGCTGCTCCGCCCGGTCGGCCCGGGTCTCGGCCTCGATCGACTTCGTCTCCGCGGCGTCGGCGTTCGCGTTCGCCCGCTTGACCCATTCGAGGTTCGAGAGGCTGGCCTGGTTCCGTGCGGTGGAGCGGTTCGCCCTGGCCGACACGGCGTTCCCGACGAGGACACCCGTCAGGGACAGCGCGGCGACGAAGATCGCGACGAACTCCGCACCGGAGAGTCCGAAGACAGCGGCGAGCACCACCGGATCATGGTTCGTCATGGGGGTCCTTCCGGATGATCAGGTTCGGGTCGTCGTCGCCCCGGCTACGTCCGTCCTGGTCGACTTCCACGACGACCGCCCGGTCCGGTTCGTGGTCGAGGGCCAGCCGCTCCAGGTCGACGACGGGCTCCGGCCAGTAGGCCAGGAGGCAGACGAGGGCGAACGTGAACGTCCACGTCGCGACGATCGAGCCCCCGCCGACGAGGCCCTGAGTCCAGGCCCACGCGTTCCCGCCGATCCATGAGATCTTGACGCCCATCGCCATGCCGTAGCCCCACCGGTCATTCGTCCGGAAGGCGTTGAACACGCAGAACGCGCCGGTGATCCACCACGCCATGCCCCACACGACCATGCTCGTTCGGGGGCCGTCGAGCGGGACGAGTTCCGCGAGTAGCTGCATCTGCTGACTGTTCGCGGAGATCGGGTCGGGGTGGATCATCTTCGTCCACCCGTACACGAAGTCGAAGATCCCGAGGATCAGGAGTGCGGCACCACGCCTCCCGACGTGGTGCCGCAACTCGCAGAGTCGGGAACTCGCGGTCACTCCCCCGAACCGGAGATGCGTCGCTGCGCATCCTGCCGGCCGGCGGCGGTGGCCGCGTCCTGGTCGTCGGGCTGGCTGGTCCGGACCTGGCGGGCGGCGGCCTGGAAGGCATTGCCGTACACCCGCTGGAGGGCCTGCTCCAGTTCGTCCAGGCTGACCGGGTCGCTTCCGGTCTGGATGTTACCGAGGGCCTGGAGTAGCGCGGCGATGTTCGCGACGTCGCGGTCCTGCTCCGCCTTCGCCTGGTCGGCCATCTGCTGGCGGAGCTTCGCCGCTTCCTCCCGGACGGCGGCGAGGACGGCTTCCTCGTTCACCCCGGCGACGGCGGCGAGGATCGCCTTCTGGCCGAGGTCGGTCGCGGCCTGGAGCGCCTTGACCCGGTCGCGGGTCTCGGCGGACAGGTCACGGGTCGCGCCGAGCGCGTTCGGCCCGGACCACGTCGGGTTCGCCGGGTCCTTCGCCGGATAGTTGATCGGTACCTGATCGGCCTCGAAAGTCATGTCGTCCTGGTCCCATCCCGGCGCAACCAGCGCCGTCAACTGAGCGAGCGAACCGCGGAAGGCGTTCGCGTCGCATGTGGTCTGCCCGGCGATGGTCGCCGAGCTGGAGAACTGGAGGATCGCCGGGGTCTGCCCGGAGTACGCCCCCCACCGGCTCGAAGTGTCCCCCGGGTACAGCGCCGATGCGTACCCGGAGCCGCTGACGTAGCTCGACGCCCACAGCGGGTAGGTCAACCCCTTGAGGCTGTCCCCGTATGCCCACTTCGGGGCGTACACGATCGGCCGGAGCTTCGGGGCCTTCGCGACGAGGCGGTCACAGAACGCCTCGATATCGGCCCGGCCCGGCATGGTGCCGGCGTCGCCGCCCCACTTCTCACAGTCGACCTGGAGGATGAACGGGCCGTCGCGCCAGCCGGGACACAGCGCGTCGAGGCGGGCGATGAACGCGTCCGCCCGGCCGTTCGGGTTGCCCGGGTACTGGACCCAGTACGCCCCGAGTAGCACCTTCCCGCGGACGGGCTTCATCGCCGTCCACCACGAGGCCAGCTCCGCATCGTTCGCGTCGCCTCCGGCCTTGTGGGTCATGAACGCGAACCCCTCCGATACGACCTTCGCCGCGTTCGGGGTGGCGTCGTAGTGGCTGGCATCCCAGCCGAAGATCGTCATGTTCTGCTCCGTCCTGGCTACGAGGTCGTAGCCGTCGGCCACGGCCGATAGGTGCATGTCCGACCGGCCGGAGACGTGGATGTGTCCGCGGTCGGTCGAGTCGCGGCGTGCGTAGTCCGGCCTCCAGGAGTCCTGGTAGCAGGGGCCGGTGTTGTCCCCCTCGGGTTCCCAGTTCATGAACTTGACGAACTGGACCGCGGGGTGCCCGTCGAGGCGGTCCCGGCGGAGCTGCGCGCCGAGGGCCTGGAGGGACGGGAGCCGGCGGCCGGTGAGCTTCGAGACCTGGCCGTCCTTCGGCGGCATGATGTCCGTCGCGTTGCAGTACGGGTACGGCGACTTGACGGGCCAGCCGGTGGCGGAGAACGGGGTGTGGTCTTCGGGGGTGTCCTTCTGGAGGTGCCGGTCGTCGCCCTCGTAGTACACGGTGTATCCGTGCGCTCGGAGCTGGTCGCCGAGCGAGCGGACGGGCCGGCTGAACTTCCACGGGCGGCCGTCGGCGACCCATGCTGTGTAGGCGGCGGACACGGACGCCGGGAGGCTCCGGGCCTCGCCGTGGTCCAGGCCGCACGGCGGGCGTTCCTGGTCGGGGGTCATCGTCCGATCATGGCAGGCCAGACGGTATGGTCAAGGCCAGATCGGCTGGCGGAGGATGCGCCGCGCGGTGCCTGACCCGGGACCCGGGCCCCGCAAAGTGGCAGCTTCACCCGGGCCGGTCCGCTGCGGTGGCGGGGTGCGAGCCGGGAACTACGCCCGGAGGTGCCCCGCCCGCGGTGTCTCTGGACGGCGGCGGTCCGTGGCTCGGACTGGAGATCCGGGGGAAGAACGCGGGCCGTCGTCTCAGGCCCGGTCGGGGAACCAGTTCCGCGTCTGTGGCCGGCGGGCGACCCGCGCGCCCTTCTTCTGGTTGCACAGCTCCCCGCAGACCGGGCACGGGTTGTCCGGCTGGTTCCCGCCCATGGTGCCGTGCGCGGGCTGGAGGTTCGCCAGGTCGTCGAACCCGGGGAGCCGCTTCCCGTAGAGATCCTTCGGCCAGTGCTTCGCGTCGACCCGATGGTCCGCGGTCTTCGACCCCTCGTGTCCGCAGAGACCGCACCGGGTGGTGGACGCTAGCAGGGTGGCCCGGTTCCGTCGGTACACGGCGTTCCCGGTGCCGGACCGGCCGGAGCTGCGGGGCTTGCGCCGCCCGGCCGTGGTCATCCCTGGCCGCCGGTGATGGTCCCGCGGGAGCCGCGCTCCCCGGTGATCGTGCCGCCGCCGCTGTGGACGGTCGTGGTCATCTGCCCGCGGCCGTCGGCGGTCGACGCCCGGCCGGTCGACCCCCGCTCCCCGGTGACGACGGTCCGGGAGTCGGCGTCACGGAACGCCCGGATCTGGGAGACGGTGACGACGGTCGCGTCCAGGGCGGCGTACCCGACGGCGGCGGCCTCCGCGTTCAGCGTGATCCGGGCGGACGCGTCGAGGGCGACGAAGGTCAGCGCGCCCTGGCCGGCCCCGGTCGCGGTGCCGGTCGACACGGCCGCGTCGAGGGCGGCGTACGCGGTGCCGGCCTGGCTCCCGGGGATGCCGATCGAGCCGGCGGCGTCGAGGGCGGAGAACCCGATCAGGGCGACGTCGGCGACGACGAGGACCGACGTCGAGACAGCCGCGTCGTACGCGGCGAAGGTGACGGCGGCGGCCTCCGCGGGGGCGTTCGTCAGGGCCAGCGTGGAGACGCTGGCGTCGTACGCGGTGAACGCGACCACGGCCACATCGGCGAACGGGGAGACGGCGGCCGACGCGTCGAGGGCGGACCAGGCGGCGGCGGCCTGGCCGGCGGGGAACGCGGCGGACACGCTGGCGTCGAGCGCGAGCCAGGAGATCGGGGCCTGGCCGGGCTGGACCCCGGCGGCGGTGCTCGCGTCGTACGCGGACCAGGCGGCCGAGCCCTGGCCGGCGGGGACACCGATCGCGGCGGCCGGGTCGAGCGCGGTGTACCCGGTGCTCGCGGCCTCCGCGTCGACGCTGGTCTGAGACAGCGTCGAGACGGTGGCGTCGTACGCGGTGAAGACGACGGGCGCGGCCTCGGCGGTGAACGTGATCGCCGCGCTGGCGTCGGCGGCGGTGAAGCCGAGCGCGGCCTGGCCGGCGGCGAACGCTACCGCGACCGAGGCGTCCCCGGCGGTATACGCGGCGGTCGCGGCCTCGGCGGTCGCGGTGATGTTCGAGGCGGTCGAGACGGTGGCGTCGTAGGCGGTGAAGCCGATCGTCGCCTGGCCGACCGTGGCCGCTACCGAGGTGGAGACGCTGGCGTCGTACGCGGTGAAGGCCAGCGCGCCGGGGTCGGTGCCGACGGCGGCGGAGGTGGAGACGCTGGCGTCGTACGCGGTGTACCCGGTCGGGGCGACCTCGGCCGGCACGGTGGAGACGGTGGCCGTGGAAACCGTTGCGTCGTAAGCGTTCCAGCCGACCGAGGCGACGTCGGCGACCGGGCCGACGGCGGCCGACGCGTCGAGGGCCGCGTACCCGGTGGCGGCCTGCTCCGCGGTGGCGGTCAGGGCCACGCCCGCATCGAACGCGGACCAGGCGACCGTGACCGGTTCGGCGTTGACCCCGGCCGCCGCGCTCGCGTCGTACGCCAGCCAGGCGGCGGCGGCCTGCTCGGCGTTGACGCCGATCGAGGCGGCGGCGTCGTAGCCGGCGTACCCGGTCGGGGCCTGCTCCGCGGTGGCGTTCGTGGCCGGCGTCGAGTCGGCCGGCGGAAGGACCGGATAGCCGAGGGTCGACTGTGCGAAGTCGTCGACGTCGATCGTGACGTTCGTCCGGCCGGACGTGACGATGCCGACCTGAGCTTTGTTCGCCCCGCCGGAGCGGAGCGTGTCGACGGTCGGCGCGGACGAGATCCGTTCCAGGACGGTGACGGCGTCGACGTCGTAGACGTCCATCGCGATCACACCCGCGGTCGCCGAGAACGACCCGATCGCAAGGCCGACGTCGACCCATTCGCCGACGGCGTACGTCTTCGTGGTCGTGCCGATCAGGGTCCCGGCCCCGGACCGGAGTTCGAGCGCGCCGGTATTGATGATCCGGCCGTCGACCTGGAACGCCCCGGCGGAGTCCGCAAGGATCATGAACCGGTAGCCGGTGGCGTCCGGTGGCAGGGCGACGGGGAGCCGGAACCGGAGCCGGCCGTACCACTGGCCCGTCGAACTGATCCCGGCGGTCTGCTCCAGGTAGACGAGGCCGGCCGTCCCAGCGATGACGAGGCGGGCCGCGCCGGTCCCGCGGAAGGAGCCGGCGACGTACGTCGCGGACCCGCCGGTCGGCACGCCCACGAAGGACAGGGCGTCGCCGGAGGTCGTGCTGTTCCCCGCGGTGATGGTCGTCCCGGCGGTCTGCCCGTCGAAGGTGTTCAGCTTCGAGATCGTGGCCGGCGGGGCGGCGGCCGGGTCCTGCCAGAACCGCTCCGACTGTGCCGGGCCGTCGCCGGGCCAGAAGTCCGGGGAGACGTACCCGTCCCCGGCGGACGTCACGGCCGGCGTGGTCGCGGGGGTGACCTCGACGATGACCCACCGGTTATGAGCCGTGTTCCCGGTGGTCAGGTTCATGGTGATCGGGGAGCCGGTGACTCCGTCGTTCGCGGCCCGCAGGAGGTACGCGTACGTGATGATCCCCGACTGGACCTGGCCGCCGCCGCCGGTCATGGTGCACCCGGTGCCGGCGGTCGGAACGGTCGCGGTGCCGTTCCAGTCGGTGTACGCCAGGACCCCGCGGGAGCCGTTCGCGGTCGCGGTCACGGAGTCCGTGACGGCGGTCCCGGCCCCGGCGCGGGCGTTCTCCTTCGTGGCCCCGATCCCGGGCACCCCGCCGGAGTCGTCGGTCCAGACCTGGACCTTGACGGACTGGCCGGTCGCCGGGTCGGTGTTCGTGACGGCGACGGTCATCGCGGCCGACGTGGTGACGACCGCGGTCCAGACGGCGACCTGGCCGTCCACGCTCAGGGTGACGTCGGGGAGTTTGTTGTGCTGGAGCAGGGTCCAGGTGAGCCCGCCGCCGGTGATGGTCGGCGGGCCTGGCTGGTTCCCGGCCCCGGTGTTGAGGGCGGACATCGCCAGGAGCCGAGAGTTCGCCGGGGGCGTGAACGATGCCGTCGTGGTCGTCGACGTCGCCCCGATGTAGGCGATGGTCGGGGAGCTGGCGTCGAGTACGAGGTTCCCCACGGCGGCGGCCCGGCTACCGGCCGGCGGTGATGTTCAGGGCGGTGATGTCCTCGATCGTGGAGAGGCCGCGGGTCGCGAGCTGGTTGATCCGCTGGTTCGTCAGGATCGTGGTCCCCTCGGGTACGGCGATGGCCTTGTCTGTGGAGTCGGGGATTCCGTCGGTGCCGAGCCCGATCAGGATGTTAGGGAACAGGCACCCGGCGTCCCGGTACGTCGTGATCCCGGTTATGGCCCGGGTCGCTTCATTGAACGTGACCGTGATCCGCACGGCCCGGCCGACGTAGTCCGTGAACTCCTGGACCCACGGCGAGGTGACCGGTACGCCTGTCCCCATGGCTCAGAGTCCCGCGGTGATCTGGAGGGCCAGGACATCCTCGATCGTGGACAGGCCGAGGTCAGAGAACGCCGAGCCGGGGATCTCGGTCGTGCCGGCCGGGACGGTGAACTGAGTCTCGGTCGTGTCGGGCGTGCCGTCCGGGCCGAGCCCGATCAGGATCTTGGTCATGAGGCACGACGCGTCCCGGTACGCGGTGCCGCCGGTGATGGCCCGGGTCGTGTTGTCGAAGTCGACCGTGATGCGGATGGCCGCGCCTACGTAGTCCTCGAACTGCTGAACCCAGGGGGTCTGGATCGGTCCGCCGCCGCCGCCCGTACGTGGTTGCTCCATGGTGACCTCCCGGTCAGTTCAGGGATTCGAGCTTGTACGTGTGCATCTGGATCGAGTTGCCGGCGTTCGCCACGGACCACTGTGCGGACAGGTCGATCACCTGAGACACGGTCGAGTCGAAGGTGGCACCGACGGCCGGCGCGGACGCCGGGAAGATGTGCGACGACGCGCCACCGGCACCCGCGGCCGGCGACCCGATCACGGACTCCGATTGCCACTGGCCGGAGAACATCATCGACGCGGCCGTGCCCGGGGCCCCGCGGAGGTTCAGGTCCCAGTCGAGAATCCATGTCACGTTCGTCTTCGCGGCCGTGTTCAGGGCCAGCGCGCCGGAGTTCGCGACGATGGCACCCGCGGCGACCCCGCCGAAGCGGATGCGGAACGTCAGGGTCCCCGGCGTGGTGACGATGTTCGAGACCCGGCCCATGGCCCGGAACCGCAACGCCTGGCCGGCGTACGTGAAGGCGTTCGCCGGGAGGTTGTACCGGGCCTGCGCGGCGACCAGCGTCGCCTCGACGGTGGAGTTCGCCACGGTGGGGCCGTCGACCTGCTGTGTGATCAGGACCGATTGCCAGCTCTGCATACCCATCGCTCAGGCCCCCGATCAGACCGTGGCGCGGTGGATGCCGAGGACGTTCCAGACGATCGTGAACGTCCCGGCCGAGACCCCCTGCGGACCACCGAAGTAGTGGTACGAGAGTCCTTGCTTCGCAACGGTTCCGCCGCTGATCGTGTTGTCGTAGAGCTGCGTCCCGTAGACGTTCGCGACGGTCATGTTCCCGCCACCGGCGAGGTCGGTCGCGTCGAACATGAACGTCCCACCGGCGGGGAAGGTGAACGTCTTCCCGGCGAGGGCCCGGCCACCGGCGACCCAGTTCGTGGCGTCGGTGACCTCGTTCGCCACGACGAATTGGCCGGTGTTGTAGGCGGTCAGCGCGACGGCGGCGGTCGCGTCCGGGGTCGGGGTGTTGTTGAACAGCGCGGCGTTGATCGTGTCGGAGTCGATGCCGGTGTACCCGGTACCGGACGCCTGGTACATCTGCGAGATCCACTCCTGGAAGACTCGCGACTGAGTCCATGCCATTACCGGGCCCTCCGCTTCTGAACGGCGGGGAGGTCGCGGCCGGCGGCGAGGCTCTGCTCCGCGTCGGCCAGGTCCCGCTCGGCAGTCTTGAGGCTGCCCTCCAGGCCCTTGATCTGGCCCTTGATCTTCGTCACGGCCGCGCGGGTCTCTTCGACCCGGGCCTCCAGGTATTCGGTCTCGTCTCGCGTTGCCGGCCGCTCGGCCGCCTGGCCGTCCTGCGTGGACGCCCCGGCGTCGTGCGCTCGGTACGCGCTGTCCGCCCTACTGCTCACCCTGCCCGCCTCTCAGGCGTGCGCCTCCGCGTTCACTACCGCGGTCGGCGCGTAGACCCAGACGTCGACGCGGCCGTCTTGCCGCTCGACCTCGGCACGCATGAACACGCGCCCCTCTGCGTCGGTCCGTACCAGTCCGGTATCGGCCCCGACGTAGTCCTCTCGCTCGATCAGGCGGACGTCGGCGGTCTCACCTTCACGGATCATCGGCAGGGACATGAGCGCGGCGGCCGGACAGTTGTGCATCGGGACGCGCCGGTCGGCAGGGGCGACGGGCATCCGGGACGCACACGCGGGCCGGTGTCCACAGACGTAGACGACCGGCTCCGGCTTGAGTTCAACGATCACCGGCCGATCGTCGCACGTTCGGCCAGGCAGAGGCCAGGGTCAGGCCCGCTTCCGCGCCCCGCGGGCGAGACGGACCCGGGGGTGCGGTGCTCGCGCGACCTTGACCGTGGGGCGGCGGGGTTCCTCGTCGGGGTCGTCGTCGCGTAACCACCGGTGGTCCTCGTGGAGTGGCCGTCCCGCGCTGGAGTCTTCGTCGACAGGGTCGCCAGTCGGTGAGTCGCTACGCGGGACGGCCATGCCGCCATCCTGCATCGGGGATGACGGGGTCCGCAAGGAAACCGGGCGGCGACCGGGCCAGCGTCTCCAGGGCGGGCCGAACCCCCCGTTCGTCCGGCACTCGGGGGCCCGGGGTTCTGATCTTGGCTCAGATTGGCTCTGAGCCGGTTTCGGCCCGGACATGGTGCGACCCCGGCCGGGGTGAGGATGGCCGGGGCCGCGCGGGGGGTTCTCCGGGGACGGTACGCCGTCCGGGTCAGGCGATGTACTCCGCCTCCATGGTCAGACCCACGACCGACGAGTACGAGACGCCGAGGCGGCCCGTCGCCGCGTTGACGAACCGCGAATCGTTCTTGATCGCGACCTTCCGGATCTGCGTCGCGGCCATCGCGATCGTGATGTCCACGTCCGTGCCGAAGCTGGAGAGCTGGACGGAATCGAACGTGATCGTCGACGCGGTACCGGTCGTCTGGAAGCGGAGCAGGGTGTACGCGCCCTGGAGCCCGACGGCGTCACCACCACCGGCCGGCGTCACCGGTGTGACGACCTGGCCGGCCGTGATCGAGCCGTACTGACTGGAGAGCGGGGTGAGGTTCAGGGGGTCGACGTTCGCCATGGTGCGGGTCCTTTCGCTGGTCGCGCGCTTGCGTAGATCACACCGTCACGCCGGGCGCGGCGCAAGGGTCACGTCTTGAACGAGGCCGACCTCCGGCCGCGGGTGACGACCAGTACCGACAGGTTGTGGTACGCGATCCCGAGGGCGACCACGGCCATGACCACGCCGTGAGGCAGGGCGTACAGGGTCATCGCGGCGACCTTCGGGAACGTCGACCACCACCCGGCCCGGCGGTACTTCGACGAGGCGGCCCCCCACCGGACGCCGGTCCACAGCAGCTCCACCCGGACCGGGTCGGTACCCAACTCGATCAGGGCGAGCCGGAAAATCGCGTCGGCGTCGACGGACGAGAGGCGTCCCTTCGCGACGTACTCCGTCAGGAGGTAGTCGTGGAGGATGCCGGCCGGGGTGTACCGGGCGTACCGGGGGGCCAGCCACGAAGCGACCCGGGGGATCGACAGGAAGTCCGTCACGTAGCCGGCGGGGACGGTGTACGGCCCCCACGAGATCTCGACGATCGTGCGCCACTGGATCTCGTCCAGGGCCTCGACGACGACGCGTGTCGGGTCGCGGAAACGCTCGCGGTCAACGATCAGCATCGGCATGGGTCCACACCTTCCCGTCGTGGGTCATCCTCCGGGCGACGTGGCCGCCGCCCAGATCAGTCTCCCCCGTGAGCCGGTAGTACAGGGGCTCCGGCTTGACCCGCATCGTGACCGTGTCGCCGTCGAGCGACGTCCAGGCACAGCCGGACCGGCGGAGCATGTCCAGGAGTTCCGGCTGGAACGCCACGAAGACCGGGGGCGGGTCGTCGCCCTCCAAGCGGAGGGTCCCGTCCGCCTCCCGGACTATCGCGACCTCGTCCGTCTCGGTCACCGGGCGGAGCCGTTCAGCGGGGGGATCGGCCCCGGGGTGCGCTGGCCGGGACCGGGGATGAACAGGCCGCCGCCCGCGGGCTTGCCGGGGACCACGAGGCCGCCGTTCTCTTCGCTGGCCGCCTTCTGCTGCATCGCGGCGAGCCCGTTCGCGAGTTGCGCGCCGACCTGAGCGGCCAACTGCCACGGGATGCGGAACGACGCGGACACGGTGCCGTCGGTGGCCTGGAGGATGGCCCACCGGTGGCCCTTCGCGTCCTTGTCGGTCAGGCCGACGCCGAACTCACACGGGATCGGCGGGACGACCTCACCCGGGACGGTCGGCTGTGGCAGGGCGAGGAACATCCCCTCGGGGATGCCCGGGGCCTCTCTCAGCTCCGAGTCGTCCGCGGGGGTCGGGTCAGTGCTCATGCTGCGGTCCTTCCGTTCATGATCTGCGGGGCCCGATCAGGGCCAGGGCGACGACGATCAGGACCGCCCACCACCAGCGAGCGACCCACGCCAGCATCTCGGCCGCACGTGGGTCGCTCGCCAGGCGGTCCCGGATCTCGTTCACTGCTCGACGACCACCGGGTACCGGCCGGTCCGGGTGTAGATCCGCCGGATGCGCCGGGCCAGGTACCGCGGGCCGGGCATGAGCCGAACCTCGGGGTACCGGTGAACGACGTTGCCGGCGCGGTTGCGGATCTCCCGCGGGCGGGTCTTGTCCCCGAAGTCCTGGACGCCCTGCTCCCGGCACGCCTCGTCCGCGTACCACCGGATGTGACGGGCGCGGCGGCCGTTCACTTCGCGCCCCGGTTGCGGTACGCGCGCCACGCCTCGACGAACGGCGGCGGGGTGATGACCCGCTGACGGATCACGTACGCGGGGACACGCCGGGTCCGCTGGCGTCCGCCGAGGATCGCACCCGAGAGGCTGTTCGTCTCCAGGGTCCGCTCGATCTTCGCCGCCGTGATCGGCTTCGTGGCGTGCGCGCGGGTGTCGCGCCGCTTCTGCCGCTTCGCGCGGGCGTTCGGTCCGGGCCTCACCGGGCGGCCCGGACGGTCCGGCCGAACCCGGGGTCGGCCGCGCCGGGCGGGTGGAACAGTGCCGCCGCCCCCCGCATCACGTCGACGGCGAACGCGTACGCGGCGGCCAGGGCCCCATCGAACTCGGGGAGCCACCGGTCGCCGAACACGTCGTGGAGCAGGCCGGCCAGCACGGCGAACACCTCGTCGTACTCGGCGGCCGTCGCCCCGCGGACCGTGCCGTCCGGCCGGCGGAACGCGGAGTGATCACGGCCGGCCTTCTGGAGCACCTGGACGAGGCGTCGCATGTCCGCGGTGTCCGGCCGGTCCGGGTCGTACGTGGAGAGCAGGCCGACGAGGGCGTTCAGGAGCATGTCCCGCTGGCGGTGGCCCTTGCTGTTCAGGGCGTCGCCCGTGGTGAGGTCCGAGGGGAACAGCGGGGCGAGCTGGTCGCCGAGCGGCTTCGGGGTCGGCTGGCCGTCGACGACCGGCCCGCCGGTCTGGTCCCGGGCGACGAGGCGGCGGTAGAACTCGGCGACGAACCCGTCCAGGTCGGCGGGCTCGGTCGGCAGGATCTCTACGGCCTTGCGGAGCCAGTCGGCGGTGCGCAGTGTCTTCCCCGTTCCGAGGCAGGCCCGGCAGTCCGGGCGGTGAATGGGGGCTTCGGCTTCGAGGTGCGCCCCGGTGTCCTCGGGGCGGGTGTCTGTGCTCACGTGGTGGACCTCCTGGTCCGGTCGGGTCTGGAAGAATCTCATGCGGACACCTGGACCACGTTCGTCCACGCGAACCCGCAGTCACACGAGTGCGTCGCCCACTCCGGGACGACGTGGCTACAGCGGGCCATGACGACCGGCGCGGGAGCCTTCGCGCCCTGATGCCCGGGGCCCTGGTAGCACCGGTGCGACCCGTCGGCGTGGACCTTGCATTGCCGCTCGGCGTCGACGGGCGCGCCGGTCGAGGCGAGGCACCGGGCGTCCGGCTCGACGGCGACGACCTCGATCTCCCCGCCCATGGCGTACGGCGACAGGACGACCTCGCCCCGGTCGAAGTCGGCCCGGGTCATCGTGAGGCGGTCGACCGGGCGGGCCACGTCGGGCGCGAGCACGGGGAGCCGGTAGTCCCGATCCTGGATCTCGTCCAGGTCGGGAGCCGGCGTCACCGGGTAGTCGACCGGGACCGGCCCGTACGACTTCCCGTCCTCGACCGTGACGTCCACGCCCTCGGGGATCGGCATCCCGGCCAGGGGGAGCGACGGGTCGTAATCGGGGTGCTCGACGCGCCACTCCGCCAGCGACTCGACGGTGATCCCGTCGGGAAGCGGCTTGCCGGCGGCGGCCAGCCGTTCGAGGGCCCGCTGGTACAGGTACGACATGTCGAGGGTGATCACGCCCCCGTCTGCGGTCTCGGCGGCGGTCAGGCTCACGTCGGGCGGCGTCGCGGCCCCGATGGAGTACCACCCGTCGCCTGGCCCGCTGTCCTGGAACAGCGGGCCGTGTTCGGTGTCGACCATGCGCCCGTGCGCAGAGTCGTCTACAGGATCGGCAGTCATGCGCGGGAGGGTATCACCGGGGTCCGTCATCGTGTGCCCCTCCGGGCTTGTGGTCCTCGCACGCCCACCCGAGGGGGTAGAACCGGGCCGGCGCGCCGCACGTGCCGCACGTGCCGGTGTGGTCGCGGTCCCATTCGGCCTGGCTGACCTTCGCCAGGACGGGCGTTTGCGCCCAGAGCGAGAGCCGTAGTTCCTCGTCCTTCGTCGTCGCTGCGATCCTCTGCCACTCGGCCTCGCGAGTGCTCATCGGAGCTGGAGCGTCGTCCATGTCGCCTGCCTTCGGTCGGTGTCCCTCGGGGGTGTCCCTGGAGGGGTGTACGGGTGTACCGCGTACACCCCCCCCCGCGGCACCCCCCTTATATATAAAACCCTTTTTTGTTTGTTTTCCCTGCTCAGAGCACATATGCATGATCTTGCATTTTGGGGGTTTCTCGCGGGGAGGGGTGTACCGCGTACACCCGTACACCCCTCACGGGCGGATCTTGTACCGGGCGACCTTCTGGCCGCTCCGCTCGCCCCGCTCGGCCTCGACCTCGTTCGACAGGATCAGGGCGTCGAGGGCCGCGTCCAGGTGCTCGCGGTGGTTCGCGCGGATCTTCCGGCGGAGGTCCGCCCCGGCGACCCATTCGCCCCCGGCCAGGCGGAGCTGACGCTTCACAGCGTCAGCGCACTTGCCGACCTTCTCCCTGTCGATGTGTTCCTCCACGACCAGGGACCGGGCGGCCTCGGCGATGGCCTTCCCGACGTTCTCCTTCTCCCGCTCCCGCTGGAGGACCCGGAGGCAGAGGGCCCGCTGTGTGTCGCTGACGTGCATTACGACCCCGGACAGGTCCCAGTCCTCGTCGGTGATCTCGACCCGGCCGTCCATGATGGCGAGGCACCCGGCGACCTTCGTCCGGGTCAGCACGGCGTGGGAGTCGAGGGTGTTCGCCGCGCCGTCGGCGGCGTTCGCCCGCATCCGGGTTTCCCGGGCCGACAGGATCGCGTCGACGCACGCCTCCGGTTCGGTGAGCAGGAGCCGGGGCTGGTTCTGGTCCTCGGCGCGCCGGGCGGCCATCCAGTCCGGGGAGCGCCACACCATCGGGGACAGGCCCTCCCGGCGGTGCTCCCGGCCGCCGCCCGGGTCGCCGGCCGGCAACCAGACGAACCGCTGCGGGGTGCCCCCGGCGGCGTCGTTCAGGAGGACGCCGGACTTCTCCGGCTGGATGCCCGCGATCAGGCACAGCCGGTACGCGTGCTCCGGGACGATCATCCGCTTCGCCTGGTCGGCGTAGAAAAACCCGAGTTGCTGGCCCATCGCGGCCTGCCGTAGCTGGCTGGTCAGGGTCGACGCCTGGCGGGACACGAGGGCGGCCATGGAGTCGATCTCGCCGATCGTGACGAGGGCGGCCCGCTGGTACTGCTCCGGCTCCGGGTACGGGACCTCCTTCGTGGCCTTGACCTGGCGCATGAACATGTGCGACAAGCCCTCGCCGGAGCCGAGCGGGGAGACCTTGAACGGGGGCTCGGGGATGTAGAGCGCTTCGGCGGCCACGCCCTGAGCGGCGTCCTTGCCATCGCCGGAGTAGCCGACCAGGCCGACGAACAGGTTCAGGCTGGCGTACGAGCCGATCGTGGCGGGGAGCTGGACGTTCGGGGACACGGCCGCCATGACGCGGGTCATCGCCGCGCCGAGGACGGCCCACGGGCCGACCATCCTCGCGCGGGCGAAGGTGTGGAGGTGCCGAAACATGGGACGGGCGTCCCAGAACTCGTCGGGGTCGAGGGCCCGCCGTTCCTGCGGGGTGACCGCGGTAACGTCGTCGTCCGGTGGCTCGAACGGGGCCCCGGTCTCCGGGTCGATCATCCCCTCCCATGGGTCTTCGGGGACGTGGATTCCGATATCGGCGTCTCGGCTCATGATCTGTTCCTCAGTGCGCGGCGGCGGCGAGCGGGAGTTCGTCCCATGTGCGGCCGTCGAGTAGCCGGCCGCCGGACTTCGGCCTGATCCCTCCCCATTGCTTGAAGAAGAACGGGACCCCGGCGTCGACGCATTCGTCCCGGAGGTCGGCGGCCCACCGGGGGTCGATCGGGCGGTGGCCGGCCCCGGACTCCCCGCCGACGACGACCCAGTTCAGGCCGCCGTCGTTTAGGGCGTCCTGGTCGGCGTCGCCGAGGCGGACCGGGCCGAGCAACGGCTCCAGGGAGACCCACCGGACCCACGCCGGGGTGTCGAGCAAGTGGCCGAGGCGGAGATCCGCGCGGGCCTGGTCTTCGGCGGACACGCCGAGCCAGAGGTTCCGGAGCGGCCACTCCTGGACGCCGGAGCGGCGGGCTACGGCGGCGATGAACTCGTCCGACCGCAGGAGCGAACGCATCCGGCCGTGCCGCTTCGTGAGGGCCTGGAAGGTGTGCCGCTGGTTGCGGGCGATGACCCCGAACACGTCGGCGACGTAGGCGTCCGGCACGTCCTTGTGGAACAGGTCGCTCATGGAGTTGACGAAGATCATCCGGGGTTTCGCCCAGTGATTCGGGAGGTCGAGCTGGTCCGGCTGGAGCGTCACCCGGAACCCGGGACCGGAGGTGACGGGGTCGCCGTCGGCCTGGTACCGGGCCTGGCCCATGGCCTTGAGCCTGGCGGCCAGGGTCCGGGCGTAGCAGTGATCGCAGCCGGGCGAGACGGTGTCGCACCCGGTGACGGGGTTCCACGTGGCCTCGGTCCACTCGATCGTGGAATGGTCTCCCATTGGTCAGTTCCTCTCGGGGATGATGCCGGGCCCCGGCGGGGGCCCGGCATCGTGCGAAGGTCGGTCAGCCCCAGGACACGGAGACCGTGACCGGCGGGCGTGCGGACACGTCGACGGCCGTGCGGGCTCCGGTGCTGTCAGGCTCCATGCGGGCGAGCGTGAACGCGAGTTCGACGGTCAGTCCGACCGCGGTCAGCCGGGCGACGGCCAGGGCCACCTCGACCTCGGCGGGCGGCCACCACCGGTAGCGGCCGTGCCGGTCGCCCCGGTTCTCGGACGTGAGCAGGCCCTCCCGGGTCCACTTGTCCATGAGTCGGTACGTCGGCGTCGGGATCTCCCGCTCCGCGGCGTGGGCCTCGATCTCGGTCCAGCGCATCAGTCAGTCCTCCTGGTCTCCGTCGGCAGGTGCCTGGAAGTTGACCGCGGGTGCCCCGCTGTCCTCGTCTCCGGCTCCGTCGGCAGTGTCGTCCTCGTCCTCGGCGGCGTCCTGGTCCTCGTCGCCGTCGGGCGTCCCGTCAGACTCCGCCTCGGCGGCTTCGAGGTCAACCCGCCGCCAGATCCAGGACTCCACGTCGTGCGGCGGGAGCCCGTCCTCGGCCGGCCGGTCGTGGTCGGACTTGTGGCGGGTCTGGACGTCGACCCACTCCATGCCCTCGACCTCGTCCGGGGTCATCTTGTGGACGGCCACGAGGTGCCGGCGGAGACGCTGCGGGTCGTCCATGTTCTGATCTTCCATGGCCTCCCGTTCGTCCTGCTCGATCTCCTTCACGTTCAGGCTCCCGAACGCCATTTCGAGGACGTCCTTCGTCTCGAACGGCAGGATCGGCGGCGAGTCGCCCCGGCCCTGCTGGTCGCCGAGCGCGCGGAGGATCAACTTCTGGCCGTCGCGGATGGCCTGCGGGGTCGTCAGCGCGTTGACCCGGAACAGCTTCGCGACGATCTTCCGGGCGGGGCCGTCGTCGCCCTGGATCAGCTTGACCTCCTTCACGCCGAGCACGGCGATACAGGGGATCATGGGGCTGTGGCCCGTTTCCTCGAACTCGCGGGCGGCCTGATCGAGGGCGTGTTCGACGCCCCACGCGTCGCCCTTCGGGACCTCGCTGCTGAACTGTGATCCGCTCATGCGGGTTTCTGCCCTTCTGGTAGTAGGTCGAACAGGTCCGGCCCGGACTGTGCCCGGCGCTTCGGCCGCTCGATCCCGCTCCATGTCCGCTCGGGGTACCGGCGGACCTCCTGGTACGTGCGCTCCCAACACTCGGTGTCTGGACCGCAGTAGGGGACCACGACCGGCTGGCCGTTCCCCTTCGCCCGGCACTGGTCGGCGGCCGGCCGGCCGCACCACCGGCACCGGGCCGACGTCATACGGGCACCACCTCCCTAACCGGGCCGGTGACCACGGCCGCGGGGACGTCGGCCTCGGCGGCGTTCGCGGCGCGCCGCGAACACCCGGTGCACATGTCCCGCCCGGGGAGCCGGTAGCTCATGCACCCGATCGACGTGCACAGCGGGGACCGGCGGCCGTGGCCGTCCCGGTAGATCCCGCCCCACACCCCGGACCAGCCGGCGCGCGTCGCGGTCTCGTCGCACACCTCCCGGACCGGGCACTCCCGGCAGTACGCCTGAGCGGCGTACGTGTCGGTGCTGTCCGCGAACAGCGCGAAGAACAGTTCGGGGTCCGGCGCGTCCGCGTTGTGCTGGCCGCACCGGGCCCACCGGGTCCAGGCCCGGCCGCCCTCCTGCTCGTACCGCCACGCGGGGATCTGCGGCACGCCGACCCGGGCGAGGTACGCGCGCTGTGCCGCAAGGCCCTGGTCTCTGGTCTCAGCGTCTATGCTCATGGCTGATCGTTTCTCTCCTGGTAGTGCGGTTTGGTCAGCGTGCGGGCGGTGAGGACGGCATGTCAGCCGGTTATCGGCTGGCGGGTGGCCCGGCGGTAAGCGTCTCGGCGGATGCGCTTACCGGCCGGGCCATTTCGCGCCCTTCGCAGGGCGGATGACGGTGTCCCGGATGGCGTTCGAGCCGACGACCTCGTCCTGACCCGGGTCCAGGGTCTTGACCCCGAGGTGCCACAGCCCCATCTGGCGGAGCCACCACGCGTCGGCCTGGTTGTCGTCGGTGAGGTCGTCGTACATCCGGTCGCCGACGGCCTTCGAGGTGTGAGCGGCCAGCCGGTGGCGGTTCGCGGCGGCGACCATCGCCCCCTTGTCGGCGTCCCCGCGGCCGGTCGCGAACTTCTTCACGAGGGTCGGGTTCAGCTTCCCGAACGGGATCGCGAACTCGACCAGGATCTCCCGGACGATGCCCTGAGCCATGCCGGCGGCGAGCGCGGCGTCCCCCGACTGGAACCGGGCGGGGACCTCGACCACGGCCAGCCGGGCGGGGTTCGCCCGGAGGTAGTAGCGGAGCATCTTCCGGAGGTCGTGGAGCCGGGTGTCCCCGCGCTTCGCGTCGCCGGTCGTCAGCGTGAACGTCGTCCCGTCCGACCCACAGAACCCGGTGGCCTTGAGCGACGGGTCGATGCCGATCACCTCGGGGATCGTCATCGGACCGGCTCCAGGTGCGGGCGGTCGTCCCCGCCGGTGGGGCCCTGGCCGGGCTCCCGGTCGGCGAGGTCGTTCGCGATCCGGACCGCCGGGTCGATCCGGCCGGCGGCGAGGATCACCTTCGGGTCGTCCTGGTCGGTGTGCGAGCTGGCGATCTCGGACCACTGCCGGCCGGCCTCGCGGAGCACGGCGGCGAGGTCCCACGCGGACACGGTCACGGTCGCGCCCTGGTCGCCGTTCTCCAGGCTGGTCGCGGCGACGTCGATCAGGCTCGCGTACGCCTTCGCCGGGTTGATCGCGGTGGTCATCACTCGGGGCTCCCTGCGTGCGTGGATTCGGCCTGGCGGTTCGCGACGTCCTCACCGACGCGGCGGAGGACGCCGAGCGGGTCGTCCGTCGCGAGCGCGGAGTCCACGGTCGAGATCAGTTCGTGGGCCTGGCCCTTCGTCAGCTCCGTGATCGACCCGACCTGGAAGCCGAGCAACGTCGAGACCATCGCGAGTCGCTGCTCCCTGGACGCTCCGGCCCCGGTCCGCTCGGCAAGATCCTTGAACTGCATGATCAGCTTCGTTTGCTGGTCGCCGGACACCCCGTCGTCGGGGTTGCGGACCTCCCGCGGGCCCTGGTCGCCCTCGGCCCCGGCCGGCGCGGGCGAGGTCGGCGACGCGCCGCGCTGGTTGCGCTTCGCCGTGTTCGCGGCGGCCCGCTCGGTCCGGGCCTCGGCCGCCCGCGGGTTGCGCCGGGCGGTGCCGGGCTTCGCGTTCGCGTCGTCCTCGGCCTGAGCGCGGGCGGCGTCGTCGTCTTCCTCGGCGGCGAGTCCGGTCACGGCCAGGAGCGCGTACCGCTTCGCGTACGTGATCCGTCCGCCGACGCCCTGGATGCCGCCCTCCCCGGCGATGGGGAACTCCCCGCCGATGTACCCGCCGGACTCGTGGAGCAGGAAGTACCGCAGGCACATCCCCTTGCCGTCGACGGACATCCCCGGGTACGCCGAGTACGAGAGGCCGTTCTTCGCCAGCTCCGGCATGATCTTCTGTGTGACGTGCGCGAGGGTGGCGTAGCTGTACGAGTAGTTCGGCTTGTCGCCCTTCGTCTCGACCTCGACCTCACGGTCTCGGTCGATCTTCGGGAGGTCGGCCTGGAGCTTCGCCAGGGCGGCGCACAGCTCCGGCGTGATCTTCATCAGGGGGTGGCCCTGGACGGGCTCGGTCATGATGCGGCCTCGGCAGTCTTCGTCAGGCGGAACCGGGAGGTCCGCGGCGGGATGATCTCGGACAGGATGAGATCCTTCGAGCGGTCGACGACTGCGGCGTTAGCCATGATCGTCAGGAAGTCCTCGAACTGCTGGATCTCGCACTCGACGGGGATCACGGAGTACGTGCCGTCGGGCCGGAGGTGGACCCCGGCGGCGAAGTCGAACTCGGGGACGGAGTCGATCTCGAACCCGCCCTCGCCGTCAGGCATGAGGCAGAACTCGGCGAACCGGTACGGCGCGAGCTGGTACGCGACGTCGCCCCAGATCCCGGACCGGCTCAGCTTGTAGTCGAACAGGCCCCGGGCGCGGCCGTCCTCCATGAGGGGAATCCACTCGTACTCGGCCAGGTCGGGGATCTCGCAGTACGCGCCGAGGTCGAGTGTCCCGCAGTAGTAGTGCTTCGGGGAGAACACGGTCAGCTCTTCCACGATCGGCTCGATCGCGAACTCGTCCATGAACCGGACGGCGGCGGCGACGTAGCCCTCCAGCTCCGGCGGGACGGGGACCTCCTGGTCTCGGACGAGTTTCTGCGCGAGTTGGTGGACTTGCTGGCCGCGCTGTGCGGCGTTGTCCCGGGACTCGTACCGGCCCTTGTTCAGCCGGGACAGCCGCTCGGCCGCGGGGAGCGCGCTCAGCTCTTCCCAGTTGTTCACGGCGTAGTCCGCGGTCGCCGTGCCCGCGTAGTTCATGAGCGCTTCCTTCGGCATCCCGTTCCGGACGATCGTCGTCACGCCGGGGATGCGCTGGTACTTGACCTTCTTCGGGTCGAGGTCGGCGGCCTGGCCGGGGACCGGGGAGTCGAGGTCGACGTACCAGCGGTTCCGGCCGGCGCGCTTGAGTTGCGGTCGCACGGTCAGTCCTCCTTCGGTGCGGGGTGCCAGTCGTTCAGGTAGGAACGGACGGCGTTGTCGGTGGCGGCGAGGGTGCCCTCCCACGCCAGGAAGATCTCGACCTCGGCTGTCTCCCGGTCGATCTCCCCGGCGCGGTACCGGGCGGCGATGGCCTCGGCGGCGGCCATCCGGTCGACGAAGCTCACCGGTGCTTGCCTTCCCACGCGTCGCCGTGGTCGTCCCGGTGGGGGCCCCAGTGCCACCGGAGGCGGTAGCAACGGAACTCGGCTCCCCAGTTGCGGGCGTCGGGCCAGACCCATTCGCGGCACCGGAGCCAGGCCGGCCAGGTCTTCATCGGGTGCCGGTCCCGGGCAGGAGCGCGGGCATCGGCCGGCCGGCGTACGCCTCGGCGATGGCCGGCGCGGTGGCCTCCCCGACGGTCTCCCCGGTCGGGAGGACCACGTGTGCGAGGAACGCGTCCTCGAACGTCTCGATCCCCGCCTCGACTGCTTCGAGCCGGGCGCGGATCACGAGGTACAGGGCCCGCCAGCGCTGGCGGACGGCCTGCTCGTACGCCTCGGCGCGGGCGGTCGTCGAGCGGGGCGTCCCGCGGGACGGGGTGTGCGTGAACTCCCGGGCGTTGCGGTCCGGCAGGGTGAGCCGGAACATGATCCGGCGGCCCGCCATCTCGAACATGATCCGGGCCTCCCCGCGGCCGGTGACGGCGGCGACGGTGTCCGCGCCGTGGTCGGTCAGGACCCGCTCGATCGACATGCGGGACTGTTCGGAGCTGACCGAGGTCGTCTCGGCGTACCGGCCTGCCATCACCGGCCGCCGTCGGCGTGCTCGGCCAGGACCCCGCGTCCGAGGGTCGTCGGGACGGCCTGGCGGAGCCGGACGCCGGAGTCGCGGGTCGCCGGGACCAGCTCGATCCAGCCGGCGCGGCGGAGTTCCTTCACGCGCTCGGTGTACGTCCCGCCGTCGACCCCGCGGAAGGTCTGCGGGTTCCACGTGGGCTCGTAGATCTGGCCGTCCGCGACGAGGCGGAGCAGGGAGATCCGGGTCTTCGTCGGGTAGAGCTTGACCAGCGGGGCCTCCGCGGTCGCGGTGCTCGGGGTCTCGGTAGGCATGGAACGGCCTCCAGGTCGGCAGTAGTGATTACCTGCTCAGAATAACCTAGAGGCCGTTAGAAACGCCAGGGTTTGCGGGTGCCCGATCGGGTCAGTTCGCCGAGATCGGGACGGGTGCGAACATCTGTCCGAGGCCGAGCCGGCGCATCAGGAGCGCGACCTCGTCCGACCCGTCCTGGCGGGCCACGTTCGGCCACCCGTCGGGGATCGGCATGGTCCGGCACGTCTCGGCCGCCCCGCGGACCGCCTCCGCCCACGCCTCGTCGAGGTGGTCGTACTGGAACCCGTAGCTGTAGCCGGCCAGGGCCCGCTCGACGTCCTCGGTCAGCCGGCGGAACCGCTCGATCTCGTCCCCGCCGGGGAACCCCTCGGCCGTCCCGACCGGGTACGGGTCGCCAGGGTTCGACGTCCACACGAGCATGGTCAGCGCGCACGGGCCGAGGATCGGGATCGGGCGCGGCCCGCCGAGGATCATCGCGAGGACCGACGCGAGGACGTTCCGCGGCTGGCCCTCGGTCGCGCACGTCTCCCGGACCCACGCGGCGACCCGCCCGGACGGGAGGATCACCGGGGCGGCGAACGCCCCGCCGAGTAGGTCCGAGACGACGTCCGGCCGCGGGTGCGAGTCGATGATCCGGGCGGAGCCGCCCGCGGGGACGAACAGGAACCGGCAGTGATCAGACATCAGAGGTACCTCCCCATCGGGGCGAGACGGCGGGCGTTGCGGGTCAGGTCGACACGGGCGCGGACGAGGGGGATCGCGTCGTCGTTCACCGGTTCCTCGTCGGAGACGCAGTACCGGCACACGTTCTCCCCGGACTCCGCGTCCCGGCCGCCCGGCGAGTGCTCGACGCACCACAGGAGGCCGAGGAAGCGGACCCCGCCGGGGGCGGTCGCCAGGGCGGCGAGCCCCCGGCTCATGGCGTTGAACGCCCCCGCGGTGTCCGGTCCGCCGTACTGGAGGACGTCGCCCTTCGACGCGACGACGTCCGCCGCGTCGTGGGCCCACCGGGCGGCCTCGTCGTCCTGCGTGTCCTCGGCGAAGTCCTGGAGGCGAAGGAGCCACATCGGCACCGACACCTGGAGGACGGTCTTCATCAGGAACGCCTGGTCGCGTACGGGATCTTGCATCGGGCGGCCTCCCACTTCTTGTCGAGGTCGGAGATCTGGTCCCGGAGTGACTTCGGGACCTCGGCCCCGTACCGGGTGTATACGGCGGCCTGGTCGGTCGCCCGGGTCAGGGCCTCGGCCGCGTCGTACGCGTCCTGGACCCGCTGGCGGTACTCGATCATCTGGTCCCGGAACGCCTGGCGTTCGGGGCCGGCCGGCTCACGGAGCCGGCCGACCCGCACGGGAACGAGGTCAGTCGTCATCGCCGTACGTGGCGTCGACGTGCTCGGCGACGGCCGCCCAGTTGGTCGCGGCGAGCTGGAGCCGCTGGCGGTCCGCTTCCTCGGCGGCGTTCCGGTCGTCCCAGACGTCCTGGTCGATGACCCGGTCGATGTGGGAGTTCAGGAGGTCGACGAGGACGTTCGGGGGGAGCGCGTCCAGCTCCCACGAGGACGACCCGTACGCCTCGACGTACGGCCCGCTCCGGGAGTCGGTGAGCTTCGCCGGGTTCGGCGGCGGGTCGTACCGGGTGACCTGATCCATGTTCAGGGCGATCCGCTCGAAGTGGAGCCGGTCGGCGGCCTGCCACCCGAAGTCGTGCCCGATCATGGTAAGGAGCCGTTCCTGGTTGTCGCGGGTCATGTCGATCCCCGACGGGTCGTGGTCGCCGAGGTGGAAGACGTAGACGTCGTGCCCGTCGCTGGCCTCGTAGCCGAGCCGGCGCGCGGAACGCCACATCGCCGACGACGACATGTACCCCCGGCACGCCTGGTAGTTCACATCCCGCTCGTACGCGACCTGGCCGAGGATGCCGGCGAGGGCTTCCTTCTCGACCCACAGCTCACAGCGGTTCGCCTGGCCCTCCCACTTGTCGAGGTGGTAGCCGTTCGCGGCGGTCGCGATGATGTCCGCGGGGCTCTCGTGGTGGGACTGGCCGGCGTTCGCGTGCCTGGTCCGGTCGGTGATGTGGTACCAGTCGATGATCCCGCACATGCGGGCCTTGTCGACGATCGAGCCGAGACGCTTGTACGACCGCTCCGTGTTGTGGCCGGTGGCCCACGGCGAGGTGAGCCCGCGGGCGACGAACTGGTAGTAGAGCTGGCGGAGGGTCAGGTCGTAGCCGGCGGCGGCGTACTCCCGGGCGATCGTGGCGGCCTGCTCCGCGATGGCGAGCGCGTCCGGGCGCATGGTGTTCGGTTCGTAGGCGATACGCGGCATGGTCAGTCACCGGCCCTTTCTGCGGCGGCGGCGGCGGTTGCGTCGGCGTCCCCTTCGAGCCGGCCGACGGCGAACGAGGCCGTCGCCAGGTCGAGGGCCTGCTCCACGGTGAGGCCCCACGCCACCCCGCGGTGGACGGTGGCCTCGAACGTGTCGGCGTGGTCCTGGTCGTTCCAGGGGCCGAGGGAGTCGACGGCGCACATGATCCGGTCGACGGCCTCGGCGGTGGATGCTGCGGCGGCCATGTCAGGAGCGTCCGGCCTGGCGAGCACGGCGGGCGGCGGCGGCCTTCGGGAGTTCGATGTACGAGCCGGCCGGCGGCGGCGGGGCGGGGGCCTCGACGCGGCGGCGGCGGCCGGCGTACGGGCGGGTCCGGCCGGTGAGCCAGGCCCGGAGGTACGCGGCGACGGTTTCGAGAGAGCGCACGACTGATCCTTTCCTCGGGTGCGTGCTGTTCGGCAGTGCTCTTGCGCTTCCCGGCCGGGGATCGAACCCGGCGGCGTCCTACGGGAAGGGGGCCCGCCCGTCCCCTCCACGGGCGGGCCCCGGTGGATCAGACGGCGGCGAGGGCCCGGACCGCGGTCCGCTCGATCTCGGCCGCCCGGTCGGGGTCGGCGATGGTCTGCGCGGCGGCCGTGACGGCGTTCATCACGCCACCGGCGGTCATCTGCCCGCCGTGGATGAACATGTCCAGGATGGAGGTCTGCTCCGCCTCGCTGTACCGCAGGGCCTTACTCACGGCCTTGATCGTCTTGTCGGCGTCGGTGACGGGCTTCGCGGCCTGCTCTTCCAGCTCCGCGACCTTCGCCGTCCAGAACTCGACGGACGAGAACTTGCGGACGGCGTCGGAGACCTTCGAGGTGATCAGGGCGAGCTGGCGCTTCCGGGTCTCGGCGGACCAGTCGATCACGCCCTCGTCCAGGCGCTCGCCGACGTGCTGCTTCCGGGAGACGTCCAGCGGGAGGACGAGGCCGTTCCGGCAGATCCGGGCCTCGGCCCGCGGGAGGACGTACGTCGCGGCGTCGCCGAGTTCGCCGTTCCCGAACTCGAACCCGGCCCACATGATCGGCTCCGACCCGGGGGTGTAGCCCTGGCCCTCGCGCTCGGCGGCGGCGCGGGCCTGCTCGATCGTCCAGCCGCCCCGCCCGCCGACCCGGACGTCCCGGCCCTCGAACGGGTTCCGGTAGCCCTCGAACAGCTTCGGTGCGGCGATGACGGCGGCGGGGACGAGGACCCGGACACGCATCCGGTTCTCGGTCAGGTCGCACCCGGAGATCTCCAGGTCGTCCCGGCTGAACCCGGCGGCCCGGATGCCCTCGAAGACCGCGTTCATGGTGTCGAGGTTGTCGATCACGGAGTACCGGTCGGAGAGCAGGCCCCGGAACAGGTTGCCGTCGGGGGTCTGGAACGAGCGGACGGTGAACGCCCGGCCGTCGGGGTCGGCGGCCTCGAAGCCCTCGACGTTCGGCATGACGGAGCCGGACAGCCAGCCATTGATGTTCGCGGCCAGGATGTCCGGCCGCTTGTCGGCCAGCTTGCGGAGGTACCGGCGGTCGATGCCCAGACGCTCGGCGAAGTGGCCGAGGGCGATGTCCGTCAGTTCGTACTCGCCGTTCATGTCGAGGTACCGGGCGGGGGTCACGCCGTTCTCGTCGAACTGAGCCTCGGCGACCTCCAGCGGGACCGTGTCCGAGATCCGGATCTTCCCGTCGCGGGTGGCCTCGATCTTCGAGCCGGCGATGATCGCGTCCGCCTTCGCGCCCTCCTGCGTGCGGAGAAGGTCGGCGAGGGTCTGGAGGTCGGTGTTGCGGGCGGTGAGTTCCACGGGTTCTCCTGTGGTTACTTGTCGGCGGCGGCCGACGGAGCGGGCTTGCTGTCCTTGCTGGTCTTGCTGGCGTTGCGGTTCAGGACCCGAACGAACCGGGCCGGGTCGACCTTGAGGACCGAGGCGATGGCTTCGAGGTCATCGCTCGGCCCGTAGACGACCCGGACCGGCTCGACGAGGTTCACCTGGCCGGTCAGCCGGCGGGTGATCCACATGTCGTTCGGGACCTGGACCCCGGCCTCGCGGAGCTTGTCTCGCAGCCCTGCACCGGTTAGGCCCTGATGCTTCATCTCGGCGCGAATTGCATCGGCTACGCGCGAGGACCGCTCCGCGGCTTCGGGGTCTCGGCCTGGCATCTGAGCTGTCACCTCCTGTCTCTGTCGGTTCGGGTGGCCGGGGGAAGCGAGTCGGTAGGGCGGGTGCCCCTGGTCGCGTATCCCCCGGCCTTGCTTACCCTCTCAGAATAACCGCCGGGGGGTGATGGCACAACCCCCCGGCCGTGACTTTCTCAGTGCTCGTACGCGCCGTTCGCCAGGCGGTCGGCGAACTCCGGGTCATACTTCGCGACCCGCTCGACGGGCCGGGCCGACGGCGGGGCCGTGCGGAGTCCTTCCTCGGCGCGGGCCAGCGCGGCGGCCTGCTCCGGCCGAAGGGTGTAGCCGAGGGCGGCGTCCCGGGCGGCGTCGGCGACCAGCTCCCCCTCGGCGTAGCCGGCGCGCCATGCGGCGTCGTCGGTCTTCGCCTCCAGGCGGTCGAGGACGTCGGAGAGGGCACTCTCGGCCGCGCGGCACCACTCGACCCGGACGCCCGGGGTCGTGCCCCACGCCTTCCCGTCGGTCGAGGTGACCCGGACGGCGTCCAGGAGGTCCAGGGCGGCGAGCCTCGCGCGGAGGGCCTTCGCCCGGCGGGCGGCGTCGTCGGCCTTCGCCGCGCGGTCGGCCTCGCGGCGGGCCTCGGCCTCGGCGGCGAGGTTGTACCGCTCCTTCACGGCGGAGTACGTGTCGCGGATGTGCGCCGTGAGGACGAACCGCGGGTTCCCGTCCGGCGTGGTGCCGTCGACGGCCATCGGCTGGACCTTGACGTACTTCCCCTTCGGGTCGGCGTAGTAGTCGCTGGCGCTGCGGGACCAGCGCCCGGAGCCGCCCTCGTAGCGCTCGGTGCCGACGCGGACGACCGGCCCGCGGTCGTAGGCGGGGCTGATGTACTTCCCCCAGTCCTGCCGCTTGTCGTACCAGTAGACGGTGCCGTCGGCCTGGATGTCTCCGTGCTTCATGATCGGGGTCCTTTCGTTTGGGCTACGGCTCCGGCCGGTTCGTGACCGGCCGGACCGAGGCTCAGCGAACGGTGATCGTGGTCCGGGCCATGTTGAAGGCCCGGGACTTGCGCTCGACGAAGGTGTCCACCTCGTCGGCCTTGCGCCAGAACCGGAAAGTCCGGTCGTTCCCCTGACCGTCGTAGTTCCGCTGGACGATCTTGATCTCGCGCATCTCGGGTTCCTCTCTGGTGTTGTACCCACAGTCTAACGCCCGGGGGGTGAGAGCGCAACCCCCCGGGCGTGATTCGTTCAGTCGTGGTCGGCCGGCGGCGGGACGAAGTCGAACCCGCCGAGCCTGCTCCACACCCGGAGCAGGTTCGAGCGCTCCCCGTGCGCGTCGAAGAACCCGCGGCACACGGCCGGCCGGACGTCGCCGTGACCGCCGTACGGGAGGGTCTGGTGACAGGTGATGAACCCGCCCCCGCGGAGGCTGTCCTCCACCATGCCGTGGACCCGGCCGGGCCGGAGCTTCATCGGGTTCCCCGGGCGGAAGATGCACGTCGGGCACTTCTGATCTAGGACCCGCGGCCCGTCCGGGCCGAGTAGGTCGGAGCCGGTGATCTCCGGGACTCCCTCGTCGTCGTAGGGCTCCAGGTCGTCGCCGGTCACGGCTGGTCCTGCGGGAGGCCGAGGACCCGGCCGGCGTAGAACGCGCCGGTCGCGTGCGAGTCGCCGTCGCCGTGGACCAGGGCGATAGCGTGCAAGATCGCGGACCAGCGGGCGGCCTGGCCGGTGAAATGCATGTGGTCGGTGTGCCCGCGGACGAGGGTGGTCCAGGCGGTCCCGAACCCGCTCCCGTGCGTCTCGACCGCGTAGACCCCGGCCCGGTAGCTCTCCGGGTCGTCGTCGTCCAGGGCGGAGCCGTCCAGGGTGACGACCTCCCCGAGGTACGTCTTCCCGGTGACGCCGAGGGCTTCGCGGATCTTCGTCAGTCGAGCGCTGGAGGCGTACGCGGCCGTGAGGGCGTGCTCCGCCTGGCGCTGGAGGATCTTCGGGGCGTTCGCGATGTCTTGGATCTTCGTCATGCCGTCCCCCTTCGGGACAGAGGGGCCCGGCCCCCGCGGGGGCCGGGCCCGGGTGGTCAGGAGAGGAAGTCGTCCAGGGCGGCGGTCCGGGTGGCGGCGACCGGGGCGGCCTTCGCGGCGCGCGGGGCCCGCGGGGTGCGGGGCTTCCAGTCGCTCGGAAGGGGCTCGGTCTGGCTGCGGTCGAAGACCCGGACCCAGATGAACCGCTTCTTCGAGGGGGCCTCGCCGGGCTTCGCGTCGGCGGCGGGCTTGTCGGCGATCTCGACGTCCGCCCGCTTGTCGCCGGCCGGGGCCAGGATGTAGATCGACTTCGCGCCCTTCTTGATCTTCCGGCCGTCCTCGTTCCACTTGCTCATGGCCTTGACGTCGCCGAAGCTGGCCGGGCACTGGATCAGGATCAGCATGGAGTTCCGCTCGCTGTAGCGCTCGGTCAGCCGCTCGAACGCGATCTCGGTCGCCGTCTCCGGCTCGATCTCGAAGGTGTCGAGGGCGGCCACGTAGGCGGCGCGCTGAGCCTTGAACGCCTCGCGCTCTTCGTCGGTGTAGCGGCTCTTGCGGGGGGCGGTGGTGGCCTTCGTCATCTGAATCACTCCCGGATCTCGTTCCCTGTCTTGCTGATACTCATAGCCTAACGCCCGGGGCGTGAGGATGCAACCCCCGGGGCGTGATTCCTCAAGATTGTTTCAGCGGTAGCGGCGGCGGGAGCGCGACCGGCTCCGGCTGTGCCCGCGGGAGTGGCCGCCGCTGGCGAGCCCGCCCACGAGGACCAGGGCCACGGCCAGGAAGCCGATCAGGCCGTCCGGCGCGGGCGTCCAGGCGGCGAGGGAGCCGCACGCCAGGACCACGGCGAGGACGAACAGGAAGGAGGCGGCGGCGGAGCCGGCGCGGTGGGTCGAGCGGGTGGAGCGGCGGCGGGACATGTCGGCAGACTCCCGGGGTGAGGGGCGGACCTCCCGGCCCGCCCGGCGGGTGGATCAGGAGAGACGGGCGCGGCCCGCGTCGGTGATGGTCAGGTCAGCGGCGAGGTAGCCGGCCCGGGTCAGTTTGGTGATCGTGGTCCGGTAGGCCAGCCGGGCGGCGGAGATCTCTCCGGCGGCGGCCTCGGTCAGGACGGCGCGCTCGGCCCGGTCCAGCGGGCGGACCTTGCGGCCCTTGACCGCCGGGGCGACGTTGTGAGCGGCTTCGCGGTGCCGGGCGAGCCCGCGGACCCCGGTCGGGATCTGGCACTCGGGGCAGGCGGTGAAGGTGATCCGGGTCCGCGTCGTCGTCATACCACGAGTCTAACGCCCGGGGGGTGAGTCCGTCAACCCCCGGGGCGTGATCCTTCTCAGGCTTCCGCGTGTTCGTGTTCGTCGAGGTGCATCTCCGCATCGTTGATCGCGTCCGCCTCGAACAGGTGGACGGTGTTCTCGTCGACGAAGCTGTTCCACGCGCACCCCGGGGTCCGGCACTGAGCGAGGAACGTCGGGTGCTCGTCCTGGTCGTCGGGGGCGGTCGGGTCGGCGAGGGTCATCACCTCGACGCGGGCGGTCTCGTCGTCGCTGACGACAAGGATCTTGCTCATGGCTTCCTCCAGGGAGGGGCGGCGGGGACCGGCGGCGGCCGGCCCCCGGGAGGGCGGTCAGATGTCGGCCTCGGCGTCGTCGTCGGTCAGGTCGCGGCACGCCGGGGTCACGGCGGCCATGTGGAGGCAGTGCTCCCCGTCGGCCCGCAGGCACAGCGGGGTCGGTCGGGGCCCGTCCTCGACGGCCAGCACGCCCGCGGCGCGCTCGCCGGGGGTCAACGGCTGGCGGTAGTCGGCGACGCCAGCCGGCAGGCCGGCCGGGCGTCGGGTGTTCTCCCGGACCTGGCGGTCGTGGTGGAACCGGGCCGTCCCGCGGTGCCGCTCGCGCTCCAGGTCGAGGCCGAACAGCCGGCGCGCGGCCTGCGTGACGTTCAGGGCGGCCGTGTCGCACCCGGTGGCGGCCAGGTCGTCGACCAGGACGCGGAGGACGTCCTCCGCGACCTCGCCGGGCGTCGGCTCCGGGGCGGTGGTCTTGCCGGAGCCGGTCGTCCCGCCGACCAGGCGGGCGACGTAGTCCTCCCCGGCGCGGAGCCGGGCGGCCGTGTCCTCGGCCTGCTCCGCGGCGTCCGGGCCGGTGAACACGGCCGCGTTGTCCCGGGTCTCGTGGTCCTCGACCACGGCGAACCCGTTCGGTCCGCGGGCGTCGACCCGGACGGCGTACCGGCCCCCGAGCGCGGCGGCCAGGGTGGCGGCGACGTCGTTCGCGTGGTCGGACGGGGTGACCGGCCGGCCGTAGACGCAGCGGCCCGGGTGGCATCCGGCGTGAAGGCAGGCGACCGGCGCGGCGGCGGGGGCCGGCGCGGCGGGGGTCGGGAGGGCGGCCTCGGCGGCGTCGAACTCGGCGGCGGTCTGGAAGCGGACGGCCTGGTTCAGCACGTAGAGGGCGAACTTCTGCCAGCCTTGCGTGATGGCCGGCGCGCCGGGGCGGCGGGTGTCGTAGATCCATCCGCCGGGGCGACCTTCGTAGCCGTTGCGCTCGGCCAGCTTGCGGAAGCGGTCGAAGGCGACGGACCGGCGGCCGAGGTCGCGGACCCCGAGGGCGTCTCCCCGGGTCTCGTCGTCGAGCTGGTTCATGGCTGGCTCCTGTCGGCAGTAGCGGTGCGGTATGGGTCAAGCGTAACGCCCGGGGGGTGAGGCGTCAACCCCCCGGGCGTGATCGGCTCAGGAGAGCCAGTAGAGGGCGGCCTCGGCCACGGCGTCCTCGCGGTTCGCGAAGCCCCACCGGGTCTCGACCGTGGACGAGGGGAAGACCTGGAACGGGGTGCCGGTGGCCTCCCAGTTGCGGAACACGCCGTGCTCCCAGATCCACTCACCGTCGACGCACGCCACCCGGCCGACGACGCCCTGACCCTGCATGACCAGGAGGTAGACGTCGTACGAGCGCGCCCGGTCGTCGCGGACCAGGAGGAAGGTGTCGCCCTTGCCCTCGCGCCGCACCCGGACCGCCCGGCCGCCGGCCACCGTCTGGAAGGAGACCGCCGGGATGGCGGCGGAGAAGGTGATCGGGGCGGTGGTGGTGGCGTTCATGGTGACCTCCCGGTCGGTTGGGGTGATACCACTAGCCTAACGCCCGGGGGGTGAGAGCGCAACCCCCCGGGCGTGATCCGGGTCAAGATTCTTCCGGGGGAGGGCCCGCCCCGGAGGGCGGGCCGGCCGGTCAGATGTAGGCGGCGGGGGTGCGGTGGTCGACCAGGGCGGCGGCGTCCGGGTGGCTGACCGGGGCGACCGGGGCGACCGGGGCGGCCTTGCGGGCGGCCCGGGTGGCGGCGGCCTTGCGGGCGGCCTCGACGCGCTTCGGGTCCTTCGCGGACTTGACCGGGGCGGCCGGGGCGGCGGCGGCCGGGGCGGGCTTCGGGGCGGGCTTCGGGGCGGCCGGCCGCTTCGTGGTCGGGCGGAGCTTGTGGGACAGGAACTCGGCGACCCAGAACCCGATCACGGCGAGCGCGCCGATCAGGGAGACCGCGGGGGCGTGGTCGATGATCCCGATCGCGATGTTCGCGGCCAGGGAGACTGACCCGGCGATGATCGAGACGGCGCGGGAGGCGGTGCGGGCGGACTTGACGATGCCGGGCCGGTCGCCGAGCTTGCCGAGGATCACGAACCCGTCGACCAGGGCCGGCGCAAGGAAGGACTGCCAGCCCCCGCCGAAGTGGATCGACAGCTCCACGAGGTGGAAGGCGGAGACCCCGAGGGTGGCGACGGTGTAGCCGGTCGAGATGGCCTTGACGGTGCGGTAGTTGCGCTCGGCGGTGGTGATCGCGGGGGCGGTGGTCTCGGTCATCGTGTGCTCCAGGTTCTCGGGGGAGGGGCGCGGCGGGCGGTGGTCCTGCTCCGGGCTGCGGCTCCGGCTCCCTGTGTGGTGTTGTGCCATCAGCCTAACGCCCCGGGGGTGAGGCTGTCAACCCCCCGGGCGTTAGGGTGGCACATCCGGGCCTTGAGCTGCGGCCGAGCGGCCAGCCAAGATTTTCACGCCCGGGGGGTTGCGCCAGTCACGCCCCGGGGGTTAGGCTATGGGTACAAGCAAGGCACGACCTGAAAACTCCAGAGAGATCGAGGCAGACATGATCGAGACCATCACCCCCGCCCCCGCCGCCCGCCTCACCTCGGCCCAGCGTCGGCCGTTCGTGGTCCGCTTCCGGAACGCGATCCACCCGGCCAGCGTCGAGGGCCGGCGCTTCCGGACCGAGGCCGACGCCCTGGCCTTCGCGAAGGACCCGGCGAACTGGACGTACAACAACTGCCGCGTGTGGGTCGGCTACGACCTCCGCGACGGGAGCACTCCCCGGGAGATCTGGGAGAGCATGTGGTACGCGAAGCCCGGCGACATGGACTGACGCACCCCGGCCCCCGGCGCAACCAGCGCACGGGGGCCGGCGCACGCCCGGTGCAAAACGCATCGGCGCATGTCATCCCCCCGGCGTAACCACGGCGGCGCAATCCGTGCTACGGTGCGTCGCATGTCTGCCGACACTCGCTCTACTTCGCTGCGGCGCATCCCCGTCCCGGTTGCGTTGCTGATCGGCGCAAATGCGCTGACGCAGTTCGCCATCCAGGCGTGGATGGCGTACGGCTTCGCCGACAAGGTGTGGAAGTTGCGCCACCCGCTCCCGTGGGGTGCGCCGGTTGCGCTGGACGTCTTCGCCGTAACGATGATGGTCCTCACGTACCACCTGCGTAACGCACACTGGCGCACCCGGGCGTACGCCTGGTTCTGGCTCGGCGTCGCCATCGCCGCTCAGGTCGGCGCGTCGGAGGGCTTCGCCGACCATGAGCGCTGGAGCGTGTGGGGCCGGGTCGCCTCGATCTTCCCCGCGGTCTTCCTGGCCGCCAGCCTCCACGCCCTGATCATCGTCGCCCGCCGCCGGGAGCACAGCCTGGCCGCCGTCGAGCCCGTCGAGGTGGCCGCCCGCCGGCCCGGCCTCGTGGCCCGGTGGCGTGCCTGGCGGGCCCCGCGGTTGGTCGCCGACGCCCTGGCCGACGCCCTGGCCGCCCCCGCCGCCCGGCCGTCCCTGGCCTTCGCGACGGCCCACGCCATCGCGTCCCGCCAGCCGGTCGAGGTGCCGTCCCTGCCGCTGCCGGTCGCCGTCGCTGAGCTGGCCCCGCCGCCCGCGGTCGAGGCCGCCCCGGAGCCGGCCGCCGAGCCCTGGCCGGCTGGCCCGTCGGTGCTCACCCCGGAGCAGATCGAGGCCGCCGAAGCCCTCGGCCCGGTGCTCGCCGCTCAGGTCGGCGCGGAGCAGAGGGAGGCCGCCCGCGCGGCCCGCGCCGCCCGGCGGGCGGCCCGCCGGCCCGCCCCGGCCGCGCCCGCACGAGGTGGCCGCCAGGCCGGCCCGCGCGACCCGCGGTGGGGCGACGTGATCAAGCGGTGCCTTGACGCTGACCCGCCGGAGGACGCGAAGACCGTCGGCCAGGCCCTCGGCGTGAAGCCCCGCACGGCTCAGTTGTGGGTCTCGAAGGAGCGCGAGGCACGCGCGGTGACGTCACGCGCTGCGACGCCGACGCCCGCGGATGACGGTGAAATCTTGCAGGGTGGCCCGGTGGCTACAGACGCCCCGGTGCCTAAGAGATCCGAAGCATGATCACTGAAATTTCACGCCTGAAAAACGCAGTTCGTCCAGGTTGCAAGATTGCAAGATCCAACGGTGCAATTTCACAGATCATCTACGGACAGTGAAGGGAGGCGGCCATGAGCACGAAGGCTGAGCGGCGCGAAGACCACGAGGGCGTGTCCGTCCACGTCCGCCCCACGAAGAAGCGCGCGACCCCGTTCCTGGCGTCGCTCATGGTCGCGTTCCTCGTCCTGCCGGCCCTGTTCGCGGCCTCCCGCGGGATCATGCTGTGGGACCCGGCGACCGGGGTCCTGATCGCGGACGCCTGGCTGATCTCCGGGTGCCTGATCTCCGTCATCGCGATCGGCGTCGGCCTGTTCCGCGCGAAGCGGATCAGTTTCGTGATCAAGCACGTCGCGGCGACCCTGTTCCTGGTCGGCCTCGGCGGGAACCTGTTCACGTTCCTCGGATGGCACCACCGGTTCCTGAACGTCACGGCCGTGTTCACGACCGCGATCGTGTGGGGGTCCTGGATGCTCTACCGGATCGACGTCTTCCGGGCCGCCGCTAAGGGCGAGTCCTCCGACGGTTGGGCGGACGTGATCGGCCTCGCGAAGTCCCGGCCGAAGAAGGTCACCACGACCCCGACCCACGTCGTGATCGACGTCGAGCACGGGCCGGGCGAGACCGTCGAGAACGTCCAGAACGGGGCGAAGAAACTCGCCGACGCGGCCGGCGCGGTCGTCGGCCGGACCACCGTGACTCAGCCGGACCACCGGGGCGGAAGCTCCCAGATCCGGATGCTCATGGCCGACCCGTTCGTCTCGGAGTGGCGCACCTGGCCCGGCCCGTCGCACCCGGGGATGTCCTTCGCCTACCCGTTCCGTACGGCGTACTACGAGGACGGCGAAGATCAATGGTTCGGGTTCGTCAAGGCGCAAGTTACGTCGCCGCTGACGTCGTTCCGTGCGCCGCAAGCTACGTTCGTCGGCCTCCAGGGGACGACCGGCTCCGGCAAGAGCGGCGAACTGAACAACGTCGCGGCGGAGACGCTGACGCGTTGCGATGCGCTGCTCGTGTGGCTGGACATCTCGAAGTTTCGCCAGAACGTCGGGTGGTGCGCCGACATGCTCGCGTTCGGCGCATGTGACCGGCCCAGCGAAAGGCCGAACGGCGCAACTCCGCGGAAGGTTGCGCTCGCGTTGCGCCGCATCGCCGAGTACCGGGTGGAGCTGTTCGGCCAGGTGTCGCTCGACGCAATGCTGAACGAGGACGAGGACATGGAGGTCGGCCGGGAGTGGACCCCGTAGCTGGCTCA
>Ga0307288_10000027_pt1 | contig 76505 bp, 73 predicted proteins | sample ER_DNA_142_FD_194469 | JGI IMG/M metagenome (GOLD analysis project Ga0307288, IMG submission 194469) | Bulk soil microbial communities from the East River watershed near Crested Butte, Colorado, United States - ER_DNA_142 | ecosystem: Environmental > Terrestrial > Soil > Floodplain | place... | reverse complement strand
AAACCCATGGAGGTCAGGCCCTTGATCGGGTCGACAGCCAGCCTAGGAGTCAGCTCGCCGCCTTCCCGAGAACCAACCGCCTCGGTCGGACGCTGCCGCCGACCTTGGGGCCGACGATGACAGTGAGACCAGCCTATTGGCTGGCCGCCCATCTCGGGTTACCATCGCCTGGCCCGGGTGGCGAAACTGGCAAAAGCAGCGGCCTTAAAAGCCGCCGCCCCCTCGGGGGCTTGCGGGTTCGAGTCCCGCCCCGGGCATTCCCTCCCTCCGAGCTGCTACCTCAAATCGGGTTTTCCCTGCTCCTGCTGGTTTTCCGGAGCCTAAAACGGCAATAAATATTCTAGGGGCGCAACTCGCCCCCTGTTAGCGTGTCTAGATACCTGGAACCGTCCTTCCGCCGGGAGAGATTTTGGAGGCATCAGCCCTAACTCATGCCAGTCGCCGCGGGCTCATCGCCCGCCGCTCCCCTCTGCTCAAGCTGCAGGGCGACGAGAAGCTGATCGCGATGGCGCGGGCCGGCAACCCTGGCGCCTTCGAGGCGATCGTCGACCGCTACCAGGGCCGCCTGCTCGGCTTCTGCCGCCAGATGCTGGGCTCGACCGAGGATGCCGAAGACGTCCTGCAGGAGGTCTTCGTCAACGCCTACCGAGCAATGCTCCGCGATCAGCGCGAGATCAACCTGCGCCCCTGGCTCTACCGGATCGCCCGCAACCGCTGCCTCAACTACCTGCGCAAGCCGAAGGCCGACGCGCAGGAAACGATGGACATGGTCCCCGAGGTCGACGCCGCCTCGACCGCCGAGCGCGTCCACAATCGCGAGGAGTTCCGCCAGATCCTCGCCGACGTCAACAAGCTTCCCGAGACCCAGCGCGCGGCCCTGCTGCTGCGCGAGATGGACGCTCTCTCATACGAGGAAATCGCCGCCGCGATGGAGACCACCGTGCCGTCGGTCAAGTCGCTGCTGGTGCGGGCGCGGATCTCGCTGACCGAGGCCAGCCAGGCGCGCCTGCTGACCTGCGGCGAGGTCCGGATCGAGCTCTCCGAAGCGGCCGAGGGCCTGCGTAAGGCCTCTGCCCCGGTTCGTCGCCACGTTCGCGAGTGCGAGGAATGCGCCGACTTCCGCTCCCAGCTCCGCTCCAGCGAGAAGGCGCTGGCGGCCCTCTTCCCGGTCGGGCCGCTGATCGCCCTCAAGGGCTTCGTCCTCTCCAAGCTCGGCCTCGGCGGTGCCGGCGGTGCGGGTGCCGGCGCGACCGGCGCCGGGACCGCAACCGCGGGCGCCGGAGCCGTCGGCGGCGCTGCGGCCGCGTTCGGCGGCAGCTCGGCCGCCGGCGGGCTGGGCGCGCTCGGGGGAGCGCTCGGAACCAAGGCGGTCGCCGGGGTCGTCACCGCCGCCGTCCTCACCGCCGGTGCGGTTGAGGTGAAGCAGACGACGACCACCCCGGTTGACTCCGGCGCCAGCGCTCCTGCCCTCGTCCATGAGCCCGCCGCAACCGCCGCGCTCTCCACCGCAAGCGTCCCCGCCGTCCACGGAAAGCAGCCGGCGGTCGAAGTGGCCGTCGAGCCGGTGGAAGCGCCGCCGGTTCCGGCCCCTAACCCCGCCGCAGATGAAACGGCCGCCCCGGCCCCGCCGCCGGCGCCCGCCACGGACGAAGACGAAGAAGCCGCCGGCGAGTCTGCCGTCGGCGACGAAGTCACGGTCGGCGACGAGGACGCGGCGATCACCGGCGCCAAACCCTCCCAAGAAGTCGCCGGCGCCCATGGCGGCAGCGGCACTGTCGTCGTCACCACCAGCCCGCCGCCGAGCGAACCCTCGCCGCCCCCGCCCCCGCCGAGCGAACCGAGCAGCCCGCCTCCGAGCGGCGGCCCGCTGCCGCCCGTGGTGGTCGAAGTTCCGGTGCCCGCACCGACGCCTCCGCCCGAACTGCCGCCGGGCGACGAACCGTCGGCCCCCTAGTTCCTAGGCGCTGTGGGTCTTGCCGGGCTCCAGAACCACGACCTGCGATGAGGTCTGGGACTCGACGTCGGACTTGAACGCCTCGACGTCGATCTCGATCGCCGGGAAGGTGTTGTAGTGGATCGGGATCACCGTTCCGGCGCCGACGAACTCGCAGGCGACGACGCCGTCGTGGCGGTCCATCGTGTAATGACCGCCGATCGGCAGCAGGGCGATGTCGACCGGGTTGCGTTCGGCGATCAGCTTCATGTCGCTGAAGAGGCAGGTGTCGCCGGCGTGGTAGACGGTCTTGCCCCCGATGTTGATCAGCAGGCCGGCGGCGGTCCCGATCGCGGTCCCGTGCTCGGCGCTGAACAGCGCCTCTTCGTGGCCGGGCAGGGTGCTGGTGTGCCAGGCGGGGACGAGCTTGATCCAGCCCCAGTCGAACTCGACCGTACCCCCGAGGTTGGGGTCGCTAAGGGCCTCGATCCCGCGCGCTTTCAGCCATTCCGCCAGCTCGACGATCGCGACGCAGTGGGCGCCGGTGCGTTCGGCGACCGGGACCGCGTCGGCCATGTGGTCAGCGTGGCCGTGCGTGATCGCGATGTGGGTCGGCTCGACTTCCTCGGCGGTGGCCACCGCGGCCGGGTTGTTGGGCTTCAGGAACGGGTCGACGAGGACGGTCGTCTCCCCCTCGCTCAGCTCGAAGCAGGAATGCCCGTGGTACTTGATCTCCATCAGCTCTCTCCTCCCGGATCTACGGTCTCGGTTCTGCCGGTCGCGGCCAGCTCTTCCTTCAGTGCCCAGCCGACGGCGACGCCAACCATCATCCCCATCCTCGCCTCCTCGGCGAGCAGGGCGCGAACCGCGGCGACCCGCTCCTCGGGATCGGGCATTGTCGCGGCCTTGAGTGTCTCGTTTTCGTGCGGCTCGCCGAACCAGCCGCCCTCGGCCAGGGCCGCCACCAGCACCTTCTGCAGCTGCGGCGCCGCCCTGGCGACGACCCGCTCGGCCTCGGAGAACCGCTCCGGATCGAGCAGCCGCTCGATCGCCGCCTCGAACTGCTTCTCGTCGGGCTCAGGCACGCGAAGAGCCTAGCCCGCCCGCGCTACTCGGCACGCTGGAGGGCCGTCGCCGCGAAGCCGGCCAGCGCCCCGATGATCCCTCCGGCCAGGCCGGCGACCCAGTCGGCGGTGGGAGCGAACAGCGGCAGGAGGATGATCACGACCGCGCAGACGGCGACGCCGACGACGTCGAAGTCCTCGCCGATCTCCCCCCGCACCTCCGTCCGGCGGATCACGAACCAGGCGGCCAGCGCCCCCAGGGCCATCCCGTTGCCGCCGGAGATGAAGGTGACCGGGTCCGGGCTGGCCGCCGCGTCGGCGGCGATCATCCCCAGGGTTCCGCAGGCGAGGAGCAGGATCGCCGTCCGCACGGTCCCCAGGCGCCGCTCGACCCCGGTGCCGAAGATCGCCAGGGCCAGGCCGACGACGAAGAGGAAGCCGGCGTCGACGTAGGCGAAGGGGGCGGTGAAGTAGCGCCACCAGTCTTCCTGGAAGGGGATGACGAGACCGCCGAAGTTGCCGATCGGGTCCCCCGTCGCCTTCTGCAGCACCATCAGCACCGCCGAGGCGAGGATCGCCGTGATCGTCGCGTAGGGCCGGGTCCCCGCCGCCTCGAAGCTCGCCCCGCCCAGGCGCGGTCGGCGGCGCCGGCGCTTGCGCGGCTCCCGCGCCTCGAGCGCGTCGCCGCGCCGCTCCAGCTTCGGCGCCCGCTTGCGCAGCCGAGCCCCGCAGTAGGGGCACTCGGTTACGTAGGGACTGACCTCGCTGCCGCAGTTCTTGCAGATGACGCTGAGCTCAGTCTCGCTCATCCACCGAGGATACCCGCCGCCGCTCGGATCCCCCTTGGAATGCGCGATACTCCCTGGGCAACCGACTTCTTGGAGGAATTGACGTGGAGCTGAAGAGTCTGACCGAGCAGAAATCGCTGCTGGAGGTCTTGCCGCCCGGGAAACGGGCGCGCCTGCACCGACTTCTGTTCGAGTTCGGCCCCGGAAACGGCACCCTGATGCTGCTGCCGATCGACCAGGGCATTGAGCACGGCCCGCGCGATTTCTTCCCCAACCCCGCCTCGAAGGACCCCGACTACCAGTTCCGGCTCGCCGCCGAGGCCGGTTACTCCGCCCTCGCCTGCCAGATCGGGATGGCCGAGAAGTACTACCCCGACTACGCCGGCCGGGTGCCGCTGATCCTCAAGGTCAACGGCAAGACCGACGTCCCCTCCTCCGCCAAGGCCTTCTCGAGCTGCAACGCCAGCGTCGAGGACGGCGTCCGGCTCGGCGCCGACGCGATCGGCTACACGCTCTACGTCGGCTCGCCGCGCCAGGACGAGGACCTCGCCCAGCTGCGCCGCGTCCGCGAGGAATGCGACCGCTTCGGGATGCCGCTGGTCGTCTGGTCCTACCCGCGCGGCGAAGCGATCGAGGGCAAGGGCGGGCAGAGCTCCTTCTACGCGATCGACTACGCGGCCCGGATGGCGATGGAGATGGGCGCCGACGTGGTCAAGCTCAACATGCCGAAGATCGACCCCTCCAAGGACAAGGACGCCCCCGCGCCTTACAACGAGATGGAAGTCGACCAGACCGAGGCGATCCGCCAGTGCGTCGAATCGGCCGGGCGGGCGCTGGTCGTCCTCTCCGGCGGCTCGAAGACCGACGACGACACCGTCCTGCAGAACACCCGTGACGTGATGGCCGCCGGCGGCTCCGGCGTCATCTTCGGCCGCAACGTCTGGCAGCGCGAGTGGAACGAGGCGCTGAGCATCATCGAGCAGATCAAAGAGACCCTCCTCTCCAACGTCCGCAGAACTCCGTAAGCGCAATCCCACCGCAGGGGAGAATTCGGGTCCACCTACGCTTAGTCGCAGGTGGGCCTTTTTCGTGGGCAGAGGAGTTCCTGGGGCAGCTTCGTGCTGATCGTCCTGGCCGCGCTGGTGCTGCTGCGGCCGTGGGAGGAGCTGGGACGAGACGAAGGGCCGGCGAGCGCCCGGGCCTACGTGACCCGGGTCGTCGACGGCGACACGGTCGAGGTGCGGCTGGACGGCGAGGAGGAGGATGTCCGCTACATCGGCGTCGACACCCCGGAGACGGTGAAGCCGGACACCCCGGTCCAGTGCTTCGGGCCGCAGGCCTCCAGCTTCAACCACCGCCTGGTCGAGGGCCGGCGGGTGCGGCTGGTCTTCGGCGCCGAGCGCCGCGACGTCTATGGGCGCCTGCTCGCCTACGTCTACCTCGACGGTCGCTTCGTCAACGCGGAGCTGATCCGGCGCGGGCTGGCGCGGACGCTGACGATCCCTCCCAACGACCGTTTCGCCGGGCAGCTGAAACGGCTTGAGATCGCGGCTGCACGGGCCGGCCGGGGCCTCTGGGGAGCTTGCTGAAGTGTGAGCTAACTGTGAGCCGTGCAAGATCTTTTGCTACGGTGCCGCCTGGCCCCCGGGCCCCTTCCTTATGAGAATGCGACAGAGCATCTCCCAGTTCGAGACGGCGTTCGAGCAGGAGACCTACCTTGAGCGCCGTCGGCGCGAGCAGCTGCGCCGCCGTGCGGCCAACCGCTCCCGGGCGCGGAAAATCAACCGCGTCGAGCAGGAGGGGAAGGTCCGCTTCAGCGTTCTCGCCGTCTGCCTCACCGTCACCGTCGTCGTCGTCGTCGTGGCGATGTTCGAGGCGCTCGCCTTCTTGATGGCCTAGCCCCACCCGCCTCCCTGCCTCCGAATGCCCTCCTTCAATAGACTCGCGCGCCGATGGCTCGACGCTCGCTGAAGCCGCAGCTCAACCAGATCCGCGCCTGGGTGCAACAGGGCCGGACCGACGCCTGGATCGCCCACCAGCTGGAGATCAGCGCCAGCGAGCTGCGCGAGTTCCGCAAGCAATACGACCTCTCCGCCGACGACGAGAACGCCGGCGCCAGCGAAATCGACCTCCGCGACGAGATCGAAGCGGAGATCGAAGCCGCGACCGAGGCCGAGGAAGCCGAAAAGGCCGAGCAGGAGCCCGAAGGCGAGGAAGGCGAGAGCGACGAGGACGAGGAGCGCGAGGAGCGGGCCGAGGGCGGCAGTGGCTCCGGGCGACGCCGGCGCCGACGCCGCGGTCGCCGTGGCGGTCGCAGCCGCCGCAAAGAGCTGGAGGCGACCTTCGACCACGGCGAGACGGACGGTTACGGACTCTGGCTCGACGCCGCGGTAAAGGACAACCCCGTCTACGCCGAGCACTGGGCCGGCAAGCGCGACGTCACCGTCCGCATCGAGGCAGACCAGATCGTCATCCGCCGCGCAGGTGAGCCGCCGAAAGACGAAGGCGGCAACCAAGACGAGTCAGACGAGTAGTTGTTCGTCTGACCAAGCAGTGCAAGGACGCAGGGAGCGTGGTGTGCTCTGCACACGAGCGACCGAGGACGCCGCAATGCGCCGGTCAGACGGGCAACTGCCGGCCGCCGGCGAAGTCCGTAGCGCCCCTTAAGTACAACCAGAACGCTGCATCGGTCAGGGACTGTGCTTCACCCTCGATTGCCGGGGCGACGTCGAATGCCACCTGCTGGGCCCAGTCGGTGCCCCGGCCGTAGAGGTCGGCGAGGTCGGCGGCAGCGAAGGTGGGGCCGATCCGCCGCCGCAGCTCGACGCGGATCGCGTCGACCACTCTGTCCGCGAGCCGTCGCTCCCGCGGGTCCTGGATCTGGCGATAGGCGCGGAAGCCGCTCTCCCATTCGAAGAAGGCGTTTTCGACCGGGTACGCCATTGGCCGAGGTTACCCCGCGTGCCTCCCCGGCAATCAGGCGGCCGGCGTCTGCGGCACTTCCCGCAGCGGCGAGTTGGCGGGACCGCAGGCATCCGGATCGAGCTTCCCGCGGACTTCCCAGACGGTGACGGGACCGCTGCGGAAGACTGGGCGCACCGCCGTCTCCCCGCGCAGCCAGCGCGCCTCCGGCGAGGTGACGGGGTCGCCTGGGTGGAGGAAGTTGAGGAAGGGGGCGGTGACCAGGTACTCGAGGTCGGCCTCGTCGACAGCTGCGCGGAAGGCGGCGCAGGTGGGGATCGCGTTGAAGGCCCCGTGCGGCCCGTCTTCGCCGAGGTAGCGGACGCGGTTGCTGAGGTCGGTCCCGTAGAAGCCGTAGCCGGCGAAGCCGGCGCTGGTGCCGGCGAGGCCGATCCGGGCGTCCTCCACCCCGCGCGCCCAGCGGTAGGCATGGTCGAGGTGCATGCCGGGGATCCGTTCCTCGGCGCTGCCTTCGTTGGCGAAGCGGTGCTCGAGGTAGTGACGCTGCAGCGGGTAACCGATCGCGACCAGGCAGACGAGGAGCGCCGCCGCGCCCCCGGCCAGGGGGGTGACGCCGACGCCGCGGCCGCGCAGGTGGAGCAGCAGCGCCGGCACCAGGACGACGAGCACGACGAGGAAGAAGGCGAATACCCGGCCTTTGTCGTGGAGAGCTTCGTCAGGCCGGTTGGTGGCGAGGAAGACGAGCACCAGCATCCCGATCAGGCCCCACTGTCGCCGCGGCCCCTCGAGGCCGCGATCGAGCGGCAGCAGGACGATCCCGGCGAGCAGGGCGGGGATCACGTAGCGGATGTTGATCCCGAAGCCGACCGGTTCTCGCTCGGCGCCGGCGGCGCTGAGGGGCGTAATGAGGTAGGCGAGAGCCCCGAAGAGGGCGACGGCACCGACCCAGCGGATGATCCTGTCGCGGCCGTGGAGGACGGCGAGAAGCGCCGCCGCGACGGCGCCGAAGACGACCAGCGGCCAGAGCGATCCGAACGCCTCGTGCAGGCCCGGGCCGAAGTACTCCCGCCAGACGCCGGTGTCGGTCGCGTAGTGGACGATCGCGAAGTCCGGCCGCCCTTCCTGCAACCGCTCCGGGTGCGGCAGCGAGATCGGCCCCAGCTTCTCCACCTCCGGGATCGGGTTGCCGGCCACAACCAGGTTCCGCAGGTACCAGAACGCTCCGCCCGCCAGCGCCGCTACGAACCACCATCCCGCCGCAGCCCACCGCCTCCCCTGCGGCGCCAGCACCACCACAACCACCGTCAAGGCCCCCGCCATCGCCAGCCCCGTGACCCGGGTCCCCGCCGCCAGCCCGGCCGCGAGCCCCGCTGCCGCCAGCGCCCAGCGATCCATTCGCCTGTTCCTTTCGGTGCTCTGGGACCAAGAAGGAACAGACGAAGAGTAGGCCTCGACGAGGATCGCGATCGAGGCCAGCAGCAGCGCAGCGGCCATCAGGTCGTTCTTGGCGGCGCCGGGGTCGCGGACGACCAGGGTGTGGCACTCGAGCAGGATTGCGGCGGCGATCACGGTCACCGCTCCGCGACCGTAGGGGCGGCCGACGCAGTACGCAGCCAGGAATGCCACCGCCAGCCACCCGAAGTTGAGGAACAGCGACAGCGTGTCCCGCCCCGTCAGCAGGATCCCGACGGCGTGCAGCAGCTCGGAGTTCTGCGGGTAGAACCAGTTGGTGAAGACCGTCTCGACGTGGTGCATACCGACCACGCTGTGCGTCTGCACCATGTCGGCGGCGAACGGCAGGTGGTACCAGAGGCTGTCGAAGTTGAAGACGCCTCTATCCCATGCGTGCTGAGCCGTGACGCCCCAGCTGAACACCGTCGCCGCGATGACCAGGGTCATGACGGCTAGGGACCAGGCGCTCGGGCCGGCGGGTCCTGTCGCCGATTTGGTCCCACCATCCCTGCGCTGCAGTAGCTGCTCGGGATGGTCCCCCAAATCCGCGCCACCCCCCGGCAGGAGAGTTATGGCGAGGGACAGTAGAAGCGAGGTCGCGATCAGGGTTCCGGCGTAGAAGAGGCCGAAAATGCCGAGGATCTCCGAAAGCCAGGTGGGGAGGGCGATGGCGAGGATCGACTCGACTAGGCGGGCTGGGGCGCCCTCCCAGGTGGGAAGCAGGCGCTGGCGGAGGCGGTAGGCGCTGAACCCGATCGGCACGACGACCAGGGCCAGCTGGGCGACCCCCAGGAGGTAGCCGCCGAGGTCAACCATGGGGGGCTCCCGGCAGGGGCGTCAGCCGCCGAGGTTGCCGTGGATGACGACCGGCGTCTCGCCTTCGGCGACCATGCCCTGGGCGCGCGCTTCGTGGTCGATGACAAGCGGGTCCTCCGCGGACTGGATGCGGTTGTGGAGGCGCCGGTTCTCCTTCAGCAGTTCGTGCAGCTCCGCTTTGGCGGCGGTGGTCCCGGTGTAGGTCTTGACGAAGTCGATCGACGGCCCGAGGTAGGAGTAGAGGACCGCGACGAGAACGAGGGTGAGGACGACGCGGCCGACGCGGTCCCACTTGATCCGGCTCCCCCCGCGACGCGCCGCCGGGCGGGTTTTGCGGGCGGCCGGACGGCGGCGAGTAGCCGAACGTGAGCGGCTCGCCTGCGCACGCGTTCCCATACCCGGAGCTACGCGGCCGGGCCCCGCTTTCCTGCATCTAGGACCGGCGCTGGGTGAAAGCGTTCAGGCCCGGAAACTCGGCCGCCGAGCCCAGCTCCTCCTCAATTCTCAGCAGCCGGTTGTACTTGGCGACGCGATCGGAGCGGGAAGGAGCGCCGGTCTTGATCTGGCCGGCCCCGGTGGCGACAGCGAGGTCGGCGATCGTCGTGTCTTCGGTCTCGCCCGAGCGGTGGGAGATGACGGCGGTATAGCCCGCCTCGCGGGCGATGCGGATCGCCTCCAGCGTCTCGCTGAGGGTGCCGATCTGGTTGACCTTGACCAGGATCGAGTTGCCGACGCCGAGCTCGATGCCGCGGCGCAGGCGCTCCGGGTTGGTGACGAAGAGGTCGTCGCCGACCAGCTGCACCCCCTCGCCGAGGCGCTCGGTGAGTAGCTTCCAGCCGTCCCAGTCCTCCTCGTCCATGCCGTCCTCGATCGAGACGATCGGGTAGCGCGAGCAGGCGTCCTGCCAGTAGGCAGCCATCTCCTCGGAGGAGAGGGTGCGGCCCTCGTGCTCGAGGTCGTAGGAGCCGCCTTCGAAGACCTCGCTGGTCGCCGGGTCGAGGGCGATGAAGACGTCCTTTCCAGGCTCGTAGCCGGCGACCTCGACTCCGGCCAGCACCGCCTGCAGCGCCGCCTCGTTTGAGTCGAGGTCGGGGGCGAACCCGCCCTCGTCGCCGCCGGCGGTGGAGAGCCCCTGCGAGGAGAGGGACTTCTTCAGTGCGTGGAAGACCTCCGCCCCGATTCGCAGGCACTCGGAGAAGCTGCCGGCACCGGCCGGGACGATCATGAACTCCTGGAAGTCGACCGAGTTGTCGGCGTGAGCGCCGCCGTTCAGCACGTTCATCATCGGCACCGGCAGCACCCGCGGCTCGCCGCCGTAGAGCTCGGCCAAGTAGCGGTAGAGGGGCTGCCCGGAATCCGCCGCGGCGGCCTTGGCGGCTGCCAGCGAGACGCCCAGCAGCGCATTGGCGCCGAGGCGGCCCTTGTTCGGGGTCCCGTCGAGCTCGATCATCGTCCGGTCGAGGGCGCCCTGCTCGGAGGCGCGCGCGCCGGTCAGCGCCTGCGCGATCTCGCCGTTGACGTTGGCGACCGCCTGACTGACGCCCTTGCCGGCCCAGGCATCGCCGCCGTCGCGCAGCTCCACCGCCTCGAACTCACCGGTCGAGGCTCCGGAAGGAACGGCCGCTAGGCCGCGCGCACCAGACTCCAAGGCCACCTCCACCTCGACGGTGGGGTTGCCCCGCGAGTCGAGGATCTGGCGGGCGTGGATCGAGGAGATCGTGCTCACGGGCGCGCCAGTTTATTCACCGCCACCGGCGGCTTGCCGTGCGCTATTCGCCGGTTTCGGCGGGAGGCGCTTCCGCCGGAGCTTCGCCTTCGGGCGCTGCGCCCGGCGGCAGTTCGGCAGCCGCTTCTTCGCCGCCCGATTCCGGCTGCGGCCGCTGCGGGAACGGTTCGCCTTTCGGTTTCGTGACCGAGACCGAGCCGGGCAGCGCGGGTGAGATCGGCGTCACCGGCGCGGGGCATTCTTTCGCCGGGGTTTTCGGATCTTCTTCGTAGCAGGCGGGCGAGGCGTTGGCGGGACGGCCGTCGCCCACGAAGTTGCCGCATTTTTCGACCAGGAAGTCATCGGCGCACTGGGTACGGCTGCTCCATCTGGCTTCGTAGTCGGAGACGAATTCTGAGAGGTATTCCTGCTGCGTCTGCTGCGCCAGCGTCGATTCGATCTGCGCCTTCGATTCGGCCAGCGTTTTAACTTTTTCCGCCGTCAGTTTCACCACTTCGACCAGGACCCAGTTTTTTTCGAATTTGACCGGGCCGGCAAGTTCACCGGTGGGGCTGTCGAAGATCGCCGTTTTCAGCGGGCCTTTGAGGAATTCTTCGGTGATCCCTTCCTGCAGCCCGCCTTTGGCGGCGCTGGTCGGATCGCTCGAGTACTTTTTCGCGACTTTTTTCCAGTTCGCGGGCGAGCTGTCTTTTTCGAGGGCCGCCTTCGCCGCTTCGACTTCCTTCTTGTCTTCGTTGAGGACCAGGCGGACGTCACGGCTTTCTTTGGTCGTGAACTGGGCTTCCTTTTCGGCTTCGTAGTAAGCCTCGATCGCGCTGCTCGACGGTTTCGGAGCTTCGGCGCCGACCTTCGACTGGATTTCTTTAGTGAAGATCTGCAGTTCGACGAGTTTGTCGACTTCGTCCTGCGTAAAGTTCGATTTCTTCAGGAATTTCTCGTAGGCGCCTTTTTCGGGGAAGTTTTGCTTTTTGATCGTCGCGAGTTCGTCTTCGACCTGTTTCTCGGTGACCGAGACGCCCATTTCTTCGGCCTGACCCCGGATCCAGGCGCCTTCGACCTGTTCGGTCATCGCGGCGGTCTTCGCTTCTTCGTATTTTTTCGAGCCCGGCTTCGGCGTTTTTTTACCTTTGCCGGCCAGCTGGCGCTTGAGCGCGCTCATCACCTGGTCTTCGCTGATGTCCCCGAACTCGCTGGGGAGGCCGGAGATGTGGGCCGCGTCGCCGGAGGACACGCTCGGGCTGGTCAGCCCCTGGGCGATCGCAAAGCCGACGAAGAGCAGGATGAAGAGGGCGCCGAAGAGGATCAGCGCGAGGCGCTGCCGCCCCGCGGTCTTGTCATCTCGGCCTCGGCCCGGCCTGCCCCTCTGGCCCGCTTTCGCTCCCATCGAGCGGGCAGCATAGTCAAAACCGCTGGCTTAAGCAGCCTTTAGGCAGCCGCCGGCTCCGCGGTCCGCCGTGCCTCGCGCAAACCGGCCGCCATTGCCAGCACCGCGGCCAGGCGCTCGTCCGGGTCGCCGGCGACCCGCAGGGCGGCGGTCTGCTCGCGCCATTCGTAGAGCGCGCCCTCGACCTGCTCGGCGAGGACGCCGGCCGCCTCGGAGTCGAGCTCGACCCCGGTGACGCTGAGCCGGCCACCGCGGAACTCGACGCTGCGGGCGCCGGCGAGGCCGAGCTCGATCCGGGCCTGCTGCAGCTTCAGCAGGTTCTCGGCCGGGGGCGGCAGCGGCCCGAAGCGGTCGCCGAGCTCGTCGCGGATCGCCCGCAGCCGGCCCGGTTCGCGGGCGGCGACGATGCGGCGGTGGATGTCGATCTTCGCCGCCTCGAAGGGGACGAAGGTGGCCGGCAGGTAGGCGTCTACAGGAACGTCGAGGCGGACCGGCTCCGGCGCCTCCTCGCGCTCCTCGCCCTCGTCAGTGGCCATCGCCACCGCTTCGTCGATCATCTGGCAGTAGAGCTCGAAGCCGACCGCGGCGACGTGGCCGGACTGCTCGTCGCCGAGCAGATTGCCGGCGCCGCGGATGTCGAGGTCGCGCATCGCGATGCGAAAGCCGGAGCCGAGCTCGGTGTGGTCTGCGAGCGTCGAGAGCCGCGCCGCTGCCTCCTCGCTCAGAGCCTCGACCGAGGGGTAGAGCAGGTAGGCGAAGGCCCGCTCGCGGGAGCGCCCGACGCGGCCCCGGATCTGGTAAGCCTGCGAGAGCCCGAGCTGGTCGGCGCGCTCGACGATCAGCGTGTTCGCCGTCGGGATGTCGAGACCGGACTCGATGATCGTCGTCGTCACCAGCACGTCGGCGTCGCCGCGGAGGAAGGCCAGCATCGTTTCCTCGAGCCGGTGCTCGTCCATCTGCCCGTGTGCTTCGAGGAAGCGCGCCCCCGGCACCAGCGCCCGCAGCCGCTCGGTCGTTTCCGGCAGCGAGTCGATCCGGTTGTGGAGGACGAAGGCCTGGCCCTTGCGCTCGATCTCGCGGTTGATCGCCTTGCTGACGAGGTCCTCGTCGTAGGGGCCGACGTAGGTGCGGACGGGGCGGCGGCCCTCGGGCGGGGTCTCGATCACCGAGATGTCACGGAGGCCCGCGAGGCTCATCTGCAGGGTGCGCGGGATCGGCGTCGCCGAGAGCGCCAGCACGTCTACCTTCAGCTTCAGCTGCCGCAGCAGCTCCTTCTGCTTGACCCCGAAGCGCTGCTCCTCGTCGACGACGACGAGGCCGAGCTCCTTGGCGCGGACGTCGCGGCTGAGCAGCCGGTGGGTGCCGATCAGGACATCGACCTTGCCGGCCTCGAAGTCCTTGAGCACGGCTTTGACCTCGGCCTGCGGGCGCAGGCGGGAGACGCCCTCGACCCGGAAGGGGAGGTCGGCGAGGCGCTCGCCGAAGGTGCCGAAGTGCTGCTGAGCGAGGATCGTCGTCGGCACCAGGACCATCACCTGCTTGCCCTCGGAGGCGGCCTTGACCGCCGCCCGCAGTGCCACCTCGGTCTTGCCGAAGCCGACGTCGCCACAGACCAGACGGTCCATCGGCCGCTCCGACTCCATGTCGGCCTTCACCGCCTCGATCGCTTCCATCTGGTCGGCGGTCTCGCGGTAGGGGAACGCCGTCTCCATCGCGATCTGCCATTCGGAGTCGGGCGGGAAGGCGTGGCCCTTGCGGGCGCGGCGCTCGGCGTAGAGGTTGAGCAGCTCGCCTGCGAGGGCGCCGGCGGCTTTGCGCGCCCGCGCCTTCATGTTCTGCCAGCGTTTGCCGCCGAGCGCGGAGAGGGTTGGTTCGCCGCCGGCGCCGACGTAGCGGCTCAGCTTCGCCAGCTGGTCGGTGGGGACGTAGACGCGGTCTTCGCCTTTGTATTCGAGGTAGAGGTAATCGCGGGTGACGCCGCCGACCTCGCGCGTCTCGAAGCCGGCGAAGCGGGCGACGCCGTGGTCCTCGTGGACGACGTAGTCGCCGACCCGCAGTTCGCTGAAGGCGAGGCGGCCGCGGCCGGCACCCGGCGCCGGCTCCTCGCTGCGGCGGCGGTGGACGAGGCGGCGGAAGGGATACACGGCGAGTTTCAGCTCCGGGCTGACGAAGCCCTCGCGCAGGCGCGCCTCGGCAAAGGAGAGGCCGGGTTCCGGTGAGACCCGGCCACCTTCGAGCAGGCGGGCGTCGAGACGGTCGAGCCCGTAGCGGGCGCGCTCGGCCTCGCCGCGGCTCTCGAAGGCGACGACGGTGCGGTAGCCGGAGCGGACCAGTTTCTCCAGCTCCCCCTCGGCCTCCTTGACGCTGCGCGCGGGGGACTCGGCGCGGGTGGCGCGGAATGCGTCCTCGTCCTCGTCGCCGACCCCGGTCAGCGCCAGCGCCGCCCGCCCGGCGAGCGGGGCGGCGACGTCGACGTAGAGGTGCTGGGCGTCCTCGGCGTGCATCGCCGTGGTCACGTCCTCCCAGTGGTCGCGCAGCGCCGGCTCGATCTCCTCCTCGCCGGCCAGGACGACCGCGGCGGTCTCGGGCACCGACTCCAGCGGTGCCCGGAAGTGCTCCAGCGGCAGCGCTTCCGCCAGGTTCGGAGACTCGTTCCCCTCCTCCTCGGCCGCCATCGCCGCCAGCTCGGCCAGCTCGCGGTGCTCGGCGTCGAGCTCGGCCGCCGGCGCCAGCTCGACCCGCTCGGCCTCGCCGAGCGATCGCTGGGTGAAGGTCGAGAACCACCGCATCGACTCGACCTCGTCGCCGAAGAGCTCGATCCGCACCGCCCGCTCCTCGGTCGCGGGGAAGACGTCGAGGATGCCGCCGCGAACCGCGAACTGACCGCGCTCCTCGACCTGCTCGGCCCGTTCGTAGCCGGCGGCGACGAGGTCGGAGGCGACGGCGCCCAGCTCGATCTCCTCACCGGGTGCGATCGCGAAGCCGGCCGGGCGTAGGGACGCGTCCGGCACCGCCTCGGCCAGCGCCGTCGCCGAGGCGACCACCACCGCGCCTTCCTCCGAGCCGAGCGCGTCGAGCGCGTCGATCCGCAGCCCGACCAGATGCGGCGGCGGCGTCACATGGGAGGCGTAGCCGGTGCCCCGCGAGGGGTAGAACCGGACCCGGCGCGGCGCCAGGTAGGCGCGCAGGTCGGCGGCGAGGTCGCGGGCGGAGCGGTCGTCGGGCGCGACCAGCAGCGCCGGCCGCTCGGCCAGCCCCCGGTCGTCCTCGAGCAGCGCCGCCAGCAGCAGCGGCCGCAGCATCGTCGAGGCCCGGACCGTCGCTCCCTCCCCCCCGTCGGCCGCCGCCCGCACGCGCGAGGCGAGCGCGTGCACGCGCTCGTTCTCGGCGGCGATGTCGATCAGGGGTCGGAGGCTCATAGGCAGCGCAAGCGCCCGGACGGGCAATCCGGAACGCGGCGACCGATTCTACGGCCGGTGCCACTTCGCCCATCCGACTTTGACCACAACAGGGTGGGGCCAAAGTGGGTTACGACGTTCGCGAGCGTCGTCGCGTGCTCCTCCCGCTCAGTCGGGCGCCGGCAGGCCAGGTCCCGAGCGCTGCCACTCAACCTGGCCGCGGCCCTCGGCAGCGGAGCGGCCGACGACGTCGTCCCACTCGTGCAGCATCCGCTTCAGCCGGGCGGTCGCCTCGGGCGGGTGGGCGGCGACCTCGCCGGCCAGCTCCAGCGCCGCCTGCTCGGTGCCCGCGGCGGGGGCGACCCGGTTGACGAGCCCGAGCCGCAGCGCACCGTCGGCGCCGACGGTGCGTGAGCTGAGCAGCAGGTACTTGGCGGCGGCGAGGCCGCAGAGGGTGACGAGCCGGGCTGGGCCGACCGGCACCCCGAGCGCGGCCCCGGGGAAGCGCATCCGCAGGTTGGCTCCGCCCACACGCATGTCGCAGGCGACCGCGATCTCGGCGCCGCCGCCGACGACGTCGCCGTGGCAGGCGGCAATCGTCGGCTTCGGGAAGGCGACGACGGCGTCGTAGAGGTCGGCGAAGAGCTGCATGCGGCGGACCTTGCCCTCGTCGTCTAGCTGCTCCCTGACGTCGGCCCCGGCCGAAAGACCGAGGTGGTCGGCGGAGCTGATCACCAGCACCCGCACCGCCTCGTCGCCGCGCGCCACCGCCAGGTGCTCGAGCAGCTCGAGCAGCATCTGGGTGTCGATCGCGTTCCGCGCCTGCGGCCGCTCGAGGCGGATGACGGCGACGCCGCCCTCGTCGACCGAGTAGCTCGTCACCTCTTGCTCGGGACCGCCCCCGTTCTCCGCGCTCATGCCTCAGAAGCTATCCGCTCGACCAGCCGCTCGGTCTCCTCGGCGGCGCCGGCGACCAGCGCCTCGACCTCGGCCTTCGGCTCGCTGAAGCGGCCGAGCACGTAGGCGGAGACGATCTCGGGATCGGTCGATTCGGGCCGCCCGACCCCGACCCGCACCCGCCAGAACTCCGGGTCGCCGAAGCCGCGCTTGAGGCTCTTGAGGCCGTTGTGGCCGGCGAGGCCGCCGCCGATCCGGCTCTTGATCTCCCCGAACGGGAGGTCGATCTCGTCGTGGACGACGACGACGCGGTCCAGCGGCACCTTGAGCGAGCCGCGTGCCGGCCCGGCCGAGCTGCCGGATTCGTTCATGTAGGTGCGCGGCTGCAATAGCGCCACCCGCGGGCCGCCGGGCCGGATCCGCCCTTCGGAGATCACCCCGTTGAACTTCTGCTTCGGCTTCGGCAGCTCCCAGCGCCGGGCCAGCTCGCTCGCCACCGCGAAGCCGACGTTGTGGCGGGTGCGCTCGTACTCAGGACCGGGGTTGCCGAGCCCGACGATGAGGATGCGGTCGCCCCCCTCGCCGCCTTCTCCCTTAGAGCGGCGGAACAGCGACAGGAGCTACTCGCCCTCGGAGTCGCCCGAGTCGTCGCCGCCCTCGCCCTCAGCGGCCTCGCCCTCTTCGCCCTCGCCGACCACCTCGGTCTCCTCCTCGACGTCCGGCGCGACCTCTTCGACGCGCGGCGGGGAAAGGGTGACGATGGTGACCTCCTCGGGGTCCTCGGCGACGAATTTGACTCCGTCGGGGACGGTGACGGCGGAAAGCTGGAGGGTCTCGTTGACTTCCATCGCCGAGACGTCGACGACGATGTTGTCGGGAATCTCGGTCGGCAGCGCTTCGATCGTGATCTCGCGGGTGACGTGCTCGAGCACGCCGCCGCCCTTGACGCCGGGGGCGTCCTCGACGCCTTCTAGCTCGATCGCGACCTCGGCCTGGATCGCTTCGTCGAGCTTCACCTGCATCAGGTCGAGGTGCTGGATGCTGCCGCGGACCGGGTGGTGCTGTTCTTCCTTGATCACAACCGGGACGGCTTTGCTGCCCTCGATCTCGAGGTCGAACAGCGCCGCGCCCTCGCCGAGGACGACGCGGATGTCCCGTTCGCTGACCTGGAAGGGCTTCGCGTCTTTGCCGCCGGCGTAGACGACCCCCGGGACGACGCCGTCGCGGCGCATGCGGCGCGAGGCGCGCGAGCCGAACTCGGCGCGGGGGGCGGCTTTCAAGGTGGAGCGTTTGCTCGCCATCGGACGGGAGAGGATAGAGAACTCGCCCCGAACAGAGCCTGTGACACCCTTGGCCTGGATGTCTGACGAATCGAAGATCCCCAAGGGCAGGGTTCGCCGCTCCGCCAAGCTGGGCTCGATCGTCGGCGTGCAGGGGGCGCGCTACGCCGGCACCAAAGCCGCCAACGTCGGCCGCTCGGAGGGCGAGAGCAAAGAGCGGCTCGAACAGCGCCACCTGGAGACGGCGATGAAGATGGTCGGCGCGCTCGGCCAGATGAAGGGCGCGGCGATGAAGCTCGGCCAGTTCGCCTCCTTCATCGACACCGAGTTCATCCCCGAGGAGTACCGCGACATCTACCAGGAGCAGCTGGCGAAACTGCGCACCGACGCGCCGTCGATGCCCTGGGAGAAAGTCGAGAAGGTGCTGGAGGAGGAGTACGACGGCGAGCCGCTTTCCGAGCTCTTCGCCGAGTTCGAGACCGAGGCCTTCGCCGCCGCCTCGATCGGCCAGGTCCACCGCGCCGAGCTGCTCGACGGCCGGGCGGTCGCGGTGAAGATCCAGTACCCGGGGATCGCCGAGGCGCTCGACGCCGACCTGCGCAACGCCGGCACGATCGTCCGCCTGGCGAAGGTGCTCGCGCCCGGGCTCGACGCGAAGGCGATCGCCGAGGAGATCCGCGAGCGGGTGATGGAGGAGCTCGACTACGAGTACGAGGCCCAGAACCAGCGCTCCTTCGCCCGCGCCTACCGCGAACACCCCTTCATCTACGTGCCGGAAGTGGTCACGCGCCTCTCGCGGCGGCGGGTGCTGGTGACGGAGTTCGTCGAAGGCATGGGCTTCGAGGAGATCAAGCAGCTGCCCCACGAGGAGCGCAGCCGCTTCGGCGAGATCGTCTTCCGCGGCAGCTTCGGCTCGATCTACCACCTGCAGCACTTCAACGCCGACCCCCATCCCGGCAACTACATCCTGATGCGGGACGGGCGGGTCGCCTTCATCGACTTCGGGATGACGAAGAAGCTCGACCGCGAGCAGATCCTACTCGAGCAGCGTGCCTTCGACGCCGCTTCGCGCAACGACCCGGAGGCCTTCCGTCAGGCGCTGCACGACCTCGGTTTCGTCAAGAAGCCCTCCAAGCTCGACGCCGAGCGGCTGCTCGACCACATGCGGGTGGTCGGCGGCTGGTTCGTGACCGAGGATCGCGACCTGGAGATCACGCCGCGGCGGGTGATGAAGATAATCGAGGCGACCAACGACCCCCGCTCGGAGTACTTCGACCTGATGCGGCGCGAGTCGCTGCCCGCCGAGGAGCTGATGGGACGGCGGATGGAAATCGGCGTCGTCGCCGTCCTCGGCCAGCTGCGGGCGAAGCGCAACTGGCACCGGATCGCCCGTGAGTGGGTCTACGCGGACCCGCCCGCAACCGAGCTCGGCGAGCTCGAGTGGGACTACTTCGAGGAGCGCGGGGTCAAGCGAACGCCGGGGCTTGCCGAAACCCTCTAAGTCACGGTCCGGGGCTCTACTTCTAGGGGGACGACCCGCTCGGCGGCGGCGACGCCGGGCACGGTCTGAGCGATTGGCGAGTTAGCCTCGCTATGGCGAGATCAATTCGCCAATCGCGCGAACAGCCGCGGGTCGTTGGAGCAGATGCCGTCGACGCCCATGGCGACCAGCCTCTGCATGCGGGGTAGGTCGTCGACGGTCCAGGCGATCAGCTCTACCCGTGCGAGCTTGCAGATGCGGGCGAGGCGCGGCGTCACCAGCGGGTGGTAGACCCACATCGCCTCGACCCCGAACTGCGGCAGCTTCTGGGCGGCGAGGCCGGGGAGGCGGTGGCGCATCGCCACCATCGCCGCCAGGATCGGCGCCTTCGCCCAGCGCTTCGAGTTCCAGTCCTTGGTCACTTTGGGATAGGTCCAGCCGCGCCGCAGCGCCGGCTGCAGCTCGAGGATCCGGCCCAGCGTGTGCAGCTCCATCGTCGAGATCATCGCCCGCTCGACCAGCCCCCGCTCCTGCAGCGCCTCGACCAGCTCCTCCTCCCTGCCGGGCAGCTTGATGTCGAGGTCGATCTCGACCCGGTCGAGCGGCGGCTCGAGGAAGGCGTCGAGCGCCTCGGTCAGCTTCAGCGGCGTCCGCCGCTCCGCGTCGGCCCAGTCGTGCGCGATCACCAGCGGGTGCCGCTGCTCCAGCGGCAGGTGCGCGTCCGCCAGCCAGAGCACGTCCAGCTCGATCGTGTCCACCCCCGCCTCGACCGCCGCCCGGAAGCTCTCGACCGTGTTCCCGGGCGCGATCAGATCGGCCCCCTTGTGACCGACCAGGCGCAGCTGGCGATCGGCGCTCAACAGAGCGCCCCTTCGGCGAGGTCGATGATCAGGGCCGCGAAGACGTAATAGAACCAGCCGGCGCTGACGAGGTACACCGGCAGGAGCACACCGACCGAGTCGGGACCGCGCCGGCCACTCAGACCGGCTCCGACCAGCCCCAACAGGGCGAGGGGGGCGAGAATGACACCGCCGAGGAGGAAGCTGTTGGCACCGTCAGGGCCCCCGTCGAGCACCTTGGCGATCACCACGGCCATCAGCATCGCGATCGCGACGAGGGCGACATTTGCGGGGCGGAGGAGGCCCTGGCGCCACAGCTGCAGCAGTCGCAGAAGGCCAGCGCCGACCACGGCGATGATCGCGAGCGCCGTAACGGCGATGAAGGCTGATTTGCCGAGGCCCTCGATGCTTTCTTCGCTGCAGTTGCTGTCGGGCATCAAGGAGCTGGCGAAGAAGATCACGACCAGCAGGACCAGTGGACCGACGATCCAGGCCGGCAGCGAATCTGACAGCCGCTTGTCCATCGGCCGCGGGGTAGGCCTAGAACAGCTGGTTCTCGCCGGCGAAGATCTCGCTCACCGAGTCGTCGGTGAAGATGCGGCGGATCGAGTCGGCGAAGGTGCTGGCGGTGGAGAGCACGATGATGTTGTCCGGGGCGTCGGGGCGGAGCGGCAGGGTGTCGGTGACGACGATCCGCTCGATCGCCGAGTTTTCCAGCCGTTCGAAGGCCGGACCGGAGAAGACGCCATGGGTGGCGCAGGCGATGACCCGCGCCGCGCCCTCGTCGATCACGGTCTGGGCGGCGGCGCAGAGGGTGCCGGCGGTGTCGATCATGTCGTCGACGAGGACAGCGGTCTTGCCCTTGACGTCGCCGACCACGTAGCCGATCTCCGCCACCTGCTGGGCGGGGCGCTCCTTCTCCATCACCGCCCAGTGGGTGCCGATCCGGCGGGCGAAGTTGCGCGCGGTCTTGACGCGTCCCGCATCTGGGCTGACGATCACCAGCTCGTCCTTCATTTCCTGGTCGATGAACCACTGGGTCAGCATCGGCATCGCCGTCATGTGGTCGACCGGGACGTGGAAGAAGCCCTGTACCTGGCCCGCGTGGAGGTCCATGGTGAGGACGCGGTCGACGCCGACCGCCTCCAGGCACTTGGCGACGATCCGGGCCGAGATCGGCTCGCGCGGAGCCGACTTCTTGTCCTGGCGCGCATAGCCGTACCAGGGGAGGACGGCGATGATCCGGTGCGCGGAGGCGCCCTGCGCGGCGTCGGCCATCGTCAGCAGCTCCATCAGCGCGTCGTTCGGGGTCATCCCTTCCTGCTCGTTGGCGCAGGTCGACTGCACGAGGAAGACGTCGGCACCGCGGATCGACTCCTCGTAGCGGCAGTAGACCTCGCCGTTGGCGAAGGTGGTCAGGGTCGCCTGGCCGAGGTCGAGGTTGAGCTTGCCGGCGACCTTGGCGGCGAGGCCCATCGAACAGCGGCCGCCGAAGACCATCATCCGCTTCGTGTAGTCGTGGTCGATGCCGGTCGCCACCTGTGGGCGCTCCTCGATCATGCTCACGGGTTCTCGTCCTCTCGCGTCTCGGCCGCCTTGCGAGCGGCGTATCCGTCGATGTTCCTCTGCGCGTTCTCGCTGACGGCCAGCGCCCCCTCGGGCACGTCGTCCTTGATCACTGCGCCAGCGCCAGTGTAGGCGGCGTCCCCGACTTCTACCGGTGCGATCAGCATCGTGTCGACGCCAATCCGCACGTCGCGGCCGATTACGGTGCGGTTCTTGCGGAAACCGTCGTAGTTGGCGGTGATCGTGCCGGCGCCGAGGTTGCTGCCCGGGCCGATCTCGGCGTCGCCGACGTAGGAGAGGTGCGGGACCTTCGTGCCCTCCCCCACCTGCGAGTTCTTGATCTCGACGAAGGTGCCGGCCTTGGCGCCGTCCTCGAGCAGGGCGCCCGGCCGCAGGTAGGCGAAGGGGCCGACCGAGCAGCCCGCCCGCACGTCGCACCCGACCAGATAGGAGTGCAGGACGTGGGAGCCGGCGCCGACGGCGGTGTCGACGAGGGTGCTGAGCGGGCCGACGACGGCGCCCTCGGCGATCGTCGTCTCACCCCTCAGGGTCGTCCCGGGCTCGATCCTGGCGTCAGCGGCAATCTCGACGCCGGCGTCGATCCAGGTAGAGGCGGGATCGACGATCGTGGCGCCGGCGAGCATGTGGGCCTCGAGCAGGCGGCGGCGGCCCTCGGCCTCGACGGCCGCGAGGTCGACACGGTTGTTGACCCCCATCGTCACCGCGAGGTCGTCGGCCTTGTGGGCGGAGACGCGATGCCCGGCCTCGCGCAGGGCGGGGAAGACGTCGGGGAGGTAGTACTCGCCCTGGGCGTTGTCGTTGGAGAGTGCCTTCAGGGCAGCGGCGAGCGGGGCGGCATCGAAGGCGTAGGTGCCGGCGTTGATCTCGCGGATCTCCAGCTGTTCGGGGTCGGCGTCGCCGGCGGCTTTCGCCTCGACCACTCGCTCCACGGCGCCGGAGGAATCGCGGACGACGCGGCCGTAGGAGCCGGGATCATCGAGCTCGATCGTCATCACCGTCGCCGCCGCCTCGGAAAATGAGTGACTCTCGAGGAACCCCGAGATGATCTCGGCTGAGATCAGCGGGTGGTCGCCGGAGAGGACCAGGACCGTCTCGCTCTCTTCGATCAGCGGCAGCGCCGCCCGGATCGCGCCGCCGGTGCCGTCCGCCTCGGGCTGCTCGACGGTCTCGACTTCTTCGGGGAGCCCGGCGGAGAGGTCGCGCCCCGGCGGGACGATCGCCGCCACCCGACCGGCGCCCGCCTCGCGAGCGGCGAGAATCGGCCAGGCGACCATCGGCCGGCCGCAGACGGGATGCAGCATCTTCGGCGTCGAGGAGCGCATGCGCGTGCCCTCGCCCGCCGCCATGACGAGAACCAGGGGTGGACTCACGTCAAGATCGTATTGCGAGTGAGGGCCATGTGCCCTTCTCCAAAGACCGTTGCGCAGCAGATTGCCGCGGTGCTTCGGAGCGTGGGCCCAGGAGCCTTTGGAGATGGGCACATGGCCCTCTCCATCAGGCGCTCTTGGAGAGGTCTTTGCCGAGGAGGGCTACTGAGGTGAGGGTCCAGCCGGCGAAGATCAGGTCGATGCCCACGAGAAGGCCGATCGCCCAGTCGGCGGAGCTGGGGAACTCGGCGAGGATGAGGATGCCGATCAGCAAGCCGGCGATGCCGCTGAGGCCGAGCAGGCCGGCGTTGGGCCGGCCGCGGGAGATGAAGGCGACCGTGGTCCGGGTCAGGCCCATGAAGAGGAAGTAGATCCCCAGCACCAGGGTCAGGGTCAGGCTGCCGTTGTGCGGTTCGACGATCAGCCAGAGGCCGACGACGACGGTGAGGATCGCCCAGATCAGGCGCAGCACCAGGGTCCCGACCGAGTGCGCCGAGAACGCTGCGGCGACCATGACGAGGCCGACGAAGAGCAGCAGCCAGCCGATGAAGATCGCGGTCCCCACCGCCGCTACCGCCGGCACCAGGATCGCGATGCAGCCGAGGACGATCGCGGCGACGCCGACGATCATCAGCGGCTTCCAGCTCTGCCTCAGGCCCTCGCGGACCTCCGGATCGAGCGACGCTCCTCCGATCTCCATGAAGAAGAAGCTAGACGCCCGCGCGGACGCCGCTGCCGCCCTGGCGGCGCGTTACACCTTGCGGTAGCGGGCGTCGACGATCGAGTAGAGCGCGAACCCGGCCAGGCCGACGGCGACGGCGCCGAGCAGGGCCGGACCGTACGAGGCGTCCGCCAGTTCGCGCAAGGCGCCATCGAGCCCGATCGCCTCCTTCGCGTTGTAGTCGACCGCGGCTTTGATCAGGCCGTAGCCGATCAGGGCGAAGATGACGGCCCGGGCGACGTGCCCGAAGACGCCGAGGGCGATGTAGCCCTTTTCCACTCCCTCGCTCATTTCGCCGGTTTTGGCGTCTTCGACGAACTTCCGCGCCAGGCCCTTGTAGGCCTGGTAGGCGGCGACGCCGATCAGGATCGCCCCGGCGATGCCGACGAGCACGGGCCCCGCCGGCCAGTCGAGGACGCCACCGGCCGGCTGCTTCGGCGTCCCCGAGCCGGCGCCGGCGCCGGCGAGGATCTCGATCGCGGTTATGCAGAGGATCCCGTAGGCGATGCCGCTCGCCAGGGCAGCGACACGGTCGGAGGCGCTGTCGCGCTGTTCGGCGCCGTGGCCGATCGCGGCGCGGGTCAGCCGCCAGAGCGAGTAGCCCGCCAGCCCGATTGCCATCAGGATCAGCAGCAGCTCGCCGAACGACTGGCCGGCGATCGTCTTCAGGGCGCCGGTCTGGTTGGTCGCCTTGCCGCCGTCGCCGAGGGCGAGCTTCAGCGCAAGCACGCCGATGATGAGATAGACGACGCCGCGGGCGACGAGGCCCGCCCGCGCCAGCCAGCCGAGCGTCTTCGCGTGGGCGAGCTGCTCGCCCTGGCCCTTCGCCTTGCTGCCGAGGTCCTGGACTCCGGTTCCCACGTCCGCGTTCATTTCGCTCCGTTCCCGTTTCGGGCCGAGCGCGGCACGCAGACCGTGATCGCATCGGCTTCGACATCGACCTTGAAGCTCTTGACCTTCTTGCGATCGCCGCCGTCGAGCTCGTAGCGGACCTTGCGATCCAGCTTCACCCGGACCTTCTGGCCCTGGGTGACCCGGACGAACGGCGACTTCTCGGCGCTGCCGAGAGCGGTGCGCGCCGTCGCCCGCACCAGCTGCACCGGCCCCTCCGAGGTGAGGACGCCGACGTCGAGCTTCCCGTCGTCGGGCCGCGCGTCGGCGAAGACGTCGATGCCGCCGAACAGCTCGCCGACGTTGCCGACCAGGATGCAGCTCGCGGGCCCCTTGTACCAGGGGGTGCCGTCGACCTTGATCTTCGCTTCGAAGGGCTCGCTATTGAGCTTGGCCGCGCCGCCCACCACGTAGGCCGCGCGGCCAAGCCGGTCCTTGAGGTCGTCGGCGCCCTTGATCATCGCCGCGTCGAAGCCGGCCCCGGCCATCACCGCGAAGCGCTCGCCGTCGAAGCAGCCGACGTCGAGGCGGCGGCGCTCGCCGTGCAGCGCGACGTCGACCGCCTGGCCGATGTCGCGTTCGATCCCGAGATGGGTGGCAAAGAGATTCGAGGTCCCGGCGGGGACGATCGCGAGCGGAACCTGCGTGTCCTTCAGCGCGTTGACGCAGCAACGCACCATCCCGTCGCCACCCCAGGCGAGGAGCAGCTCGGCGCCCTCTTCCAGCGCCTCTTCGACCGCGGCCGGCGCCCGCTTGCTCTTCGGCACCTCGGTCCAGAGCGGGTCGTCGACGCCGGCCTGCTCGAGCGTGCGCCGCAGTTCCGGCAGCCCGCCGCCGACCGTCTTGCCGGCATGTGCGACGACGGCGATCTTCATCCGCGCCTCTCCGCGGCCGCGCCGGCGGCACGGCAGGCGAACAGGAGGACGAGGATCGCGCCGATCCCGATGAGGACGCCGCCGGCGACGTCGAGCGGGTGGTGCATCCCCTCGTACATGCGCGAGAGGGCGACGAAGGTGGTGAGCAGGATCGCAGCGGTCCAGGCCAGCGCCTTCTTCAGGCTGCTGGTAAAGCGGGTGGTGAGGAGCAGGACCAGGCCGGAGTAGACGGCAATCGAGGCGGCGGTGTGGCCGGAGGGGTAGCTGGCGTCGGGCTCCAGGTTTTCCAGCCGGGGAACCGAGGGACGGTCGCGGGGGACGGCGATCGAGGTGACGCGGTAGGTCGCCGACTCGACCGCGAGGACGAACACCGCGAAGGCGGCGATCAGCCAGTGCCGGAAGTAGGCGCAGACGAGGGCGACGAAGCCGACGATGATCGGCAGGACGGGGGCGCCGCCGACCTGCGAGCCGATTTCGGCGAGGGTGGTGAGGGTGCCGGTGCGGTTCTCGGCGAGGGTGTCGTTGAAGCTCTCGTCGGTCCCCTCCAGCCCGAGGCCGCCGTTGCTGACGAGAACGTGGACGACGAACCAGGCGAGCAGGATCGAGGCCGCGGCCAGCAGCAGGAAGCCGGCGAGCATCGCGAGGAAGAAGACGAGGGCGGGATGGCGGCCGTCGAGCCGGTCGGCGAAGCGATCCGGCAGGCTGCCGGGGCGCGCCTCGAAGATCGGGACGGAGTGGCGGTCGTCGGACCGCTCTCCGGCAAGGGCGGCAGCGCCATGTGATCTCTCCTCTACGGTCACGCCCCGATCTATCCCCCAGAAACGCCCATACTATGCATCGACTCCTCTAACCAATCGCTGGTTTTGTTGCCCTTTGCGGGGTAATTCCCCTTCTGATGCCGTTTCTTCTTCTACTATTGATCTCCGTTCTCGCGGGTTTCGGAGCCGCTTTCCTGGCCCGTCTCCACCCAGGCAGCGCCGCAGCGCCGCCCGTCGTCGAGATGGCGCGCGAGGCGGGCGAGCACGCCACGCGGCCGGCGGCGCGGCGCGCGGCGCGCGCGGCGCGGCTCGATCCGGAGAAGGCGACCGGGTTGGCGCTGACGCTGGCGCTCCTCGTCATCTTCGCCGGCGGCGTCCTCTTGGCGCTGCTGGCGGTAGTCGTCCGCAGCACCGACGCGCTTGCCGGCATCGACAGCAGCGTCGCCGAGTGGGGAAACCGGCACGGGAGCGCCTGGTCCCATGACGCGCTTACCCTCGTCACCCAGCTCGGCGAGACCTGGTTGGTCGTCGTCGTCGCGATCGTGGTCGCGGGCGTCGAGCTGGTCCGCACCCGCAGCCGCTGGGTAGCGCCGTTCCTGCTGGCGGTGATCCTCGGCGACAAGCTCCTGACCGAGGCGGTCAAGCAGCTGATCGACCGCGCCCGGCCGACGATCGAGGCCGTCGCCGCCACCCTCGGTCCCTCCTTCCCCAGCGGCCATACCTCCACGGCCGCCGCCTCCTGGGCCGCCTTTGCCCTCGTCGCCGGCCGCTGGTGGGGCCGCCGCGCCTGGCCCGCCCTCGCCGGCGCCGCCGTCGGCATCGCCGTCGCCGTCGCCCTCAGTCGCGTCTTCCTCGACGTCCACTGGCTCACCGACGTCCTCGGCGGCCTCGCCCTCGGCTGGGCCTGGTTCGCCGCCTGCGCGATCGCCTTCGGCGGCCGCCTCCTCAGCTTCGGCGCCTCCGCTCAGGCCGCGGGCCGCGGCGCAGCGGAGGCCGCGTCAAGCGACTCCACCGACGCTGCCTCCCGCTCCCGCTCGTAGAACTTCACCCACTTGCGGACGGCGTTGTCGGAGACGCCATATTTGCGACCGACCCAGCAGTAGCCGTGAGCCTCGACCTCGGCCAGGAGTCGGTCATAGGGCGGACGGTCGACGCGCCTGTACTCGGGCTTTGGTTTGCCGCGCAAGCGCGCGCGATCCCAGCGAGATCCGCATGTGTGGGAGCAATAGCGGTGATCGCGGTATCTGGCCTGGAACTCATTGCCACATCGCCTGCACTTGCGAACCTCAGGTTCGCGTCGGTTCTTGCGACCGCAGTGCGTGTCGAGGGTGGCGGCGCAGTTGGGACAGACGATCCGCAGGTTCTCCAAGCGGTTGTCGTCAGGGACACCGTTGATGTGATCGAGGATCAGCGACATCGTTCGACCTCGCCAATTTTCATCCTGGCCACACATCTCGCAGTGACGCTCCTTCAGGCCCTCGCGAAAGAGACGCTGCTTCAAGTTGTTACGGGAGTAGGTCGAGCCTTGCACCAAAATCTCGCTCAGGGGCGTGGCCGCTCTAGATGGCACTTTGCGTACGGATGCACCAGCATCGAAATGATCCGTCGGAATGCCCCACCTCTCCACCCATTTCTTTGAGAAGCCGGTGGTTACCGCCCGCAGGACGCATGCCTAGCTTGCGCAAGACCTCGCTGAAAGACAGCGAGCTTGCTACGGCCTCTCGGGCTTCTTGCTCTCCGTATCCAGGCACAGCTGGAAGCTATCGGCTGCCTCGGACAGAACATTACGGTGGTGGATAACGGTAGCCTGCAGTTGCTCATTCCGGGGTGGTGTAATCGGCTTAGCACGTCAGGTTTTGGTCCTGAAGGAGTGGGGTTCGAATCCTCCCCCCGGAGTACTGCCGGTTCGAGCTACTCCTCCGTCGCCCGCGCGACCTTCCCGCCTTTCGCCCCCGGCTCCATCGCCGGGCCTCGCGGCGACGCAATCCCAAGCACGCGCATCGCCTTCAGTCCCAGCCCCAGCTTCTCGCGGCCCTCGGTGGCGCTGACGTCGTGGCCGCAGAGCTCGCGGACGCGCTCGAGGCGGTAGCGGATCGTGTGGCGGTGGGTGAAGAGCTGTTTGGCGGTGGCGGCGACGTTGCCGTCGTTGTCGAGGTAGGCCTCCACGGTCGCCACCAGCTCGGTCTCGTACTGCTCGTCGTACTCGTTCAGCGGCTGGATCGTCTCGGCGTAGAAGCGTTCGAGCTCGGCCGGATCCTCGCTCATCGCCGGCAGCAGCAGGCGGTAGGCGCCGGTGTCCTCGAAGGCGAGAACCGAGTGGCCCTCGGCCTCGCCGACGTTTACCGCGAGCTGCGCCTCGCTGCCCGCCCGGTAGAGGTCGACCGGGTCGGCGCAACGGCGGCTGCGGCCCGTCGTCAGGTGGAAGCCGGGGAGGCTGTCGCCGAGCTCGCGCGCCAGCCCGGCCGCCGCCCGCGCCAGGCGCTCGTCGTCCTCGGCGGGGACGATCGCGGCGATCTCCGCCGCCGCCTCGCCGCCGTCGCTTGCCGCCAGCGAGCCCGGGGCAAGCGCCCGCAGCGCCCGCTGGGCCAGGACCAGCACCCGCTCGCGCCACTCCCCCGTCTGCGCCGCCCGCGGCGCCGCCCGCAGGACGACGACACCGGCGCCGCGGTCGAGATCGGCTCCGAGCTCGGAAGCCTGGGCGACGATGTCGCGGCGGTCGGTCACCTCGCGCCGCAGCACCGCCCGCACGAAGGCGCCGGCCGCCTCCTCGCTCTCCCACTGCGGGGCACGCGAGCGCTCCAGCTCCAGCGCCAGCAGCGTCGTCACCATCCGGGCGATCACCGGGTCCGGCGCCACCTTCGCCCGGTAGCGCAGCTCCCCCACCGCCGTGTCGGCGACCCGCAGCTCGACCGTCGCCACCCCCTCGCCGCCAGACAGCAGCTTCTGCTCCTGGTCGGAGGAGGCGCCGGCCACCGCCAGCACCGCGCTGGAACGGTCGATCAGGGCGACGCTTGCCTCGAGCAGCCGCGCCGCCGCCCGGGCCACCGCCGGCAGGCCGGCACCGGACTCGACCGCGTCAGACAGCGCCTCGAGCAGGCTCGCTCGCTCGGTTGATGCAGAGCCAGGCATCGATTCATTATCCGGATGCGCCCCTGACGGCGGCTAGATCCCGAGGATCTTGGTGATGTCCGTGTAGTAGTAGACGACGGCAAGCCCGATCACGACGCCGCCGATGACCAGCGCCGCGAGGACGAAGACCGAAAGGAAGCCCGCTGCCGCCTTCTCCCAGATCCGGCCGTAGGCGCTCAGCGCCGGCTGCAGGATCAGGGTGACGAAGACGACCAGGCAGATCGCCGCGGCGGCTCCGTAGAGCAGGTATTGGTGACCGAGGTCGGTCAGCGCGAGAGGCATCACTGCTGTGGATTTTGACGCACTTGCGAGACGACCAGCCCGACGACGGCCGCAAACGAGAAGGCCGCGGCCCCGAGCGCCCAGCCGGCACTGACGTCGGAGAGGTAGTGGACGCCGAGGTAGACGCGCGCGAGCCCGACCAGCGCCGTGAGGACGAAGCCGGTGACCACGACCGCGGTCGCCCGCGCCATCCCCGGCCGCAACCGCAGGACGATGGTCACCGCCAGCCAGAGGTAGATGACCGAGTGGGCAGCATGGGAGCTGGGAAAGGAGGAGCCGGAGGCGGAGACGAGCGGGTCCGCCGGACGCGGCCGGTCGACCGAGCTCTCGAGGCCGGCAAGCCCGAGCTGGGTGATGGTCATCCCCGCGAGCAGGACCCAGAACTCGGCCCAGCGTCGGCGCCAGGCGAGCAGTGCCGCGCCGATTGCAGTCAGCGCCCAGGTGAAGCCGGCGGAGCCGAGAAAGGAGACGGTTTTGGCGACACTGGTCAGGGCACCGGTCTGTATGTGGCCGACGAGTTCGGCGGCGGTTTCGTCCCCTGGCGTCGGCCCGGGGTCTCCTCCGATCAGCACTGCATAGGAGACGAGCACGAACAGGGCCACCGCCAGCGTCGCCATCAGCGAGGTGAATTCGAGCCCGAAAGTGCCGCCCGGGGTGACCCGGTCCCAGAGGAAGCGCAGCTCGCGGCGTCGGGCGAGCTCGACCAGCCAGCGGGTCGCGGCGTGGTCCTCCATCCAGCCCACCGCCTTCGCCCGGTTCTCCTCGACCCGCAGCCAGCGGACGAGGAAGACCGTGCCCGCGACGATCGCGATCAGCGTCGCCAGCAGGGCGGCGCCGCGGGCGGCGTAGTGGCCGGCGGTCTCGATGCTGCGCGAGAAGAAGTAGCCGATGAGGATGTGCAGCGAGGCCCAGAGCCCGGTGCCGAGGATGCTGTAGGGGACGAAGCCGCGGTAGCCCATCCCGGAGCTGCCGGCGATGAAGGGCGCGAAGGCGCGGACTAGGCTGATCCAGCGGCCGATGAAGATCGTCTTGCCGCCGTGGCGGCCGAAGTAGTCCTCGACCTTCTCGAAGCGCTCATGGCTGATCCCGAACCGCGGTCCGTGCTTGAGGACGAAATCGCGACCGAGCCGGCGGCCGAGGAAGAAGCTGGTGGTGTCCCCGAGCCAGGCCGAGAACCAGGCGATCGCGATCAGCAGGTAGATGTCGATCGCCCCCTGGCCGGCGACGGCGCCGCCGAGCAGCATCACCGTCTCGCCGGGGACGACCAGGCCGACGAAGGCGCCGGTCTCGACGAAGGCGAAGACGGCGACGATCAGGTAGGTCCAGGCGCCGAGCGTGTGGGAGAGGTCCTCGAGCAGCTGCTGCAGGTCGAGGTGGCCGAGCTGGCGGCTGATGAAGAAGTAGATCGCGCCGACGACGAGGACGGCGGCGCCGATTTTCAGCCGCTTGCGGTTCTCCCCGCCCCCACCCTCGCCCGGCAGCTTCATGGCGCCAGTCTCGCGCGTCCGGCGGCACAGACGATCGCTTCCTCGGCGTCGAGCGATTCCGCCGCGGCCCTGGCGGCGGCGAGGTCGGGAAAGAGGCCGACCGCGGTGGGGCCCGAGCCGCTGAGGATCGCCTCGGGGGCGCCGGCCGCCCGCAGCGCCTCCAGCGCCTCGCCGATGTCGGGCCGCAGCGAGAGCGCGGCCGGCGCGAGGTCGTTGACGAGCAGGTCGGGGTAGTCGAGCGGCGAGGCACCCGCGCCTGCGACCTGCCGCAGCCGCGCCGCCAGCTCCTCCAGCTCCGCGTCGCTGCGGCCCAGCCCTAGCCGATCGGCCTCGGCGAAGACGGCGGCGGTGCTGAGACCGCCCCCGCCGGGGAGCAGGACGACCGCGTGCTCGGCCGGCTCCGGCAGCGGTGACACGTGCTCGCCGGCGCCGCGGACCAGCGCTAGGGCCGGCCGTAGCTGCGAGGGCACGTCGGCGCCGAGCTCGGCCGCGAGCTCCGGCAGATCGGCCACCTCGCCGGCAGCCAGGCGCAGAACTGCCGCGGCGTCGCCGCTGCCGCCGCCGAGGCCGGCTGCGACCGGCACCCGCTTCCCGATCTCGACCCGCAGCGGCTCGTGCTCCCAGCCGCGCTCGCGCAACCCCGCCAGCGCCTTCGCCGCCAGGTTCTCCCCCTCGACGCCAGGACAGATCACCTCGTCGCGCCCAGCCGGTGAGACCTCGATCAGGTCGGCCAGCGCCAGCGGCTCGAACAGCGAGCAGAGCTCGTGCAGCCCGTCCTCGCGCGCCCGTCCCAGGTGGAGGCAGAGGTTCAGCTTCGCCGGCGCGCGCAGCAGCATCAGCCGCGCAGCTTCGCGGAGAGGGCGGCGAATTGCTGCGGGGCCAGGGCCTCGGCGCGGGCGTCTGCGGGCAGGCCCAGCTCGGCCAAGGCTGCACGGGCGGGCCCGAGGCTTCCCGGCGAGGCGTGCTCCAGCGAGCGCGCCAGCGACTTGCGGCGGTGGGCGAAGGCGGCGCGGATCAGCGCCCGCGTCTCGGGGTCAGCGCCGGGACCAACGCGGCGCAGGCGCAGGATCGCCGAGTCGACCCGCGGCCGCGGACGAAAAACCGCCGGGTCGACCGCCCGCACCAGATCTACCTCGCAGGCGAGCTGGGCGACTGCGCTCGGCGCCCCATAGGTTCGGCTGCCCGGGGCCGCTCGTAACCGGTCGGCGATCTCCCGCTGCACCATCACCGTCCAGCGCTGTAGCGGAGGCAACTGCTCGATCGTGCGCAGGATCAGCGGCGTCGCCACCGAGTAGGGCAGGTTGGCGACCATTGCGGTGGGGGGCGGCTGCAGCGCTGCGAGGTCGAGCTTCATCGCGTCGCCCCAGTGCAGCTCGACGTTGGGCAACGCCGCGACCGGCGCCAGCGCGGGCTCCAGCCCGCGGTCGATCTCGACCGTGTGCAGGTGCGCCGCTGCGGCGGCGAGCCGTCCGCTCAGCACCCCTTCCCCCGCCCCGACCTCGAGCACGACATCCTCGGCCGTCAGCTCGGCGTCGCGGACGATCGCGTCCAGCAGGTTCGGATCGGCGAGGAAGTTCTGCCCGAGCCGGACCATCAGACCAGCTCACTACCAGCTGAAGAGGGCACGCGCGTTCGCTTCGACCGTGAGCTCCAGCTCCTCGTAGGAGACGCCGCGCACCGCGGCGATCTCCCGCGCGGTCTCGACCACGAAAGCGGGCTGGTTGCGCTTGCCGCGCATCGGCTGCGGCGCCAGGTAGGGGGCGTCGGTCTCGACCAGGATCCGTTCCTCCGCCACCTTGGCGGCGGCGAAGAGCAGCTCCTTGGCGCTCGGGTAGGTGGCGTTGCCAGCGAACGAGCAGTACCAGCCGCGCTCGGCGGCGTCGCCGACCCGGTGCGGGGCCGAGAAGCAATGCAGGATCACCGGCTGGTCACCCGCCTTGGCGTCCAGGGTGTCGAAGATCTCGTCGGTGGCGGCGGTCTCGCCCTCGGGATCGCGGGCGTGGATCACGATCGGCAGGCCCAGCTCGCGGGCGATCTCGATCTGCGCTGCGAAGGCTCGCCGCTGGTCCTCCGGCGCGGCGGTGTCGCGGTAGAAGTCGAGTCCGGTCTCGCCGATCGCCCGCACCTTGTCATGGGCGCCGAAGCGCCGGATTTCCTCCTCCGCCGCCTCGTCGAAGCCGGTGGCGTCATTCGGGTGCCGCCCGACCGAGGCGAAGACCGCCTCATGCCGCTCCGCGCTCGCCACCGCGACCGGGTTCGACTCCGCCCCCATCCCGATCGTCAGCATCCGCTCGACGCCCGCCTCCAGCGCCGCAGCGACGAGCTCGTCCTCGCCGCCGTCGCAGAGGAAGAGGTGGGTGTGGGAGTCGATCATCGGGCCGGCTCAGCCTATCCTCGGACGATCGTCGCCCGCCTCCGCTTCCTCCTGATCCTGGCCGCGCTCCTCGCGGTTGCCGCGCCTGCCGCGGTGACGGCGAGGGGACCAGCCATCGGGTCGGCCCACGCGCTTCGCGACTCCCACCTCGCCGTGATCGTGCTCGAGAACCGCGAGTACGAAGAAGTGGTCTGGAGCCCCGAAGCCCCCTACTTCAACCACCTGATCCAGCGGGGGGCGCTCGCGACCGACTTCTACGGGGTGACTCATCCCTCGCTCCCCAACTACCTCGCCCTCTTCGCCGGCGACACCTTCGGGATCGCCGAAAACTGCACCGATTGCGTCGTCTACGGCCCCAACCTGGCGACGCAGCTCTCCCGCGCCGGAATCTCCTGGCGCGCCTACATGGAGAGCGTGCCCTCTCCCTGCTTCACCGACGCCGACGCCGGCCGCTATGCGAAACGTCACAACCCCTTCGTCTACTTCCCGTCCATCACGGAGCTGCCGCAGCGCTGCAACCGGGTGGTGCCGGAGACGTGGCTCGTCTCCGACCTGGAACGACACCGGCTGCCGCAGTTCGTCTGGCTCACCCCCGACCTCTGCCACGACGGCCACAACTGCAAGTTCAGCGCGGTCGACTACCACCTCTACACGCTGGTGCCCCAGATCATCCGCCAGCTCGGCCCCCACGGCCTCTTGATCGTCACCTTCGACGAGGGCATCAGCGACGCCGGCTGCTGCGGCTCCCCGGGCGGCGGCCGGATCCCCACCGTGCTGGTCGGGCCGGGGGTCCCGCAGGGGATGCTGATCAGCCGGCCCGCGAACCACTACTCGCTGCTGGCGAGCATCGAGGACTACTTCGGCCTGCCGCGGCTGCGGATGGCGCGCTTTGCGGAGCCACTGGCGCCGGCGTTGTTCAAACCGACGGAATAGGCTCGGAACAGATGCCGGACCACGCCGACTACTACCGCGAGATCTACGCCCGCGGCCTCGGCGGCGAGACGCCGGCGATCCCCGTGGCGGTCGCCGAGCTCGAGCGGGAGGCGATGGCGGTGATGGACCCGAAAGCCGCCAGCTACGTCGCCGCCGGGGCGGGCTCCGAGGAGACGATGCGGGCCAACGTGGAGGCATTCCGGAGCCACCGGATCGCGTCGCGGATGCTGCGCGATGTCGCCGACCGCGACCTCTCGACCACGGTCCTCGGGACGGAGATGCCCGCGCCGCTGCTGCTGGCCCCGATCGGCGTGCAGAAGGTCGTCCACGACGAGGGCGAGCTGGCGACCGCGCGCGCCGCCGCCGCGGTCGGGGTCCCGATGATCGCCAGCACCGCCGCCCACTTCTCGCTCGAGGAGATCGCCGAGGCGGGCGGCGACGCCCCGCGCTGGTTCCAGCTCTACTGGCCCAACGACCCGTCGCTGGCGCGCAGCATGGTCGAGCGCGCCGAGCGGGCGGGCTACGGCGCGATCGTCCTCACCGTCGACACCTTCATCCCCGGCTGGAAGCCGCGTGACCTGCAGCAGGCATGGCTGCCCTTCCTGGGCGGGATGGGCGTCGCCAACTACTTCCAGGATCCGGTCTTCCGCGCCGCGCTCGAGAAGACGCCGGAGGAGGACGTCGGCGCCGCCACCGGCCATTTCCTCGGCGTGCAGGCGAATCCGTCGCTGAACTGGGAGGACCTCTCGCAGCTGCGCGAGATGACCTCTTTGCCGATCGTGATCAAGGGGATCCAGCACCCCGACGACGCCCGCGAAGCGGCGCGGCGCGGAATCGACGGCATCGTCGTCTCCAACCACGGCGGCCGCCAGGTCGACGGCGCCATCGCCTCGCTCGAGGCGCTGCCGGCGATCGCCGCCGCGGCCGGTGAAGACCTCGCGGTCCTCTTCGACAGCGGCGTCCGCGGCGGCGCCGACGTTCTCAAGGCGCTCGCCCTCGGCGCCGACGCCGTCTGCCTCGGCCGCCCCTACGTCTGGGGCCTCGCCCTCGGCGGCCAGGACGGCGTCGACTCGGTGCTGAAGATGGTCCTCGCCGAGCTCGACCTGACGATGGCCCTCTGCGGCCTCACCCGCCCCGCGGAGATCGGACCGGAGCTGCTGGCCTAGCGATGCGACTTATCCCTCTATAGCAGGGAAAACTCGCACCGCTATTCGATCTTCGGGAAGAGCGGCGGCACCCGTTCGGCCTTCTGCCCCCCTTCGCGCGAACCGAGCTCGGCCAGGGTCCGCCCCTCTTCCCCCAGCGCCGCCAGCAGCGTCTCGCTGGTCCCCGGCAGGTAGGGGACGAGCAGGAGCGTCGTCACCCGCAGCCCCTCGACCAGGTTGTAGAGGACTTCGTCGAGGCGCTCGGGGTCGGCCTCGTCCTTGGCCAGCACCCACGGCTGCGTCTCCTCGACGAAACGGTTGAGGCGGCGGACCAGCGCCCAGACGAGGTCGAGCGCCTGGGTCAGCTCGGCCCTTTCGAGCAGGTCGCTGAAGCGGGCGACCGCGCCTTCGAAGTCCTCGGCCAGGGTCGCGTCAACCTGGGCGACCGGGACCACCCCGTCGCGGTAGCGCTCGACCATCGCCAGCACCCGGCTGGCTAGGTTGCCGTAGTCGTTGGCGAGCTCGGTCTCGTAGCGCTGCTCGAAGCCGGCGGTCGAGATCGAGCCGTCCTGGCCGAAGCTGACCTCGCGGAAGAGGTAGAAGCGCAGCGCGTCGGCGCCGAAGCGCTCGATCACCGCGAAGGGGTCGAGGACGTTGCCGAGGCTCTTCGACATCTTTTTCTCCCCCATCAGGAGATACCCGTGGATGACCATCCGCCGCGGCGGCTCGATCTCGGCGGCGAGGCAGAGCGCCGGCCAGATCACGGCGTGGAACTTGAGGATGTCCTTTGCCATCACGTGCAGGTCGGCGGGCCAGTAGCGGTCGGTCAGGTCCTCGCCCTCGCGGGCGAACTTCAGCGCGGTGACGTAGTTGAGGAGGGCGTCGAACCAGACGTACATCCGCTGCTCGGGATCCCACGGCAGCGGCAGCCCCCATTTGAGGCTGGGCCGCGAGAGCGAGACGTCTTCGAGCCCGCCCTTGATGAAGGAGAGCGCCTCGTTGCGCCGGAACTCGGGGACGACGAAGTCCGGCCGCTCCTCATACAGGCCTTCGAGCTGCCCTTGAAAGGCCGAGAGCTTGAAGAAGTAGTTCTCCTCGCGTTCCTTCTGCAGCGGGATCTCGTGAATCGGGCAGGTGTTGCCCGGCCCCAGCTCCCGCTCGGTTTTGAAGTCGGCGCAGCGCGGGCAGTACCAGCCTTCGTAGACCCCCTTGGTCACCCAGCCGTTGTCGTAGACCCGCTGCATGATCTCCGCGACCCGCTCCGTGTGCCGCGGGTCGCTGGTGCGGATGAAGAAGTCGTTGGTGGCGTCGATGATCGGCATCAGCCCCTCGAACTTCGCCGCGTTCGTGTCGGCCAGCTCCTGCGGCGTCACCCCCGCCTTCTTCGCCGCGTTCTCGACCGGCTCCCCGTGCTCGTCGGTGCCGGTGAGGAAGAACACGTCCTCCCCCCGCTGCCGATGATGCCGCGCCAGCACGTCCGCCGCCATCGTCGAGTAAGCGTGCCCCAGATGGGGCTCGGCGTTGACGTAGTAGATCGGCGTGGTGACGTAGAAATTGTCCGGGCTCATCTGGTTATCGGCACGCTACCGTTCGCTCGACCGACGGGAGGTATTCATGAGCAAGCACAGCGAACAGTTCTCGATTCCCCTGCCCGAGCAGGAGGCGGAATTCGCGGTGAAGGACGCTGTCGCCAACTGCGGCTGGGGCGTCAAGTCACAGGAGCGCGGCCGGCTGGTCCCCCGGATCGGCATCGGCATCACCCGCATGCCGTCGAACATCGAGGTGTTGATGAGCGGCGATGGCGATTCAACGATGGTCACCCTCAATGGGAGGATCGCGGGACTCGGCCCGCTCCAGAAGCGCCACATCACCGCCGAAGTCGGAAAGCTCCGCAACGCGATTGATGTAGCCGTCCACCGAGCCGAAGGAGCTAGCGCCGCGAAGCAGGCGAAGCGTTAATCGAGCAACCGCCGCAGATCGTCGCTGCTGAGATCGGCGTCGCGGAGGATTCCGCCAAGAGTCCCGCGCTTGATCTCCTTGTGCAGCGGAACGACGAGGGCGACACGCCGACCAGCCTTCTTCAAGCGGACATGACTGCCGCGTTGGCGGACAACTTCCCAGCCATCTTCTCCTAGTGCCTTGATCAGGCGCTTGCCGGAAACGACCGGCTGGTGCGGGGTCACGCGGGGAACGGAATCTTCCGCCGGATCACACCGGTGTCGAGTGACTCGCCGTCTTCTCGCAGACCCTCGACGTAGAGGGCGACCGCCTCGTTGGCGTTCGCCATCGCATCGTCGAGGTCGTCTCCTTGAGTGTGAAGACCCGGAAGGTCAGGAGCGTAGACGTGAAAGCCACCCTCCTCCTGGGGCTCAAAAATCAACTCGATTTCTCTTGCGATGTTCGCCATTGACTACCTCAAGGTTACCGACCCCGGTCAGCATCAACTACCGCCGCGCCTCTCTGCCCGTCAGCGCTTTGTAGAGGTCGTTCGCGCGCGTCCCGGTGAGGGCAGCAACGACGCTCGCCGCCGCTCGCGGTCGCGCTCCCGACTGCACCAGGTGCCGCAGGGCGTCGACGGCGAAGCCGACGTCTTTGTCGTGCTCGGAGGAGGCGGCGGGGGCAATTACAAGGACGAGCTCGCCTTTGACGTCGCCGCGGAAGCGGCGGGCGAGTTCGGCGAGGGTGCCGCGAGCGACCTCCTCGTGAACCTTGGTCAGCTCGCGGCAGACGGCGGCGTCGCGGTCGGGCGCCAGGGAGGCGAGGGCGGCGAGGGACTCGCCGACGCGGCGGGGCGACTCGAAGGCGACGACGGTCTCGGCCGAGCGCAGGACCCGCTCCATCTCCCCCGCCCGCCGCGGCAGGAACCCCTCGAAGCGCCATTTGTCGGTCGGCAGCCCGGAGGCGACGAGGGCGACCGGGATCACCGAAGGACCAGGCAGAACCGTCACCTCGAGCGCCCGGTCGATGCAGCGGCGGATCAGCTTGAAGCCGGGGTCGGAGATCCCCGGCATCCCCGCGTCGGAGACGAGGGCGACGATGTCGCCGCGCTCGATCCGCTGCGAGAGCTCGACCGCGCGGGCGCTTTCGTTGCCCTCGTGGAAGGAGACCAGCCGCGGCGCCGGCCGGATCCGCAGCTTGTCGAGCAGGCCGCCGGTGCGGCGGGTGTCCTCGCAGGCGATGAAGTCGGCGCCGACCAGCGCCTCGCGGACCCGTGGGGTGACGTCGTCGAGGTTGCCGATCGGGGTGGGACAGACGACGAGGCAGCCCGGCATCAGGCGCCCGCCCCGGCCAGCTCGCGCCGCGCCATCGCCGCGGCGCCGATCATGCCGGCGTCGTTGCCGAGCGTCGCCTCCAGGATCGGCGTCTCGTTCATCGGCCGCAGCGCCCGCCGGCGCACTTCGCGCCGCGCCGGCTCCAGCAGCAGGTCGCCGGCGGCGATCGCCCCGCCCCCGACGACGATCGCGTTCGGCTGGAAGACGTTGGCGAAGCTGGAGCAGGCGACCCCGAGCCGGCCGCCGATCAGGTCGAAGACGCCGATCGCGAGCTCGTCGCCCGCCAGCGCCGCCTCGGTTACCGCCTTGCCGTCGATCTCCCCGCCTTCGGCCAGTACCTTCCCCAGCGCCGAGTCCGGCGCGCCTTCTGCCGCCGCCCGCCCCTCGCGACCGAGCGCCGTCCCCGACGCTAGCGACTCCACGCAGCCGTGGTTCGGGCAGTTGCCTTGGCAAGGCGGCCCGTCGGCCTGGATGACGACGTGGCCGAGCTCGGCGCCGGCTCCGGTCGAGCCGCGGTAGACCTCGCCGTTGAGAATGAGGCCGCCGCCGATCCCGGTGCCGACCGTCACCATCACCACGTGCGGCTTCCCCTGGGCGGCGCCGTAGAGGTACTCGGCGAAGGCGGCGACGTTGACGTCGTTGTCGACGAAGACCGGGAGGCCGACCCGCTCGCTGACGATGTCGCGGATCGGCAGGTCGGAGAGCGGCAGGTTGACGGCAGATACAGCGATCCCCTCGTCGTGGTCGATCGTCGCCGGAATGCCGAGGCCGACGGCGGCGACGCTCGGTCGCGCGTCGCGCGCCTCGGTGACCTCGCGGACCAGCAGCTCGACCAGCTCGTCCTCGGTCTGGCCGGTCGAGGCCTCGCGCTGCTCGTAGTGCGGCTCGGTGTCGGAGAGGACCCCGATCAGCATCTTCGTGCCCCCGAGATCGACCCCGATCGTCTCCGTGCCGCTCACGTCGAGCAGGAGGCTGGAAGGCGGACGACCGAGTGCATCGCCATGATTTCTAGCCTTTCATGAGCCCCGATGGCGAGCAGCGGCCCTCCGAGCCGCCCGATTACGAGCCCGAGTACAAGGTCTACCGCTCCCGCAAGGGGCTGTTTTCGCGCTTCAAAGGCGCGGATCTGTCGTCCCTGCGGGACCGTGCAAGGCTGCCTTCACGCGGGCCGCGCCGGGAGAAGGAGCCGCGCCGGCCGGGTGCGCCGCGGGCCCCGTTCAACGTCCGCCGCGTCCTCAAATGGGTCGGGGTCGCCGCCCTCGCCTGGATCCTGATCAGCCTCCTCGCCTTCGGGATCTCGGCCCAGATCCAGTCCTTCAAGCTCTCCGGCGAAGCGCGGGACGCCCTCCACGGCAACCCATTCCTGCTGTTCAAGCCGCAGACGATCCTCGTCCTCGGCACCGACGCGCGTCCGCCCGGCAGCAGCGATCAGGAAGTCTCGGAGGAGTGCTTTGAACAGCAGTCGAAGGGCGAGAGACCGCATGACCCCTGCTCCGAAGGCGAATTCCGCGCCGACACGCTGATGCTGGTCCGGGCCGGCGGCGGCGCCTTCCGCAAACTCTCGATCCCCCGCGACACCTTCGCCGAAATCCCCGGCCACACCCCGACGAAAATCAACGCCGCCTTCGCCTACGGCGGCGCCGCCCTGCAGATCAAGACGATCGAACAGTTCCTCGGGATCCAGATCGACCACGTCGCGATTGTCGACTTCACCGGGTTCGAAGACCTGATCGACGCCGTCGGCGGGGTCACGGTCAACGTCCCGGTGAAGCTCTGCGCCGACATCTCCGGCGGCGCCGGCGGCGGCCAGGGCGGCGTCACCCTGCGGCTGCACAAGGGCGAGAACACCCTCGACGGCGAAAAGGCTCTCGCCTACTCGCGGGTCCGCCACGTCAGCGAATGCCCCGGCCCCGGCAAGAGCGTCTACTCGCTCGGCGGTTACGACGACCTCGACCGCGAGCGCGCCCAGCAGGAAGTGATCAACGGGATCAAGGACCGCCTCACCGACCCGCTCCGCCTCCCCTACAACTTCATCCACGGCCCGATCATCGGCTGGGACGCCCCGAAGGCGTTCGTCAGCGACATGGGCTTCTTCACGATGCCCCAGCTGGTGCTCGCCGCCGGGATCGGCGGCAGCGCCCCCGCCGAAGTCCTCTGCAGCGAGGGCGAATGTCCCTCTGGCCCTGACGGCTCATTCGAAGTCCCCGACTCCGTCCGCCGGAAGGCCGCTAACAAGTTCCTCAACGGCTGACACCCAGCGTTCGCTGAACTTCGGGCGCTATGGCGCCCACAACTCAGCGAGCGTCGGTCAGTCAGCGGTCGACGCAGCCGGCTTCGAGTCGGGCTTCGACTCGTTCTTGCCGGAGTCCGGCTTCGACTCCGAGGAGCCCGAGCCGCCCGAATCGTCGCTCGACTCCGAGCCGCCGTTGCCGCCGCCCCGCTTCGTCCCGTAGTCGGTGTTGTGGAAGCCGGAGCCCTTGAAGTGGATCGCCGGCGGAGTGAGCACCCGCGAGGCGGGGGCGCCGCACTCCTCGCACGCGGTCAGCGGCTCGTCGGTCATCCGCTGGATCGCGTCGAAGACGTGGCCGTTCTCGCATTTGTACTCGTAGATGGGCATGGCGCGGCGTGATTATCGCAGCCGCTACCGTTCCCGCCATGGCGACCGAGCAGGGAACGCGAGCGACCGAGGTGACCATGGAGGAGATCGTCGCGCTCTGCAAACGGCGGGGCTTCGTCTTCCCCTCCTCGGAGATCTACGGCGGCCTCGGCTCGACCTACGACTACGGCCACTACGGCGTCCTGCTGAAGAACAACGTCAAGGCCGAGTGGTGGAAGGCGATGCTGCAGGAGCGCGACGACATCGTCGCGCTGGACTCGGCGATCCTCCAGCACCCGCGTGTCTGGGAGGCCTCGGGCCACCTCGAAGGCTTCACCGATCCGCTCGTCCAGTGCCTCGGCAAGTGCAAGAAGCGCTGGCGCGAGGACCATCTCCGCGAGGCGGTCGAGGCCGAAGGCGGCGACCCCAGCGCGGAGCTGCGCTGCCCTGAGTGCGGCGGCGAGCTCTCCGAGCCGCGCCAGTTCAACCTGATGTTCGAAACCCACGTCGGCCCGGTCGCCGAGGAGGGCTCGACCGTCTATCTGCGGCCAGAGACGGCGCAGGGGATCTTCATCAACTTCAAGAACGTGCTCGGCTTCGCCCGCAAGAAGCCGCCGTTCGGGATCGCCCAGGTCGGCAAGTCCTTCCGCAACGAGATCACCCCGGGCAACTTCATCTTCCGCACCCGCGAGTTCGAGCAGATGGAGATGGAGTACTTCGTCCCGCCCGCCGAAGCCGAGAAGTGGCACCAGCACTGGATGGCCGAGCGCGAGCGCTGGTACACCGAGCTCGGGATCCGCCCCGACCACCTGCGGGTCCGCGCCCACGGCGAGGACGAGCTCTCCCACTACTCCTCGGCGACCAGCGACATCGAGTACCTCTTCCCGATCGGCTGGTCGGAGCTGGAGGGGATCGCCGACCGCGGCGACTTCGACCTTACCCAGCACGCCAAGTTCTCCGGCGAGAAGCTCGAGTACTTCGACCAGCAGACCAAAGAGCGCTACGTCCCCCACGTGATCGAGCCCGCGGCCGGCGCCGACCGCGCCACCCTCGCCTTCCTCGTCGACTCCTATGAGGTCGAGGAGGTCGAGGGCCGCCAGCGCACCGTCCTGCGCCTGCACCCGCGCCTCGCCCCGGTCAAGGTTGCCGTCCTCCCCCTCGTCTCCAAGGACGGCCTGCCGGAGAAGGCCCGCGAGATCTTCGCTGACCTCCGCCGCCGCCTTCCCACCGAGTTCGACGAAGGCGGCTCGATCGGCAAGCGCTACCGCCGCCAGGACGAGATCGGCACCCCCTGGGGCATCACCGTCGACCACCAGACGATGGACGACGACACCGTCACCCTCCGCGACCGCGACTCCCTAGAGCAGGTCCGCGTCCCGGTCGAGGGTCTCGGCGACGAGCTGGTCGCGCGCTTGGAAGCGCCCTGGCGCAGCCCGAAGCTGGGATAGCATGCGATCGGCCGGGCCACCAGCGAACCGGAGCGTCCGCCCGAGCGGCGAGAGTTACGTCAGCGCCTGACCCAGCCCTCGAACCCATGGGAGCGACAGACACATGACCTTCGGCGAAGCGATAAGCGACGGCTTCTCGAAATACGCCACGTTCAGCGGACGGTCCTCGCGGTCGGCCTACTGGTGGTGGATCCTCTTCTACGTCCTCGTCGTCATCGCCGCGTCGATCCTCGACGCGGCGCTCAACACCGTGGTCATCGCCGGCCTCGTCTGGCTGGGTTTCTTCCTTCCGAACCTAGCTGTTCTGGTGCGCCGCCTGCACGACACGGACCGCAGCGGCTGGTGGGTGCTGATCGGGCTGATCCCGGTGATCGGCGCCATCGTCCTGATCGTCTTCGCCTGCCTCGACTCCGGGCCCCCCAACAAGTACGGTCAGGGTCCCGACGACAGGGCAGAGTTGACGGCGCCCTCGCCGTCGGGACAGGCGGTCCCGCCGGGCGAGGGCGGACGCGCTCCTGAGTGAGGAGATACATGGCCTACGAGATGAAAATTCGCGGCACCGAGCACGAGGTGAAGGTGCGCAGCCCCTGGGCTGTGGCCCTGCTGCCGATCATCACCCTCGGCATCTACCACCTGGTCTGGTGGTACAAGATCAACAAGGAGCTGAAGGCCTACGGCGAGGCCAAGGGCTACGACCTCGGCCAGAACCCGACCAATTCCCTACTGGCCCTCTTTCCAGGGGTGTTGATCGTGATCCCGGCGCTGGTCACCTACTACCGCGGCACCGAGCGCGTCCAGGGGGCCTCGAAAATCGCCGGCCGGGAGCCGGTCAACGGCTGGATCGTGCTGGTCCTCTACCTGCTGCTGGCCCCCGGCATGTGGTTCTACCTGCAGAGCTCGCTGAACGAGGTCTGGGAGCGGGAGGCCGAACCGCTGCCGGGTCAGGACGCTCCGCCGCCGCCCAGCGATTCGATGCCGCCCCGCATCGATAACCAGCCCTAGGACCTGAAGAACTCGAGGACCCGCTGCGCGTCTTTCTCGAGCGCAGCGGCGTCCTTCTTCCGCACCTCGTCCAGGTACTCGATCGTCACCTTGCCGCCGGCGAGCCCCCAGCGGGCGACCGCCCGGCCGTCGACCAGGGCAAAGGGCCGGAAGATGCCGTTGATCGTCACCAGGACTTCGTGCGGGCCGACGACTTCCTCGCGCGAGGTCCAGCCCAGCAGGAGCGGGTCGAAGGCACCGAGCAGCCGCGGCGGTGGCAGCGGCGCGGGGTCCGGACTGCCCTTCAGCTCGACCAGCCCGTCCTCACGCTGCTCCAGCTCGGAGGCGATCGCGGCCAGGCCGGCACGGGCGTCGCGCAGCGGCAGCCCGGCCCAGCGGGCGAGGTCACGGTCGTCGGCCGGCCCGTGTCCGGCGAGGTAGCGGCGGGCCAGCTCCGCCACCGCCCTCTCCCGGTCGACCGGCTGCTGCTCGCCGAGCCAGTCGCGGACGAGGACGTAGGCGTGCTGCTTGCCGAGCATCGGCCCGCGGACGAGGATCCCGCGGGCAGCGGCGAGGAACATCAGGTGGATGAACGCCTGCCCCTCGGTTCGCACGTCGGCGGCGTCGAGGCGCGCCCGCAGGTCCCTCCCGATCAGCGGTCCCTCTGAGAGGGCCGACTCGATCGTCTTCATCGCCTTCTCGCCGGCGCTCTCGGAGATCCCCTCCTGCTGCAGCCGCCGCCTGCAGCCGGCCATGTGGGTCGGCGCCGTCAGCGCGTGCAGCCACGGATAGTCCTCGCTGCGGACGAGGTGGAGGGTGCCGCGGTTGAGCCAGGTGATCAGCAGCGAGCGCTGCTCGCTAAGCGACCGGTCGACGTCGGCGGCCGTAACCCTCTCCGTGCGCGCCCGCACTGCCAGCCGCGCCCCGCGGGGGTCCTGCCCCTGGACCGCCAGCAGCCGCTCCGCCACCGCCTCCGGCGAGCGCAGCGGCTCGCCCGCCAGGGCCTGTGCGGTCAGGCGTTCGGCGATCGGAGCGCGAGGCACGAGCCGATGGTGCCGCGTCGGCGCGCTAGTTGATCGCCTCGAGATCGACGACGAAAACGAGCGTTTCGTTCGGCGGGATCGTCGGCGGCGATCCGGTCGAACCATAGGCGTGATTCGGCGGGATGATCAGCTCGCGCCGACCACCGGCCTTCATGCCTTTGATCCCCATGTCCCAGCCGGAGATAACTTCGTGTTTGCCGAGCGTGAAGGTGAACGGTTCGCCGCGATCCCACGAGGCATCGAATTCCGAGCCGGTCCTGTAGTTGACGCCGACGTACTGAACCGTGACCTGGTCCCCCGGCTTGGCGGCCGGGCCGGTGCCTTCTTCGAGGTCCTTGGTCTCGACCTTCTTCGGCGGCGGCCCCTGCGGCGGCTTCACCTGGGGCTTCGTCTTTTCCTTCGGCGCTTCGGCCTGTTCCGCGACAGTGTCTTCTTCTCCGCTCGGCGACGAAGTCGTCGAGGAGTCGCCGCCACAGCCGCTGACGGCGAACATCAGAACCGCAAGAACGATCAGGAATAGTCTCCGCATCGACGGCATCTTATGCAAAAAAGTCAAGGACGCTTCGGCAGCTCCGCGGCCGCCGCAGCATCGATCTTGAGGACGATCCCCCGCTCGTAGATCTCGCCCACCTCCGGAGCGTCGACGAAACGTCGCCCGCCCGGCCCCCGGCTCGTGTCGAAGAGGACCCCGTCGAACATGTTCGCCTCGGGGGCGGCGAGGACGCGGACGACTCGCCCCAGCTTCTCGCCTTCACTGGAGAAGACCGGAATCCCTCGCTTTGCCACCAAGTAGGAGACAGGGTGGCCGAGATCGTCCATCGCGGGCGAGCCTAGCGAACGCGATGCGGCGTTCTAGACTGGCGGCGGGAGCAACTTCGCACGGGAGGAATGAGATGGGCCTGAACCTCGCTTCGATCGTCGCCGAGAGCGCCGCCAGGACGCCGGAGGCGATGGCCGTGCGCCTCGGTCCGCTGGAGCTGACCTACGCCGAGCTCGACGATCGCAGCGCTCGCCTGGCGACCCTGCTGCAGGAGCGGGGACTCGCGCGGGGCGACCGGGTCGGGGTGATGCTGGCGAACGTCCTCGAGTTCCCGGCCTCCTACTACGGGGTGCTCCGTGCAGGGGGTGTGGTCGTGCCGATGAACGTGCTGCTGAAGCGGCGCGAGATCGCCTTCTACCTCGAAGACTCCGGTGCCAAGCTGCTGCTCGCCTGGCACGGCTTCGGCGAGGAGGCGCGGGCGGGCGCAGAGGAAGCCGGCGTCGAGCTGATCGAGGTCGAGCCGGCGTCGTTCGCCGAGCTGCTCTCCGACCGGGAGCCGGCGACCGAGCTGGCGAACACCGACGAAGACGACACGGCGGTGATCCTCTACACCTCCGGCACCACCGGCAAGCCGAAGGGGGCCGAGCTGACCCACTTCAACCTCCACCGCAACGCCGAGATCGCCTCGGAGACGACCTGCGAGATCAAGGCCGGTGACGTCGTCCTCGGCTCGCTGCCGCTCTTCCACTCCTTCGGGCAGACGGTGAGCATGAACGCCTCGGTCAGGGTGGGCGCGACCCTCACCCTGCTGCCCAAATTCGAGCCCGGGGAGGCGCTGGAGATCATGCAGCGCGATGGCGTCACCCACTTCTACGGAGTGCCGACGATGTACGGGGCGCTGCTCCACCACCCCGGCCGCGAGGACTACGAGACCTCGCTGCGGATCTGCATCACCGGCGGCGCCTCGATGCCGGTCGAGGTGCTGCGCGGATTCGAGGAGGCGTTCGAGTGCGAGCTGCTGGAGGGGTACGGCCTCTCAGAGACCTCGCCCGTCGCCAGCAGCAACCACCCGGGCAGGCCACGCAAGCCCGGCTCGATCGGGACCCCACTACGGGAAGTCGAGATGAAGGTCGTCGACGAGGACGACAACGAGGTGCCGCAGGGGGAGGTGGGCGAGATCGTGATCCGCGGCCACAACGTGATGAAGGGCTACTGGGAAAAACCGGAGGCAACCGCGGAGGCGATGCGCGGCGGCTGGTTCCACACCGGCGACATGGCCCGGGTCGACGAGGAGGGCTACTTCTTCATCGTCGACCGCAAGAAGGACCTGATCATCCGCGGCGGCTACAACGTCTACCCGCGCGAGGTTGAGGAGGTCCTCTATGAGCACCCGAAGATCCGCGAAGCCGCCGTGCTCGGCGTCCCGCACGACCAGTGGGGCGAGGAGATCGGCGCCGCCGTCGTCCTGCACGAGGGCGAGGAGCTGCCCCCGGAGGAGGTCAGCGAGTACGTGAAGGAGCGGATCGCCGCCTACAAGTACCCGCGGCTGGTCTGGTTCATGGACGACCTGCCGAAGGGCCCGACGGGGAAGATCCTCAAGCGCCAGATCGAGGCTCCGGCGCCATCGGACCCTGGCGCGCCGGCCTGACATCTGATTTACTCAGACGCTTCCGAGTACTTAACCAGTCTGCTCGGGACCATTTATAGCGGCGCGCTTTGGGAGGCGCCCGCGTCAACCAAGGGAGAACTCAATGGTCACTAGACGACTGGCGACGTTCGTCGCTGCAATTGCAGTCTGCATCGCTGCGGCGGTTCCGGCTTCCGCTTCGGCACAGGATCCGATCCTGTTCGTTCACGGTTATGTCGAGAGCGCTTCGCTCTGGAACACGATGATCGCCAACTTCGAAAAAGACGGCTACGCGAAATCGGCGCTCAGCGCGTACAGCTACAACACCTCGCAGTCGAACAAAGTCGACGCCGAAGAAGTCAAATCGCGCGTGGAAACGCTGCTGAAAAACAACCCGGGCGCGACCAAGGTCGACATCATCGCCCACTCGATGGGCTCGCTGAACAGCCGCTGGTACATCAAGTTCCTCGGCGGCGAAAGCAAGGTCGACGACTGGGTCTCCCTCGGCGGCCCCAACCACGGAACCGAAACCGCCAACTTCTGCTTCAGCACCTCGTGCGTGGAGATGCGGGTCGGCTCCAAATTCCTCTCGGAACTGAACGCGGGCGACGAGACCCCCGGCACCGTCAGCTACGGCACCTGGTGGTCGCCCTGCGACGAAATCATCAACCCGGACTCGAGCGTCGCGCTCTCCGGAGCGACCAACACCAAAACGGCCTGCATCTCGCACACCGCGCTGACGACGGACAGCACCGTCTACGCGCAGGTCCGCGAATTCGTCAAATAGACGGGTAGGTCCAGCGGGACCCTGGCCACGACCCAGGGTCCCGCTCTCTCAGAAGGAGGAGCAAAATGGCTCGCAAGCGACTGACGGCGTTCGTCACCGCGATCGCCCTCTGCATCACCGGCGCGGCCCTCTCGCCCGCCAGCTCTCTGGCCCTCGACCCGATCCTCTTCGTCCACGGCTGGAACGGGAGCGCCTCGAACTGGAGCACGATGGTCTCCAGGTTCGAAAAAGACGGCTACCCGAAATCGTATTTGAGCACCTACACCTACGAAAGCAGCTCGCGTTCGAACCGGACAATCGCCGAAGACGACGTGAAACCGCAGGTGGAAGCCCTGCTGAAAGCGACCGGCGCGACCAGGGTCGACATCCTCGCCCACTCGATGGGGAGCCTCAACAGCCGCTGGTACATCAAGTTCCTCGGCGGCGAAAGCAAGGTCGACGACTGGGTCTCCTTCGGCGGCCCGAACCACGGCACCAAACAGGCCAACATCTGCTTCACCACCCCGTGCATCGAGATGAGGCAGAACTCGACGTTCCTGAACGAACTCAACGCCGGCGACGAGACCCTCGGGGCCGTCAACTACGGAACCTGGTGGTCGCCCTGCGACGAATTCATCAACCCGGCTGAAAGCGTCATCTTGAGCGGCGCGACGAACACGAAAACCGCGTGCATGACGCACCTGGCGCTGGTCAGCGACGAAACGGTCTACAAACAGGTCCGCGAATTCATCAAATAGCGGGCGCGAAGCCGAAGCCCTTGGCGCGATCCTGGCTAGGTGGCCAGGATCGCGCTAGTCTCCCGGTGCCCGTATGCGACACCAAAAGGAGACAGGATGAGCGTCGCCTCCCAGCGCCTGATGGACAACATCACCTACGAGGACCTCTACCACCGCTGGGAGCAGGGCAACTGGAGCGCGATCGAGATCGACTTCTCCGCTGACCGCGCGGGCTGGGAGGCGCTGAGCGACATCCAGCGGCGCTCGGCGATGTGGATCTACTCGATGTTCTATTACGGCGAGGACCGGGTCGCCGACACCCTCGCCCCCTACGTCACCGCCGCCCCGACCGAGGAGATGTCCTACTTCCTCGCCACCCAGCAGGTCGACGAGGTCCGCCACTCGGTCTTCTTCCATCGCTTCTTCAAGGAGGTGATCGGCGTCGGCGGCGAGTCGATCGAGCAGACGCTCTCCTCCACCCTGCCGCAGCTGAACTGGGGCTACCGCGGGATCTTCGACCGCCTCGACCGGATGGCCGAGGAGCTGCGCAAGGACCGCTCGGTGCCCAAGTTCGCGCAGGCGATCACCCTCTACCACCTGATCGTCGAGGGCAGCCTCGCCCAGCCCGGCCAGCACTTCATCGAGGACTTCTTCGCCTCCGAGGAGACGATGCCCGGCTTCAGCGCCGGGATGGCCAACGTCTCCCGCGACGAGCAGCGCCACATCGGCTTCGGCGTCAAGGTCCTTTCCGAGCTGCTCGAGGAAGGGGCGCCCGGCTGGGAGGAGAACCGGGCCGCCGTCATCGACCTGCTGAAAGAAGTCCTTCCCTACATGCCGGGCGTCTTCTCACCTCCCGATCTCGACCGCTCCTACACCGAGTGCTACGGCTTCTCGATCGAGGACATCCTCGCCTTCGGGTTCAAACTGGTGCGGCAGCGCTGGCGCACGATCGGCTACCCGACCGAGGAGATGCCCCCCGGCGTCTTCCCCTTCGACCCGGACAAATCGGAGGAGGAGATCGCGGCCGAGCAGGTGAAGATGCTGATGGGCGGCATCGTCGGCAACCCCGGCACCAAGCCGCCGGAAGCCTCGCCCGAGTTGCAGCGCCTCCACTTCGACATCCTCACCCGCGTCGCCAACCCGAACGCCGCCAACGGCTCGCCCTTCGTCCTGCAGTGGCGATTCACCGACGCCGAACCGTGGCATCTGGTCCTCGACAACGGCTCGACCCGCGCCGAGGCCGGCGAAGCTCCCAGCGCGAACGTAGTCATCGAGGCCAGCTGGGCCGACTGGATCGCCTCTGGCAAACCGGACGCGGATCGGCTGCGGATGATCGTGCAGCGCCGCATCCGGCCCCGCGGCAAGGTCCGCGACATCGCCCGCCTGCGCAAGGTCTTCGGTTAGCGCTTCGCAACCCCGCCCCTGAGGCGGGGTTGAAGAGGCGACTTGGTCGCTCACACTCCATTCAGGCAGATGACCGCAAGCATCCTGGCCTGCATCGCTTCGCTCGCCTTCGCAGACGGAGCGGCCGCCGCCGTGGTGGAAGTCAGCGAAGAAACGATCGAGATCGAATCGACCGCCGCCACTCGCGCCGTTCTCCGCTTCACGGCGGGAGGGGGCGAGACCAACAGAGTGAAAATCGAGATCGCCGCGCGTCATGAGCGAATGCTCGACTTGCAAGTGGTCGACAGGGGGGCGCCGCTCCGAGTCGGGGCCGGGTGCGCAGGGGGAGGGGCACCGGGCAGCCCCGCTCACTGCGCGATCCGCGAACCTCGCCACGTCGAAGGCGAACCCTGCGCCCCCAAATACTGCGTCATCCCGATCCCGGGGACCGGGGCCGTGGACTCGATGGAGATCGTGCTCGGCGACCGCGACGACGTCTTCCACGCCGGGCATCTGACCGGCATCCTCGATCACGCCTTCAAGATGTCGGTCAGGGCAGCGTCCGGAGACGACTGGATCAAGACCGGTGGTGGCGACGACACGATCGAACCCGGATCCGGGTTCGACAGGGTGCATAGCGAATGGGGCCAGGACCACATCGACGCGACGCGATTCCCCGACGGCCCCGACGTCTACGACCTTGGGGACGACGTCTACAACCCGTCCCGCTACGGGGCCGACGAAGTCGACTACAGCAGGCGCTCCACCCCGGTCAGGTGGAACGGCTTCAGGGGCGTGGTCGAAGGTGAGGGCGACAAGCTGAACGGAGTCGAAAACGTGGTCGGCGGCAGTGGCGACGACTTCTTGCGAGGGGACGAAGCCGAAAACTTCATCCGCGGCGGGCCCGGGGACGACGTGATCCTCGGCGAATACAACTACGACGAAATCTTCGGCGGCTCTGGCGCCGACACCCTCTACGGGGGCCTGCACCCGGATGTGTTGGTGGGAGCTGCCGGCAACGACCGCGCCTACGGGGGCCCGGACGTCGACGCGATCAAGCTGGGGGACGGCGGAGACCGGGCCGTCGGGGGAGGAAAACGCGATCGCGTCGACTGCGGCGAGGGCTGGGACATGAGCCGGGGCCTGGGCGACTTCGTCGCCGCCTGCGAGGCTCTCCGCCTTCCCAGCGGGAAAAACGGCTTGCTGACCGAGCGGGTCGCGAACTAGGAGATCGGCGGGCGGCGGTCCGCCCAGGGCCGCTCGGCCTCCAGCTGGGCGGCCAGAGAGAGCAGCGTCGCCTCGTCGCCGGGGCGACCGACGATCTGGACCGCCAGCGGCATGCCGTCGCCACTGAACCCGGCCGGCACGGACATCGCCGGGTTGCCGAGGTGGTTCCAGGGGATGCAGTAGGGATAGAAGCGGCCCATCCCGACGACGGTCCGCAATGCCCCCAGGCCCTCCCATCTGCGCACCGGCGCCGCCGTTCCGCCCATCACCGGCGTCATCAGCACGTCGTGGCTGCGGAAGATCGCGTTGACCCGCTCGGCATCGGCCGCCTGCGCCTTCAGGGCGTTCCGGAAGACCGGCTCCGGGATCATCCGGCCGAGGCGGCCGAAGCCGCGGGCGCGTCGTTCGAGCCGCTGCGGCTGGGGAGTGTGGGCGACGTCTTCGGCGCCCCCCCGCAGGTAGCGGGGGATCATGTTGTTGCCGATCATCCCCCACTCGGGGGCCTGCTCGGCGGTCTCGTGACCCAGCGAGCGCAGCGTCTCCGCCATCGAGGCGACTGCGCCTTTGGCATTCTCGTCAACGCTCGGCGGGATCGCCGAGGGCGGCGGCTTGGTGGTGAAGGCGATCCGCAGCTTCCCCGGCGGCGCCTGCGCCGCCTCGGCAAAGGGGCGCTCCGGAGCAGGCGGCGCTCCCGGCTCCTCGGAGCCGCCGCAGGTCACGTCGAGCCAGAGGGCGGTGTCGGCGACGGTGCGGCTGAGGCAGCCGTTCACCGAGAGCCCGTTCCAGTGTTCGACGAAGGGCCCGAGCGAGATCCGGCCGCGTTGCGGTTTGAGGCCGAAGAGGCCACAGCAGGCCGCCGGGATCCGGATCGACCCGGCGCCGTCGGAGGCGGAGGCAACCGGTACCAGGCCTGCCGCGACGGCCGTCCCCGAGCCGCCGCTGGAGCCGCCAGGCGTGTGCTGCGGGTTCCAGGGGTTACGGGTGACGCCGTAGGTCGCCGACTCCGTGAACCCGAACATCACCAGCTCCGGCAGGTGCGTCTTGCCGATCACGATCGCGCCGGCCTCGCGCAGCCGCCGCACCATCTCCCCGTCCTGAGGGGCCGGATCGGGAAAGGCGTCGGTCCCGTTCGTCGAAAGCTCGCCGGCGAGATCGTGGTTGTCCTTGAGCGCGATCGGCACCCCGAGCAGCGGTCGCTCGTCCCCCGCCCGAACCCGCGCCTGGGCCTGCTCGGCCTCGAGCATCGCCCGCTCCCGCAGGACTACCCGGAAGGCGTTGAGCTGAGGGTCGAGCCGCTCGATCCGGTCGAGGTAGACGCCGACCAGCTCCTTCGGCGAGACCTCCCCGGCCCGCACCATCTCCGCCTGCTTCGCGGCGCCGGCGAACGCGATGTCGTCTCCCCCTTGGCTCACCAGCCAATCCTATGCCGCCAGCAGTAGGTCAGGCCTTGGCGGGCTCCGGCTCCGGCTCTCCGCCCTCGAAGCTGAGGTCGGGAAGCAGGCGGTCGAGCCAGCTCGGCATCCACCAGTTCCAGCGGCCCATCAGCTTCATCGCCGCCGGCACGAGGATGAGGCGGACGAGGGTGGCGTCGAGGGCGATCGCCACCGCCGAGCCGAGACCGAGCTCCTTGATCGAGGGGACGCCCGTAAGGACGAAGACGCCGAAGACCGAGGTCATGATCAGGGCCGCCGAGGAGATCGTGCGGGCGCTGGTCGAGAGGCCCTCGGCGACGGCGCGCTCGTTGTCGCCGTGGACCATGTAGCGCTCGCGGATCCGCGACATCAGGAACACCTCGTAGTCCATCGAGAGACCGAAGACGATCGCGAAGATCAGCGGGATGTTGATCGTGTCCAGCGCCCCCTGGCTTTCGAAGCCGAGGAAACCGTCGAGCCAGCCCCACTGAAAGATCGCGACGAGAACGCCGAAGGCCGCGCCGATCGAGAGCAGGTTCATCAGCACCGCCTTCAGCGGCAGGATCAGCGAGCGCAGCATCACCATCAGGACCAGGAAGCTGAGGGAGAGGACGAAGAGGATGATCTTCCACATCGAGCCGCCGACCTGGTCGCGGACGTCGTGGCTGCGGGCGGTCTCGCCGCCGACGCTGACTTCGGCCCGCTGCGCCAGCGCCGAGGCGGGGACGACGGTGTCGCGGAGGCGGTCGACCAGGGCGGCCGCCGCGTCGGACTCGCTCGGCGCGCTCGGCGTCGCCTGGAGCAGGACCGCCTCGTCCGCGTAGGCGGGGAGCCCGATGGCGGCGACGCCCGCGGTTTCCTTGACCTCCTGCATAAGCCCGAAAACGGCGGCTCTGTCTTGTCCGTCGATCGGGGTGTCGAAAGAGGCAACGATCTGGATCGGGTCGGTGCCGCCGCCGAGCTTCTCGGAAGCGATTTCGCTGCCGACGCGGACGTCGCTATCCCCGGGGAACTGGGCAAGCGCTTCATTCCCGGTCTCGAGCGAGAGCAGCGGGCTGGCAAGCAGGAGCAGGACTGCCGAGACGCCGATGACCGCCGTCCACGGTCGCGCCATCACCCGCTCGGTCCAGGCGCGCCAGAAGCGGTTTTTCTCGCTCGCGTGCTCGGCCGCGGTGCGCCGGTAGAAGCGGCGCTGGAAGAAGCGCTCGACCCGACCGACGATCCCGCCCGGCAGCACCCGGTCGCCGAGCATCGCGATCAGCGCCGGAAGCAGCGTCGTCGCAGTCAGGATCGAGACGGCGACGACGGTCATCGCCCCCAGCGCCATCGAGCGCAACGCCTGGTTGTCGACCATCCACAGCCCCGCGAGCGAGATGATCACTGCGAGGCCGGAGAAGGTGACGGCGAGGCCCGAGGTCGAGAGCGAAAGGGACCGAGCCTCGGCTTTCTCCCGCCCCGCTTCGCGCTCCTCGCGATAGCGGGCGAGGATGAAGAGCGAGTAGTCGACGGCGACGCCGATCCCGATCATCGAGGCCATGTTGGTGACGAAGACCGACGTCTCCATCTGCAGCGAGAAGAAGTAGATCAGCGCTCCCGTGACCAGCACGCTGACGAAGCCCAGCGCCAGCGGCAGCGCCGCGGCGGCCAGCGAGCCGAAGACGACGAGGAGGATGATCGCGACGATCGGGAAGCCGGTCCCCTCCGCCTTGGCCAGGTCTTCCTTGGAGATTTCCTGCATCCCCGCCCAGATCGTCGGCTGCCCGACCAGGTAGGGCGTGACGCCCGCATCGGCGCTGCCCGGCTCGAGGTCTTCGCGCAAGGTGGCGGCGGGGTCGATCAGCTCGTCGGAGGAGAGATCGCTGCGCAGCGGCAGGAGCACGACGTCCGTGCCCTGCAACTGCCGGCGTGCCTGCCGCGCCACCGACGGTGGCAGGACCACGTCATCGAGCGTCGCCACCTCCGCCTGCACCCCCGCCACGGCCGCATCCCGCCCGGCCGCACTCGCCCCCGGCTCCGCCTTCAGCACCACCGCAATCCCGTCGGCCTGGTCGCCGAAGTCGTCCTGCAGCGATTCGCTCACCTTCATCGACTGGCTGCCCGGCACGTCGAAGCCGCCGCCGGTCAGGTGGTCGGTCTGTTTCGAGGCGAAAGGAAGCGCGAGGAGGACGATCAGGACCCAGGCCGCGACAACCCAGGGCCGCCGCCGCCCCAGGAACCCCGCCAGTGAACTCATCGCGTCTCTCATCGTCATCTCCCTCGTCGCCGGGTCGTTTGAAGTGAGCCTCTCTCGCGCCCGGGGACCGGGTCTGTGAGCCGCGTCACTTCGTGCGCCGCATCACTCGCCGCCATACTTCCTTCCCGATGATCGTCGACTGCGCGGCGTACGAGGGAGGACGGCGGCGGCAGGGAGAGCTGCCGGTGGAGCGGGCCAGCGAGGCGGCCGGCGAAAGGGGGACGTTCGTCTGGATCGGGGTGGTCGAACCCAGCGAGGAGGAGTTCAAGGCGGTGGCGGCCGAGTTCGGGTTGCACGAGCTGGCGGTCGAGGACGCGGTGCGGGCGCACCAGCGGCCGAAGGTCGAGGAGTACGGGGAGACCGTGCACGTGGTCGTGAAGACCGCGCGCTACGTCGACCCGCAGGAGGTGATCGAGCTCGGCGAGCTCTCGATCTTCGTCGCTCCCGACTTCGTCGTCACCGTGCGTCACGGCAAGGCCGACCTGGCGCCGGTCCGCCAGCGGCTCGAGCGGCGGCCCGACCTGCTCGAGAAGGGTCCCGGCGCCGTCCTCTACGCGATCGCCGACCACGTCGTCGACCGCTACATCGAAGCCGCCCAGGGCTTCGACCAGGACGTGCGCGAAGTCGAGCTGCAGGTCTTCGGCGAAGGCCATAACCCGACCGAGCGAATCTACAAGCTGGAGCGCGAGGTGCTCGAGTTCCAGGCGGCGACGGCGCCCCTGGAGGAGGCGCTGGAAGAACTCTGCGGCCGCAACTACGCGGTCGTCCCCGAGGAGCTGCACGAGTACTTCCGCGACGTCGAAGACCACCTGCGCCGGGTCTCGACCCGGATCGAGAACTTCCGCCAGCTGCTCGACAGCGCCCTGGAAGCGAACCTGACCCAGGTCTCGATGCGCCAGAACGAAGACATGCGGAAAATCTCGGCCTGGGTGGCGATCGCCGTGGTCCCGACGATGATCGCCGGCATCTACGGGATGAACTTCGAGCACATGCCGGAGCTCGAGTGGACGCTCGGCTATCCGGCGGTGCTCACCCTGATCGCGGTGGTCTGCCTTTTCCTCTACTGGCGCTTCAAGCGCGCCGGCTGGCTTTAGCTATTCGGCGCCCAGCAGGTACCGCGCCGAGGTGACGCCGACGGCGAAGGCGCCGGTGGTGTCGCGGGAAGGGTCCGACAGCGCCTGCAGGGCAAAGCCGTCGCCGAGGGCGAAGAGGTAGGAGACGACGTCCTCGGCCGGGTGACGGAGGCTCAGCACCCCCTCTTCGTTCTTGCTGTTCAAGACCTCCGCCACGTGGGAGCGGGTGCGCTCGAAGAGCTGGCCGACCTCCCGCTGGATGTCGGGGTTGCGGCGGCCGGCGCTGAACAGCTCGTAGAGGAGGAGGAAGAAACCGGGTTCGTTCTCGATCACCTCGGTCAGGCTGCTGACCAGGGCCTCGATGACGTCGTCGACGCTCTGCGCCGGGGCCAGCCGCTCGTCGAGGCGTTCGACCCGCAGCTCGCTGTCGCGGCGGACCACCTCGACCAGGAGCCGCTCCTTGGTCCCGAAGTAATAGTGGAGGAGGCCACGGCTGACTCCCGCCTCGCGGGCGACGTGCTCGAAGGTGGAGCCGGCGGCGCCGCGCCGGGCCACGGAGTCCCGCATCGCGTCGACGATCCGCTGCGCCTTGTCGCCGCTCAGCTCCCGCTCTTTGGTGGCCGCCTCCATCCGGGGGGGGTTAGGAGCCGTTGATGCTGGTGGTCGAGGTGTACTCGAACTCCTCTTCGGCGCCGAAGAGGGCATCGAGGACAGCCTTGCGCGCACCCTCGCTGACGGCGAGCGCGATTACAGCGCCGACGATCGCGATCATCAACAGCCGGCCGATGCCGCCCTTGCGCTTCTTCGGCTTGCTGCGGAGGGACTCGGAGGCTTCCTGCAGGCTCTCGGCGGCCTTGCGCAGGTCCTTCTGGACCTTCTTGTCGCTGGTCACCGCCTGCACGGTGCCCTTGCCGTTGCCGGTCGCGCGGCCGTAGGCGCTCTTCGCGTTCTCGAAGGCGTCTTTGAGGCTTTCGCGCAGCTCTTCGTCTTCGATCAAGCGCTGCACGTATGGGTTTTCACGGGCCGTCTCGTAGATGTCGCCGGCGCGCGCCGCCTTGGTCTTGCTCATGCCTTCTCCTCAGTGGATTCAGTGGCCGGTACCAGAATAACCCTACCCCGGCAGACCGTGACCGACGCATTCCAGGCGTCCTCGCTCGCTTGTGTGCGGAGCACACGGCGCTCACTGCGTCCTTGGACTGCTTGGTCACGCTCAGCCGGGACCCACCCCATCCAGCAGAATTCCGTTGTTGCGGAAGTTCGTCCGGGCGTGGCGCAGCAGGCGCAGCCGCAGCGGCGCCAGCTCAGGGCCGGGAAACCGGTAGCGGCGGATGAACAGCGGGCCGACGTCTTCGGCGCCGGTTTCGCGGAAGCCGGGGCCGAGCAGGCGGTGCGGTGGCGGCGGCGCCTCTCCCATCGAGATGAAGGTGATTTCGCGGACCAGCCAGTCGTAGCCTTCGGACGCTTTCAGCTGGATCGCGCCGGTCGAGAGGTAGAAGCGCAGGGGCGCCTCGCCGAGGACCCAGGTCACCGTCGCCCGCGGACCGTCCGGTTCGCCGAGGTGGCCGGCAACCGCCCGCCAGTCGGGTCGGCGCAACTCCGGGTCGGCGCTCGCCCAGATGCAGAAGGCGAGGGAGTAGGCGACGAGGACGACGGCGATCGCCGCGCCGAGCCGGCGCGCCCGCTCGGCGCTCAGCGCAACCGCCACCGCGACCAGAAGCGGAACCAGCGCCGGCAGCAGGTTGCGGGCGAGGACGAAATCCTTGCCCGCGGAGAGGATCGCCAGCAGCAGCGGGATCCCGACGGTGACCGCGGCGACCGCGCTGGGAACGAAGGCGGCCCGGCACTCGGCCCGGCTGCCGCGCCAGATCAGGAGCGCGCAGGCGGCGGCGACCAGAACCAGCGGCAGTAGCGCCGGCCCCACCGCCTCGGTTCGGCCGATGATGTCCCCGGTCTCACCGACCATGAAGGTGATCGCGGCTTCGCCGAGGCGATGGCCGAGGGTGAATTTGCCGATCCATTCGGCATGGCCGTAGGACATCTGGTGGATCGCCAGCGGCGCCAGGAGGAGGATCGCCAGGCCGACGATCCAAAGGCCCCCGAAGATCGCGCGACCGCGGCGGCGGGCGAGCAGGATCACCTCGGCGACGAGCGGGAAAACGGCGAAGTAGTGGGTCGCGAGGGCGAGGAAGGAGAAGACGCCCCACCAGGTGAAGTCGCGCCGTTCGCCCTCCCGCAGCGCTCGCACGCAGTACAGCAGCGAAAGCGCGCAGAAGAAGCCGAGCAACGCGTAGGCCCGCGCCTCCTGCGAGTACCAGACCAGCATCGGGTTGGTCGCGACCAGCGCCGCCGCGATGACGCCGGCGCGGGGGCCGCGCAGCTCACGGGCGACGAGGTAGGCGACCGGGATCGTCGCCACCCCGGCCAGGGCCGAGAGGAATCGCAGCCCCCACTCGCCGTTGCCGGTCAGCTGCGTCCAGAGCCAGGCCAGGGCGTAGTAGAGGGGAGGCGCCGACTCCGAGAACCCGACCGCGTCCATCGCGTGGCCGAAGCCGACCCGCAGCACCCGGCTGGCGGTGACGATCTCGTCGTGGTGGTAGGCCTGGGCGCCGAGGGTGGCGAAGCGGAGGACCGCCCCCAGGACGGTAAGGCCGGCGACGACCCAGAAGGCGCGCGAGCGGGCGCGCACCGCTTCCTCCAGGAAGCGGGCGGCCGAGGCCGGTCGACCACGGCCGAGGCTTGCCGCCTCCATCTAGGAGAGGGCGACGTCGAGCGCCTGGCGCACCTCGTCGACGTAGACGAACTCGAGGTTGCCGAGCTCGTGCTCGGGGATCTCCGCCACGTCTCCCTCGTTGCGTCCGGGCACGATCACCTTCTTGATCCCGGCGCGCTGCGCCGCCAGCGACTTCTCCTTCAGGCCGCCGATCGGCAGCACCTGGCCGGTCAGCGTCACCTCGCCGGTCATCGCCACGTCGTTGCGGACCGGCCGGCCGCTGACCAGCGAGGAGAGCGCGACGGTCATCGCCACCCCGGCCGAGGGGCCGTCCTTCGGGACCGCGCCCGCGGGGACGTGGACGTGAACGTCGTGGCCGGCGAACCAGTCGCCCTCGACCTTGGGGGCGATCTCGCCGCAGTGCCCCCGCACGTAGGAGAGCGCCGCCTGCGCCGACTCCTTCATCACCTCGCCGAGCTGGCCGGTGATCGTCAGCTTGCCCGAGCCCGGCATCGCCGTCGCCTCGATGAAGAGGACGTCGCCGCCGGTCGGCGTCCAGGCGAGGCCGGTGGCGACGCCGGGGTCCTTGGTCCGCCGCCGCTGCTCGGCGAAGACGCGCCGCCGCCCCAGCAGCTCGCGCGCCTTCTTGCCGGAGATCCGCACCTTGCCCATTGCCTTGCTCTCGGCGACTTCGCGGGCGACTTTGCGGCAGATCGTGCCGATCTGACGCTCGAGGTTGCGGACGCCGGCCTCGCGGGTGTACTCCTCGATGATCGCGGTCAAGGCCGCGTCGGCGAACTCGATCTGCGAGGGCTTCAGGCCGTTCGCCTCGATCTGCCGCCGCACCAGGTAGCGGCGGGCGATGTGGCGCTTCTCCTCTAGGGTGTAGCCGGCCAGCTCGATCGTCTCCATGCGGTCGAGCAGCGGCCCCGGGATCGTGTCGAGGACGTTTGCGGTGGCGATGAAGACGACGTCGGAGAGGTCGAACTCAAGGTCGAGATAGTGGTCGCGGAAGCTGTCGTTCTGCGCCGGGTCGAGGACCTCGAGCATCGCCGAGGCGGGATCGCCGCGGAAGTCGGCGCCCATCTTGTCGATCTCGTCGATCATGAAGACGGGGTTGCGGGAGCCGGCGTCGCGGAGGGCGCGGACGATCGTTCCCGGCATCGCGCCGATGTAGGTGCGGCGGTGGCCGCGAATCTCGGCCTCGTCGCGGACGCCGCCGACGGAGATCCGCTCGAACTTGCGCCCGAGCGCCTTCGCGATCGATTTGCCGAGGCTGGTCTTGCCGACCCCGGGGGGGCCGACAAAGCAGAGGATCGGGCCGGGTGAGGAGGGGTTGAGCTTGCGCACCGCCAGGTACTCGAGGATCCGGTCCTTGATCTTCTCCAGGTCGTAGTGGTCGGCGTCGAGGACCTCGCGGGCATGAGCGAGGTCGAGGTCGTCTTCGGTCGCAACTGACCACGGAAGCTCGACCATCCACTCGAGGTAGGTGCGGATGACTCCGTGCTCGGCGGCGGCGGGCGGCAGTTTCTCCAGCCGCGAGAGCTCGCGCTCGGCGGCTTTCAGCGCGTGCTCGGGCAGCCTCGCCGCCTCGATTTTCTCCCGCAGTTCGTTGGCTTCGGCCTGCTGCTCGTCCTCTTCGCCGAGCTCCTCCTGGATCGCTTTCAGCTGCTGGCGGAGGAAGAACTCGCGCTGGCCTTTGTCGATCTCCGACTGCACCTGAGTCTGGATCTGGGTGCCGAGCTGGACGACCTCGAGCTCGCGGGCGAGGATCCGCGAGAGGTGGCGCAGCCGTTTGGCGACGTCGATCTCTTCCAGCAGTTTCTGCTTCTCCTCGGTGCCGATCTTCAGCGCCCCGGCGATCAGGTGCGCGAGCGCCGCCGGGTCGTCGATGTTGGCAACGGCCATCTGCAGCTCCTCGGGCAGGTAGGGAATCTGCTCGATGATCTCGGAGAAGGTGCCCTGGACGTTGCGGCTCAGCGCCTCCAGCTCGGCGCTCGGCTCGATCACATCGGGCATCGCGCTGATCCGGGCCACCATGTAGGGCTGCTCGGCGACGAAGTCCCCCAGTTTCACCCGCTGCATGCCCTGGACGAGGATTCGCAGGCTGCCGTCCGGGATTTTGACCATGCGGGCGACGGCGCCGACGACGCCGACGTCGTAGAGGTCGCCCGGCCCCGGCACCTCGTTCTCGGGGTCGCGGGCGGTGACCATCGCCAGCATCCGGTTGGTGCCGAGGACGTCGTCGATCAGGTGGATCGAGCGCTCCTGGCCGACCGCCAGCGGCGCCAGCGTTTCCGGGAAGGTGACGGTGTCGCGCAGCGGCAACACCGGCAACGCCTCCGGCAGCGGCTGGTTGGCGCGGATCGCGTCCTCCGCGTCGAGCGGGGCGTCGACCACTTCGAGGACCGGCGCGCCCTCCATCACTTGCGATCGATCGGCACCCGGCGGGTGCTCTCGTCGGGGTCGCGCAGCGGCAGGTCGATGCGCAGGATCCCCTCTTCGTAGGTGGCGCTGGCGCGCTCGGCATCGACCTCGACCTGCAGCTCGACGACGCGGCGGAAGTGGCCGGAGGGGATCTCGATCTGCTGGTAGACGCGGCCCTCGGACTCCTGCACGTGGCGCTCGCCGACGATCGCCAGGTGACGGCCGCTGACCTCGATTCCGACCTCGGAGAGCTCGACCCCGGCGAGGTCGACCTTGACGATCGCCCGCTGCGGTTCGCCGCAGTAGTAGACGTCGACGTTGGGGGAGAAGCCGCTGGCGCGGCGGGTCACGTAGCGGGTACGGCTCCAGGTGTCGCCCATCACCTGGTCCATCTCGCGGCGCATGCGGGCGAAGTCGGCGAAGAGGTCGCGCTGGGGCATCGGGGGAAATTTACCCCGGCCGCGGCGGATTCGATCAAGCGGTGCGCGAGGCCCAGCGCGGGGCCCGCATCAGCAGCACCGGCTGACGGGGTGGGACAAGGCCCTCTGGTCGGTTCGGCCGGAAGGTGGCGCAGGCCTCGTTCAGCTCCAAGGCACAGAGGAGATTTCTGCGGAAATAGCAGTCTTCACACGTCGGTGGCTTTGGCTTGCGCGGCACGGCGGGCATGTTTGCATCCGAGCCGGGTAAGCGCGAGGGCCGTTTCCGCAAATCGGCACCTCTTTGAAACAGCTTCGTCACAGCTTCCCTGCGTCTTGCGGGAACCCGGGCTGACGGCGCTAGTATCGAGGGCGATGGAGGGTCATCCCAGGACCGAGAAGCTCTCCGCTTCTCCCCCACTTTTCAAGAGCGACTTCCTCAACTTCTTCTCCCGCGTCCACCCCGCGGTGCCGGCGATCGTCTTCGTCCCGGTGGTGGTGGCTACGGAGTGGATCGGGGCCGATCGCGGCTACGCCGCCTGGCAGCTGGCGCTGTTGACGCTGGCCGGGGTCGCTGTCTGGACCTTGACCGAGTACTGGCTGCACCGGCTCCTCTTCCACTGGGAGCCCGACAACGCCTTCGGCCGCCGCATGCACTTCATCATCCACGGCGTCCACCACGACCACCCCAACGACAAGATGCGGCTGGTGATGCCGCCGTCTGTCTCGATCCCACTGGCCGCGCTCTTCTTCCTCGGCTTCTGGGCGCTCCTCGGCGACGCCGCCTACCCCCTCTTCGCCGGCTTCATCGTCGGCTACCTCTTCTACGACTACACGCACTACTACGTGCACCACTTCGTGCCGAAGAAGGACTTTACGAAGCGACTGCGGGAACACCACATGCGGCATCACTTCCAGGACCATGGCTACGGGTTCGGGGTCTCGTCGCCGCTTTGGGATCACGTGTTCAGGACTTATCCCAAGAAGCGCAGCAAGTACCGCGGTTAGTCGGGGGGAGGGTCCGGTGGGGGCCCCTGGGAGCACCTCCGCCGCGTGATGCGGGATTGGCTGGCGCCTCAAAGGTTGCTGGCGCGGCTCCATGCTGAGTACCCAGGGGCCCCCACCGGACCCTCCTGTCACAAACCGCCATGCTGTTTCGTCTGATGGGCATGAACGGAACTAAGAAGGCCGTGGTGGTAGGCGGCGGACCGGCTGGCCTGACGGCCGCGGGGCGGTTGGCTGAGGGTGGATTTGAGACGGTGCTGCTGGAGGGCAGCTCTCATCTCGGTGGGAGGGCTGCATCTGAGGAGCGGGAGGGGTTTGTCCTCAACCAGGGGCCGCATGCGCTCTACATCGGCGGACCGGCGAGGCGGGAGCTGAAGGCGATGGGGATCCAGATGGACTGGTGGCAGCCAGCCTCGCCGGCTTCGGTGTTCCCACGGGAGGGAAAGACGAAGCGGACGCTTGGAGGGGAGGCACAGCTGGGGCGATGGTTCCTCGGGCTGCAGCGCACCAAGCCGGAGGAGCTGGCGGGGATCTCGGCGGCGGAGTGGTTGCGGCGGAGCCTGCGCTCGGAGCGGGCCCGGGCGAGCGCTGCTGCCTTGATCCGCGTGACGACGTTCGTTGCCGATCAGGAGAGCCTCAGCGCTGACGTCGCCGCAACCCAGCTGAAGATCGGCCTGTTTCCGGGGGTGCGCTACCTGGGAGGGGGCTGGCAGTCGCTGGTCGATGCTCTCGCCGCGAAGGCTGAGGCCGGCGGCGCGACCCTGCGGACCCGAGCTGCCGTGCGCGGACTCGAACGCCGAACGGAAGGCTGGGAGCTCGCTCTCGACGGGGAGACGCTGCGCGCGGACGTCGTGGTTGTCGCCGCCGGCGGGCCTGACGCGGTCGCGAAGATCCTCCGTGAGCATGCTCCCGACGCTCCCGGCCCTGCCGCCGAGCTGAGCGTGCTCGACCTCGGCCTGCGGAGGCTGCCGCACCGCTCCCGTCGCTTCGCGCTGGGAGTGGACAAGCCGACCTACCTCTCGCGGCACTCTCCCCCCGAGCAGCGCAACGGCGTCCTCCTCAGCCTCGCCAGCTACGCGCGCGAATCGCGATCGGTGCTGGAGGAGCTGGCCGACACGGTGCAGCCTGGCTGGCGCGAGCAGGCCATCTTCGAGCGCTTCCTTCCCCGCATGGTCGCGGTCTCGGCGATCCCGACCCCTGCCAGTGGCGGCCTCGGCGGCCGGCCGAAGGTCGACCGCGGCGACGGTCTCTATCTGGCGGGCGACTGGATCGGGCCGGAAGGATGGCTCGTCGACTCGGCGATAGCCAGCGGCGCCGCGGCAGCCGCGGCCGCGTTACGGAGCCCGGTGCCGATCGCGGCATGAAGGTCGAGGCCTTCGCCGCCTGCCGCCCGCGCCTGCTGGGGATCGCCTACGGCCTGCTGGGCGAGCTGACCGAGGCCGAAGACGTAGTCCAGGACACGTGGCTGCGCTGGGACGAGGCTGACGGCGAGGCCGTCCGCAACCCGGAGGCGTTCCTGGTCACCGTCACCACCCGGCTGGCCCTGGACCGGCTGCGTTCGGCCCGGGCCCGGCGTGAGGTCTACGTCGGCCCGTGGCTGCCGGAGCCGCTCGTCACCGATCCCGAGACGCCGGAGACGAAGGCGATCGAGGCCGAGCGGCTGAGCCTGGCGCTGCTCGGTGCCCTGGAGCGGCTGAACCCAGTTGAGCGTGCCGTCCTCGTCCTCCGCGACGTTTTCGACCTCGAGTACGCCGAGATCGCCGACATCCTCGAGCGGACGCCCGCGAACGTTCGGCAGATAGCGAAACGGGCCCGCGACCATGCGGGAGACCCGACGCGCCGGCGGCCGGTCGGCGCGGAGGAACGCGAACGACTCGCCTCCGCCTTCCTGGTCGCATCGGTCTCCGGCGAGGTCGAGCAGATCCGCGAGCTGCTCGCCGCCGACGCGATCATGTACACGGACGGGGGCGGCGTCGTCACCGCCGCTCGCAAGCCGATCTACGGCGCCGACAAAATCGCCCGCTTCCTGGTCGGAGTCCAGCGTAAGGACGCTTATCCCGAAGACCCGGTCTTCACCCGGATCCTCGTCAACGGCGACCCGGGCGTACGGATGGACAGCGAGGCCGAGGGTTTTCTCAGCATCGTCGCGGTCGAGGTTGCCGACGGCGCGATCCAGAGCGTCCGCTTCTTCAGCAATCCTGAGCGCTTTCCGGTCCAGCTCCCAGCTGACCTAGGCTGAAATATATCTTTGACTTCCTGCACGTCAGTGTCACAGTGTGTGTGACTCTGAAAGACTCCGCATCAGGGTCAGTCTTAACTTTGGATGGAAAGGAATTAGATGCCCCCCACCACGAACCACCTCGAGGTCGCCCGTGAGGCGCTCGAGAGGACCGTACGCGAGCTCGAGGATCAGCTCAAGCAAGCCGAGCAGGCACTTGCCGCGCTAGGCGGCAAAGCCACCCGCCGCGGCCCGGGCCGCCCCCGCGGAAGCGCGAAAAAATCGAGTGGAAGAACCAGCAGCGCACCCCGTCGCCGCCGTAAACGTCGCGGCGGCACCCGTGCCGACCAGGCGGTGAAACTGATCGAGGAGAATCCCGGGATCGGCGCTTCGGACGTCGCCAAGCAGATGAAAATCAAGCCGAACTACCTGTACCGCGTGCTCGGCGACCTCGAGAAAGAGGGCCGCGTCAAAAAGAACGGGCGCCAGTACCACCCCACTGGCAGGTGACCGGTACTCACCGTGCCGAAGTGAAAGAGGCCGGCTTACGCCGGCCTCTTTTTTAGTTCTCGTGAGGCGCGCGGCTAGACCAGGCCGAGCTGGCTGACGGCGTCGCGCTCCTCCTGCAGCTCCATCACGCTGCGATCGATCCGCTCGCGGGAGAAGTCGGGGACGTCGAGACCCTGGACGATGCTCCACTCGCCGCCGCTACAGGTGCAGGGCATGCCGCAGACGATTCCCTCGCCGATCCCGAAGGAACCGTCGGTCGGGACCGCCATCGAGACCCAGTCGCCGTCAGGGGTGCCGAGCACCCAGTCGTGGACGTGGTCGATTGCCGCGTTCGCGGCCGAAGCGGCACTGGAGGCGCCGCGGGCGTCGATGATCTCGGCGCCGCGTTTCGCCACCCGGGGGATGTACTCGTCGGCGATCCACGCTTCGTCGTCCACCGCGTCCCAGGCGCTCTGCCCCTCGACCTTGGCGTTGACGAGGTCGGGGTACTGGGTCGGCGAATGATTCCCCCATGCGGTCATGTTGGTGACCGCCGAGACCGACTTGCCGAGCCGGTTGGCCACCTGCGAGATCGCCCGGTTGTGGTCGAGCCGCATCATTGCGGTGAAGCGCTCGCGGGGGACGTCGGGAGCGTTCGACATCGCGATCAGGCAGTTGGTGTTGGCCGGGTTGCCGACCACCAGCACCTTTACGTCGTCGGCCGCGCCGGCGTTGATCGCTTCGCCCTGCGGCTTGAAGATGCCGCCGTTGGCCTCGAGCAGGTCCGAGCGCTCCATACCGGGGCCGCGGGGACGGGCGCCGACCAGGAGGCCGACGTTGCAGCCGTCGAAGGCCTGCTTCGGATCGTCGCTGATGTCGATCTTGCGCAGCAGGGGGAAGGCGCAATCGTCCAGCTCCATCGCGGTGCCCTCGGCCGCTTTGATCGCCTGGGATATCTCGAGCAGGCTCAGCTCGACAGGGGTGTCTGGACCGAGCATCTGGCCGCTGGCGATGCGGAACAGCAGCGCGTAGCCGATCTGGCCGGCGGCGCCGGTGACGGTGACCTTGACGGGGGTGGTGCTCACTAAATCTCTCCTCGGGTCGGGGTTGGAAGTTTGGAAGGCGGTTACGCCATCGCCCGCTGGAGGTTCTCGTCGATCGAGGCGAGGAACTCCTGCGTGGTCTGGTACTCCTGGTCGCCGCCCACCAGCAGCGCCAGGTCTTTCGTCATCTTCCCGCTTTCGACGGTCTCGACGCAGACCCGCTCCAGCGTCTCCGCGAACTGTGAGACCTCCGGGGTGTTGTCCATGCGACCGCGGGCGGCGAGCCCACGGGTCCAGGCGAAGATCGAAGCGATCGGGTTGGTGGAGGTCGGCCTGCCCTGCTGGTGCTGCCGGTAGTGACGGGTGACCGTCCCGTGGGCGGCCTCCGCCTCGACGGTCTTCCCGTCGGCGCTCATCAGCACGCTCGTCATCAGGCCGAGCGAGCCGAAACCCTGGGCGACGGTGTCGGACTGGACGTCTCCGTCGTAGTTTTTGCAGGCCCACACGTAGCCGCCCTCCCACTTCAGGGCGGCCGCGACCATGTCGTCGATGAGGCGGTGTTCGTAGGTGAGGCCGGCTGCTTCGAACTCGTCCCTGAACTCGGCCTCGTAGACCTCGGCGAAGAGGTCCTTGAAGCGGCCGTCGTAGCGCTTCAGGATCGTGTTCTTCGTCGACATGTAGACCGGGAAGCCGCGATCGAGGCCGTAGCGCAGCGAGGCGCGGGCGAACTCCCGGATCGAATCGTCGAGGTTGTACATCGCCATCGAGATGCCGCCGCCGGGGAAGTCGTAGACGTCGAGCTCGACCGGCTCGGAGCCGTCCTTCGGGGTGTAGGTAAGGGTCAGCGAACCCTCGCCTGGGACCACCATGTCGGTGGCGCGGTACTGGTCGCCGAAAGCGTGGCGGCCGATCACGATCGGCTTCGTCCAGCCTGGGACCAGCCGTGGGATGTTCGAGATCACGATCGGCTCGCGGAAGATGACGCCGCCGAGGATGTTGCGGATCGTCCCGTTCGGTGAGCGGTACATCTCTTTGAGGCCGAACTCCTCGACCCGGGCCTCGTCGGGGGTGATCGTCGCGCACTTGACGCCGACGCCGTGGCGCTTGATCGCTTCGGCGGCCTCGACGGTGATCCTGTCCTCGGTCGCGTCGCGGCTATCGATCCCGAGGTCGTAGTACTCGAGCTCGACGTCCAGGTAGGGCAGGATCAGCTGCTCCTTGATGAACGACCAGATGATCCGGGTCATCTCGTCGCCGTCGAGCTCGACGATCGGCTTTAGGACCTTGATCTTGGCCACGGGGCGCGATGCTATCTGGACGGGGGCCTGGCCGGCCGGCCAGAGCATGCGACAATCGAGCCCGGATGGCAACCGCCGAACGCCCGACCTTCGGTACCCACGAGGTGGCCAACCAGCCGCCGCCGCTGGTCGATTTCAACGTCTTCGAGAGCGACCGCCCGCTGGTCGAGGCGGTCGCCCGCGAGGGGGCCGACTGGGCGCGCGAGCGGATCGCCGCCGTCGGCGAGTACGCCGGCTCCGAGGGGGCCCAGGAGCTGGGACGGCTGGCAAACGAGAACGGGCCGAAGCTGCGCACCCACGACCGCTACGGGAACCGGGTCGACGTCCCCGAGTTCCACCCGGCCTGGCACGAGCTGATGGCGGTCGCGGTGGCGAACGAACTGCACTGCTCGCCCTGGAGGGACCCGCGGCCCGGCGCCCACGTCGCCCGCGGCGCCGCCTTCATGTGCATGTCACAGGCCGAGGCCGGGATCGGCTGCCCGATCTCGATGACCTACTCGGTGATCCCGGCGCTGCGCACCCAGCCCGACCTGGCCGCCGAGTGGGAGCCGCGCTTCCTCTCCTCCACCTATGACGCCGCGAACGCGCCTGTGGCCGAGAAGGCGGGGGGGCTGGCCGGGATGGGGATGACCGAGAAGCAGGGCGGCACCGATGTCCGCGCCAATACCACGGTCGCCCGCCCGGTCGACGGCGGCGGCCCTGGCGCCGAGTACGAGCTGACCGGCCACAAGTGGTTCATGTCGGCGCCCCAGTGCGACGCCTTCCTCGTCCTCGCCCAGGCCGACGGCGGCATCTCCTGCTTCCTCTTCCCGCGCTGGACGCCCGACGGCGAGCGCAACCGCTTCCGCCTGCAGCGCTTCAAGGACAAGCTCGGCAACCGCTCCAACGCCTCCAGTGAGATCGAGTTCGACGCCGCCTCGGCCTGGCTGGTCGGCGAGGAGGGCGCCGGGGTGCGGACGATCATCGAGATGGTCAACCACACCCGCCTCGACTGCGTCCTCGGCGGCGCGACGGGAATGCGGGCGGGCGTCGCGCAGGCGATCCACCACACGACCCATCGTTCGGTTTTCGGCCGCGAGCTGGTCGAGCAGCCGCTGATGCGGAACGTCCTCGCCGACCTCGCGATCGAGTCGGAGGCGGCGACGGTCTCGGCGCTGCGCCTGGCGCGCGCCTACGACGAAGCGATCGCCGGCGACGAGGAGGCGCAGAACCTGAAGCGGGTCGCCAACGCCGTTCTCAAGTACTGGATCTGCAAGCGCGCCGTGGTCCACGCCGGCGAGGCGCTCGAGTGCCTCGGCGGCAACGGCTACGTCGAGGAGTCCGGGATGCCCCGCCTCTTCCGCGAGAGCCCACTCAACTCGATCTGGGAGGGGTCGGGCAACGTCCAGTGCCTCGACGTCCTCCGCGCCATGGTCAAGAGCCCGGCCTCGGTCGAGGCCTTCTTCGCCGAGGTGAACGAAGGCGCCGTCGCCGAGCCGCGCCTGCAGTCCTTCGCCGCCTCGCTCCGCGACGAGCTCCCCGGCGACCTGGAGACGATCGAGTCCCGCGCCCGCCGCCTGGTCGAGAAGATGGCCCTCGCCCTCCAGGCCTCCCTCCTCGTCCGCTACGGCGACGAAGCCGTCGCCGACGCCTTCTGCGCCTCCCGCCTCTCCGGCGACTGGGGCCAAGCCTTCGGCACCCTCCCGGCCGGCACCGACTTCGGCCGCATCATCGAGCGGCACCGGCCGCTCGCCTAGCTGCGTACATAGTTGTGTACACTCTTCCTGTGGCTAGAACTGTCCCGGTCAGGGAGCTACGCAACAACCTCAGCAGCCTGCTCGACGAGGTCAGCGACCGTCGCGATCACTTACTGGTCACCCGAAATGGTGCCCCCGCAGCGGCCTTGATTCCGATAGACGAGTACGAGGCGTTGGAGGAGACGGCTGAGGTTCTTTCTGACCCGGACGCCCTCTCTGCCTTGGAGGAGGGCCTCACGGAGATCGAGCGTGGCGAGACGATCTCCTTGGCTGAGCTCCGCAGCGAGCTTGCGGAACGCCGGCCTAGCGCTAGCTGATCGTTGGCGCGACTTGTCCTTGCCAGGCGCGCGCGCCGCGACCTACTCACGCTGGGTTGGCCGCTGATCGATGCGATCGAGGATGCCCTTGGATTGCTTGAGCGTGACCCCTTCGCCGGGTATCCCCTGCGAGGGAAACTCCGCGGCCTCTACTCGTTACGGATCGGGACGTATCGGATCCTCTACCAGTTGACCGACGGCGGAAAAACGGTACGCGTCGCTGCCATCCGCCACCGCTCCGTCTCTTACGGCAGCGACCTGCGCTAAGCGTCGAGGAAGCTCAGCCCGCAGTTGCGTCCCGCAGTGCCCGCCCTACCTGCTCGATGGTGACGACGCCGCTGAGGCGGCCGTCGGCGTCGACGGCCATCAGGGCGCCGAGGCGGCGGAGGTTCTGGTTGGCGAGGAGGGAATCGAGGGGGGTGTCGTCGCGGACGAAGAGGCCGATGTCGTGGTCGACGTATTCGGAGACGTGGGAGTCGGCGCGGGAGGTCTCGGGAACCTCGTCGGCGCGGTCGCGCTCGATCAGGCCGAGGAATCGGCGGCCCGCGTCGACGACCGGGAACCAGGGCCAGCGGTAGCGGAGGAAGTATTCGTCGAGCGCCCGCTCTACGCTGAGCTCACCCGGGATCGTCACCGGTTCGCGGTCCATCACGTCGGCGACGCGGACGTCGCCGATCCGGTCGGTCAGCGCCGTCTGCATCGCGGCGCCGCGGGCGGAGCCGTTGATCACCATTCCGATCAGCGCCAGCCAGACGCCGGTGAAGACCCTGCCGCTGAAGGCGAGGGCGATGCCGCCGCCGATGAACAGATAGCCGAAGACGCGGCCGAGGTTGGCGGCGAAGCGGGTGGCCGAGTTGCGGTTGCCGGAGCGGTACCAGGCGAGCGCTTTGGCAACGCGGCCGCCGTCCATCGGGTAGGCCGGCAGCAGGTTGAAGACAAGGACGAGGATGTTGATCGTGACCAGCCAGGCCACCAGCGCCATCAGGCCGGAGACGTCGGAGCGGCTTTCGAGCACTGCCGCCTCCCAGAAGCCGGACGGGCCGGCCACCAGAGTGCCTAGCGCCGCCAGCACGATCGCGATCGCCGCCGTCACCGCCGGCCCGGCAAGAGCCACCTTCAGCTCGGTGCCCGGTGAGTCCGCTTCGCGGTCCATTCGGGCCATGCCGCCGAAGATCCAGAGCTGGATGCTGGAGATGCCGATTCCGTCGCGCATCGCCACCACCGCGTGCCCGAACTCGTGCAGGAGGATCGAGCCGAAGAAGCCGACGGCGCTCAGCAGCGCTAGCAGGAAGGGGCCGCTCCCGGACTCGCCCAGCAGGTCTTCAAAGAAGTTGGTCATGTAGAGGATGACCAGGAAGAGGACGATAAACCACGACCAGTCGACCGTGACCTTGATCCCGCGGAAGTGGAAGAGGGTGATCGACCCACCGCCGAGCATCTGCCCATGGTAAGCGGCTAGCTTCTTCCCCGATGCAAAGCGAGGCTCATCGGCTGCGCGAGCGGCTTGAGGAACTGGAGCGGATCGAGCGCCCCTCCGCCTCGGACGGGGAGCGGCAGGCGGCCGAGTGGATCGTCGCCCAGCTCGCCGAGGTGGGGGCGGAGGCGCGAATCGAGGCCGAGGATGCGCACGGGACCTACTGGTGGCCGCTCGGGATCGGCGCCGGATTGGGGGCACTGAGCGCGGTAGCGGCCCTGCGCGGCCGGCGCCTGCTCGGAGCGCTCCTGGGAGCGATCGGCGCCGCAGGCATGGCCGACGACTTTCCTCCGGGCAAGCGGCGCCTGCGCCGGGTCCTCCCCCGGCGCACCACCTACAACGTCGTCTGCGAGCTCGGCGATCCGGCCGCCGAGCGCACCGTCGTCCTCATCGCTCACCACGACGCCGCCCACTCCGGGCTCGTCTTCCACCCGGCGATACCGGAGCTCGCCGCCCGTCTCGGCCTGACCGAGAAAACCGACACCAGCCCGCCGCTGATGGCCCCGGTGATCGGCGGGCCTCTTCTGGCAGCACTCGGCGCGCTCAGCGGCCGCCGGCTGCTCTCCAAGCTCGGCCTCTTCCTCGGTCTCGGCTCGGTCGCGGCGATGACCGACATCGGCCTGCGCAAGTCGGTGCCCGCGGCAAACGACAACGGCACCGCGGTCGTGGCTCTGCTCGACCTCGCCCGTCGCTTCCTCGCCGATCCGCCGCAGGGGATCAGGGTCATCCTCCTCTCCACCGGCTCGGAGGAGTCCTTCAGCGAGGGGATCAAAGCGTTCGGCGAGCGTCACTTCGGCTCCCTGCCGCGCGAGAGCACCTTCTTCCTCTGTCTGGAGACGCTCGGCGCGACCCATCTGCTGGCGTTGCGGGGAGAGGGCTTCCTGAAGATGCGCGACTACCCGCCGCGGGCACTGGCCTTCGTCGAGCGCGTCGCCGGCGAGCTGGGGATCTGGCTCTACCCCAACCTCCGCACCTACAACGGCACCGACGGCCTCGAGCCGGCAGCCGCCGGATACGAGACCGTCGCCCTCTGCAGCTGCACCGACCACAAGCAGCCCGGCCGCTACCACTGGCCCAACGACGTCGCGGAGAACGTCGACTTTTCAACTCTCCAAAGAGCGATTACCTTGTCGGACGCGCTCGTCCGCCGCCTCGGCCAGCACTGGCTGTAGAGGGAGGCGGGGGTGCCCCTCCCCGGACCCTCCCCGCTGTTGTCCGGGGAGGGGCACCCCCGCCTCCTCCCCACCCCAGCGTGACGGATTACAAAGTGACGAATCCCGACTACGCAATCGGGATTCTCCGCTATAGCATCCGCGCCCGTGCCATCGCATGACGTTCTCGTAATCGGGGCCGGGCTCGCCGGCCAGCGGGCCGCCCTCGCCGCCGCCGAGGAAGGCGTGTCGGTCGGGATCATCTCTAAGGTTCACCCGGTCCGCTCCCATTCCAACGCCGCCCAGGGCGGCATCAACGCGGCGCTCAACCCGGGCGACTCCTGGGAGTCCCACGCCTTCGACACGATCAAGGGCTCCGACTACCTCGGCGACCAGGACGCGGTCGAAATCATGACCCGCGAGGCGCCGGAGGAAATCCTCCACCTCGAGCATCTCGGCGTCACCTTCCACCGCAACGAGGAAGGGAAGCTGGGCACCCGCGCCTTCGGCGGCGCCTCCGCCGCCCGCACCTATTACGTCGCCGACATCACCGGCCAGGCGATCATGCACGTGCTCTACGAGCAGCTGATGAAGTACTCCGAGCAGATCGCCCGCTACGAGGAGTGGTTCTGCAGCAGCCTGGCGATCGACGAGAACGGCGAGTGCTGCGGCGTCGTCACCCGCAACGTCGCCGACGGACAGATGGAGCTGTTCCAGGCGAAGTCGGTGATCCTCTGCACCGGCGGCAACGGCATGGTCTGGAAGCCGTCGACCAACGCCCTGATCTGCACCGGCGACGGAATCGCGATGGCCTACCGGGCCGGGGCGAAGCTGATGGACATGGAGATGATCCAGTACCACCCGACGACGCTGGCCGGCAAGGGCTTCCTGATCACCGAGGGCGCCCGCGGCGAGGGCGCGCACCTGCTCAACGCCAAGGGCGAACGCTTCATGGAGAAGTACGCGCCGAACAAGATGGAGCTGGCCTCGCGCGACGTCGTCTCCCGCGCCGAGCAGACCGAGATCGACGAGGGCCGCGGCTTCCCCGACGGCACGGTGGCGCTCGACATCACCGTCGTCCCGAAAAAGCGCGTGCACGAGGCGCTGCGAGAGATCGTCCTCGTCGGCCGCGACTTCGCCGGCGTCGACATCACCCGCGAACCGATCCACATCAAGCCGGGCAACCACTACACGATGGGCGGGGTCAAGACCGACGTCGACGGCCGCACCGACATCCCCGGCCTCTACAGCGCAGGCGAGACCGCCTGCGTCTCGGTCCACGGCGGCAACCGCCTCGGCGCCAACTCGCTGCTCGACACGCTGATCTTCGGCAAGCGCAGCGGCCGCGACGCCGCCGCCCGCGCCAAGCGGATCGACCACTCGCGCGCCTCCAAGCAGGCGCTGGAGGACGAGGAGAACCTCGTCGCCGACATCGTCAGTCGCGAGAAGGGCTCCGGCCGCCGCATCTCCGAGATCAAACTCGAGCTGGGCCAGACGATGGACGCCAAAGTCGCCGTCTTCCGCGACGAGGCCGGGATCACCGAAGCGCTGGAGACGGTGCGCCGGCTCAAGGAGGAGGCGAAGACCGCCTACATCGACGACCACGGCAGCGTCTTCAACCAGGACTTGATTGCCGCAATCGAGCTGGGGTACATGCTCGACAACGCCGAGTGCACCTGCGTCGCGGCGCTCGAGCGCAAGGAGAGCCGGGGAGCGCAGTACCGCACCGACCATCCGGAGCGCAACGACGAGGAGTGGCTCAAACACATCGACCTAGAGCGGACCGACGACGGTCCGGAGATTTCCTACTCCGAGGTCACGATCACCCAGTGGGAACCGCAAGAGAGGACCTACTAATGGCCGATTACACGATCAAAGTCCGGCGGTTCCAGCCCGAGAGCGGCGGGGGGCCCTACTGGGAGGAATTCAGCGTCGACCTCGATCCCTCGCTCTCGGTCCTCGACGGACTGCTGCAGGCGAAGGACCGGGAGGACGGCTCGCTCGCGGTCCGCTGCTCCTGCCGCGCCGCGATCTGCGGCTCCTGCGGGATGAAGATCAACGGCCAGTCCGGGCTCGGCTGCAAGACACAGATCGGCGAGGCGCAGGAGCAGGCGAACAAGATGAAGGCCGCGACCGGCGTCACCGCCGCCGCGGCCGACAGCCCGATCGGCGCGCAGGCGCCGGAACAGAGCGCCGGGGTCAACGCGGCCGAGGCAGGCGCGGCCGCCACGGCGAGTGCCGAGCCGATCGTGATCGAGCCGATGGGAAACATGCCAGTGATCAAGGACCTGATCACCGACATGGAGTCGACGCACTGGAGCAAGATCCGCCGGGTCACTCCCTGGCTGCTGCCGCACGGGGAGCCGCCCGAGCGCGAGTACATCGTCGACCCGGAATCGATGCTCGACATCACCCAGTCGATGGCCTGCATCCAGTGCGGCGCCTGCGTCTCCTCCTGCCTCTCGATGGAAGCCGACCCGGACTTCATCGGCCCGGCGGCGCTGGCCAAGGCCTACCGTTTCGTCGGCGACCCGCGCGACGCCGAGACCCACGAGCGCCTGCACGACCTCGCCGACGACCCGCACGGGATCTACGACTGCACCCATTGCTTCAGCTGCATCGACGCCTGCCCGAAGGGAGTTGCGCCGATGGACCAGATCATGCGCCTGCGCCGCAAGGCCGGCGAAGAGGGGATCGAAGACCCGAACGCCGGCCATGCTCACGAGGTCGCCTTCGTCAAGATCATCGAGAAGAAGGGGACCCTCGACGAGGCGATGCTGGTCCAGGAGTCCTACGCGCCCGGAATCAAGGGCAAGCTCAAACCGAGCAAACGCGGCCTGCGCGAAACGATCAAGTCTCTGCCGACGATCCTGCGGCCGCTGCGCAACCGCAAGGTCAAGCTGCGCCAGGCGATCCCCGGGACCCACCACAAGCTGCCCGGGGACGCGATGGACGACGTGAAGGCGATCTACGCCCACGCCGAGGAGCACAACGAGGAATTCAATCTCTACATCAAGGGCGAGGAGGGTGAGCTCGTCGACGAAGACGTCGAGAAGGGGATCGAGCGCTCCTCCACCCCCGCCGGACAGGAGGCAGACAGTGGCCAGTGAGAAGATCAAAGTCGCCTACTGGCCCGGCTGCGTCTCGCGCGGCTTCACCCCGGAGCTCCATGGGTCGATGGCTCTCACGGCCGAGAAGCTGGGGATCGAGCTGGTCGAACTCGACCGGGCCAACTGCTGCGGCGCCGGCGTCATCGCCGAGCACAACCAGGAGCTGGCCGACACGCTGAACGCCCGCACCTTCGCCCTGGCCCAGCAGACGGGGCTCTCGATGATGAACATCTGCTCGACCTGCCAGGGCGCGCAGTCGGAGTGCCAGCAGAGACTGGATGCGGACTCCGCTTACCGCGCCCACGTCAACGAGGCGCTCTCGGGCCAGGGCCTCTCCTACGAGAAGGACAAGCAGGGATTCACCAACAAAAACTTCCTCTGGCTGCTGGTCGAGGACTACGGCCTCGACAATCTGCGCGAGCGTGTGGTGCGACCCCTGACCGGCCTGCGGGTAGGCCCGTTCTACGGCTGCTACATCGTGCGGCCGAAGGAACGGCTCGGCTACAACCACTACCCGGACCGTGACATCTACCTGGAGAAGGTGATCGAGGCCCTCGGCGGAGCGGTCGTCGAGTACGACGGCGCCCGCAAGTGCTGCGGCTTCCCCTTGGTGACGATGAACCGCGACACCTCCCTGCGCCAGGCCGGCACCCACGTCGGCGACGCGATCGACGCCGGCGCCGACTGCCTCGTCACCCCCTGCCCTCTCTGCCACCTCAACCTGGACATGCAGCAGCCGGAGGCGGCCAAGGTCGTCAACCGCGACCTCGGCCTCGCCGTCCTCCACCTGCCGCAGCTGGTCGGGCTCGCTCTCGGCGTCGAGGCGAAGGCGATGGGGATGGGCAAGCACGTCGCCTCGACCCGCTGGGTAGAAGAGCGCCTCACCGCCGTAACCGCTTGATGCGTATCCGGTTGACTCAGGCCGCATGCCTGAGCGCGGTGATCTCGCCATAGGTCGTCGGATCGTGGATCGCACCGAGCCCGAGGAGGGTCTGGAAAGCGGCCATCGGGGTGCCGCGGCGGTT
>Ga0307288_10000024_pt1 | contig 81462 bp, 82 predicted proteins | sample ER_DNA_142_FD_194469 | JGI IMG/M metagenome (GOLD analysis project Ga0307288, IMG submission 194469) | Bulk soil microbial communities from the East River watershed near Crested Butte, Colorado, United States - ER_DNA_142 | ecosystem: Environmental > Terrestrial > Soil > Floodplain | place... | reverse complement strand
ACCGCCGCGGCACCCCGATGGCCGCTTTCCAGACCCTCCTCGGGCTCGGTGCGATCCACGATCCGACGACCTATGGCGAGATCACCGCGCTCAGGCATGCGGCCTGAGTCAACCGGATACGCATCAGGGCGCTTCTACTCCCCCGGAGCCGCCTTCTTCTTCGGGGAGCGCTTCTTCGTCCGGTTCTTCCTCGGCTTCTTCTTCCGGTGCTTCTTCGTCTTCTTCGATCGCCGGTTCTTCTTCTTCGGCTTCGGGCGTCGTCGGTTCCGGGGTCGGCGTGGTCGAGCTTTCGGCCGGGGTCGAGGATTCGAAGGTCGGGACGGTCGAGGTTTCGCCGCCGTCGTCGTTGCTCGCGGTCACGATCACGGCGATCAGCAGGCCGACGATCACCGCGACCAGGCCCGCAACGAGGAGCCGCATGTTGCCGCGCGGGCGGCCGCCGGAGCCGTCGGGGCCGCGGTCTTCGGGTCCCATCAGGCGGGTCGGGTCCTCGTGCATCTCAGCGCTCCTCCGGTCCGAGGATGGCGTCGAGGATCGCCTCGGTGTCCTCGATCTCGAACCCGTTTCGCAGCCGTTCGGCGATCTCCTCTCTGCTGCTGCCGGAAACCGCCATCTGCGTGGCGAGGAGGCGGGCACCCGGGGCGTCCGAAGACCGCTCCGCCTGCTCGGGGGTCGGACTCTCCTCGACCGGGACCGCGCGCAGGCGCGGCGTCTCCCCCGTCTCCTGCGGCTCGCGCAGTTCGCCCGGCTCGGGCGACACCTGCGGGTCGATCCGCTGCCTTGCCTCTTCCAGCGTCGCCTGCAGCCGCTCTGCCTCCCGCCGCAGGGAGACCGCCTGGCCGAGCAGGGTCTCGATCAGCTCGCCGAGCTCGCCGGCTCTTCCCGCCGTCATCCGGTCGGCCTCCGCCCGCGCCTGCGCCAGGTAGCGGCGCGCCTGGGCTTCGGCGTCGTCGATCACGCTCTCAGCCGCCCGCTCGGCGGCCTCGACGATGGCCTCCAGCCGCTCGGCCGTGTCGGCGCGAAGCGCCTTCTGGGAACCCTGTTTCTTCGAGAGGTCGGTTGGCTTGCCGCCGCGGCTCATTGCCCGCGGAAGGCTAGAAGGGATTCGGCGATCAGGCCAACCGCCAGGTCGACGTGGTCGGAATCGATCACCAGCGGCGGCAGCAGGCGCAGCGTGTCGGAACGGGGCGCGTTGACGACGAGGCCGCGCTCGAGCAGGTCGGTGCCGACGGCGGCGGCGTCGATCCCCTCCTGGAGGCCGACGCCGACCATGAGGCCGCGGCCGCGGGTCTCGCTGACGCCCTTGAGCGCCTCCAGCTGTTCGCAGAGATAGCCGCCGAGCTCGCGCACCTGCCGCAGCAGGACCGGGTCGTCGACGAGGTCGAGGACGGCGATCGCGGCGGCGGTGGCGACGGGGCCGCCGGCGAAGGTCGAGCCGTGGTCGCCGGGCTCGAGCACCTCGGCCGCGGCCGGGCCGGTGATGCAGGCGCCGATCGGGAAGCCGCCGCCGAGCGCCTTGGCGCTGGTCAGCACGTCCGGGCGGACCGGCGTCTGCTCGTAGGCCCAGAGGGAACCGGTGCGGCCGATCCCGGTCTGGATCTCGTCGAAGATCAACAGCGCCCCCGCCTCATCGCACCCCTGCCGCGCCGCCAGCAGCGCCTCCTCGGAGATCGCGAAGACGCCGGACTCTCCCTGGATCGGCTCGATCAGGACCGCGGCGGTGTTCTCACCGACGGCCTCGCGCAGCGCGGCGGCGTCGTTGCGGGGGACGGCGCGGAAGCCCGGCAGCATCGGGCCCAGCGCCTCGTTTGCCGCCAACCCGGGCGTGGCGGCCAGGGCCCCGTAGGTGCGGCCGTGGAAGTCGCTCTCGAAGCTGACGATCTCGGGTGCCGTGATCCCGCGACGGTGGGCGTGCTTGCGGGCGATCTTGATCGCGCACTCATTGGCCTCGGTGCCGGAGTTGGAGAAGAAGACACGGCCGCCGAGGCTCGACTCCGCCAGCCGCTCGGCCAGCCGCGCCATCGGCTCGGTGTAGAAGAGGTTGGAGACGTGCATCAAGCGCCGGGATTGCTCCTGGACCGCCTGGACGACGTCAGGGTGGCAGTGGCCGACCGAGCAGACCGAGATCCCGGTGAGGAAGTCGAGGTAGCGCTTGCCCTCGGCATCCCAGAGCAGCGCCCCCTCGCCGCGGACGAAGTCCACCGGCGCCCGCCTGTAGGTCCGCATCAGATAGCGCTCCTCCAGCGCCCGGGTGTCCCCCAATCCCAGATTCATTTCGATGCCCAGACGCCGAAAACCAAGCCTGGCAAGGACGCAGGGAGGCCGAATAGCAGCGCTATTTGGCCGACCGAGGACACCGCCAGGCGCCGGTTTGCAGGCGTCTGGGTCAAGGAGTCACCATCGTGCCGATGCCCGCATCAGTGAACAGCTCCAGCAGGAGGCTGTGCGGGATCCGGCCGTCGATGATGTGGGCCGACTGGGCACCACCGCGGATCGCGTCGGCGCAGGCCTGCAGCTTCGGCCGCATCCCCCCTTCCAGGCTCGGCAGCTTCTCGTCGACCTCCTGCACGGTGGCGCGGGAGATCAGTGAGCCCTCGTCGGCCGGGTCCCCGAACCAGCCTTCGACATCGGTGAGAAAGACAGCCTTGTGGGCGCCGATTGCGGCGGCGACCTTGCCCGCGGCCTCGTCGGCGTTGACGTTGTAGGACTGACCGCCGCGGTCGGAGGCCGAGGAGGCGATCACCGGGATGTAGTCGGCAGCGATGTGGTTGAGGACGTCGACGTCGACCCGCTCGATCGAGCCGACGAAGCCGACCTGCTCGGCGTTCGCCACCGGCGAGACCTCGAACAGGTTCCCGTCCTCACCGGAGAGCCCGACCGCGGCCTGGCCGTGGCGGTTCAGCCGCTGGACGATTTCGGAGTTGAGCTTGCCGGCGAGGACCATCTGCGCGACCTCGACCGTCTCGGCATCGGAGACGCGCAGGCCCTCGTGGAAGCGGACCGGCAGGTCGAGCTTCTCCATGTAGCGGGTGATCTCCGGCCCGCCGCCGTGGACGATCACCGGGTTGAGGCCGACGTACTTGAGCAGGACGACGTCGGTGGCGAAGGCGTCGCGCAGCTCTTCGTCGAGCATCGCCGCGCCGCCGTACTTGATCACGATCGTGCGCCCGTGGAACTCGCGGATGTAGGGGAGCGCCTCCAGCAGGGTGGCGACGCTGCCGCTGTCGTAGCGGGTGTTGTCGGTGGTGCTCACGTCGTGTATTCCGCGTTCAGCTTGATGTACTCGTAGCCGAGGTCGGAGAACCAGACGTGGGCGCTGTGCTCGCCGCGGCCGAGCCGCAGCCCGATCTCGGCCTCCGCCACGTCGGCGCCCAGCTCGGAGGCGTCGATGTTCTCGGCGCCGAGCTCCTCCAGGTCCTCGCCAACCAGGGCGGCACCGGCCGCCTGGGCGATCCGGCCCCAGTTCGGGTCACGTCCGAACAGCGCGGTCTTGACCAGCGGCGAGTTGGCGATCGCCCGGGCGACCCGCTCGGCCTCAGCCTGGGTGGCGGCCTCGGTCACCTCGATCCGGGCGGTGCGGGCGGCGCCCTCGCCGTCGCGGACGATCTCGATCGCCAGCTGCACCAGCACCGCCTCCAGCAGCCCCTCGGGCAGCGGCTGCCCGGAGGCGCCGGAGGCCTGCAGAAGGACCGTGTCGTTGGTGCTCATCTGGCCGTCGACCGTGATCCGGTTGAAGGAGGCGTCGACCGCAGCGCGCAGGCGCGCGTCGGCGTCGGGGACAACGGCGTCGGTCTGGACGAAGCAGAGCATCGTCGCCATGTTCGGCTCGATCATCCCCGCCCCCTTCGCCTGGGCGGAAAGCGTCACGCCGCCGGCGCGCAGGGTGCAGCGCTTCGGCCAGCGGTCGGTGGTGAGGATCGCGTCGGAGAAGGCGCCGCCGCCGTCGGGGGCAAGCGTCTTCGCAGCCTCGGCGATGCCGACGAGGACGGCGTCGACGGGCAGCGGCACCCCGATCGTCCCGGTCTCGGCGACAGCGACCTGCGGCTGCTCCAGGCCCAGCTGCCTGGCGGCGACGCTCGACATCGCCAGGGCGTCGGCGAAGCCCTGCTCCCCGGTCTCGGCGTTGGCGTTGCCGCTGTTGACTACCGCGGCGCGGATGCCAGCGGCGTCGCAGCGCTCGCGGCAGACACGGATCGGCGCCGCGGCGGAGGCGTTGCGGGTCAGCAGCAGGGCCGAGTCGACCTCCCCGGCGTCGCAGGCGAGCAGCCCGACGTCGGTGCGGCCGCCGCCCTTGAGCCCGCAGTGGGCGCCGCCGGCACGGAAGCCCGGTGCGAGCTGGGCGGGATCGAGCTCCTCGACGCCGTCAGGGGCATCAACCCATCGCGAGCGGAAGAAGCTCATTGCGGCACCGCCTGTTGGCAATGACGCAAGTTATTGCAGTCGCTAGAAGGTTTCAGCCCGATGCAACCTAGGCTGAAACCGAAGGTCGGTCCAACGGCATCGCCTGCGACCTGCTTGAGCCAAGTGCTAGTGCCGCATCTATCCCGGAATGCTCAGGGAGTCCGAGGATGAGATTTAGGTTCTGGACCGCCTGAGAAGCTCCACCCTTCCAGAGATTGTCGATGGTCCCAAAGACAAGGATTCGTTCCTGTCCTTTGTCCATCGTGATGAATAGGCGGCAGATATTGGTTCGCTGGACGTCGCGGCTAGCTGGCAGCTTGGACGCTAACTCGACGAACGGCTCGGCCGCATAAGCATCCTCGTAAAGCTCCTTCAACTGCCTCGAATCGACGTCGTGCGTCGGCTTGATATAGCAGCTGACCAACTCGCCTTGATCGATCGGAACGAGATGGGGCACGAAACACAATGGCCCCTGGTAGCCAAGAAACCGCAGCTGCTCACGAATCTCCGGCTCGTGCTTATGACCGGGGACTCCATAGGGCTTCATGCTGTCGAAGGTGCCTACAAAAGGGGGCGTGTTTTCGCCGCGCTTGCCCGCCCCAGAAACGCCAGACTTGGCATCGATGACCACGTCGTTGATTAGCCCTGCCCTCGCCAGCGGGGCTAAGGCCAGGACCGAGGCCGTGGGGTAGCAGCCTGGATTGCCAACGAGCGACGCATTCCGCACGCGCTCCCGATTCACCTCTGGGAGCCCATAAACCGCGTCATCGTTCAATCCAGGCTCCTCATGGACTTCGTACCACTCTTCGTAGGTGGAAACGTCTTCAAAACGAAAGGCGGCGCAAGAGTCGACCACCTTCACCCCTGCCTCTAAAAGGTTTTTGGCCAAGGTAGATGCCGGACCAGCCGGATAAGCCACGACAGCCGCGTCAAATTCGCCCAGATCTAGATCCTCCAACGCTTGCAGTTCGAGATCGACGCGGTGCTCGCCGTAGAACTCGTGAAGTCGTTTTCCGATCGGGGTTTCTTTGTCTTGAGTATCCCGAGCAGTGATAGCCGCAAGAGTCAGATAAGGGTGGTTGTGGATTAGCTCTGCCACCAACGAGCCCACGGCGCCGAGGGCTCCCGCAACCAAGACCCGGGGCCGTTGGCCGATCTCGTTCGGAGAAGTACCGGTCATCAATTCGCCTCTCTCATCAATCGTCGAATTCCTTCCCTGCTAAGGCAATTCAAGGTCGAAGTTCCCCCCGCTCCTGAGAGCAAACGGGATCGTCGAGTCGCAAAATGGAGAAAAGAGAGCATGGCGAGGGGGCGGTACGTGGGGGCAGACGCGAAAACTATAAACGGCAAATCGGGGCGGAGGCCCGTTCGTGCAAAAAGAAATTTCCGTGTCCCCATGATCATCCTGTCCGCAAAGATGCTCCGATTTCCTTGAGTGTAGCCGTGATGTTGCCTCGCGCAACTGCGACCTCCTCGTCGGTGAGGGTGCGGTCGGGGGCGCGGAACTCTAGGTTCAGCGCCAGGCTCTTGCGCCCCTCACCGACCTGCTCGCCCTCGTAGAGGTCGAAGACGGCGGCCGCCTGCAGAAGGTCGCCGCCGGCACCGAGGATCGCCGCGCGCACCGCGCTGGCCGGCATCTCCGCCGGCACGACCACGGCCAGGTCCTGGTAGACGGCGGGGAAGGTGGTGACGTCCTCGTAGGTCTCCTCGCCCAGCGTCGCGGCGGTGAGGAGCGGCGCCAGGTCGAGTTCGAAGGCGGCGGCGGCGTCGAGCTCCCAGGCCTTGCAGACGAGTGGGTGCACCTCGCCGAGCCAGCCGGCGGGCGCCCCGCCGACCGAGACCGTGGCTGCGCGCCCCGGATGCAGGAACGGCTCCTCGGCTGGTGAGAAAACAAGCTCCGCCCCCAGCCCACGCGCCAGTGCTTCGGCGACGCCCTTGAGCGCGAAGAAGTCCGCGTCCTCGCCGCCACCGCGCCACGAGCGCCGGGTCAGCGACCCGACCGCGATCGCCGCCAGCCGGTGCGGCTCCGCGAACGGCGCCGGCTGATCCCCGGCGAACTCGCCCTCACCCTCCAGGTAGACGCGGGCGGATTCGAACAGCGCCAGGGCGTCGTTGCCGCGGGCGACGTTCCTCGCGGCGACGTCGAGGAGCGAGCCGAGCAGGGTCGTGCGCATCGCCGACTGCTCCTCGGAGAGCGGGTTGGCGAGCAGGACCGGATTAGCCCGCGGGTCGTCGCTCGGGATCCGCAGGCGCCCGGCCTCTCCGGGATCGGTGAAGCTCCAGCCGACGACCTGGTCGAAGCCGAGGTCGCGGAGGGCGTCCTCGGCCCGGCGCCGCAGCCGCTGGTCCCGGCTGAGGCCGCCGACGGCCTCGCCGGTCGAGGGCAGCGTCGTCGGCAGGTGCTCGTCGATCCCGTGGACCCGCGCCACCTCCTCGATCAGGTCGACCTCGCGGGTGACGTCGTAGTGGCGCTCCGGCGGCACCGTCACCTGCAGATCCTCGCCCTCGGGCTCGGCGGCGAAGCCGAGCCGCTCCAGGTAGGTCTTCTGCTCGTCCTGGGAGATCGTCATCCCGAGTAGGCCCGAGACGCGGGCTGCCCGCAGCGTCAGCCGCCGCGGCTCCGGCGCCTCGGCGGCGACGTCGATCGTCCCCGGCACCATCTTCGCCCCGCAGAGCTCGACCAGCAGCCGCGAGGCGATCCGCTGCGCCCGCAGGCACAGCTCCGGGTGCAACTGCTTCTCGAAGCGGGCGGAGGCTTCCGAGCGCAGGCCCAGGATCCGTGAGGTGCGGAGGATGTTGGTCCCGTTCCAGCAGGCGACCTCGAGCAGGACCCGGGTGGTTTCCGCGGAGACCTCTGAGCGCCGGCCGCCCATGATCCCGGCGACCCCCGAGGGACCTTCGCGGTCGCAGACGAGGACGGTCTCGGCATCGAAGGTGCGCTCGATGCCGTCGAGGGTCGTCATCTCCTCCCCCTCGCCGGCGGTGCGGACGATCAGCTCGCCGCCCGGGACCCGGTCGAGATCGAAGGCGTGCAGCGGCTGCGCGGTCAGCAGCATCACATAGTTGGTGATGTCGACGACGTTGTTGATCGGCCGCTGCCCGGCGGCGGCGAGGCGCGCCTGCAGCCAGAGCGGCGAGGGCCCGACGGTGACGTCGCTAAAAACACGGGCGGTGAAGCGCGGGCAGAACTCGGGGACCTCGACGGCGACGGAGGCGTAGTCGGAGGCCTCCCCCTCCCCATCGGCCGGCGCGTCCTCCCCCCATGGGTCGGCGGCGAGCGGGGCGCCGCTGATCGCGTGCACCTCGCGGGCGACGCCGTGGACCCCGAAGCAGTCGCTGCGGTTCGGCGTCACCTCGATCTCGAGCACCGCCTCCCCTAGCGGCAGCACCTCGCTCAGCGGCGTGCCGGCGGCGAGCCCGTCGTCGAGGACCATGATCCCGTCGTGGTCGTCGCCGACCTCGAGCTCGTCGGCAGCGAGGATCATCCCCTCCGAGGGCAGCCCCCGCAGCTTCGCCTTGCGCAGCTTCATCCCGTTCGGCATCGTCGCCCCCGGCAGCGCCAGCGCAACGGTCTGGCCGGCGGCGACGTTGGGGGCGCCGCAGACGATCGGGCGCTCGCCGTCGCCGGTGTCGACGGTGCAGGCGCTGAGCCGGTCGGCCTTCGGGTGCTTCTCGCACTCGACGACCTTGCCGACGACGAACCCCTCCGCCGAGGGCGGCCCGACGCTGTCGATCCGCTCGACCTCCGTCCCGGTCATCACCAGGCGGTCGGCCAGCGCCGCCGGCTCCATCCCGGGGTCGCAGTACTCACGCAGCCAGCTCAGCGGCACCTTCATACCCAACACCTCACGAGAACTGCTCCAGCATCCGCACGTCGTTGTCGAAGAAGCGCCGCAGGTCGGGAACGCCGTGGCGCAGCATCGCCACCCGCTCGACGCCGATCCCGAAGGCGAAGCCCTGGACCTGCTCGGGGTCGTAGCCGTGCGGTTCGACGAAGCCGAGGACGTTGGGGTCGACCATGCCGGCGCCGAGGATCTCGATCCAGCCCTGGCCCTTGCAGAGGTTGCAGCGCTCGCCGCCCTCGAGCTCGCCGCTGCCGCCGCACTGGAAGCAGGAGACGTCGACCTCGACGCTGGGCTCGGTGAAGGGGAAGAAGTGCGGCCGCAGGCGCAGCTCGCGGTCGCCGCCGAAGAGCGCCCGGCACATCGCCAGGAGCGTCCCCTGCAGGTCGGCGAGGGTGAGGCCGGCGGCGATCGCCAGCCCCTCGACCTGGTGGAACATCGGACTGTGGGTGGCGTCGGAGTCGCGCCGGTAGACCTTGCCGGGGACGACGACGAAGATCGGTGGCGGCTTCGCCTCCATCGAGCGCACCTGCATCGGCGAGGTGTGGGTGCGCAGCAGCACGTCGGGGTGCGACTGCACGTAGAAGGTGTCCTGGAGCATCCGCGCCGGGTGGCCGGGCGGGTGGTTCAGCGCGGTGAAGTTGTAGTAGTCGTGCTCGATCTCCGGGCCTTCGGCGACGTGGTAGCCGAGGCCGACCATCGTGTCCTCGATCAGCCGCGTGGTGCGGGCGATCAGATGCGGGTGGCCGACCGGCCGCGGCGGCGCCCCGGGGAGGGTGACGTCGATGCGGTCGGTGACCAGCTGCGCCTCCAGCTCGCTGGCGCCGAGCGCCTCGGCGCGCGCCTCCAGCAGCGCTTCCAGCTCCTTGCGGGCCCTGTTGGCGGCGCCGCCGACTTGGCCGCGTTCCTCCTGTGGCAGCTCGGCGATCCCGCGCAGGACGCCCGTCAGCTCGGCTTTGCGGCCGAGGTAGCGGACCCGCAGCTCCTCCAGCTCGGCGGAGTTGCCGGCCCCCTCGATTGCATCGGCCGCCTCGGCCCTGATCGCCTCGATCCGCTCAAGCATCCGCCTGCACCTCCCGCATGGCGAGCGAAGATAGCCGCTGGGCGGCGATCGCAGCCGCTGCGGCGACGTTGAGCGACTCGGCGCCGCCGGGCCGCAGCGGGATCGTCACCTTGCGATCGCAGCGGGCGACGACCGCGTCGGGTAGCCCCTCGCGCTCGGCGCCGAGGCAAACCGTCGCGGCGCCCGCGAGCGTGTCGAGTTTTTCCCCGCCGTGCGCGACCAAAGCGACACGGGGCTCTGGGGTGGTCTGAATTTCGGCTTGGACGGGCGGCGAGGAGAAGATCGATCCCATGCTGGCGCGGACGGCCTTGGGCGAGTAGGCGTCGGCGCAATCGGGACCCAAGACGACGGAGCTGCCGATGAGCGCGTCCACGGTCCGCACGATCGTCCCAACGTTCCCGGGATCACCCACACCTTGGAGGTAGAAGCAGGGCTCAGGCGGGTTGTCCCCGCTATCCGGGGAGAAATCGGTTGACAATTTCGGCACAGGCCAGACCGCGATCACGCGCGTGCCGGAGCCCAGGGACGAGGCGTCAGCCAGCAGCGCCGGCTCGACCTCCTCCCCTTGGAGGCCCGATCCCGCCGCGACAAGGACGAAGCGCGGCTGCGCGCCTGCCGCCAGCCCCGCCTCGAGCAGGTCCTCGCCCTCGGTGACGAAGGCGTTCTCGCGCTCGCGGTGCTTGCGGTCGCGCAGCTTGCGGACCAGCTTCAGCTTCTCGTTCTGGGGGCTCTCGATCATCTGCGTCGGCGTTTCTGGCGGTGGTCGGTGTCTTCTTCTCGGCGGTTTCTTCTCCTGGAACGAAAAAGCGGGCCGATAAACGGCCCGCCCGGGAGAGAGGAATGTCGGTGCGCCCTCAGGCGGCCGCACCCTCCCGGGCCAGCTCCACAAATCGGCGGAAGGCGTCGCGATCGCTGACGGCGATCTCCGCCAGCATCTTCCGGTTCACCTCGACCTCGGCTTTGCTCAGGCCGTGCATCAGTTCCGAGTAGCTCATGCCCTCGAGCCGCGCGGCGGCGTTGATGCGGGTGATCCAGAGGCGGCGGAAGGTCCGCTTTTTGTTGCGCCGGTCGCGGTAGGCGTACATCCCCGACCGCTGCACCTGCTCTTTGGCGAAGCGGTAGGAGGAGTGCTTGCGGCCGAAGTAGCCCTTCGCTTCCTTCAGCACCTTGCGGCGCTTCTTGCGCGCGTGGACGGAGCGCTTGACGCGGCTCACTTACCGCCTCCGAGCAGGGTCCGCACTTTCTTCTGGTCGCTCGGAGCGATGTCGACCGGCTTCGCCATCTTCCGCTTCCGCTTCGGCGACTTTTTCTCCAGGATGTGGCTGGAGTAGGCGCGGCGGCCGCGCAGCTTGCCGCCGGCGGTCTTCTTGAAGCGCTTCTTGGCGCCCGAATGGGTTTTCATCTTCGGCATCGGGTCCGCTATTGAAGCAGACGCCTGGCCCACGAGTACGCTGGCGCCGCGATGCGGATCCTCTACGTCGTCGGAACGCGACCGAATTTCGTCAAGACCGCGCCGGTGATCGGCGCCCTGCGCGAGCGCCATCCCGAGGGCCGCCACACGATCGTCCACACCGGCCAGCACTACGACCGCCTGATGTCGGAGGTCTTCCTCGAGGAGCTGGGGGTGCCCGCGCCCGACTACATGCTCGAGGTCGGCTCCGGCAGCCACGCGGCGCAGACGGCGCGGACGATGGAGCGGCTGGAGCCGGTCCTGGCCGACGAGCGCCCGGACCTGGTGATGGTCCCCGGCGACGTCAACTCGACCCTGGCGGCGGCGCTGACCGCGGTGAAGATGGGGATCCCGGTCGCCCATATCGAGTCCGGCCTGCGCAGCTTCGACCTGACGATGCCCGAGGAGGTGAACCGAATCGTCGCCGACCGCTTCGCCGAGTGGCTCTTCCTCCACAGCCCCGAGGCGGTGACGAACCTCCGCAGCGAAGGCATCCCGGATGAGCGGATGCACATGGTCGGCAACACGATGATCGACACCCTGGTGGCACTGGAAGAGCGCTTCCGCGCCGCCGGCTCCGCCGCCCGCCTCGGCGTCGAGCCCGGGGCCTACCTGCTCGTCACCCTCCACCGCCCCGCCCTCGTCGACGGCCCGCTCCTCGGCGAGACCGTCGCTCAGCTCGCGGCCCTGGCGCAGGAGATCCCGGTCGTCTTCCCGGTCCACCCCCGGACGCGGAAGATGATGGAGGGGCTACAGCCCGACCGCCCGGGCCTGCTCCTCACCGACCCGCTCGGCTACCTCGACTTCCTCTCGCTGATCGCCGACGCCAGGGCGGTCCTCACCGACTCCGGCGGCATCCAGGAGGAGACGACCTACCTCGGCGTCCCCTGCTTCACCCTCCGCGACAACACCGAGCGGCCGGTCACCGTCACCTCCGGCACCAACACCCTGCTGGGGCTGGACCCCGCGGCGATAGCCCGGATCCCCGGCGTCCTCGCCGAGGGACGTCAGACCCCGCCGGGGCCGCCGCCGCTCTGGGACGGCCGCGCGGCGGAGCGGATCGCCGAGGCGATCCTCAGCTAGCGTCGGCCGCGGCGTCGTCGGCGGGCGCAGCCTCGCCGGCCTGATCGTCGCCGAGGAGCTTGTCGACCTCTTTGCTGGGGCCGAGGAGCATGCTCATGTTGCGCCCTTCCTGCAGCGGCGCCGACTCGATCGTGGCGAGACCGTCGAGGTCCTCGAAGAGCTTCTGCAGGAGGTCGCGGCCGCGCTCGGGGTGGGCCTGCTCGCGGCCGCGGAACATGATCGTCACCTTGACCTTGTCGCGGTGCTTGAGGAACCGTTCGACGTGACCCTTCTTGGTCTCGTAGTCGTGGGTCGCGATCTTCGGCCGCAGCTTGATTTCGCGGATGTTGACCTGCTGCTGGTGCTTGCGCGCCTGCTTCTGCTTCTGCTCCTGCTCGTACTTGTACTTCGAGTAGTCGAGCAGGCGGGTGACCGGCGGCTTTGAGCCGGGGGCGACCTCGACCAGGTCCAGTTCGGCCTCCTGGGCACGTTTCAGCGCGTCGTTGATGTCGACGATCCCAAGCTGCTCGCCGTCGGCGCCGATCAGGCGCACCTGCGGAACCCGGATCCGCTCGTTGATCCGGGTGGTGTCGCGCTCTGGGGGGCGCCGATCGAACCTGCGCGGGACCGGCACTATCGGAGGCGGGACTTCAAGAGGACGAGACGGTAGGCAGGCACGGGGCGCTCAGCGGCGGCGGTGATTGTTCGTGCCAGCGATCAAGTTCGGCGCAGTATAGAGACAGAAGGGCGGTTCGTGAACCCGGTCGGCTAGCGCTCGGCGGTCTCGGCCTCGACCCGGCCGGCGAACTCGGCCATCGACATCTCCCCCAGGTCGCCGTCGGAGCGGGAGCGGACGGCGACGGCGCCGTTCTCCTCCTCGCGGTCCCCGACCACCAGCATGTAGGGGTAGAGCCCGATCGTCGAGGCGTCGCGGATCTTCTTCCCGACCGACTCGGAGCGGTCGTCGAGGGCGACGCGGACGCCGAGTTCGCGCAGCTCGGCGAAGGCGCGGCGACCGTAGTCGTTGTGGCGGTCGGAGATCGGCAGGACGATCGCCTGGACCGGCGCCAGCCAGGTCGGGAAGCGGCCGGCGTAGTGCTCGATCAGGATCCCGGCGAAGCGCTCCATCGATCCCAGCAGCGCCCGGTGGATCATCACCGGCCGGTGGGCAGCGTCGTCGGCGCCCGTGTAGTAGAGCTCGAAGCGCTCGGGCATCTGGAAGTCGAGCTGGCAGGTGCCGCACTGCCAGGAGCGACCGAGGGCATCGGTGATGTGGAAGTCGATCTTCGGCCCGTAGAAGGCGCCGTCGCCGGGGTTGAGCGTGTACTCGCGTCCCTGGCTCTCGAGCGCCTCGGCCAGCGCCGCCTCCGCCTTCGTCCACTGCTCCTCGGTGCCCATCGACTTCTCCGGCCGGGTCGAGAGCTCGACGTGGACGTCCTCGAAGCCGAAACGTCCGTAGAGCTCGTCGATCGCCTCGCAGATCGAGGCGACCTCGGCCGGGATCTGCTCCTCGGTGCAGTAGACGTGGGCGTCGTCCTGGGTGAAGGCGCGGACGCGGAGCAGGCCGTGCAGCACGCCCTCGCGCTCGTTGCGGGAGACGCGGCCGAACTCGGCCAGCCGCAGCGGCAGCTCGCGGTAGGAGTGGCGGTCGGCGGAGTAGACAAGGCAGGCGCCGGGGCAGTTCATCGGCCGCAGCGCGTAGCGGCGGTCGTCGCCCTCCATGAAGTACATGTCGTCCTTGTAGTTGTCCCAGTGGCCGGAGCGGTGCCAGAGGCTCTCGTCCATCACCTGCGGGGTGGCGATCTCCTGGTAGCCGCGCTTGCGCAGCTGGTCGCGGACCTCTGTCTCGATCGTCCGCAGCATCGTCGTCCCGTTCGGCAGCCAGAACGGCATCCCCGGCGCCTCCTTGCGCAGCATGAAGAGTCCGAGCTGGGGGCCGAGGCGGCGGTGGTCGCGTTCCTTGGCCTGCTCGAGCCGCTCCAGGTGCTCCTCCAGGTCCTTCCTCGAAAAAAAAGCGGTGCCGTAGATGCGGGTCAGGCTCTCGCGCTGCTCGTCGCCGCGCCAGTAGGCCCCGGCGACCGAGCTGAGCTTGATCGCCTTGATGCGGCCGGTCGAGGGGCCGTGCGGGCCGCGGCAGAGGTCCTCGAAGGGGCCGTTGCGGTAGAGCGAGACGGTCTCGACGCCCTCGTCGCGGACGAGGTCCTCAATCAGCTCGACCTTGAAGCCCTGGTCCTGGGAGCGGAAGATCTCGATCGCCTCGGCGACGGGGACGTCGCGGCGGGAGAACTCCTCATCGGCGCCGATGTGGTCCTGCATCGCCGCTTCGATCTTCGGCAGGTCCTCTTCGGTGATCCTGGTCCCGGCCGGGAACTCGAAGTCGTAGTAGAAGCCGGACTCGATCGGCGGCCCGATCGTCACCTTGGTGCCGGGATAGAGGTCGACCACCGCCTCGGCCATCACGTGGGCGGCGTCGTGGCGGATCAGCTCCAGGGCATCGGGGTCGCGGTCGGTGAGGATCGCGACCTCACCGCCCCCCTCGGGCAGCGGCGCCGCGAGGTCACGCAGCTCACCGTCGACCTTGATCGCGAGCGCGGCCTTGGCGAGCCCGGGGCCGATCGCGGCTGCAGCGTCGGCGCCCGTCGACCCCGCCGGCAACTCCAGCGGCTTGCCGTCAGGCAGGGTGAAGGTGGTCTTCTCGGTCGCGGCCTCCATGGCGGGCAATGGTACGGGGACTTCAGCGAGCGGGTCCCTGCCGCGCCTGCCGTTCGGCGACGAGAGGGCATGGGCTCTTACCTGGGCGTGGTTTGACCTTCTTCAGGATCCAGCCCTCTTCGTCCCGGATCACGAAGCGGGTTCCCGGTGGCGCCTCGGGGTCCTCGGTCGACTTGATGCAGACGCGACCGCCCCGCAGTTCCCAGGTGAGGAACGGTTCGCCGTGTTCCTCTTCGAGCAGCTGTGGCGGGGCGACGAGGAGCGTCGGCCCTTCGCCGACGGCCTTGCGGTACTCGCTCAGCTTCGAGGAATAGGAGGTCGGCCCGACGGGCGCGTTGGCAAGGGTGAGAAGCGAGCAGACGCCCGCCGCGGCGACAAAGATCCCAGCCGCCGCGAGAGGGCCGAGCGGCCGCAGGGCGGTTTTCCGTCCTCCTGGTTCGGAAACGCGCCCCGTCTCCCTGAGCAGCGGCAGCAGGATCGTCAGGGCGACGAGGGGCGAGGCAATCTCGACCGCCTTGGCGGCCGTGTACGGAGTGCCGGCGACGCGGGCGGCGGCATAGGCGAGTGCGGCGGCGCCAACGCCGGCGAGGATCGCGGTCTCGCGGCGGCGCCAGAGCTGGAGGAGGCCGTAGAGGAAGAGCGCGAGGGCGAACGCGACGCCGAGGTAGTAACCGGCGGCGGGGATGGCGCCGTCGCCGGGAGCGAGGCGAAAGTCGCCGGAGGGCCAGATGCCAAGAGCCTCGAAGGGGGAGATCTGGCCGAAGAGGTTGCCGAGGCCGGGGCCGTTGGGGTCGAAGGTCTCGAAGCTGTGGAAGTCGAGCATGCGGTCGACCTCGGGCACGGCGAGCACGACGAAGTAGAAGCCTGCGATGGCGAGACCGCGGATGGTCTCGCCACCGACCTGACCCCGCAGCGCCTCGACCACGAGCCAGAACACCAGCGCCGCGCCCAGCCAGATCAACCCGGGGAAGCTGTATGCGTAGACGGAGCCGAGCGCGATGAACGCCGCCGGCATGAACCGCAGCTGAAAACCTCTCCAATCCCCATTTGCTTCGCGCAGTGCAAGCACGAACGCCAGCAGGAAAAGCGCCTGCATCGTCTCCTTGAAGGCGCCTTGGGCGAAGTAGGCGGCCACCGCATAAGCGAGGCCGACGAGGAGCGCGCCGGCGGTGCGCGGGATCGCGGGAAGCTCACCGAAGGCGGCAAGGACCGTCAGGCAGGCGAGAACCGCAACGGCGATGGTCAGCCCGCCGAAGCCCTGCACCAAGCCGATCCCCAGGCCCTTGTTCAGTGCGACCACGATCGAGTGCGGCCCCAGCGGATAGCCCTGATTCAGCAGTTGCGAAGGCTGGCCTTCGGAGAGACGATCGGCAGCCAGCAGATGCTGGGACATATCCGGGTTGAAGCTGGTCCCGAGGATGCCGAAGTGCCCTTCGACTGCGAAGGGCAGCGACGCGGCGAGAAGGGCGCCGAGGGCGATCGGCCACCCGGCCCGCCATGCCTCGCCCGCTCCTTCGGTCCTCCCTCGCAGATAGGCGACCGAGCCCACAGTCAGCACCAGAACCAGGGCCGCCGAAACCAGACCATCGCCCGGCAGCTGCACCGTCCACCAGCAGATCCAGCAGAGAACCGCCAGCCCGACCGGGGGGGCCAGCCACGACCATCGCCGCCTCCCGGCCAGCCCGATTCCGAACCGCTCTCCAAAGAGCCCGATCGCCGCCTGGCCGATTGCCAGCGAGGCCGCGCAGATCGCCAGCACGGCTGCGTAGGTCCCGATCACGAGACCCGCGAGCCTAGACTGCGACGGTGGCCTTCGTACCTCCCGCTCGGCATCTGCTCAGGGCCAGGGACCTGGCCGATGCAAGCTACGCGGAGCCGATCGGGGTCGAGGAGATGGCCGCTGCCGCCGGGCTCTCGAAGGCGCACTTCAGCCGCGAGTTCCGGCGCGCCTTCGGCGAGTCCCCCTACGTCTACCTGATGACCAGGCGCCTGGAGCGGGCGGCGGCGCTGCTGCGCAACACCGACCACTCGGTGGCCGAGATCTGCCTCGGGGTCGGCCTACAGGGCGTCGGCTCCTTCACCACCAGCTTCAAGCGGATGTACGGGAAGACGCCGACCGAGTACCGGGCGGGCGCCCCGCCTGCAGCCGCCCACGCCCGCGTCCCGGCCTGCATCGTCCGTGCCTACGCCCGTCCCCGACACCGCACGTTTCGAGAAGACACCCCGCGCGCCCGGACCTAGCATCGCTCTCAAGCCGATTTCGACCAGGAGGAAACGATGAAGATCGCAAACGCACAGCTATGGGTTCACGACCAGGAGGAGGCGCTCGCCTTCTACACCGACAAGCTCGGCTTCGAGATCCGCTCCGACGTCACCCTGCCGGAGATGGGCGACTTCCGCTGGCTCACCGTGAGCCCTCCCGGCCAGGAGGACGTCGCCGTCGTCCTGATGGCGATCCCCGGCCCGCCGATGATGGACGAGGACACCACCCGGCAGGTCGAGACCCTGATGGCCAAGGGCTTCGCCGGCACCGTCTTCCTCACCACCGAGGACTGCCGCGCCGACTACGAGCAGCTGAAGTCCCGCGGTGTCGAGTTCACCGAGACCCCGGAAGAGCGCCCCTACGGCATCGACTGCGGCTTCCGCGACCCGTCGGGCAACAGCATCCGCCTCACCGAGGTCAAGCTGCCGGCGCTGACCTGAGGGTCAGGTCGGAAGGCATTCGAGGTAGCGCGGACGCACTTCGACGGCGCTGGAGCTGAGGAGGACGGCGGCCAGTTCGACGGAGCAGCGTTCGCGCACCGTCGTCATACGGGTCCAGACCGCTTCGCCGATGTGAGGCTCTCTTCGCCGCGGACGACCACCCGCAGGTTGCAACGTCACTTTGGCGGCCCGTTCCCTCCGGCTGGCTCTGCGTAGATTTCGTCGGCTCCTCTGCCTAGGCTGGCACGGTGGTGATCGAACGCTTCGTCTGGACCGAACACGCCCGCATGCGCCTCGCCGAGCGCGGACTTGACGCGGCCGACGTCGAGCAGGCGATCAGGCGTGGTCACGCCGGACGAGAGGCCAACGATGGGCGCGCGGAGTGGATTATCTCCAGCGTCCTCTCCGATGGAACGCCGTTCGAGGCGATCTACGACCACCCTCACGGCGATGACGCTGCGGCAGTTCGGATCGTTTCTGCCTGGAGGCTGAATTCGTAGCCGATGGACGGCGCTACCCTTTGAGCACGATGTTTGCCTACTACGACCGAAACGCCGATATCGCCTGGTTCCCGACCGGGGAATCGAGTGACGTGGTCAGCGAGCGCGTTCCAGGTGGCCTGAGGGACTACGACCGGGCCAGCCACGAGCTCGTCGCAATCGAGGTCTGGGATGCCAGCACGCGCCTGCCGGCCAGCATCCTCGAGGCCTTGCCTGCACCTGCCGCGGCGCAAGGCGCGGCTGCTTAGGGCCCCCTAGATCGAGCCATTGCCGAACTCCATGGGCGTTACTGGGCTCGAACCAGTGACCTCCAGCTTGTCGAGCTGGCGCTCTCCCAACTGAGCTAAACGCCCGGGATCCCGGAATCTAGCAATGGGCAGGAGAAAGGCGGGCGGTGGCTAAAGGAATGGTTGCAACGGTCGATGCAAGAAGTGCAACCTTCAGACCTTTCCGGTGTTTAGGGAGGGCAGACTTCATAACTTGAGGACCGACGAGCCAACGGGTCAGGGACTCTCTGGTGGTACGTCCTTCGGAAACAAAGGGCCCCTTTTGGGGCCCTTTTCCGTTCCAGCGCTAGACGTGGTCGCTGGGCAGGTGCCAGTGGCGCGGGGCGATCAGCTGGTCGATCTCCCCAGGTCCCCAGGAGCCGGGCGCGTAGGGAATCGGCGGCGGCGGGGTCTCTAGAACCGGCTGGGAGATCTCCCAGAGGCGCTCGATCGCCTCGGAGCTGGTGAACAGGGTGCGGTCGCCGAGCATGACGTCGTGGATCAGGCGCTCGTAGGGGTCGAGCGCCTCCTCCGGACCGCCGAAGGTGTCTGCGTAGCTGAAGCGCATGTGGGCCTCGCCGAGCTGGATCTGCGGTCCCGGCACCTTGGCGAGGAAGGAGGCGGAGATGCTGCCGGGGTCGCCGAGCTCGAAGGTGAGGTGGTCGTGGCCGAAGGACTCGGCGACCTGATCGCAGTCGAGCGGGAACATCCGCCGTGGCGGCCGCTTGAAGGCGATCGTCAGCAGGTGCCGGCTCTCCTCCAGCCGCTTGCCGGAGCGCAGGTAGAACGGCACCCCCTCCCAGCGCCAGTTATCGACGAAGGCCTTGACGGCGACGAAGGTCTCGGTCTCGGAGTCCGCGGCGATGCCGTCCTCGTCGCGGTAGCCCTCGTACTGGCCGCGGACGACGTCCTCCGGCCGCAGCGCCGGCATCGCTTCGAAGACCTTTTCCCGCTCGATCCCGAGCGGTTTCGGCTCCAGCGAGACCGGCGGCTCCATCGCGACGAAGCCGAGAACCTGGAAGAGGTGGGTGACGACCATGTCGCGGAAGGCGCCCGTTTCCTCATAGAAGGAGCCGCGCATCTCGATCGAAAGCGTCTCCGGCACATCGATCTGGACGTGGTCGATGTGGTTGCGGTTCCAGACCGGCTCGAACATGCCGTTGGCGAAGCGCAGCGCCAGCAGGTTCTGGACCGCCTCCCGACCGAGGTAGTGGTCGATGCGGAAGATGCAGTGCTCGGCGAAGGCAGCGTGCAGGCGCCGGTTCAGCTCCCGGGCGGAATCGAGGTCGGTACCGAACGGCTTCTCGGTGATGACGCGGGCGCCCGGCTCCAGGCCGAGGTCGCGCAGCCCGTCGACGGTGCCGGCGGCAGCCTGCGGCGGCAGCGAGAGATAGAAGAGAAGCTCCGGATCCCCGCCCAGCTCCTCGCGCGCGGCGGCGATCTGCCGCTGGAGGTCGCCGAGCCCCTCCCCCACCCCGGCGAAGCGCAGCGATGCGCTGAACCGCTCCCACGCCTCGGGGTCCTCCGGCTTGCGGTCGGAGCCGAAGATCGACTCCCGCGCCAGCGCCCGGAACTCCTCGTCGGCGAGCGGTTTGCGAGCGGCGCCGAGGATCCGGAACCGCTCCGGCATCAGCCCCACCTGCGCGAGGTGGAACATCCCCGGCAAGAGCTTGCGCTTCGCGAGGTCGCCGGTCGCGCCGAAGAGGACGATCACCTGGTCGTCGGGGACCGCGCCGCCGGCTGGGGCCTCGCTCATCGACGCAGCCTATGCTGCCACCGATGGCGATCCGCACCACCAGCAACGGGGCGAGCTACGACCCGGCGGAGCTCGACCGCACCGAGCGGCGCTTCTGGGCCGAGATCTGGGACTCGGTCCCGGCGGAGGTGGCGCGGGAGCACGGGATCGAGCGGCGCGACTTCAAGCCGATCCAGGCTACCGTCGTCCGCGACCTCGGTCAGGTCGGGATGCTGAACCTGCTGCTCGGTGCCCCGGACGACCCGGTGGGCGAGCACCTCGGCGCCGCCGCTGCCTGGGCGGAGGAGCAGGGCGCCCGGCCCTACGTCCCCCTCACCCCTGACCTTCCCGGGGCGGCCGAGGCCGAGGCCTGGCTGCGTCGGGCCGGTTTCGAACCCACCTACGCCTGGATGAAGTTCGTCCGCGACCCGCATCCACCCCGCTTTCCCGACCCCGACGGGGTCGAGGTGGTGGAGCTGCGCTCCCCCGACGAGGAGCCGTTCGGGACGATCGCCGCGCTCGGCTTCGGGATGCCCGCCTGGGGCGCCGAGTTCTTCGCCCACCTGCCCGGCCGCGAGGGCTGGCGCTGCTATGTCGCCAGGATCGACGGCGAGGCGCAGGCCTGCGGGGCGATGCTGATCGAGGACGGGGTCGCAGAGCTCGGGATCGGCGCCACCCTCGAAGAGGCCCGCGGCCGCGGCTGCCAGACCGCCCTCCTGCGACGACGGGTGAGCGACGCCGCCTCGGCCGGCTGCCGGACCCTCTTCGTCGAGACGGGAGAGCGGGTTCCGGACCGGCCGTCAGCGAGCTATCGCAACATCCTCAAGGCGGGCTTCGAAGAGGCCTACCTGCGGCCGAACTGGCAGCAGCCGAGCTAGGCGGCCGCCCCCCGGCGCGCTTCGCCCTCCCTCGGTTCGTAGCCGGCACGGTCGACCTTGCGGTGGTAGCGCTCCCCCACCTTGCCGCCGGAGATCGCCGCAAGCACCGTCGCCACGAGGACGAGGACGAGCGCGATCGCCGCTCCACCGGCGAGCGAACCTTCGTCGATCGGGATTCGCGGCAGGTTCAGCTGCGAGAACAGGTTGTATTCGGAGCCGGCGATTGCACCGAGGATCGCCAAGGCAACCGTCGCCAGCAGCCCGAACAACCAGACGCCGAGGCCCTGGCGGCCGCCGTCGAAGCGGGACATCCGCCCGGCAACGTAGCCGCCCGCGTAGTAGCTGATCGCGAGCACGACGATGAGCAGGATGCCGCCGACGATGCTGATCGTCTCGGCGTTCGACTTCGCTTCACCTTCGCTCAGCTCGGTCAGCCCGATCGCCGCGCCGGCGGCGCTCAGCAGCGCGGTCAGCAGGACCGCGATCCCGACCGCGACGAGCCAGCCGAAGAAGGCAGCACCGAGGTTGAAGCCCCCGTATTCGTCGCGCTGGCGCTCGCGGACGACGGCCGGACCGGCTGCGCCTTCGCGCCTACCGACCGTCCGGTCCTCACCGGCAGCGTCTCTATCGCGGATCTCGTCGCGGTCGCGCACGCCGTCGCCATCGCGATCGGTGAGCGTGCGATCTCCGGTCCTCTCGGCCATCTCTTCCTCCTAAGTCCCTGGTCTTGCGGATGGACTGCGACTGGTCGACAAAGCCCAAGTACCCGCAAGAGCAGGGAATAACCGGCCTGAACCGGGAACAGCGACGGTCAGACCCGAGGGCTGGGCACCCGTTCGGACAGCAATTCGAAGCTCTGGACCAGCGTCCCCCCGTCGATTCTGGAGGGCGCCGCCTCGCCGCCGATCAGCAGCCCAAGCCCCGGGTGCGCCTGCCTGAGTTCGCCGATGATCGCCACGAGCCGCGGCGTCAGCGTCGGCATCGTCGCCGCCAGGGCAACAAGGTTGGGTGAGAACGACTCGACCGCCAGCAGGAGGGCGTCGGAGGGGACGTCGGCACCGAGGTAGACCGTGTCGTAGCCCGAGTCTTCGAGGATGTCGGCGGCCATCCGCAGCCCGAGGGCGTGCTGCTCCCCTTCCACTGCGGCGAGCAGCGCCCGCCCCACCCTCGGCGCGGTCCTCCCGCCACTCGGCGGTCGCAGCGCCGCCAGCACCCGGTTGGTCAGGGCGCTCGCCACGTGCTCGTCGGCGACGGTGATCGCGCCCCGCTCCCACAGCGCCCCGATCCGGTGCATCGCCGGCGTAATCACCTGCTGGTAGAGAACGGGGATCGACATGCCGTCCCGCAGGGCCCCCGAAGCGACGCGATAGGCGCCCGGCCCGTCGGCGGCCCGCAGCGCGTCGAGGTAGAGGCGGGAGAGGCGCGCTGCACTGCGGCGCACCTCATGCCCCGTCGAGTTATCAGCCCCTGCCGACTTCTCAGTCACCCGATCAAGGCTACGCCCGCACCTAGCTTGGCTCAAGCTCGGGTGGCTCGACCCGCCCCGGCCGCACCAGCTTGCATTCGTAGAGGGCGGCGTCGGCGGTGCGGTAGAGGTCGTCGAAGCTCGCCCCCTCACCGGGGGCGGTGGCGATCCCGACGCAGTGGGGCGCCCGCTCGGCCAGTGTCGCCGAGACCCGGTCGAGGACGGGCTTCGCGGCCTCGGCCGAAGTCTCCGGCAGCAGCACCGCAAACTCGTCGCCGCCGAGGCGGGCGACGGAGTCGCCCGCACGGACCGAGCCCGCGAGCCTCTTGCCCACCCAGCAGAGCAGCTCGTCGCCTGCCTGGTGGCCGTTCTCGTCGTTGTAGGCCTTGAGGTGGTCGAGGTCGATCACCGCCAGTGTCACCGGCCTGTCGTAACGGGCGAGGGCGGTGAAGGCGCGCTCGGAGGCCATCGCGAAGCCGCGCCGGTTGAGCAGCTGGGTGAGCGGGTCGGTAGTCGAGCTGCGGGCCAGCTCGCGGCGCCAGCTGTCGTGGTTCTTCGCCTGCCAGAGGGCCATCGCCGCCGTGCCGCCGAGGACCGAGCTGTAGACGATCACGTAGCCGCCGCTGACGCCGCCCGCCGCCGCCAGCGCGAGGAAGGCAACGAGGGCGGCGAGCCCGGTGGCGACGACGTAGCGGACGGGGAAGGAGAGCGAAGCGAAGATCAGCGGCAGGAAGAGCGCAACCCGCAGCGGGCTGTCGGAGCCGCCGTCGACCATCGCCAGCGACCAGATCATCACCACGGTCAGGAGGCTCCAGCAGAGAAAGACCCGCTCCCGCCACGGCGAGGCGACGATTCGCCGCCACGGCACGACGAACTGCGCCAGCAGCCCCGAGGCGGCCACCAAGCCCAGCCCCAGCCCCAGCCCGAGCCGGTGCTCCGCCGCCGCGAAGAAGACCGCGTAGACGTACCCCGCCAGGGACATCAAGATGGTCACCCAGCTCCCGGCCGCAGCCGTCCGCAGCCAGTACTGCGTCTCGAAGTCGTCGTGGGAGCTGACCGCGCGCATTGCCGGGGAATTACCCAGGCGCCGCTCTCTTATGCCGTGCAAGCCGCATGGCGGCGAGTTCGTGAAGTTTGACCATCAGCCCTCCGGGGGATGAAGCTGCGGAACCGATTCCCGACCCGAGGAGCGCCATGACCATCGTCACGATCCTGATCATCATCATCCTCATCCTGCTGGCGATCTACCTGTTCCGGCGCGTCTTCTAAAGAACGACCGCGGGGAGGAGCGTTCGGGGGCACCCCGGCCAGCTTGCCAGGGCGCCCACCGGGGACTACCCCTGCTTGGTGATCGACACGGCCGGAATCGCCGCGTCTGCGCGCAGGATCGTCATCAGCCTCACCCCCTCTCCTGGGGTCATTGACGACTCAACAGCAGGCTGATCGGCCGAACCGCTGAGTAGTCTCCGCGCGGAGGATTATCGACCGCTCCACAGCGGAGAACGATCAAATTTCGAAGCGGATTCCGAAAACGGCAAGTTCCGCCGAGGCCGTAGCGCAGGTCTGGGCGGGGGACTCCATCGAGCTGATGAATCGGCTCGATGAATCCTCCGTCCACCTGATCTTGAGCGATATTCCCTACGGGATCGGTGCAGACGATTGGGACGTGCTCCACGCGAACACCAATTCGGGGTACCAAGGCACGAGTCCCGCGCAGGCCAAAGCAGGGGCAGTCTTCCAGCGCCGAGGCAAGCCGATCAATGGCTGGTCGGAGGCCGACCGCCTGATTCCCAAGCAGTACCAGGAGTGGTGCGAGGCCTGGGCGTCGTCGTGGTTCCGCGCCCTCAGACCCGGAGGATCCGCCGTAGTCTTTGCGGGGCGACGGCTGGCCCACCGATGCGTGGTGGCGATGGAGGACGCGGGGTTCTCCCTGAAGGATGTCCTTGGCTGGGTGAAGCCGACCGCACGCCACCGCGCTCAGCGCTTGAGCGTGGTCTACGAACGAAGAGGTGACGAAGAGAGCGCGGAGCGCTGGCAAGGCTGGCGGGTCGGCAACCTGCGCCCCACGCTCGAGCCGATCTTGTGGTTTGTAAAGCCCTACAAGATCGGAACGACGATCGCCGACAACGTTCTCCAGCACGGCGTCGGGGCGTACAACCAGGAAGCGTATGCGAGTTACTCACCAGGAATACAGAACGTCATCGAAGCTGGTTTCGACCGAGGAGAGCTCGGCCTACATCCGACCCAGAAGCCGGTCCGGTTGATGGCAGCCCTGATCGAGTTGACGACGAGCCCCGGGCAACTGGTGGTTGATCCCTTTGCAGGCAGCGGCTCGACCCTGGTCGCCGCGAAATCGCTTGGTCGAGAGTCGCTCGGAATCGAGTTGAGCGAGATCCACGCCGACACAGCACGATCGCGACTCGCGGCGGTAAATCCCCAGCAGCGGCAGCTCGATCTGAGCGCAACTGGATGACCTACAGCCACTTCACCCAGGAGGCCATAGATCGCCGCCGGCAGTGGGTTTCCGAGATTGTTCAGATCAGCGGAACGTTCGGGCAGGACACCGACCGAGTCGAGGCAGAGCTGAAAGCCGAGGTCGAGGAGGGCGGTATCGCGGCGCTCCTCGATCACCTGCGGCTGTGCGGGGCGATTCCGGAGTCGTATGGGCACGACACCACCGAGGAGAAGCTCTACTCCAAGTACACCGACATCCTCATCGCGGTCGCTCTCAGGGAGATCGGCCTGAACGCGGTCGTTTTGGCCGAGCGAGCGGATGCCGCGGATGTGGAGGCAGCCACGCCGAGCGGAGCGCCGACGGAGTATGCGCTGGTAGCCGATGCAAAGGCGTTTCGGTTGAGCCGAACGGCGAAAAACCAGAAGGACTTCAAGGTTCAGGCGATGGACAACTGGAAGCGAGGGAAGCCATTCGCCCTGGTCGTATGCCCCCTCTACCAGCTGCCGCGAAGCCGCAGTCAGATCTATGAGCAAGCCGCGGCCAGAAACGTGTGCCTCCTCTCTTACTCCCACCTGGCAGTGCTTGTCGGTCTCCGGGATGCGCACGGATCAGATCTTTCGATCTCGGCCTTGCGCTCGGTGCTCGAGGCCGTTGAAGCTATGAATCCGTCGAAGGACGCAGTCGACTATTGGGCGACCGTCAATCGCACGATGCTCTCCATCGACGACGGGGTGAAGGACCTGTGGCTGACGGAGAAGCAAGCGACGCTCGAGTCCATCGAAGCGGCCAAGGAGGAGGGCCTCACCCATCTGGCCCAGGAGCGGGAAGAAATCCTGAAATTGGACCACGATGAGGCGCTGAAGAGACTGATCCAGGCCGGCAAGCTGGATCAGCGCCAGGCCGCCATCGGGGTACTAGGTGACAACGGCCTCTTTGACCTGAATCCGTAACTCCGACGTCGACGGTCGCAGCGAGAGGCGCCTACCGGAGTCGAACCGGTGTAAACGGCTTTGCAGGCCGGTATATAGGGAGAGTTTCCGCTTTCTAGAATGGTTCTGCCCGACCGTGGGCCAGTAAATGGGCCAGTTTTGCCGAGTCCCTGCTTCGGGACGCAAGGCGGGATAGCGTTGCCCGCATGGCAAATGAACAGGGTGGGACCTACCTCTGGGTCTTGTGGTCGGAGATCGCGCTATCCCAGCTGTACATGGCCGGCCGTTCGAGACTAGGACTTGAAGTAGCCGAGGCAATCGGACCGAAGTACATCCGCGACCTGGACGGCGAAATGAGCGCTTCGATGATCTCAATCTCTGCCTCGGCCCATGCAATCGACGGCTTCTACGGGAGCGTAGCCAGCTACGTCGACTTCCCCCCTGGGCTGAAAAGGAAATGGCGACAGAACCGGACCAAAAGGCCCGCGCAGATCCTTGAGACGCTCAAGTTGGCCTTTTCTGTCGGCCGCCACGCGCCCCGGTGGACGAAGGATCTTCGTTGGCTCTTTGACTCGCGAGACTCTGCCGTGCACCACAAGTCCAAACCGGGAGAACTCATCTGGGACGCGCAAGAACGGACCAAAGTGCCCCAGGAGCATGGGCTCTACAACCTGGAGAATGCGAATCGGGCATCGAAGCTCGCGATAGAGATCATGGAGGTATGTGTCGCCCATCCACGTTCCGGGCAACAGTCGGTGATCGAGTGGATGCCCGACGCTCGGCATTTTGTGGAAGTGATCAAGCGGATGCGGGTAGAACGCCCTCGGTACGCGTTGTGACCTTGCTTGGCTCCCCTGCACAACTCCGGCCCGTCCCCGGGCTTTCGTTCCGGCAGGTAAGAACAACGAAAACCGGTGCGGTCGCAGGGGCACCCCCAAACTGCACCGAAACCGTCGCGCCCGCAAAGCTAACGAGCGCCGCGAAGAGCCCGATGAGCGCCGAAGCAAGATTGAAACGCCATGGTTCCGTAGACCCACGGCCTTGGGGATGGCCACCAGGTGGAGGGTCGGAACCTCCGCCGCCGTCGTCGCTGTCGCCACTACTTCGAGACCGACTGGCTACCCTCGCCGCGCCCGACCCACTGCGAAGACGCGAAGTCCGTGCTCGCGCACAGGGACGGCGCACCTGAGCGAATCCAGCCATCGACTTCGCCAGGATCGATTCCCGCTGAATCACGGCTCGCTCTACGACCCTGATCCGCAAAAAGCTCGTGTCGGCCACGGCAGCGGGATCGGTCGATCCAACTAGCCGCTCGACTTCGAAAGCCGTGTAGGACTTAAACTCGGCCTTGCGAGCCCGAGCCTCACTTTCAGCGGCGTCCTTGGAGAAGACACTGCGAGCCGAGGCAACGTCACGGGTAGTCAAGGCGGTTAGGAGCTTGGTCGCCACCCCCGACCTCTCTTGCTCCTCCATCGCTCCTAAGCGGAAGTGCAATTGCGCGATCCCCGCCATATCTCCTGCGATGTCCCGTCTGACCGCGTCGCTTCCCCCACCAACCTCAACCCCTTGCAGGTACTCCAAACAGCCAAGGTTGCTATGGGTCTCTCGAAGCTCGTTGTACTCATTCAGCCAAGCCGCATCTCCGCTGCGGAGGTGAAGTAGATGATTCGCCTCACGGACCATCTCCGAGCAGGCCCCTAGCTGGTGGAGGCGTCCCCAGAATTCGATCCCGGCCATTCGCAACTTGTGGTCGCGCGACTGAATCCTGGCCAGCTCCTTGCCAGCAGCACAGAGCTTGATCGCCTCATCGTCGTCGAGGAAGGCAGGGTTCTCGCGCAAGAAGTTGTCGCCCCCCTCGAAGATTGCCTCATCGAGGTCGAGGATCATCGCCAACTTCCCTTCATCGAACTTCGGCCAGCCGCCGTGCTCCGCCATGAAGGTCCTGGCAGCCTCGACCCGCTCGTCAAAGTCGATACTCGGACGAGTAGGGCCGTCCCGAAGGGGTCGGGTGTATTCGTCTAAGTAGGAGGTGCCAGTGAAGTCGAATGGTTCTCCGATGCCTGCAAACCAAGCCTCGTACTGGGCCGTCGACTCAAACTCGTTGTAGTTCTCAAGGTAGAAGTCGACAACCCCGTCATCGCTATGACCGGAATCGAAGCTATCCGGCATCGGCAGCAGGGAGGTTGGTGAGGCGGAGCAAAGTCATCGGCACCAATATCAATACATCCCAGCCCGGACGGCTTACGCGCCAAACGTCCTCTCTTGAACCAACCGCGATAGCGAACTCCTACGCGCTGGCAGTTCGCACGGCCGCTGCGCCTTCCTCGACCCGCGCCCCAAGATAGGTATCGAGCAAAGCGGCCGCCTCGGCCTCAGTCCCCGGCATCAGGTGCCCGTACAGGTCGAAAGTTACCTTGATCGAGGAATGGCCCATGAAGGACGACAGCGCTTTGGCGTTGACCCCGGCCGCGATCATGAACGATGCGTAGGTATGGCGGGCCTGGTGCAGGCGCAGCCGACCCAATGCCTGAGCCTCCCATGCCCGATCCGCTCGCCGGTACATCGTCGCGGCCTGAAACGGCTTGCCGCTCCTGCCCCCAAAGACAAGGGCGTCGACGGGAGGCTCACCCGCCGCGATCCGATGCTCCATCAGACAGTCGGCGAAGAAGACCGGGTAGCGGCGTGATGCGCTGAGAGTGCTTAAGGGGTTCTGCTGTTGCGTAGTTAGATCGCACTCTGGGCTTGCTGCTTGAGGTCGAGGCGGTGATCTATCTACCTCGCTGGCAGTAGTCGTTCACGGGCTTCGCTGTCCTTCGAGACTGCCAGGAGGGTCTCGTTGGTTTCTGCCTCTACGTTTAGGTTGTGCGGGTTGGCGGTTAAGTGGGGCGGGGATTGGTCAGGGTCCGCCCCGTCGTGGTGCCAGCGCACACGGTGCAGACCTGGCGAACGCCGCAGACGACCAGTCAGCGACCACGACGCCCGCCAGGGCCGCTGCCCCTACCCCGGCGTCCTCCATCGATAAAACGCGCGGAGCGCAGGTTCGCGTCGAAGGTGGCGCTGCACTTCCCGCACCTGTCGGATCAGCACTAGCCCTTGGGTCTGAATCTCCCGGACCCGCTCCTGTTTGATCCCAAGTTCTTCGCCGACCTCCCTCAGTGAGTGGGCCTGGCCGTCCACCATCCCTGACCGCATCCGCAAGACGTGGGCTGTTCGGTCGTCCAGGTCGAACAGCTCACCTTCGCCGAAGGAATCGAGCGTGGTGCTAGGCAGCTGCCTAACGGCACCACAACGAGGGGACCGCACTCTGGGGAAAGAGGGCATCTACTCCTGCGGGGCAAGACAGAAGAAGCGCTCGTTTGCTGCGGCGTCGGGAGGCGCGCTCACTTCTTCCAGGACATCTGCCTTCAGAAGCGTCTCGCAGTGGTAGTTCATTTGCGCCTGACTGGCTCGGACCTCGGTAATCAGCCGCCGCATCCTGGCGGCCGACAGTGGCCGTTGCTCTTGGCGCAACAGTTCGATGATCGCCACCTTGGTTGGGTTGACGATCCGGGGGACGACGCGCTCCCAATCGAACTCATCGACCCCCGGGGTCGTCAACGTGCCCCTCGCTTAATCGGCCAACGGCGAGTGACATTGTGGAGGCGTGCTGCCTTGGCGCCGGGGGACTGCCTTGGGGTGTGGGCGGAGGAAGTCATTGGTATGGAGCTGATGGCCGGGGACGGGCTGCACGTCAATTAGGGATTCACCCGTCCCCGGTGGATTCGGAGATGAGCCGTGCGGTGGTCGGCTTGCTCTGAGTGATCGAAGGTATTGGGCGCTTGTGGTTCGCGTCAATCAGATTTCGCAGGACGGCTATCGCTGCGGCAGCGGAACCCGAATCTTCCGCGCCCGCCTGAACGCGGCGAGGTTGACGATCATCGAGGTCGTCTCCTCCTTCGTGTCCACGACACGCGCCAGCGATTCACACTGAATCTCGCGAAGCCGCTCCAGGTACTCGGTGCTGGCGTCTTCAACGTCCTCGCGTCCCCTGGCGTCTAGGTCGTATAGGTCCCACGACAGGATCGACCTGGGAGTAGCGAGGTGCCCCTTGTGCAGCGCCGCCATCAGCTCGGCAGTGCCGGACTGGACGATCACGCCCGCGATCATTTGTAGCTCCCGTTCGGTGAGAGCTTCGGCCTGCTCCTTGGTGTATTCGGGCAGTTCGACCGCCCGATACCACCGGATCAGCTTTCCCTTGATGCTCCGCTGTTTGGCGATCTCGACGGAGCCGTCGTCCAGCATTTCAAGCAGGTGGTTGGACACCAACTTGAGCTCAATCCCGGTCAGTTCTGAAATCTCGCTGGTCGTGTAGGCGGCTTCGTTCAGCAGGATCAGGATCTCCAGCCGCGTGTGGTGGGCGAGCGCGTACTGCACCGCGTCCTCGACCTTCTTCCGCTGTTTCCTCGCGGCCTTCTTTCTCTTGCGTTTGTCTTTATGACGCTCGACCGACTCCGGAACCATCGCACTCTCCTTTATCGCTGGACGAAACCCGCCTACTCAGCATCATTCGGAGCATAAAGGGCCTGCACTAGTGAGTACGTTGGGGTACTCAGAAAAAACAGGCAGGTCAGAAATCGCAGGATGCTTTAGACGTCTTTAGCATTCACCTCTCCTCCTTCTGGCGAGCCGCGCTGGTGGGCCGACTGAGGAGAGGGGGTGAGGGGAATGACGATGAAGAAAGTCCCGTCCGCGCAGGCAGCGGCCATGATCTTCAAGGGGCACTAAACCCCCTTGAAGCCAGGGGACCGTTCGCGGCGAGGATGGACAGCCGGGAGCGGTCCCCGCCCTTTACGCGAGCAGCGCTCGGACGCTCTAGCTGTCTCGGATTCCAACAGAAGTGCCACGAACACCAGGTGGAGGCTTGACTAGCCGGGCCGTGGGCCAGCCGGGGGCCAGTTTTACATCCAGATAATCGGCCACAACCGGACTTAGCCGGACGAGACACCGGCCTGAAAAGGCCGCTCAAATCGCGCTAGCAAGCCAAAATCGACCTGCCAGAGCCGAAGGCGCCTACCGGAATCGAACCGGTGTAAACGGCTTTGCAGGCCGCTGCGTAGCCACTCCGCCAAGGCGCCGGGAAGCGGGATGAAGCCTAGCGCCGCTCAGGCGGATTCGTTCGGCGCTACTGCTCGTAGTCCTCGACGGTGCCGCCGTCGCGCATGCTGGCCTCGTCGGGGTCGTCGCCGGCGCGGCGGAGGGCGCGGCGCTGGCGCAGGTAGTCCCAGGCCTTGTCGAGCTGGACTTTCAGCTCCTCGAGGCGGGCGTGCTCGTCGTCGCCCAGGCCCTCACCCTCGTGGCGGTGGAGGAGGTCCTCCTCTTCCTGGACCAGTTTGTCGATGCGGTCGAGTACCTGTCGATCGTCCATGGCGGCTCCCTACCCCGTCTCCGAGGATTCGACAACGCGGAAGGAGATCCCGGCCTTCTGGAGCCGCTCGAGCAGGGGGTCCCCCATCGCCACGGCGGTGGTGAGCTGACCCGATTTCGCGGGAAGATCGTCGAAGGCGAGGCAGAGGCCGGACTCGGCGAGCATCTTCGAGGTCTCGCTGTAGCCGGGGTCGCCGCCCTTGACCTCGGTGACGACGCGCTTGCCGCCCCCCTCGCCGACGAAGACGACCTTGAACCAGCTCTTCTCGCGTTTCTCCGCGCTCGGCCCCTCCCCAGGCGCTTTCATCCTCAGCAGCAGCTTCCGCGTCGGCGGCAGCTGCGCGAGCGTGAACCCGGTTCCGACCCCGGCGGCGATCGCCCCGACGGTGGTCAGGTGCTTGGCGACCATGTTGTGGCCGTAGGTGAAGTTGGGGCCGTAGCGGTCGAGGGCGGCAGCCGTGCGACGGATGATCGCGCCGTCGATCGTCGGCAGCGGCACCGTCCAGCCGCCGAGGCGCTCGTCGCGGCGCACCCGCGCCGGCGCCGAGTGGACCTCGCGGCCGCTCGGGCGGGGCTCGGCCGCGCGCCGCTCCTTCGCCGCGCTGAGCGTCTGCCGGGCCCGGCCGAAGCCGTTGATCGCCGAGTGGTAGGTGCCGCCGGAGAAGCCGGCGTTGCTGCGCACGTAGCCGTTGACCGTCAGCGGCACGCCCTCGGGCAGCTGCTTGACCGTGAAGTAGGCGCCGAGGTCGTGCGGGATCGAATCGAAGCCGCAACAGTGGACGAGGCGGGCGCCGCTGCGCTCCGCCTCGGCGTGGTGCTCGACCCAGATCCGGTCGACGAACTCGGGCTCCCCGGTGAGGTCGCAGTAGTCGGTGCCGGCTGCCGCGCAGGCCGCCGCCAGCGGCTCGCCGTAGAGGGCGTAGGGACCGACGGTGGTGATCACGACCCGGGTGGCCTCGGCAACTTTGCGCATCGCATCGCGGTCGGACGCATCGGCCTCGACCAGCTCGCGTGCCGGCGCCTGCGGCGACGCGGCTGCCAGCCGCTCCTTCACCGCCTCGAGCTTGGCGCGGTTGCGGCCGACGAGCGCCCAGCGCATCTCGGCTGGTCCATGAGCGGCGAGATAGTCGGCCGTGAGCCCGCCGGTGAACCCGGTCGCGCCGAAAAGAACCAGGTCGTAAGGGCGCGAACTTTCCATCGGCGGGGATTCTCTCAGGCCTGCCCTCCTGTTGCAGCACGCGCAACGGGCGCCGCAGACGACCAGTCAGCGACCACGACGCCCGTTGCGCGTGCACGACTGCAACGGGGCGGCTTTACAAATGTCAGGGCAAAGTCAAAGGAGCGAGGCGGCAGGAGCGCCCTTCTCCACCGGGTGACCGCCGTCGCGCCAGACGCCGACGCCCTTGCCGACGTGCGTGACCTCGAAGCCGGCCCGCTGCAGGATCGAGGCGGCGAGGCCGCTGCGCTTGCCGCCGCGACAGATCGTCGCGATCGGCCGGTCGCGGGGCAGCTCGCCGAGGCGCCCGGCAAGCTCGCCATAGGGGATGTGGAGGGAGCCGGGGATGTGCTCCCCGGCGTACTCCGAGGCGTTGCGGACATCGAGGACGACCGGGCCGCCCCCGCCTTCGACGCGGCGGGCGAGCTCCTCGGGGTAGATCAGCTCGATCCGGTGGACGGGCCGCTCCTCCGTCCGCCAGGCAGTCATCCCGCCCTCGAGATAGCCGCGGACGGCGAGACCGACCGAGGCCAGCAGCTGCGCCGCGTGGCGCTCGTCGCCGTCGGAGGCCGCGACGACGACGATGTCGCTGCCCTCGGGGACGACGCGCGAGACCTTGGTGGCGAAGCCGGTGTCGTAGGAGGAGGCGCTGAGGGCACCCTCGATGTGGGCCTCGTCGAACTGGTCGTTGGTGCGCCCGTCGATGACCACCGCGCCGTCCTCGACCAGCTCCTCGACCTCGTAGGGGCTGAGCGGAGTGGGCGTCCCGAAGTCCTCGACCAGCGGCCCGCGGTTGAGGCCGACGATCCGCTCGACGTTCGGCGGTTTGTCGCCGAGGGAGCCGACCTGCCGCTCGACGAACTCGGCCTCGTCGGCGATCTGCAGGGCGCGGTTATGGCGGCGCTCGAAGCCGATCGTCGAGGAGGACTTGAGGTCGAGCCCGGAGCCGCCGCATAGCGAGCCGCCGAGGTGGCCGGGCCAGACCTCGACCTCGTCGGGCAGCGCCAGCAGCCGCTCGTGCAGGGAGCGGAACATGTCGGCCGCCCCCTGCCGCGGCTCGACAGCCAGGTCCGGCCGGGCGACATCGCCGATGAAGAGCGAGTCGCCGGTAAGAAGCGCCCAGGGAGCCCCGCCTCGTCCCTTGTCGCTGAGCAGGAAGCAGGTGTGCTCGGGCCGGTGCCCGGGCGTATGGATCGCCTCGACCGCGAGGTCGCCGAGCTCCAGCTTCCAGCCGTCGCCGAACGGCTCGTGCCGAAACTCGGCCTCCGCCAGCTCGTGCACGTGGACCGCCGCCCCGGTGCTGCGGCAGAGCCGCCCGTGTCCGGAGACGTGGTCGGCGTGGTTGTGGGTCTCGAGCACATGCCCGATCCGCACCCCGTGAAGCCCGGCCAGCCGCCGGTAAGGATCGATGTCCCACTGCGGATCCACCACCACCGCCGTCCCCGATTCGCGATCGGCGACGAAGTAGGAGGCACAGCCAAGGTCCTCGTGGATGATCTGGCGGAAAAGCATCTTCTCCCTCGCCCGCCAGGCTAGCGCGCCACTCCCGCCGCCACAGCTAGAATGCCTCCCGTGCGGCTGTAGCTCAGCTGGCTAGAGCGTCTGCTTGCCATGCAGAAGGTCGAGGGTTCGAATCCCTTCAGCCGCTTCGAACGAGATCTCGCTCTAGGGCGGGATTTCGTCGTTCCTGGGGGCGCAAAAGGGAAATGGAACCATCCCCTCCTATCGCCTCCATTACGTGCGCGAGGACTTCCACGGCAACTTCGACCACATGAACATCCCGCTGCGATTTGTGTGGGACGTCGCTGCGCTCGCCGCCGAGCACAGCGAGTTCGGCTTGCTCGAGGATGTGGCGGCCGTGCTCTTCAAAGCGGAGGCGTCAAACCCCTGCAAGCGGCCATCTCCGCCCGCGCCCTGAAGGTAAAAGGAAGTCAGCGGCAGGCCAGTTTGGGATCGCCATACCGTTCTTGACGACCCTGCCCGCTACATTTCTGAGAAAGCAGCGACCGCCCGCACCACCAGCAAGCCAAGTAGTGCTAGGACAGGCAACACAAGCAGCGGACCCACGAGGTTGATGAAGACCCGCTGAGGCGGAGCACCCGTCAGCAAAAAAAACTCTTGCTCGGCGGGGTCGAGCTTCTCCGCCAGCACACGCTTGGCCGGCTGGGCCGCCTTCGCCATGTTGCCGAGGAGCCCCCACGTGAGATAGATAAGTCCGATCGCGGTCGCCGTGCTCACAAACCTTCCCAGGTTCAATACCCACAGTGCGATCGCCGCAGCAGGCAGGCCGATGACCGCCAATAGGGTGTGACCGCCGAGGGAGGCCTGCAAGGTGCGACCCAACCAAGAAGAACCGTGGCGCAAGCCGCCGGCGACGAGGTCCCCCTCGGCCACCTTCTGCGCGTAGACCTCCGTCGTTTTGGCCAGCGCGACGTCCTCGACGTGGGTATACAACTGGAGGGCCGCCCTCCCGCTGCTCACCGCAACGACGTGCTGAACCAACTCTCGGTTGAACGCGTTGAGATTCTCGCTCTCGCGCAGCGCCGCGCGGTATCCGGCCATTAGCTCGACATGCTTGGCCTCGATGGGGCTCGGTTTCAACTGTTGCTTGGAACCCATCGCGGGTGCTCGACAATACTACGCACGCCTAACACTGTCATTGAAAACCCAACGAGCGCCGAGCGACCGCCCGCATACGGCACGGTCGAGACCGAACGCTTCCTAGCCGGCTTCTACTACGTCGGCTCTGTCGCCAAGCCCGAGCAGCCCTAGGCAGCTTCCCGCCGCGACGGGCGGGCGGGGAAATCAAACCGCCACCTCGGATTTCGGGCACTTCTGCGCCGAAGTTCCCAAATCGCTGCATATCAGCGCACATCCGCACGTATTGCTGATCGCAGTCGTCTGGTGCGGCGCGACGAAACCCCTGCAAGCGGCCATATCTACTGGGTCCGTGCGCTCCTGCTCAGGGTCCGCCTCGTTCCCCCTCAGCGGGTCGGTGGGACCCAGCTGTCGAACCAACGGATCGTGCGACCCCCCTGCGCTTTGGGTTTCCCGGCAGCTGCCGCCTCCTGTTTGGCGGAGACCACCGTCTCGTTGATCCCCAGTGCGGTGCAGAACAGGAGACAGCCATTCAGTGCGACCAGGCCGAAATCGGCGAGCGAGTGCGGATGCCCGGTGATTTCCGCTGCCAGGTAGGAAAAGAAGAGCGAGATCAAGAGAATGAGCCAGAGAAGTTCCCTGCCGGACACTCTGCGCAGGGTGTTGCCGACCACCACGACGGCCCCCGAGGCGCCGGCAAAGGTTCCCAGCGATTGTCCGGTGAAGAAGTCGCCGGGGGAGTTGGCCGCGATCACGAGATCGGCGAACACATGCACGTCCATTCTCCACCTCCCGGTTCGGTTTCTTCCAGCCAAGCCATCAAGGGGGCAACGTCGTGAGCGAACGATCGGTCGGGGGTTCCGCTGACGACCATTCCCACCCACAGATCTCCGTCCTCGGCGAGAACCCAGCTCCCGGAGTCGCCGTCTTTGCTGAAACTCCGTCCCCGAAATGGGCTGGGCCAGAAGAGCAGAGTGCGCCGGCGGGGATCGACGATCAGGGAAGGAAAGCGACAGAGGCCGTCGCCATGCGAATCGGGGTACCCGTCGACCCGCGCGTGAAGGCGACCGCTGCCGCTGCGTCCTCCTCCGGTGCGCCGAACCATCTCATTCCTGCTTACGAGGAGATCGATCTGGTCACTCGCGGCCGGCGTTATCGGTTGCAGATCCTCCGCCGGAAAGCAGGCGCTCTCCCCATTGAGCAGGACCGCATCGGGCATGTAGGTCGTCCCGGTTCGCCGTGCCGGCGGTGGTGAAGGCCGGGTCGACAGGCAGGATGGCGAGACGACGTGGGCACACGTCAGTCTGCGAACCCGTCCAGAGCCGTCGACCACGGAGCCGGCAACCGTCCCCGGCCTGCCGCCCCCGACGGTGCATTCGCCATGCGAGTGTGGAAGTACCGCCGAGCCCGCGGCGATGTCGATGCCGATGCCCGGTGGCGGCTCGAACCGCTCCAGGGCGCGGCGCAGCAGAGCCGGACGCCTGGCATGGATTACGACCCGCATCGGAAACAGCTTGCGCCGCGTGACGCGCATCGGCAAGGGCACCTTGCGCACAGTCACCACCGGAGCGATCTCGGTCACGATCTCGGCAAAGTTCCGGTCCTCGTAGCGGCTGAGGGTCCGCAGCGAATCGACCAGGAAGTCGCCCACCCGTCCCGTCAAAAGGAGGTCTGGTTCGCCGAGCCGCCTTTTAAGGACGAGTTGTTCGGCTCTCCACTCATCCGAGCCGATTTCAGCGCCCGTCCCCCGCCAACGATCGGAACCCTCCGTCTCGCCACCCAGCATTTCCATGACCGTCGCTTCACATCGCTGAGCCTGGGCAAGCGACCACTCGCCATCCGGGTACGGGACAAGATTGTGCGTCGATCGAACCAGCTGGTCGCGAAGCCAGGTTAGTAATCGGCTTAGCCATCCGCCGCGCGAAGGATCGCTGCCCGCCGACGGCGAGGAAGCGTCGCCTCCGTCGCCTCTCCCTCCTGCGCCACCTAAACCCCCGGGTGGTCCTACTGCGGTACTCATGATCTTTTGAACCTATCCGAGAGTGCTCAGCCTTGGCAACTTGCAACCTAGCGGTGGAGCGCGGTCGCGGTGTGGGCTGGTGGTGGCGCCAGCGGCGGGAGCAGCATCCGCCTCGGTTCCCCGAGATCGGATTCGAACCACCTTCGGACCACCGGGCACTTCTCGCCGGAAGTGCCCGGATGTCCGCATATCCGCGCATACCGCCGCACACCTTTCCGAGGGCGCCGTTGGCGGCCGAGCAGGAAGGCGCTGCAAATCGGCAGCTTTCGCGCCACAGGAAGTCCGAGGCCCGGCTTATTGCCATGCAGAAGGTCGAGGGTTCGAATCCCTTCAGCCGCTTCGCACGAAAGCCCCGCCGTGGCGGGGCTTTTTTCGTGTCCAGACAGGGCTACGTTGCCGCTGTGACCTCTTGACTCGGTCCCCGGCTACCCGAGGCGGAGAAAATTGGCATACAAGAAGTTGTGGGAGGGTCCCTCCGTGGACCATCAAGTCTTCCGACTGCTCAGCGAATCGAATTTCAAAGCGTACGACCGCCAACGCTATCCCCCTGTTCTCGAAGAGGGCGTTGCCCAGAACGGCCTCAGCATTGATGACGTCCTTGCCGTCGCGCAGGACTTCGGTCTCTGGGCAATCTGTCAACAGGGCATCTTTCATGCCGACTTACGCGGCCTCCTCAAGAAGCGGATCGAGGTGGACGCCCTTATCCCCTACGCAGAGATGACGGAAATGCGGGTAGCGCCGTCGGGTCCGCATACCCGAAAGCTGGTGATCAACGGCAGCAGTTCCAAGAAGCGGGCTGAGATCGATTTCAGTGCGGCCGAACCAGAGAGAACGATCGAGGGTGCAGCTGCCCATTGCGAGCGCATCGCAAGAATTATGAAATCTGCCTGGGCATCAGCCAAATAGGCAGTAAAGCCCCGCTGGGGTTTTGGTGCCGATGGCAATTCATTTAGATGTTGCGCACCCGTCGCCCGATCTCGCGGTCTTGGGGGTAGCCGGCCGAATCCCAAAACGAGTTGGCGGCCTCGTCGTCGAATGCAACCAGGGCCGTGACCCTTGCTGCGCCCTGCTCCCGAAAGTAAGCCTCAGCGGCGCGGATAAGCCGCAGCCCGATGCCCAGACGGCGATGGTCCGGATGAATTGCGAGTCGATAGATGTTCCCGCGCCAACCGTCCCAACCGGCGATCGCCGTCCCGACCACCTCTCCCGCGGTTTCGGCTACCAGAAGAACGGCTGGGCCGCCTTCGACGAGACTTTCAACGTCCTCTCGGCGATCGGGGGTGCTCGCATGCCGGTTACGAGCGAGCGACCAAAGGCGCAGCACCGCGTCGACGTCGTCATCGGTGCAGCGCCGAACGGTGATCTCGCCCCTCGCCAAGTCAGGAGGTTACCGGCGCGAGGTCACTCAGCGCCAGAGCTCGCGGCACAGCATCTCGTTGCCGCGCTCGAGCTGACCGATGGTGGCGCTGGCGACGGAGCGCGCCCTGGTGGCGCGGTTGATGCGGGCCTGGATCTCCCGGTGCGACTTGCCGGTGCGACGGGCGACGTCGGCGACCAGGCGGTTGCGCTCGGCGCGCAGGCGCTCCCTGGTCGCATAGGCGGACTCGCGCTCAGGCTCGGAGACTTCTGAGGCGGGCGCGGTCCTGGTGGTCGCCTTCTTCGCCTGCGCCGGATCGTCCGTCGGGAAGAGCTGAAGGGCGGTTTCGCTCATGATCGCCTCGTCCAGCTCGGCGCCGCCCGAGCTGAGGGCGGCGAAGCCACCGCCGGGCTCGCCGGGCTCCGGATCGTCGTCCACCTCCTCGCCCTCTTCCTCCTCGCCGGTCGGCGAGAGGTCGAGCGCGTGGCGGCGCTCCAGCTCGATCTCGTGGGCGAGCACCTTCAGGCGCGGATCTGCGGGCATCAGGAGGTAGCTCATCTGGCGACGTGGCCGCGGGGTGGCGCGGATGAAGCGGCCGACGACCTGGCGGAAGAAGAGCTCGGTCCGGGCCGCCGTCGCGTAGACGCCAACCCGCAGGCGAGGGATGTCTACCCCCTCGGAGACCATCAGGACCGAGACCAGCCAGCGCCGGCCGGAGGAGGCGAAATCGGCGATGCGGCGGCCGGCGCCCGGCTCGTCGCTCATCACCAGCTCGGGCTGCTCCCCCGAGATCGACCCGAGCCGTGCCGCGATTGCACGCGCGTGGTCCTGATCGGAAGCGATGACGAGGCCGCCGGCGTCGGGGTGGCCGTCGGCGCGCACCTCGCTCAGCCTGGCGTCACCGTCCCGCAGCACCTCCCCCATCCACTCGCCCTCCGGGTTCAGCGCCGTCCGCAGCCGCCGCGCCCCCTCCGCCGCCGGCAGGACCAGGTCGAAGTCGGCGCTGCGCAGCCGTCCGTCCGAGAGCCACTCCATCTCGCCGTCGTACGGCAGGAAGGTGATCGGGCGGCAGACCCGGTCGACCAGCGCCTGCGGATAGCCGTAGACGTAGTCAGCCCGGCTGAGGCCGTTCTCGTCGTAGGCGACCCACGGGATGGCCGAGTTGTCGGAGCGAAAGGGCGTGCCGGAGAGAAGCAGCCGGAAGCGGGCGCCGTCGAAAGCCCGGCGGGCCCGCAGGCCCCAGGCAGCCTGGTCGCCCATGTGGTGCGGCTCGTCGGCGATCAGCAGGGTCGGCCGGCGCCCGGCCGCCAGTCGGTGCGTCTCGGACCCGGCCGCGATCGTCTGGTAGGTGACGGCGACGCCGTGGAAGTCAGCCGGCTCCGGGCCGTCCGAGTTCGGCCGGTTCGGCTCGAGGTCGATGCCGTAGCGGCCCGCGTCGGCCGCCCACTGGCGGCAGATATGGGTCGTCGGGCCGGCGACGACGACGCGGGAGACGAACCCTGCGCTGAGCATCCGGTGGGCGATATGCAGACCGAAGGTGGTCTTGCCGGCCGCCGGCGTAGCCGAGGCCAGAAAGCTGGCACCCGAGTGAGCCCGCACGGCCTCGGTCGCCTCCTCCTGCCAGGAACGCAGAGGCCTGGCACCGGGCCAATCCGGGAGCGAGCGGGCACGCGCCCCGCCGCCGATCAGGTGCTGAGAGGCGTCGTACAAGGGCGCGGAAGGATAGGGCCGCTCCCGGTCGGAGTAGCCCAGCCCGCGCCACCGTCATCGCGGTCGGATCCTCGGTGGCTGCTTCGCGGCTGACTCAGTGCGCTAGAAAGTCGCGCGCAATAGTTCCGAATCTGTTTCTCGCTACTAATTATTGGGTATCCTGCCGCCATCCCACAGATCCATTCCCCACCGGCGCGACGCGGGAGGAATGAAATCCATCCATTGACGGCACCGTCGTTTCCCTGGCCACGGTTGCCCTGAGTTTCCTCCCCGCGTCGCGCCGGTCTCTCTCAACGAGCTAGTGGCGCAGCTCGGAGATCAGGTCGTCGAGGTCAAGTGGAACGGTGCCCATCTCGACGCCTTGGCTGTCGGGTGCCATCGGCCACTGCTCGCGCGGGCGGTCCCAGTAGAGCTCGACGCCGTTGCGATCCGGATCGGCGAGGTAGAGTGCCTCGCTGACGCCGTGGTCGGAGGCGCCTTCGAGCGGCCAGCCGGCCTCGCTGAGGCGGCGGAGGGCGTCGGCGAGGGAGCGGCGGGTCGGGTAGCGGATCGCCGTGTGGAAGAGGCCGGTGCTGCCGGGAGGCGGGGGCGAGCCGCCTTTCGAGCTCCAGGAGTTGAGGCCGATGTGATGGTGGTAGCCGCCGGCGGAGATGAAGGCGGCGTCGACGCCCCAGCGCTGCATCAGCTCGAAGCCGAGGATGCCGCAGTAGAACTCCAGCGCCCGGTCGACATCGGCGACCTTGAGGTGGACGTGGCCGATGTCGACGCCGGGATCGATCGGCTCAGCCATCGAGGGCTCCGTCCAGGGCCTGGTTGACGAGGCGGTCGGCGTCGGCGTTCTCGGCCCGGCGCACGTGGCGGATCGACCAGGAGCCGAACCCCCGCAGCGCCCGCTTCACCTCCTCGTGCAGTTCCTTCATCCCGGCGTTTTTCACCTTGTAGCGGCCTTCCACCTGCCGCACCACCAGCTCCGAGTCGCCGATCACCTCCAGCTCGTCGGCGCCGTGCTCGGCGGCAAGCTGGATCCCACGCAAGAGCGCCCGGTACTCGGCGACGTTGTTGGTCGCCTCGCCGATCGTCTCCCCCACTTCCTCCAACACCTCGCCGCCGGCGCGGAGGACGACCCCGATCGCCGCCGGGCCGGGGTTGCCGCGGGCGCCACCGTCGACGTTGACCGTGACCCGGCTCACGGGCTCGGCGCCCGCTCCCCGGCGAGGCGCAGCTTGCCGTCCTTCTCGACCCTGGCGTTCCACTGCCGCGCCGCGGCGTCGAGCTGGCCGACCTCCCCGCCCTTGTCGAGCTCGGCGACCGGGCTCAGCTCGTCGGCGATGTCGACGCTCCACTGGTACCAGGAGAGGTCCCAGGCGACCGTGATCCGCACCTCGTCGCTCGCTCCGGCCGAGGCCCCGACCGAAGCACGCGGCAGGCCGAGGGTCCGGGTGAGGCCGGCGACCGTGCGGCCGGCGTCGCTGGAGTTGAAGCGGGCGACGGCGCGTTCGAAGGGGGTGAAGCCGAGCTCGTCGAGCGGCGGTGGCGCGGGGCGCCGCGGTCGCGCGGGTGCGGGTGCGGGACTAGATGCCGGCGCGCCCGGCCGGCGGTCGCGGCGGTGGAGGAGCCGGCGCAGGCGCCCTTCGTGGCTGCGCGCCTGCGGCTCCAGCTCGGGCTCGTTACCGGGCCGCCAGCCGAGGCGCTCGGCGCGGGCGAGGCAAAGCTCGCAGACCGGCTTCTCCTCGCCGCCGGCGAGGAAGCCGTGGACGCGCTCGCCGGCGAGGATCGTCCGGCCGCAGATCGAGCAGGTCTCTCCCATCAACCTTGCTGGAGGGAGGATTTCAGCCGCATCACGGCCTTGGTGTGCAGCTGCGAGACCCGCGACTCGGTGACGCCGAGGACCTCGCCGATCTCGCGCAGGGTGAGGTTCTCGTAATAGTAGAGGGCGACAACGAGCTGCTCCCGCTCGGGGAGACCGCCGATCGCCTCGGTCAGCAGGTCCTTGACCTCGGTCGAGGCGAGCGCCTCCTGCGGGTCGGCGGCGCTGTCGTCGGCGATCGTGTCCAGCAGCGAGACCTGGTCGCCGGAGGAGTCGGAGACGGTCCAGAGCTCGTCCAGCGCGTAGACCGAGGAGTTGGCGATCTCCAGCAGCGCGCTCTGCAGTTCTCCCTCGGTCAGGTTCAGTTTCGAGGCGAGCTCGGCCTCGGTCGGCGCCCGCTGCAGTTCGTGCTCCAGCTTCGCCTGGGCGGTTTCGATTTCGCGTGCCCGCGAGCGGACCGAGCGCGGCACCCAATCGAGCGAGCGCAGTTCGTCGATGATCGCGCCGCGGATGCGGGTCATCGCGAAGGTCTCGAATTTGATCCCCCGCTCGGGCTCGAAGCGCTCGATCGCGCCGATCAGGCCGACGAGCCCGTAGGAGATCAGGTCAGCGTCTTCCACGTGAGAGGGCAGGCCGGCGCCGAGGCGGCCGGCGACGAACTTGACCATCGGCGAGTAGGCGACGACCAGGCGCTCACGGGCGCCGTCGTCTCCCTCGTCCTTGTAGCGGCGCCACAGATCGCGAAGCTCGACCTCTTTCACGCCCGTTTCCACTAGGCAATCCTACGTTCGTTTGCGGGGATTTGTCTCATGCGCGGGGGTGGCTGGCAGCGTAGGTGTCGCGCAGTCTCGCCGCGTCGACCCGGGTGTAGATCTGGGTGGTCGAGATTGACGCGTGACCTAGCAACTCCTGAATCGTACGCAGGTCGGCGCCACCCTCGAGCAAATGCGTTGCAAAGGAATGTCTAAGTGCGTGCGGTGAGACGCCCGCTGCAAGGGCGGCCTCGCGGGTCCAGAGGCCGAGGCGGCGGGTGACGTCGGAGTTGGAGAGACGGCGCCCGCTCTTGGAGAGGAAGAGCGCCCGCTCGCGCGGGTCGGCGGCGAGAGCGCGGCGGCCTTTGTCCAGGTAGCGCCGCAGCGCCCGCTGGGCGGGCTCGCCGACCGGCAGCAGCCGCTCCTTGTTGCCCTTGCCGAGCACCCGCAGCTGCTCGGTCTCGAAGTCGAGCGAGCCCTGGTCGAGGTTGACGATCTCCTCGCAGCGCAGGCCGCAGGAGTAGGCCAGCTCCAGCATCGCCCGGTCGCGCAGCTCCAGCGGCGTCCGCGCCGGGATCCGCTCCAGCAGCGATCGCATCTGCTCGACGGTGAGGACGTGGGGCAGCTTCTCGGCTCGCTTCGGGCTGGAGACGAGCTCGGCCGGGTTGGACCCTGCCTTTTCGGTGCGGACGAGAAAGGTGTAGAGGCCGCGGATCGCCGCCAGCTTGCGGGCGACGGTGGCGGGCGCCGCGCCGGCGCTGGAGAGGCCGGCGCCGTAGCGGCGCACATCGCGGTGGCGGATGTCGCCGGGTCCCAACCCCTGCTCCCCCGCCCACTCGGCAAAGCCGCCGAGGTCGACCCCGTAGGCACGGCGGGTGCGCTCGGCCGACCCGCGCGCGCGCAGGTCTCGGTCGTAAGCGCTGAGGGCCGCCTCCCAGTTCATCGGAGCTTCATTCGCCCCGATGCCGCCGCGTCCTTTCGCGGGAGCGCTAACCGATGAAGATCGGCGTACCGACTTCTACTTGGTCGTAGAGTTCTTCTACGTCCGGAATCGACATGCGGACGCAGCCGTGGGAGGCCGCGCTTCCCAGCGAGTAGGTCTCTTCGGTGCCGTGGATGCCGGCGCCTTCGTAGATGCCCATCCAGCGCGCCTTGATCGGGTTCGACGGCCCCGGCGGGATCGTCTGCCCGGCGAGGCTCCCGGCCCAGTCGCTCGTCGGCACGTGCCAGACCGGGTTTTCTTCCTTTTCCTGGATCGCGTACAGGCCTTCCGGCGTTTCCAGGCCTTCCATGCCGACGGCGACGGTGTAGGTCTTGGCCAGCTTCAGGTGCTTCCAGAGGCGCAGGGTGAAGGTGGAGCGGTCGAGCGTGAGGTATGAGGGGTACTCGGCCGCAACCTCCTGCTTGCTGATCTCCGGCGCAATCGAGTGGACCTCGGCCTTGATCGAGTGCGGGGCGTTGGCGTTCAGGACCGCCGCCTTCAAATCCTTCTCCAGCAGGTTGTCGCGGAGCTTGCGGCCGGGCTCGCCGGCGACGACTTCGAGCGAGTCGCCGCTCGGTTCGACGTCGGCGTTCTTCGGTTCCCGGTTGATCTCCTCGGCGACGTGGCGGACGAAGCGATTGACCGCCGGCACCGAGTAGGCAACCTGCGGGGTGATGCTTTCGTCGACCTCGCCGCCGCTGACGTAGCGGACCAGGCGCCCGGGAAGGCCCCCCTCCTGGCTGTCTTCGATCGCCTCTTCGACCGCGGCATCGATGTCGGCACGGATCTTCAGCTTCTTCCCGGAGAGCCTCCAGGCCTCGCCGTCGTAGGCGACCTTCAGCGGGTGCTGCAGCGGCGCCAGCAACTTACGGCGGACCTTCGCGGCAGCCTCTTCTTCGCTGAGGCCGCTGACGTCGACGCCGCCGATCGTGACGCCCTCGGCGATCTGATCCTTCTTGGAGCTGTCATAGGCGTAGGCGCCGCCGACCACGAGAACCAGCAAAAGAGCGGCGATTAGCGCCGCTATCGAAGTCTTCGTTCGCATCTGGACCGGGGTAACCCTTACTTCGTTGCTTTGACGGTTCGTAGAAGTCTAGGCACCGGGCAGGTTCGGCCCGCCGGGTGCTCTTCCCTGCAATTTGGCATGTCCCCCGGACTTATCGGCAGCGGCGACGGATATCTTTCGCCGATGCGCACGAAGGACGAGGTCCGGGCCGAGGTCTGGAAGGCGATGGAAAGGGAGGGGGTCTCCCGCTTCCCCGGGGCCGAGGGCCGGATCCCGAATTTCGCCGGCGCCAAACTGGCGGCCGAGAAGCTCGCCGGGCACCGGCTCTGGAAGCGGGCGCGGGTGATCAAGGCCAATCCCGACTCGCCGCAGACGCACGCGCGGCGAATCGCCCTGGAAGAGGGCAAGACGATGATCATGGCGGTGCCGCGCCTGCGCGACCCTCACCCCTTCCGGGTGCTTGAGCCGAAGCGGCTCTCGAAGGCGGCGATGAAAGAGGCGGCGACGATCAAGGGTGCGCTCAAGCACGGGCGGGTGGTCGCCCTCGACGACCTGCCGGAGATCGACTTCGTCCTCAGCGGCTCGGTCGCGGTCAACCTCAGCGGCGCCCGGGTCGGCAAAGGCGGCGGCTACCACGACCTCGAGTACGGGATCCTCACCGACGCCGGCAAGATCGACGCCCACACCACCGTCGCCACCACCGTCCACCCGATCCAGATCCTGCGGCAGCACCTGATGGTCACCGACCACGACCTTCCCTGCGACCTGATCGCGACGCCGCGCGCGGTGATCGAGATCGACCGCCAGCACGACCGGCCGCGCGGAATCCTCTGGGACCATCTGCAGCCGCCGCAGATTCGGGAGATCCCGGTTCTGGAAAGGATGGGCTATGCCTGAGTCAGAGCGACAGCCGATGCCGGCCTTTCCCGGCGCCGACTATGGCAACCCGGATCCGGAGTGGCTGAAGATCGACTGGCGGGCGCACCTGCACCGGGTCGACCTGCCGGGGGCCTCGAATGTCAACTATGCAGACATCGGCGATGGTGAACCGATTCTCTTCGTGCACGGGCTCGCCGGCTGCTGGCGCAACTGGCTGGAGAACCTTCCCTACTTCGGGCGCACCCACCGGGCGATCGCGCTTGACCTCCCCGGCTTCGGCCACAGCCTGATGCCCTCGTGGGAGATCACGATGGCCAACTACGGGCGGCTGATCCACGACTTCTGCGAGCGCCTGGGGATCGGGCAACTGGCGGCGATCGTCGGCAACTCGATGGGCGGCTTCGTCTCCACGGAGGCAGTGATCGAGGAGCCCCAGCGGTTCGACCGCCTGGTCTTGATCTCCGCCGCTGGAATCAGCTTTGCCGAGGCAAACGGACGGCATGCTCAGGCCTTGAGCCGGACCTTCAAGGCCGCGACGCCCTTCCTCGCCGGTGACCGGCGAGCGTGGCTGACCCGGCCGCGAGGCCGCAAGCTCGCCTTTGGACGCATCTTCCGCAACCCCAACAAGCTGCGACCGGAGCTGTTGGCCGAGCAGGGCAATCCAGGCCTTCAGTCGCCCGGCTTCGCCCAGGCGTTCGCGACCATCGCCGGCTACGACACCCGCCAGCGCCTGCCCGAGATCGAGATCCCGACGCTGGTCGTCTGGGGGCTCAACGACCAGATCGTCCCCGTCGAGGCGGCGCTCGGCTATCACCGCCTCATCCCCAGCTCGCGCCTGGAGCTCTTCGAGCGCACCGGTCACCTGCCGATGCTGGAGCGACCAACGCGGTTCAACCCGCTGCTCGAAGAGTTCATCGAGTCCTCGCGGCCGTTACAGGCTGCAGAGGATCAGACGGCGATCGGTTAGGTGATCGCGCCCTTCGAGGCGGAGGAAACCGTGGCCGCGTACTTGGCCATCACGCCGCGAGTGTAGAGCGGCTCGGGCTGCTCGTATTCCTCGACGCGCTGGGCGATCTCCTCGTCGGTGAGGGCGACGCTGAGGCTGCGGTCGTCGATGTCGACGGTGATCTCGTCCCCCTCGCGGATCGCCGCGATCGGGCCGCCCTTGGCCGCCTCGGGGGCGACGTGGCCGATCATCAGGCCGCGGGTGGCGCCGGAGAAGCGGCCGTCGGTGACCATCGCCACGCTCTCGCCGAGCCCCTCGCCGACGATCGCCGCGGTCACCTGCAGCATCTCCCGCATCCCCGGGCCACCGACCGGCCCCTCGTTGCGGATGACGACGACGTCGCCGGGGTTGATCCGCTGGTCCTTGACCGCGCGGAAGCACTCCTCTTCGGACTCGAAGACGCGGGCGGGGCCGGTCTGCCGGCGGCGCTCGGTGCCGGCGACCTTGACCACCGAGCCTTCCGGGGCGAGGTTGCCGCGGAGGATCGCCAGCCCGCCTTCGGGCTTGAGCGGGTTCTCGACGTGGCGGACGACCTCCTGGCCGGGGGCCTCGGTCGCGGCGGCGGCTTCCTCCCCGATCGTCTTGCCGGTGACCGTGATCGCCTCGCCGTGCAGGATCCCGGCTTTGGCCAGGCGCTTGAGGATCACCGGCACCCCGCCGGCGGCATAGAGGTCGGTGGCGACGAAACGGCCCCCCGGCTTGAGGTCGGCGAAGAGCGGCGTCTGCCGCGAGATCCGCTCGAAGTCGTCCATCGTCAGCTCGATCCCGACCTCGTGGGCGAGGGCGATCATGTGCAGGACGCCGTTGGTCGAACCGCCCGAGGCGCAGATGCAGGCGATCGCGTTCTCCAGCGACTCGCGGGTGATGATCCTGCTCGGCCGCAGATCCTCGACGAGGACGTTGATCACCAGCTCGCCGACTTTCTCGGCGACCGTCTGCTTGTCGTCGTCTTCGGCCGGGACCATCGCCGAGCCGCCCGCGCTGATCCCCAGCGCCTCGAAAGCGCAGGCCATCGTGTTGGCGGTGAACTGGCCGCCGCAGGCCCCGGCGCCGGGGCTGGCGACGCCCTCGAGCTCGTGCAGTTCCTCGTCGCTCATGTCGCCGGCGTTGTGGGCCCCGATCGCCTCGAAGATGTCGAGGATGGTGACGTCGCGGCCGTGCCAGTGGCCGGGAGCAATGGAACCGCCGTAGAGCAGTACCGAGGGCACGTCGAGCCGGGCAAGGGCCATCGCGCAGCCCGGGATCGTCTTATCGCAGGCGCAGAGGGCGACGATCGCGTCAAACTGGTAGCCGCGGGCCATCAGCTCGATCGAGTCGGCGATCACCTCGCGGCTGACCAGCGAGGCCTTCATCCCCTGCGTCCCCATCGTCACCCCGTCAGAGACGGCGACGGTGTTGAACTCCATCGGGGTCCCGCCGGCGGCGCGCACCCCCTCTTTCACGTGCTCGGCCAGCGCCCGCAGGTGGAAGTTGCAGGGCATCGCCTCGGTCCAGGTGTTGGCGATCCCGATCGTCGGCCGGCTCAGCGCCTCGTCGTCGAAGCCGATCCCCTTCATGTAGGCGCGCGAGTGGGCGCGATCGGGACCGTCGAAGACGGTCGCCGAGCGGGGACGGGGCAGCTTGGTCGCGGTATCGCCGTTCTTGCTCATGGCAGGCAAATCTACTGAGGGCATTGCACGCGCGACCGCCCCTGTTTGGAGCCCGAGCCGGCCAACCTGATCATCCGAGCCCGAGCGCGTTGACCGGGCCGGGGCCCTTGCCGATCCCGCGGAGCCCGGCGCCCACCGCCTCCGAGGCGATGACGCGAGCCTTGCGAGCCGCTTCGAGCGGCGTCTCTCCACGAGCCAGATATGCGGCGAGCGCCGAGGAATGAGTACAACCGGAGCCGTGCGCGGCACCATCGGGGTGTCGCTCGCCGGGAATTTCCACCACCTGATCGCCATCGTAGAAGAGGTCGACCAGCGCTTTGCTGTGGCCTCCGGTTACCACGACCGCCTGCGGCCCGGGCGCATGCGGGCCGAGTGCCTTCGGCCCGAGCGCCAGCACGCCCCGCGCCAGCTCCTCCTGGCTCGCCTCCTCCCCCAGCCCCGTCAGCACTCGGGCCTCGGGGATGTTCGGCGTGACTACCGCGCAGACGGGAAGCAGAACCTCTACAAGCGCCTTCCTGGTCTCGTCGTCGAGTAGAACGGCGCCGCTCTCGGCGACCATCACCGGATCGATCACGACGGGCGCGTGCTGAACACCCATGTAAGTAAGACCGACTGCGACCGCGTCGATCACTTCCGGGGAACCGAGCATCCCGATCTTGATCGCGTCGGCTCCCATGTCTTCGGCGATCGCCAGGATCTGGGCGAAGACCGCCTGCGGCGAGACCAACTCGACCATTTCAACGCCGCGAGTGTTCTGGGCCGTGATTGCCGTGATCGCGGTCATCCCGTGCACTCCGACCCGCGCAAACGCCTTCAGATCGGCCTGGATCCCGGCACCCCCACCGGAGTCGGAACCGGCGATCGAGAGGGCAGTCGGTGGTTGATTGCGAGCCATGGAAGGGGGAGCCTAGAGAGACGCTTTGTCGATTGAAAAAGCAAGCGTCCGCGAGTAGGTGCCAAGGCTCGAGCAGGTGAGGTAGCCGAGCAACTCCAGGCGCGCAAGGGCGGTGGCTGCGGCGGGGCCGGAGATCCCGGTTGCCGTCGCGACTCCGTCGCAGGTCGACTCCCCAGACTCGACTGCGGCGAGCGCCACTTCGAGTTCGGGGTCAAGGCTCGGTCCGCTGTGGTTTATCGGCCGGCGGCCGGGACCCAGCATGGCGTCGAGGACGTCTTGAGCGTCGCGGATGACGTGGGCGCCACTGGCGAGGAGGGCGTTGGGGCCGGCGGAGGCGCGGGAGGTGACGGGACCGGGGACGGCGCCGAGGTCGCGGCCGAGGTCGGCGGCCAGGTCCATGGTGATGAGGGAACCGGAGCGCTTGGCGGCCTCGACGACGACGGTCATCCCGGCGAGGGCGGCCATGATCCGGTTGCGGGCGGGGAAGGTCCAGCGCCAGGGGGTGGCCCCCGGCGGCAGCTCGGAGACGACAAGGCCGGCTTCGCAGACGCGGCGCCAGAGGGTGCGGTGGCTGGCGGGGTAGGCGACGTCGGGGCCGCAGCCGAGGACGGCGATGGTTCGCCCGGCGTCGAGGGCGCCGCGGTGGGCGCAGCCGTCGATCCCGAAGGCGAGCCCGCTGACGACGGTCATCCCCGCCGCCGCCAGTTCCCGCCCCAGCTCACGGGCAATCTCACGGCCGTAGGAGGTGGCGCGGCGGGCGCCGACGATCGTCACCGCTTCGAACGGCTCCAGCGCTTTGAGCAGCTCCGGGTTGCCGCGCCCGATCAATGCCCAGGGCGCATCGTCAGCGTCCCGCAGCGAATCCGGATATAGCTCGCCGTGGCGGCAGCAGGCCCAGCACCCGGCCAGCAGCAGCTCTTCGTTCAGCCGCTCCTCGGGCAGCGCGGAGTTCCGCGCCAGCAGCTGCGCCGCCACCTTCGGCGCCGCGACCTCGACCAGCTCTTCGCTGGAGAGCCGCAGCAGCTCTGGCGAGCGGGAGCCGACCTCGCCGGTTGCGATCCGCTCCACATATGGACCAAGGTCCGCCAGCAGCCAGGACCGCCGCAGGCACTCGAGGCAGGCGCGGGGCTCAGGCACGGTCCCTCCTTCGCATCTGCAGGGCCTGGGCCATCTGCTCTTCGCCGATCTCGTCGCGGCCGGCAAGGTCGGTGAGGGTCTGCGCCAGGCGCAGTGCCCGGTCGTGGGCGCGGCCGCTCAGCCGCTGGCGAGCGTAGAGGTCGGCGAGCAGCGTCGCCGCCCCTTCGTTCAGCGGGCACGCACGCGCCTCCGCAGGCGTCATCTCGGCGTTGCAGCGGCCGCTGCCGAGCCGTTGCTCCTGGCGCTCCCGCGCCGCGCAAACCCGCTCCCGGACCGCCGCCGAAGGCTCGCCCGGCGCACCGCCGATCTCCGCGGCGCTGGGCTGCCGCACCGCGGCGAGGATGTCGATGCGGTCGGCGAGCGCTCCGCTCAGCTTCCCCTGGTAGCGCTGGACCTCGTACGGCGAGCAGGTGCAGTCGGGGTCTGCTTCGCCGCGGCCGCAGGGGCAGGGGTTGGCGGCCGCCACCAGCATGAACCGGCAGGGGAGGACGCGCTGGCCGCCGACCCGGGCAATCGCGACCTCCCCCGTCTCCAGCGGCGCCCGCAGCGCCTCCAGGGCATCCCGCCTGAACTCGCAGAGCTCGTCGAGAAAAAGCACTCCCCGATGGGCAATCGTTACCTCGCCCGCGCGCGGCGGGCTGCCACCGCCGACGAGGCCGGCGGCGCTGACCGTGTGGTGCGGGGCTCGGAACGGCCGGCCCCCGGGTAGCGAGTCAAGCCGGCCGCAGGCGCTGGCGATCCGCGCCACCTCCAGCGCGTCGCCGACAGCTAGCGACGGCAGGATCGACGGCAGCCGACTGGCGGCGAGCGACTTCCCGGCCCCGGGCGGTCCCACCATCAGCAGGCTGTGGCCTCCCGCCGCCGCCACCTCCAGCGCGTGGCGCAGGTGCGGCTGCCCGCGCAGGTCGGCGAGGTCCGGCGCGCCCGGCGGGGGATCGAGCCGCAGCGCCATCGGTTCCGGCCGTGGCGGGTCCCACTCCCCCGCGACCAGCGCCGGCAGCTGTCCCAGCGCCTCCACCGGGACCACTCCGATGCCCTCTGCCAGCGCCGCCTCCGCTCCGTTCTCCGCCGGCAGCACGATCGCCTCCGCCCCGCTCTCCCGCGCCGCCTCCGCCATCGCCAGCGCTCCCTGCACCGGCCGCAGCGAGCCGTCCAGGGCAAGCTCGCCGGCCAGCGCCACCCGCGCCAGGCCCTCCCACTCCAGCTCCCCAGCCGCGCTCAGCAGGGCCGCGGCGATCGCCAGGTCCATCCCCGGCCCCGCCTTGCGCAGGCTCGCCGGCGCCAGGTTGACGACGATCCGCCGCAGCGGGAACTCGAAGCCGCAGTTGACCAGCGCCGCCCGCACCCGCTCCCGCGCCTCGCGGACGGCGGTGTCGGGCAGGCCGACGATGGTGAAGTTGGGCAGTCCACGGTGGACGTCCACCTCGACCCGGACCGGGCGGGCGGAGATGCCGTCGAGGGTGAAGGTACGGGCGGTGGCGAGCACGGCAGCCACGCTAGGAGGCGTCGATCGACGCGTGGCGCGCAAAAAGGAAATTCTTTGAGGCGCGGGTGGGGAGAATCTGTTGCGCCCGGCCCTTGTCCCTCCATGACCGTCGCCCGCCGCCGCACTGGCGAAATTGCCGAGGACCAGGTCGCACGCCGCCTCGCCGCCGCGGGCTGGGAGATCGTCGAGCGCAACGCCCGCACCCGCTACGGCGAGATCGACATCGTCGCCCGCGACGGCGCCGCCCTCGTCTTCGTCGAGGTGAAGGGAGCCCGCGCGGGCACCTCGTTCGGCCCCGAGAAGCCGATCCTCGCGATCGACCACCGCAAGCAGCGGCGCGTCCGCCGACTCGCCACCGCCTGGATGTCGGAACGCCGCGGCCTGGTGCCTTACGCGGAGATCCGCTTCGACGCCGTCGGCGTCACCCTCGACCGCCACGACCGGCTGGTCGACATCGACTACGTCAAGGGCGCGTTCTAGCCCAGCTCGAGCTGCGAGTAGGCAACCGATTGGAACGAGCGCCGGTGCAGCGGTGAGATGCCGATTTCCTCGATCGCCTGGCGGTGCTCGGGGGTCGAGTAGCCGACGTGTTCCTCGAAGCCCCAGCCCGGGTGCCTCGGCGCAACCTCTCGCATGTAGCGGTCGCGGGTCACCTTCGCGATCACAGAGGCGGCGGCGATCGCAGCGCTGGTCGCGTCCCCCTTGACCACCTGTCGGTGCGGGACCTCGCAGCGCGGCAGGCGGAAGCCGTCGACGAGGCAGATCGCTTCCTCTCCCGGCGCCAGCCGCTCCAGCGCCAGCGAGAGTGCTTCGATGTTGGTCACGTGGAGGCCGCGGCGGTCGATCCCCGAGGCGGAGCGGACGACGACGCTGACCCGCTCAGCCGCCCGCAGCACGCAGGGGTACATCTCCAGCCGCTGGGCCTCGGTCATCTGCTTGGAGTCGTGCAGGCCGCTGAGGGCGCGGCGGTCGGAGTGTGAGAGCCGCTCGTAGTCGATCAGGACCGCGGCAGCGACCAGCGGCCCCGCAAGGCAACCGCGGCCCGCCTCGTCGGCCCCGGCGACGAAACGGCTCTGCAGCCCGCGGTCGAAGGCGAACAGGCGGCGGCTGCGGGCCAGCCGGCGCCGGTGGGTCTTCGGCTTCGGGCTCTTAGAGCCCGCCGATGCGGTTCGGGGGCCAGTAGGTGGCAAAGGCCTCTCCGATGATCCAGTCTCGGGGGACCGGGCCCCATTCGCGGCTGTCGTCGCTGGCCCCACGGTTGTCCCCCATCATGAAGTAGTGATCGGGTGGAACCGTGATCGCTTTCGGCAAATTGCAGGAAGGGCAGGGGTTGATGTAGGGCTCATCGGTGATCATCTTGCCGTTGACGACCGGGTGCCCTTCTTTGACCGCGATCTTGTCACCGGGGCCGGCGACGATCCGCTTGATGAAGTTGTCGCCCGCCTCCTGTTCGGTCGAGGCCGGGCATGGTTCGGTCTGGCTGCGGTTGACGCCGCACTGTTCGCCCGGCCCGCCCGCGGCGCCCTCGGGAGGATGGAAGACGACGATGTCCCCGACCTTCGGATCCTTGAAGTGATAGACGAAGCGGTTGACCAGCACCCGCTGGCCGACGTCCAGGGTCGGTTCCATCGAGCCCGAGGGGATCTGGTAGGGCTTCACGACCCAGGCCTGGATCGCCAGCGCCAGCCCGAGCGCGAGCACGACGATGACGACCAGCTCGATCAGGCTGCCAGCTTTGGATTCCGGCTTCGGGAGCTTCGGGTTCAGGCTGCCGAGTCCTCGTCGGAGTTGCCGTCCTCCGACGGCTCCTCGTCCTCGGCATCCTCGGGCGCTGCAGTGTCCTCGGTCTCCCCCGCCTCGGGCGCATCCGCGTCCGTCTCCGCCGCCGTCTCGGCCTCCGCCACAGGCTCGGCCTCGTGCTCGGCCTCGCCCTCGGGCTGCGGCTCAGCACCTTCGTTCTGCCCCTTGCTGCCGGCATCGTCCTTCGGCGCCTCCTCGGCAGGAGCCTCGGCCTCGGGCGTCTCCCCGGCGGGCGCCTCGGGCGCCTCGTCGGTTTCGACCGGAACGACCTCCTCCTGGCTGACGCCCTCGGCATCGACCGCGGTGGACTCGCCGTCGGCCGCGCCGGCGACCGCGACGACGTCGTCGTCGATCCCCCAGCGCCGCTCGGCGACGCGCGCGGCCTTGCCGATACGGCCGCGCAGGTAGTAGAGCTTCGCCCGGCGCACGTCGCCGCGCGCCGCCACCTCGAGTTTCTCGATCTTCGGCGAGTGCAGCGGGAAGGTCCGCTCGACGCCGACCCCGAACGACTGCTTACGCACCGTGAAGGTCTCGCGCACGCCAGACCCCTGGCGCTTGAGGACGATGCCCTCGAAGACCTGGGTCCGTTTACGGTTGCCCTCGATCACCTGGAAGTGGACGCGGACACGGTCACCAGGGTCGAATTTGGGCAGGCCCTGCCGCAGCTGGGCGTGCTCGATGCTGTCGATTACGGAGCTCATGTGAGGTGTGGTGCTGAGGGTTTGCTGCGAGAAAAAACCGCCGGGACCCAGGTGCGGGAACCGCGCGGTCGCGGAATGGTAGCTATTCCGCGTTCTTTTCGAACTGCTCGGCCCGAAGCCTGCTCTGTTCCAGTCGCCACAGCCGCACCTTCTCGTGATCGCCGGAGAGGAGGACGTCGGGGACCTCCCAGCCGCGATAGCTCGGCGGGCGGGTGAAGTGCGGGTACTCGGGCATGCCCTCGAGGGCGTGACTGAAGGACTCCTCGACGGCGGAGTGCTCATGGCCGAGGGCGCCGGGGAGCTTGCGCATGAGGACGTCGGCCACGACCATCGCCGGCAGCTCGCCGCCGGCCAGCACGTAGCGGCCGATCGAGAGCTCGTCGTCGGCGAGGTGCTGGTGGACGCGGTCGTCGAAGCCCTCGTAGCGACCGCAGAGCAGGGCGACGTGGGGCTCGGCGACAAGCTCGTCGGCAATCGGGTCGTCGAGCAGGGGGCCGGTCGGCGAGAGCAGGACGATCCGCGGCCTGGGGCCGTCGCCGTAGGCCGCCCGCAGCGCGGCATCGACGACGTCGACCCGCAGCACCATCCCGGCGCCGCCCCCGTAGGGGGAGTCGTCGACCTGGCCCGCCGTCAGCGGCGTCGAGTCGCGGTAGTTGAAGAGGTTGAACTGGTTGCCTTCGCGGATCGCGTTCTGGACCGAGCGCTGGGTCGCGAACCAGTCGAAGGCCTCCGGGAAGAGGGTGAAGACGTCGAGGCGCACGCGCGGGCGCGCTCGCTAGTCGAGGATGTCGACGATGACGCGGCGGTCGATCCGCACCGCGGCGGCCTTGGCGATCGTCCGGATCGCGTTGGCGATCCGCCCGCCCTTGCCGATCACGCGGCCGAGGTCGCCTTCGGCGACGCTGATCTCGTAGACAAGGTCGCCGTCCTCTTCCAGCTCCTCGACCGTGACCGCCTCCGGGTCCTCGACGAGGGCCTTGACGAGAAACTCGAGCAGCTCGGTCATCACAACCGGCTAGCTGCCGGAGGCTTTGATGCCCTTGGTCCGCAGCAGGGTCGCCACCGTCTCCGACGGCTGGGCGCCGTGCTCGAGCCAGTGCTTCGCGCGCTCCTCGTCGATGTTGATCGTCGAGGGCTCGGTCTGCGGGTTGTACTGACCGATCGTCTCGATCGTGCGCCCGTCGCGCGGCGAGCGTTTGTCGGCGACGACGATGCGCCAGATCGGGTTCTTCTTCGAACCCACGCGTCTAAGTCTGATTCGGACTGCCATAGCGGCTCGGCAGCTTAGCGCCTGCGCGCCTTGGGGCGCGGCGCGCGCTGGTTGCCGCCGGCCAGCTGGGCCATCTGCTGCGGCGTCGGCATCCGCCCGTTGGCCATCGATTTCATCAGCACCCGCATCTGGTCGAACTGCTTGACGAGCGCGTTGACGTTCTGCACCTTGGTGCCGGAGCCGTTGGCGATCCGTTTGCGGCGGGAGCCGTTGATGATCCCCGGATTGGCGCGCTCGTGCGGAGTCATCGAGAGGATGATCGCCTGGACGCGGTCCAGCTCCCGCTCGTCGACGTCGGCGTTCTTCAGCTGCTTCATCGCCCCCATCCCCGGCAGCATCCCGATGATCCCGCTGAGCGGCCCCATTTTGCGGACCTGTTTCATCTGCTTGAGGAAGTCGTCGAGGGTGAACTGGTCGCGCCGCATTTTCTCCTGCAGCGCCTCGGCTTCGTCCTCGTCGACCTGCTGCTCAGCCTTCTCGATCAGGCTGAGCACGTCCCCCATGCCGAGGATCCGCTGCGCCATACGGTCGGGGTGGAACTTGTCGAAGTCCTCGATCTTCTCCCCGGTCGAGGCGAAGAGGATCGGCTTGCCGGTCACGGCTTTGACCGAGAGCGCGGCGCCGCCGCGGGCGTCTCCGTCGAGCTTGGTCATGACGACGCCGTCGAACTCGGCGACCTCGGCGAAGGATTCGGCGACGCCGACGGCGTCCTGGCCGGTCATCGCGTCGACGACGAGGAGGACGTCGTGCGGGCGCGTCTGCTTACGGATCTTCGCCAGCTCGGCCATCAGGTCCTGGTCGATGTGGAGGCGGCCGGCGGTGTCGACGATGAGGACGTCGCGGCGCTCGGCCCGGGCCTCGTCGAGCGCCCAGGTGGCGATGTCGACCGGGTCGGCGTCGGTGCCGCGCTCGTAGACGTGGGCGCCGGCGCGACCGCCCATCGTCACCAGCTGCTCGACCGCGGCCGGGCGGTAGACGTCACAGGCGGCCAGCGCCACGTCCTTGCCCTGCTTGCCGAAGAACTGGGCGAGCTTGGCGCAGGCGGTCGTCTTGCCGGAACCCTGCAGGCCCGCCATCAGGATCACGGTCGGGCCGCTGCTTGCCATCGCCAGCTCCGAGCCGGTGCCGCCCATCAGCGAGGCCAGCTCCTCGTTGACGATCTTTACCACCTGCTGGCCCGGGTCGAGGCTCTCCAGCACGTCGGAGCCGAGGCAGCGCTCCTTCAGCGTCTTCGTGAAGGCTTTTACGACTTTGAAGTTGACGTCGGCCTCGAGCAGCGCGAGGCGAATCTCGCGCATCGCGGCATCGACGTCGGACTCGCTCAGCTTGCCGCGCGAGCGGACCTCGGAGAGGGTCGACTGGAGCCGTTCGGAGAGCTGGTCGAACATGTCCGAGCAGCTTACGGGACGCTCGTCTGTTCCTTATTGGTCCTGGGCAACGAAAGGGAACAGGCGAAGGGCTACTCCGCGAGGAGCGCGTTCGCGTAGTCGCTCGGGTCGAAGGGGCGCAGGTCCTCGAGCGTCTCGCCGGCTCCGATCAGCTTCACCGGGATGCCGAGGTCGGAGGCGATCGCGAGGGCGATGCCGCCGCGGGCGGTGCCGTCGAGCTTGGTCAGGACGACGCCGTCGACATCGACCGACTCGGAGAAGACCTTGGCCTGGCGCAGCCCGTTCTGGCCGGTGGTGGCGTCGATCGAGATCAGCGTCTCGTGGGGGGCCTCTGGGATCTGCTTCTGGATCACCCGGCGCACCTTCGCCAGCTCCTCCATCAGGTTGCTCTGGGTGTGGAGGCGGCCGGCGGTGTCGACGATGACGACGTCGGCGCCGCGGGCGCGGGCGGCGTTGATCGCGTCGTAGGCGACGGCGCCGGGGTCGGCGCCCTCTTCGCCGCGGACCAGCTCGGCCCCGGCGCGCTCGGCCCAGGTTTCCAGCTGCTCGGCGGCGGCGGCGCGGTAGGTATCGGCGGCGGCCATGATCACGCGCAGGCCCATCTCCCGGCTCAGGTGCCAGGCGATCTTGCCGATCGTCGTCGTCTTGCCCGTGCCGTTGACGCCGACCATCATCAGGATCGCCGGCTCGGCGCTGAGGTCGATCGGGGCGCGGCCGGTGGAAGCCACCTCGGCGAGGATCTCGATCAGCCGGTCGCGGACGGCGGCCCCGTCCATCGGCACCGCCCCGGACTCGACCTCGTGCTCCAGTTTCTCGACCACGGCAGCGGTGGTCGGCGCGCCGACGTCGGCGAGGATCAGCGCCTCCTCCAGCAGCTCCCAGGTCTCGTCGTCGATCCGGTCGAAGAGGCTGGAGGAGATCTCCTCGGTCAGCGCCTGGCGGCTCTTCGAGAGGCTCTCGCGCAGGCGCTTGAAGACTCCGCGCCGCTGCTCTGGCGCCTCCTCCTCAACTGCAACCGCCGCGCCCGAACGCGTCCCCAGGTCAACAATCTCCTGCCAAGTCGTAGCCACGGCGAAGAAAGGTAGCGGCCCGGTTGGGAGGGGCGGGTACCCCTCTCCAGGCACTCAACATCGAGCCATAGCGAGATGTGCCGGGAGAGGGGTACCCTGCCCCTCCCTAAGCGACTGCAGAAAGTCCCGGCGTTTCGTCCTCATCCTCGGCGTCCTCGCCGACTTCCCGCGGCAGTCGCCTCGACACCACCTTGGTCACGCCGTCTCCGCCCATCGAGACCCCGTAGAGGACGTCGGCGGCGTCCACCGTCCGTTTCTGGTGGGTGACGATGACGAACTGGGCGCGGTCGGAGAAGCGGCGGATCAGCTGCAGGAAGCGGTCGATGTTGGCGTCGTCGAGGGCGGCCTCCACCTCGTCGAGGATGTAGAAGGGGCAGGGCCGGGCGAGGAAGACGGCGAAGACGAAGGCCAGCGCGACCAGGGACTTCTCGCCGCCGGAGAGCAGCTGCAGCTTGCGGGTGGACTTGCCGGCCGGGGTGACCTCGATCTCGACCCCGAGCTCGTCGCGCTCCTCTTCCTCCTCCTCGGGCTCGGGCTCGGCGTCGGTCGGAGCCTCCTGCTCGCCGGCGGGCCGTTCGTCGTCGCGGACCGGCCGCAGGCTGACCCGGCGCAGCCGCCCACGCCCGCCGGGGAAGAGGTGCTCAACCATCTCCTCGAAGTTCTTCGCCGTCGCCTCGAAGGTCTGCTCGAAGGCACGCTCGATCTCGTCGTCGATGTCGCGGATCAGCGACTCCAGCTCGCGCATCGATCTCTCGATGTCCTCGCGCTGGGCCTGCAGGCTCTCGATGTGCTCGCGGGCTTCGTCGTACTCCTGCTCGGCCAGCGGGTTGACCGGGCCGATCTGTGCCCGCCGCCGCTCCAGTCGCTCCAGGCGGCGGTCGATCTCGCTCCGCCCCTCGTCGCTCAGCGCCTCCTCGGCCGGCGGGATCTCCTCCCCCAGCCGCTCGGCGATCGAAGCGAGCTCGCGCTCGGCCTCGGCCCGGCGGTCGCCGAGGTGGGCGGCCTCGACCTCGGCCCGGGTCAGCTCTTCGGCGGTCTCCTTCATCTGAGTCTGCAGCTCGAACTCCTGCTGCGAGCAGGCGCGCAGCTCATCGGCGATCTCGTCGCCGTCGTCCTGGCCGCCGACGACCTTGCGCTCGATCAGCTCGACCCGGCCGCGGATCGCTTCGCCCGCGCCTTCGGCCGCCTTCAGCGCGCTCCGCACGTCGTCGAGCAGGGCCTCGCCGGCTGCCAGCCGCGCCCGCATCCGCTCGCGGTGGCGCTCGCCCAGCAGGCCCTCGGCGCGTTTGGCGTGCCGGGAAGCGCGCTCGGCACCGTCGCGGACGTGGCCGAGCGCCGCCTCGCGCGCTGCCTCGGCGGCGTCAGCGGACCGCGCGACCCCAAGGCCTTCGGTCGCCGTACGCAAGCCCGCGTCGATCTCCCCCAGCTCCTCTTCCAGCTTCCGCGCCCGCTCGCCCGGAGCCGAGCCCGGCCCCACGTCCAGCGTCAGCGGCCCCAGCTCGGCCCGCAGCCGCTCCAGCCCCGCCTCTACCTCGGTCTCGCGGCTGGTCAGGCTGTTGACGCGGACCGCGACCCGCTCCTGCTCGCCGCGCAGCTTCGTCAGCAGGCCCCAGGCCTGGGTTCGCTCGCGGTCGCGGGCAGCGAAGCGCTCCTCGGCCGCCGCGCGCCGTTTCGCCACCTCGGCCAGTTGCTGGTCGAGCTTGTCGCGCATGTCCCGGGCCTTCGCCGCCGCCTTTTCGGCAGCCGCTGCCCGGTCGGCGCCGAAGCGGAGCTCCTCGGAGACAAGCTGCGCCCGCAGCCCCAGCTCCTCGCGCTCGATCCGGGCCCCCAGCTCGGCCGCCTGCGCCTGGCGCTTCAGCGGCCGCAGCCGCGCCCGCGCCTCGCGCTCGACGTCGAGCGCCCGGTCGAGATTGTCGCGCGCCGAGCGCAGCTTCAGCTCTGCCCGGCGGCGCCGCTTGCGGTGCTTGCCGAGACCGGCGGCCTCCTCGACCAGGAGCCGGCGCTCGCGCGGCTTCGAGTGGACGATCGTCTCCACCCGGCCCTGGCTGATCACCGAGTGCATCTCGCGGCCGAGGTTGGTGTCCGAGAGGACGTCGGTGACGTCGGCGAGCCGGCAGCGGGCGCCGTTCAGCCTGTAACCGCTGTCGCCGGAGCGGTCGAGGCGGCGCTCGACCGCGATCTCGGAGAACTCGGTGGCGGCGCGGCCGTCGGAGTTGTCGATCGTCACCTCGACCTCGGCCGCCTTGCGCTGGGTGATCCCCTTGCCGCCGGCGGAGATCACGTCCTGCATCGAGGCGCCCCGGATCGCCCCCGGGCTCTGCTCGCCGAGCGCCCACAGCACCGCGTCGGTGATGTTGCTCTTGCCGGAGCCGTTGGGGCCGACGATGACGCTCACCCCGGGCGAGAACTCCAGGGTGGTGCGCTCGGGAAAGGACTTGAAGCCCTTCATCGAGATCGACCTCAGGTACATGCGCGCGCACCTCGCATCGCCCCAATGCTCCCGGTCTGCTCGGACGCGACGGCCGCTCGATTAACCCCCAAGATGCGCCAAAGCCTCCTCGGCGGCGATCTGCTCGGCCGCCTTCTTGCTCCGCCCTTTCCCCGTCCCGACCCGCTCGGAGTCGACGACCGCGGCCACCTCGAAGGTTCTTCGGTGCGGGGGTCCCGTCGCCGCGATCACCTCATAGGTTACGCGCGCTCCGCGCTGGGCCAAAAGCTCCTGCAAAGCGGACTTGAAATCGATCCGGGTCTCGGAGGCGAGCTCGATCCGCGGCTCGAACGCCTCGGCGACGGCCGCCGCGGTGCGCTCAAAGCCGAAGGCGACGTAGCAGGCGCCGATCAGCGCCTCGGTCGCCTCCGGCAGCGGCCGGCCGCCATCGAGGAGGACGTCGGCCGGGATCGCCGCCACCACCCCCTCCGGCTCGCTCTCTTCCAGCATCTTGGGGACCCCCAGCACCGTCCCCACCTCGGCGCAGGAGACGCCGCTGACCGCCTGGTTGTGGACCTTGGTCAGGCCGCCCGCCGCCAGCTTCGGGAAGCGCTCGTAGACCCGGGTGGCGACGGCGAGGCCGAGAACGCTGTCGCCAAGGAAGGCGAGCCGCTCGAAGGAGTCGACCCGGCGCTCGGTCCAGGAGGAGTGGGTCAGCGCCTGCTGACGAAGGTCCTCGGGCAGCTCCTCGACGAGGGCTGCCAGCGCCGCGACGGGAGAGTCGGGGTCCGGCGCCACCGGCTCAGGCTGGCGCGTGCTCCAGCACGAACCCGACTGCGTCGCCGACGGTCTTGATGTGGGTCGCCTGCTCCTCGGAGACGGTGACGCCGTAGCGGTCCTCCAGCTCCATCACCAGCTCGTAGAGGTCGAGCGAGTCGGCGTCGAGGTCCTCCTTGAAGCGGGTCTCCTCCTTGATCCGGTCGATCGGCACTTCGAGCTCCTCGGCGAGGTGCTCACGGACCAAGGTCAGTACCTCGTCGCGGTTCATCTACCGGAGGTGTTTATCACGGCCGCTACGCGTCGCCGTCGCCCGCGAGGGCGCCGCGCCCGGCGCCGCCTTCGGCCAGCAGCGCGGCGGTACGGCCGACGGCGTCGACCTCGGCGCAACGCGCAGCGAGACGGACGGCGTTGGCGATCCCCTCGAAGCCGGAGCTGCCGTGGCCGACGACGGCGATCTCGCGCAGGCCGAGCAGGATCGCGCCGCCGGTGGTGTCGGGGTGGAGCTCGCGGCGCAGACCGTTGAGCGACGGTTTCAGCAGCAGGCCGCCGACAGCCGCGACCGGGTTGGAGCGAGCGGCGTCGCCGACGGCGGCGGCAACGGTCTTGGCCGTGCCCTCGAGCAACTTCAGGGAGACGTTGCCGGTGAAGCCGTCGGTGACGACGACGTCGACCTTCCCGGTGGGGAGATCGCGGCCCTCGACGTTGCCGGCAAACCGGATCCCAGGAGCGACGCTGAGCAACCGGTGCGCCTCGACGACCTCCTCGCGTCCCTTGCCGGACTCCTCGCCGACCGTGAGCAGACCGACCGAGGGATCCTCAACCTCGAGAACCGCGCCGGCGAAGGCGGCGCCGAGGAAGGCGAACTGGACCAGGTGCTGGGCGCGGACCTCGACGTTGGCGCCGACATCGAGGAAGAGCACGGGTTTTCCGGGCACCGGCAGCTGGACCGCGAGGGCCGGGCGCTGCACCCCCTTGAGGCGGCGCAGGCCGAAGGTTGCGGCGGCCATCGTCGCCCCGGTCGACCCGCAGCCGACCAGCGCCGCCGAGCTCCCCCCGGCGACGTCGCGGGCAGCGCGCACGACCGAGGCCTCTTTCTTGGCGCGGACAGCCGGCACCGGATCCTCCTCGTTGCCGATCTGCTCCTCGCAGTCGAAGACCTCGATCCCCTCCTCGCCGTCGAGGCCGAGCGCGCGCTGCGGCCCGAAGACGCGAATGCCGATGCCGTCGGCTGCGGCCAGCCGCGCACCCTCCGCGAGCACGTCGAAGCCCTGCTCAGCCCCGTAGCCGTCCAGGGCCACGGTCACCGCGCGAGCACGCGCCATGGCTACTCGTGGGTGTGGGAAGCCGACGGGTCGGCGATCCGCTGGGCGACGACCTCGCGCCCTGCGTAAGTCCCGCAGGTCGGGCAAACCCGATGCGGCAGCCGCGGGCTGTGGCACCGCGGGCAGCTGTTCAGGTTCGGCTTGCCGGCCTTGTGCTGCGCCCGCCGCTTGTCACGCCGCGCGCTTGAAGTTCTCTTCTTAGGGACCGCCATCGGTCGCGGGATCGTAGCGGGTAAGAGGGTCCATTGCCCCTCCCACAGAGGCTCCTGAGACCACATCGGCGCCCAGCACAACGCCCCAGCTGCGCGACGGTCTCTGGGGGAGGGGCAATGGACCCTCAGTAAACGGCCCGCACGACCGCCAGATCGTCGGCCTCCCAGGTCACCTCTCCCCCGCACCACTCGGCGAGGTCGACCGCGGTCTCCGGAAAGTCGCAGCCGGGGTCGATCGGGGCGACCTCGACGTCAGCCTCAACGATGTCGCCGATCACGAACGAGCGGGCCTGTTCGCGCACTTGGCGGAAGAGATTCCGCTTCTGCTCGGCGCGCAGGTGGTGGATCGAGAGGACGCCGATGACCAGGTCCCAGGGGCCTTCGGGCAACGGGTCCTCCATTCGTGCCAGCTGCACGTCGTCGTAGTTCTCGCGCGCCCGGAAGACCATGTCGGCGCTGGCGTCAAGACCGATCACCCAGCTCTCCGGATAGGCCTCGATCAGGCGCCGGGTCGTTTCCCCGGTCCCCATCCCCAGCTCCAGCACCCGCTCGGGCGGGAACGGGATCGCGGCGATCGCCTGCTCCTGAAGCTCGTCGTAGCGCGGGATCTCCGAGCGGATCCGCTCGGAGTAGGTGTCGGGTTTCCAGTGGAATCTGCCCATCTCGTAACCTCGTCGGGAGAATGTCACAGGCGCCGCAGACCATCATCGACCTATCCCGCCTCTCCCTCGCCCACGGCGAGGGCAAGCGGCTGGAGACGCCGGTGGCGCTGGAGCCCGTCGAGCTGGCCGCCCAGACCTACAAGCCCGAGCCCTGGGCGCCGACGGTGCGGCTCGAGGTCTCCCGCCCCAGCAACGGCTTCGCCTTCCGGCTCAACTTCCCGGTCCACCTCGAAGGCCCCTGCATGCGCTGCCTCGAGCCTGCGTCCCTCGACCTCGAGGTCGAGGCGCGCGAGATCGACCAGGCCGGGACGGACGACCCGGAACTGCGCAGCCCCTACGTCTCCGACGACGAGCTCGACATCGGCGCCTGGGCGCACGACGCCACGATCCTCGCCCTCCCGACCCGGATCCTCTGCCGCCCCGACTGCGCCGGCCTCTGCCCCGTCTGCGGCGAGAGCCTCAACGACAACCCTCACGAGCACGAGGCGCCTGTCGATGACCGCTGGGCGGTCCTGAAGAACCTGAAGCTCGAGTAGCCCGCTAGGGCTGCTGATCCAGCTCGGGCTGCGGTTCCTCCTCGCGCCCGGCGAGGCGGTCGCGGCCGCGCTGGACGGCGGCGAGGAACTTCTGCAGGTTCACTTCGAGGGTATTGAGGATCTCATCGGCGTAGTCCTCGGCGCCGAGGCGGATTTCGCGCTCGCGGTTGCGGGCGTCCTCGACGATCTCGTCGGCGGCGCGCTCGGCCTGCTTGGTGACCTCCTCGTCGGAGATCAGGCGGGCCTGCTGCTCGCGGGCCTCGCGGACGATCCGCTCTGCCTCGCGTTTGGCCTCGGCCAGCATCTCCTGGCGCTCCTTGACGATCCACCGCGCCTGCTTGATCTCCTCGGGGATCGTCGCGCGCATCTGGTCGAGGAGGTCGTAGATCTCCTCGCGGTCCACGCGAACCTGGTCCGTCAGGGGGACCGGACGGGCGTTGTGAACTACGTCATCGAGCTTGTCTATGAGGACCAGGACGTCCATATGAAGGTCGTAAGCCTACGTGTACGCGGGGGTTTTAGGGAAGAAGGCGTTCAAAGAGCGTTTTTTTGCAAGGGGACGCCCATACGGGACGGACTGGTGTTGCACAGCCTACCTGTCCCCCAGGCGTTCTTTCAGGGCGGCGGCGACGGCGGTCGGTACGAGGTCGGAGACGTCGCCCCCGAAGGTGGCCATCTCCTTCACCCCGGTGGAGGAGAGGAAGCTGTAGTGGGGCGAGGCGATCACGTAGATGCTCTCGATCCCCGGGTCGAGCTTGCGGTTCAGCTGCGCCATCTCGAACTCGTACTCGAAGTCGGAGATCGCCCGCAGCCCCTTGACGATCGCCTTCGCATCGTTGTCGCGGGCGAACTCGACCAGGAGGTTGGCGAAGATCTGCACCTCGACGTTGGGCAGGTCGGCGGTCGCCTCTTCGATGAACCCCTTCCGCTCCTCGGCGGTGAACAGCGTCTTCGCCTTGCGAACCGGGTTGTTGACGACGCCTACGACGACGCGCTCGAAGACGTTCGAGGTGCGGGTGATGATGTCGATGTGGCCATTGGTGACCGGATCGTAGGAACCCGGACAGACGACCGTCCCGTTCTGCTCGCTCACGCGCCGGCCTCCCCGTAGATGGCGACGTCGGCGGCGCCGTAACGGCGCTGGCGCAGCGGCTCGAGGGCGTCGATCTGCAGGGGCCGGCGGGCGCCGCTCTCAACCACCGCCCTGCCTCCGTCGGCCAGCAGCTGGGGAAGGTGGGTGTTGAGATCCTGGGCCACGCGGTCGGCGAGTTTATACGGGGCGTCCACAAAGACGAGGTCGAATTTCCCCGCAAACGAAGCGGATGAAACCTCTGCGAGCCAGCGGCCGACGTCGGCCCGGATCAGCTCGGCGCGGTCGCCGAGGCCGAGGCGCTGCACGTTGCCGAGGGCGGGACGGGTGTCGCGGTCGACGAGCACGCCACGCTCGGCCCCGCGCGAGAGCGCCTCGATCGCGAGCGCGCCGGTGCCGCAGTAGAGGTCGAGGACGAGGGCACCCTCGACCCGGTCTCCGAGGGCGGAGAAGATCGCCTCACGCACGCGGTCGGAGGTCGGCCGCACCTTCCAGCCCCTGGGCGCGACCAGGCGCTGCCCTTTCAGCTCTCCGGCGATCACCCTCACGCCCCCAACCTAGTCGGCGTTCGTCCTTTTCCCATCTATCTCGGGAAAAGGACGAACGCCGCTAGAGCGGGATTGGATCAGCCGCGCCGGTCCCGAAGCGGCGATGGGCGGCGTCGAGGAGCGGGCCGAGGGCGGGGTCGGCGAGGGAGCCGTGCTCGCGCAGCAGCTCCAGCACCTCCTGCCGCGCTTCGACCAGCACCGCGCCGTCCTCGGGCAGCCTGGCCACCGCGAAGCGCGGCAGGCCCGACTGGCGGGTGCCGAGGATCTCCCCCTCCCCCCGCAGCTCGAGGTCGACCTCGGCGAGTTTGAAGCCGTCGCTCTCGCTCGCCACCGCCCGCAGCCGCCTCTGCGCCGTCTCCCCGGCCTCTTCGGCGAACAGCAGGCACTGGCTCGGGTGCTCGCCGCGGCCGACCCGGCCGCGCAGCTGGTGGAGCTGGGAGACGCCGAAGCGCTCGGCGCCCTCGATCACCATCACCGTCGCGTTGGCGACGTCGATCCCGACCTCGATCACCGTGGTCGAGACCAGCACGTCGGTCTCGTGGGCGGCGAAGGCACGCATCGCCTCCGCCTTCTCCGCCGAGTGCATCTGCCCGTGCAGAAGGCCGACGCGGAACTCGCGTAGCTCGCCTTGCCGCAGCCGCTCGGCCTCGACCTCGGCTGCTTTGCCGGTGACTTTCTCGGATTCGCCGACGAGCGGGCAGATGACGAAGGCCTGGCGGCCCTCGCGCAGCCGCCGCCGCAGGAACTCGAAGGCTTCCCCGCGCTGGTGCTCCTCCACGAGCTTGGTCGTCACAGGTTGGCGCCCTGCCGGCAGCTGGTGCAGGGCGGTGGTATCGAGGTCGCCGTAGGCGGTGAGCGAGAGCGTGCGGGGTATCGGCGTCGCGGTCATGTGGAGTACGTGCGGCGCCATCCCCTCCACGCCCTTCTCGTCCAGCGCCCGCCGCTGGGACACCCCGAAGCGGTGCTGCTCGTCGACAACGACGAGGCCGAGGCGGGCGAACCGGACGGTGGGCTCGATCAGCGCGTGGGTGCCGACGAGGAGGCCGAGCTCGCCGCTGGCGAGGCGGTCGAGAGCTTCGCGGCGGCGCGGCGCCGGAGTCGAGCCGGTCAGCAGCGCGAACGGGGTCGCCTCTTCGGCGAGCAGCCTGGCGAGCGTGATCGCGTGCTGCTCGGCGAGCGTCTCGGTCGGCGCCATCAGCGCCGCCTGGTAGCCGGCTTCGAGTGCGCGCAGCATCGAGTAGACAGCGACGACGGTCTTACCGGAACCGACCTCTCCCATCAGCAGGCGCTGCATCGGCTGGCCGCAGTCGAGGTCTGCCTCGATCTCGTCGAAGGCCTTGAGCTGGTCGCCGGTCGGCTCGAACGGGAGCGAGTCGAGCCAGCGGGCGACCAAGTCGCCGGGCTTGCCGAAGCGGGGGGCTGGGCGGGCGGTGCGGTGGGTTCGCTTGCGGGTCGCGAGAAGGGCCTGGTGGAGGAAGAGCTCCTCGAAGCGGAGGCGGGTGCGGGCTTCGTCGAGGTCGTCTATTTCCCTTGGGAAGTGGACGGTCTTCAGGGTGTCTCCGAGGGTGGCCAGGTGGCGGCGGGTGCGGAGGTTGGCGGGGAGGCCCTCGATGGCGTTTGGGGAGAGCGCGATCGCCTGCTCGGCCCAGTCGCGGATTTGGGAAGGACGGAGGGTTTCGGGGGAGGAATGGCTAGGGACCAGGGTTTCGGGCTGCGGGTCCTGTCGAGGGCTGTTCGGGGACCCCTGCGCTGGATGCTCGGGGTCCCCGGCGCCCTCGCCACCCGCAGAAGCTGAGTTGGAGAGGTGCTCCCATTCGCGGATGGCGAAGCCTTTGCCGCTGTATTTGCCCGTGAGGAGAAGCTCGGCGCCTGGGGTGAGCTTCGATGCAATCCAGGGTTGGTTGAACCACGTCGCCCTTACGTGGCCAGATGCGTCACCTACTTTTACGCTGACCATGCGGAGGCGGCCTTTGCGGAAGGGGCGGGGCTGAGATCCCAGGACTTCTACTTGGATGGTCGCCGTCTCTCCGGGTTGGAGGTCTCCGAGCTGTCTGATCCGGAGGTCTCTGTGGCGCCTTGGGATGTGGAAGAGGAGGTCGGCGATGGTGCGGAGGCCGGCTTCGGCTGCGGCTTCGGCAGTCTCCGGGCCGACGCCCTTGAGAGCGGCGAGACCCTGGTCTAGAACGCTGGGGCGGGGCCAGTGGACGGGGGCGTCGAGCAGCTCGGCGCGGCCGAGCTCGCGCGCGCCGGCGAAGGAGCGCACTACTGGGCGGCCAGCAGCCACCACCAGCTCGGCTGTCCCCCCTCGTGGGTCTCGACCTCGACCCCGTGGGGGATGTGGGTGTCGAGCTCGTCCAGCGGGATCGGGGCGCCCTCGCCGGCGATCAGGGTGATGATCTCCGCCTCGGCGGCGAGGTGCTCGAGGGTCTTGGCCAGGGTCGAGCCCGCCCCGCCCCAGGCGACGATCTCGCCGGCGACGAAGCCGACCGCGTCGCCCTTCTTGAAGCGTCCCTGGGTGTCGTCGCGGGCGGCCGGAGCGACGCCGCCGGTGGCGACGCCCTCCAGCGCCTCCCCCAGCCGCTCGGCATTCGCCTCCATCGCCGCTTCGGGGTCGAGCTCGACCAGCGCCAGCAGGCTCGCCTGCTGGGAGGTCGCCGGCACCACCCGCGCCGGCTTCTCGGAGAGCTCGCAGGCGCGCTCGGCGGCCATCACCACGTTCGAGGAGCTGGGCAGGACGATCACCGCCTCGGCGGCGACGCTGTGGATCCCGGCGAGCAGCTCGTAGGTCGAGGGGTTGAGGGTCTCGCCACCGGGTACGACGTGGGCGCCGAGCTCACCGAAGAGACGCTGCAGGCCGTCGCCGGCGGCGACGGCGACGACGCCGGTGCGGCCGCTGAGGCGGGCGTCGCGCTCGGCCATCTGCTCGCGCATGTCAGCGACGTCGAGGTTCATCACCTCCCCCACCCCGTCGAAGACCGCGACCGCGGACTCCGGCTCGTCGGTATGGACGTGGACCTTGAGGGTGACGTCGTCACCGACGACGAGGACCGAGTCGCCGAGCCCCTCCAGCCGCGGCAGGAACCGGCGGTTCTGCAGGCCTTTGCCGGAGACGATGAAGTTGGTGCAGTAGCGGTAGCGACTGTCCTCGTGGTGGGGCAGGCTGCGGCGCGGAGGCTCGTGGTGCTGGACCTCGGGGACCTCGCCGCCGTCGCCGCGGAGGCCGGCGACGACGCCGGCGAGGATGAGGACGAGGCCATGCCCGCCGGCGTCGACGACGCCGGACTCGCGCAGAACCTCGAGCTGCTCGGGCGTCTTGGCGACGGCGAGCTCGCCGTCGGCGATCGCCCGCTCCAGGACTTCGGCGAGAACCGCGTCCTGCTGCTCTTCGGAGACGTCGCTGCCGAGCCGCTGCTTCTCCTGGTCGAGGTGGGCGAGCTGGCGCGAGAGCGAATGGGCCATCTCGCGGAAGACCGTCAGCATCGTCCCCTCCGCCGGGTCGCGGACAGAGTCGTAGGCGGCGTCGGCGGCGCTGGCGAAAGCGGCGGCGACAAGGGTCGGATCGATCAGCTCGCCGGGCCGGGAGGCGAGCTCCTCCGCCGCGCCGCGGACGATCTGGCTGAGGATGACGCCGGAGTTGCCGCGCGCCCCCATCAGCGCCGCCCGGGCGAGGGCCTGGACCAGCTCGGTGCGGCCGACCTCGTCGACTTCCTGGCCGTCGAGGCGGTCGAGCTCTTCCATCACCGCGCGCATGGTCATCGCCATGTTGTCGCCGGTATCGCCGTCGGCGACGGGGAAGACGTTGAGGTCGTTGACCTCCTCGCGACGGGCCTCGAGCGAGGCGTAGGCGGAGCTGACCACCCGGCGGAAGCGGGCGATTTGGGTTTCGGGCATCTGCTGAGAATCTAGTCACCGGGTGCGACGTGAGCACGTCGAGGCGTGCCGCCCTGCGCCATTGGTACGGTGCCCGCACCAATGAGACGCTTCGCCACCTGGACCACGGGTCACCGCAAGACCGTGATCGTCAGCTGGATCGTCGCCCTCGCCGCGATGATCGCCATCTCAACCACTGTCGGAGCCGACTACAGCGAAGAATTCAGCCTGCCCGACTCGGACTCGAAGGAAGCGCTCGACCTGCTGGAAGAGAAGTTTCCGGCGCAGTCGGGTGAAGCGGCGCAGATCGTCTTCAAAGCGAACGCCGGCGTCGACTCGCCCCCGGTCGAAAAGAAGATGGAGAGCGTCTTCGCCGAAGTCGAAGAAGAACCGCACGTCAGCGAAGTCGCCAGCCCTTACGGCAAGGGCGGCGGCGCCGCGGCCATCAGCGACGACGGCAAGATCGCCTACGCGACGGTCCAGTTCGACGTCGCCGGCCCCGACCTCGACACCGAGGAAGCCGAGCGGGTGATGAACACCGCTCAGGCAGCTGCGGGCGACGGACTTCAGATCGAGCTCGGAGGCTCGCCGATCGAGGAAGTCCGAAGCGAAGAAGAAGAAGGCTTCTCCGAGGCGATCGGGTTGCTGGCCGCGATCGTCGTCCTCCTGCTGACCTTCGGCTCGGTGGTGGCGATGGGTCTGCCGATCGTGACCGCGCTCTTCGCCCTCGGCGTCGGGGTCAGCTTCATCACCCTCGGCACCCACGTCTTCAACACCGCCGACTTCGCTCCGCAGCTCGCCTTCATGATCGGCCTCGGCGTCGGCGTCGACTACGCCCTCTTCATCCTCACCCGCTTCCGCAACGGCCTCGACGAGGGGTACGAGCCGCGCGAGGCGGCTATCGCCGCGATCGACACCTCCGGCCGCGCCGTCCTCTTCGCCGCGATCACGGTGATCATCGCCCTGCTGGGGATGATGCTGCTCGGCCTCAGCTTCCTCTACGGGGTGGCGGTGGCCGCCTCCCTCGCGGTCTTCTTCACGATGGTCAGCGCCCTCACCCTGTTGCCGGCGCTGCTGACGATCGTCGGCCGGCGGGTCGACCGGCTGCGGATCCCCGGCCTCGGCCGTCGCAGCGTCGACGAGGGTGGCTGGTGGGTCCGCTGGAGCGACCGGATCCAGCGGCGCCCGTGGACGGCCGCCCTGCTCTCGGGGGCGCTGCTGCTCGCGCTCTGCATTCCTACTCTCTCACTCCGGCTCGGCACCAATGACGCCGGCACCGACCCGGAGGGCACGACCACGCGGGAAGCCTACGACCTGCTCGCCGAGGGCTTCGGGCCGGGCTTCAACGGGCCCTTCGTGATCGCCGCCGAGCTGCCCGAAAAGGGCGACGACGAAGCGCTGCAGCAGCTCCACAACGAGCTACAGGACGAAGCAGGAGTCGAAGCGGTCACCGACGTCACCCTCAACCCGAACGAGACCGTGGGGGTCTTCCAGCTCTACCCGACGACCTCGCCGCAGAGCGCCGACACGACCGACCTGCTCGACCGCATCCGCGACGAATCGATCCCGCCGGTCGAGGAAGCCACCAGCGCGCAGGTCCACGTTGGCGGCGTCAACGCGATCTTCGAGGACTTCGGCAACGCGATCGCCGAAAAGCTGCCGCTCTTCATCGGCGTCGTCGTCCTGCTCTCGGCGCTGCTGCTGATGATCGTCTTCCGCTCGGTCTGGGTGCCGCTGAAGGCGATCGTGATGAACCTGCTCTCGATCGGCGCTGCCTTCGGGCTGATTGTCGCCGTCTTCCAGTGGGGCTGGGGCGCGAGCCTGATCGGCGTCGACAGCACCGGCCCGATCATCTCCTTCTTTCCGATCTTCCTCTTCTCGATCGTCTTCGGGCTCTCGATGGACTACGAGGTCTTCCTGATGTCGCGGATCCACGAGGAGTGGGAACACACCAACGACGCCTCCGAGGCGGTGACCCGCGGCCTCGCCCTGACCGGCCGCGTGATCACCGCGGCAGCGGCGATCATGGTCACCGTCTTCGCCGCCTTCATGCTCGGCGAAGACCGGATCATCAAGCTCTTCGGCCTCGGCCTGGCCTCCGCCGTCTTCATCGACGCCGTGATCATCCGCTCTGTCCTCGTCCCCGCGATCATGCAGCTCCTCGGCGCCCGCGCCTGGTGGTTCCCCGACTGGCTCGACCGCATCCTGCCGCGGTTGCATGTGGAGCCGGACGAGGGCGACCCGGCGCCGACCGGAGAGCACCCGGTGGTCGCCACGGCCGAGGCTGACGGCTAGCGCCCTTCGCGCTCCAGTTCGCGTTCGATATCCCCGATCACCCGCTCGGGTTCGTTTTCCAGTTGTAGGTCGGTAAAGCGAAGAACCGTGTAGCCGACGCTGCGAAGATCCAGATCGCGCGCGTGGTCGTCCTGCCATGCGGCGGAGCCGCGGTGGTAGGCCCAGAAGTCGGTCTCGATGATGACGCACCGCCGGCGCCAGAAGAAGTCGACGGTCCAGCGGCCCAGCTTGACGTTGACCTCGGGGGCTGGGATGCGGGCGCGGTGGGGGCGGATCAGGTCGAGGAAGAGGAGCTCAAGGTCGCTGCGGGTCCGGTCGCTCTCGACCCCTTCAAGGTGGTGGCCCTTGAGCTCCGCTTGGCGGATGGCGCGGCGGAGTAGGTGCGGTGGAAGTAACTCGGTGCGCCGGAGGTCTTCGATGGTGCGTTGGACGGTGGTGACCGGGATGTTGTGGCGGTGGGTGGTGATGAGCCGTCTCCCTCGCCCTCCTTCTTGATTCAGGCAGGAGGGCGAGGGAGACGGCTCTGCGGGCGTTTGGAGGGAGGGACAGCGGTGAAGGCGGATTCCGCGGCGCTTCTTCCGGCCCGAGGTAGAGGGGGTCGAGATGTGGACTGGGCCATCGAGGGGACGGAGAAGCTCCCAAAGCACCGCAGCGGAAGAGTGGCTCACCACCGCCCCCTTGCCGCAAGCGAGAACCGCCGCCATGAAACGCCCGCGATGACTCAGGGCGGGGTGGCCTACCGCGTAGACACCGTGGTGCACACGGTGCAGTTGCCCTTTGCGCACGCGGATCGTGATCGCTTTAGACCCAAGCCCACACGCTTCGAGCTGCCGCCGCGTCACTACCCCGTGCTGCCGCGCCGCGATTCTCGCCACCGCTGCTTCGGCCGTGTCGCTTTTTGCGTCCATATGGACGTATAAGGCGACAGAACCTCATTCTCTCCCCCCTGAGGTCGTAGGACCAAGCGAGGGCGTGCCGGCGGCGGAGCGGCAGTGCTTCGCACGACGCGGAGCCGACGGTGCGGCATCGCGCCGCGTCCTACGGCCTCAGGCGGACTTGGTGACCTTGCCCGCCTTGAGACAGCGGGTGCACACGTAGGTGCGAAGGGGGCGGCCGTTCTCCTGGATCCGGACCTTCTGGAGGTTCGGGTCGAAGCGGCGCTTGGTGGCGACCATCGAGTGGCTTCGGGAGTGGCCGAACGCGGGTCCCTTGCCGCAGCTGTGGCATACCTTGGCCATGAGTCGCGGGATGGTACCGGAGTGCGTCGTTTTGGCGGGTTCAGCCGAGCCGGCGCTTGAGCAGGGCCATGCGGGCGACGGTGAGGGCGGCGTTTCGGCCCTGGTCGCGCTTGTCGCCGCCGGCGCGGGCCAGCGCCTGCTCCATGTTGTCGCAGGTGATGACGCCGAAGGCGCAGGGGACACCGGTCGCGAGCTGGACGTCCTGGATGCCGCGCGCGGCCTCGGCGCAGACGAAGTCGTAGTGGTCGGTCTCGCCGCGGATGACGACGCCGAGGCAGGCGACGCCGCCGATCTCCATGCCACCGGCCTGCCTGGCGTTGCGGCGGCGGATGCCGTCGATGATCGCGCTGGCGGCGAAGGGCAGCTCGTAGGCACCGGGGACCGAGTGGTGGGTGACGTTGCCGATCGGGACTCCGGCGAGCTGGAACCCGTGGTCGGCGCCGTCGAGCAGGCGCAGCGCCAGATCCTCGTAAAAGCGGCCGACGACGACCGCGAACTCCAACTGCTCCAGCTTCGCCTTCTCATCGCCGGAGAACTCCTCGAGGAACGCGCCCGCCTCAGCCATCGCTGTCCCCGGCATCGCGCGCGATCTCGTCGTGGATCATCTCCTCGTCGAGCGCCAGGCCCTGGTGGTGCAGCGAATGGCCCATCTTCTCACGCTTGGTGCGCAGGTAGGCCTCGTTGTGGGCGTTGGGGACCGATTCGATCGGCACCTGCTCGCTGACCGAGAGGCCGTAGCCCTCGAGGCCGACGATCTTTTTCGGATTGTTGGTGAGGATGCGGATGCTGGTCAGGCCGAGGTCGCCGAGGATCTGGGCGCCGATCCCGTAGTCGCGCAGGTCGGCAGGCAGGCCGAGCTTGAGGTTGGCCTCGACGGTGTCGGCGCCTTCCTCCTGCAGCTTGTAGGCCTTGAGCTTGTTCAGGAGGCCGATCCCGCGCCCCTCCTGCGAGAGGTAGAGGAGGACGCCGCGGCCCTCGCGCTCGATCATCGAGAGCGCTGCTTCCAGCTGTTCGCCGCAGTCGCAGCGCATGCTGTGGAAGACGTCGCCGGTGAGGCACTCGCTGTGGACGCGGACGAGCACGTCCTCGGCTCCGTCGACCTCGCCTTTGACCATCGCCACGTGGTGTTTGTCGTCAACCAGGGAGCGGTAGCCGACGGCCTTGAAATCTCCGAAGGCGGTCGGCAGGCCGGTGTCGACGACCCGTTCCACCAGCTTCTCGGTCCGCCGCCGGTAGGCGATCAGCTCGGCGACGGTGATCATCTTCAGGTCGTGCTTCTCGCAGTAGGGGACGAGGTCGGGGACGCGGGCCATCGTCCCGTCGTCGTTCATCACCTCGCAGATCACGCCGGCCGGGGTGAGGCCGGCGAGGCGAGCGAGGTCGACGCTGGCCTCGGTGTGGCCGGTGCGCTCGAGGACGCCGCCGTCCTTGGCCCGCAGGGGGAACATGTGGCCGGGGACGACGATGTCGCGCGGGCCAGAGTCGGGGTCGATCGCGACCTGGATCGTGTGGGCGCGGTCGTGGGCGGAGATGCCGGTGCTGACCCCGCCGGCGGCCTCGATCGAGACCGTGAAGGCGGTCTCCAGCGGCGCCTCGTTCTTCGCCGTCATCAGGTTGAGGCCAAGCCGTTCGCAGCGCTTCGCCGTCAGCGCCAGGCAGATCAGCCCGCGCGCCTCCTTGGCCATGAAATTGATCGCCTCGGGCGTCGCGAACTGTGCCGCCATCACCAGATCGCCCTCGTTCTCACGGTCTTCGCCGTCGCAGACGACGACCATGCGGCCGGCGCGGATCTCCTCGATCGCCTCCTCGATGGTCGCGAACGGGCCCTTGCCCGCTGCGGTCGCTTCCTCTTGTCGCTGGGTCTCCGCCATCTTGCTCACGCCTGCTCCTTTCGCGCGAATGGTGACATCAATCGCTCCACGTACTTGGCGATGACGTCGCACTCGACGTTCAAACGGCTCCCCACCTGCACTTCTCCCAAGTTCGTCCGCTCGAGGGTCTCTGGGATGAGGGAGACCTCAGCCCAGGAATCGCCTAGATCCGCGACCGTGAGGCTGACCCCGCTGAGCGTGATCGAACCCTTGTCGACGACAAACTGAAGAAGCTGGGTGGGGAGGGTGATCCGGACGCGCCTTGCAAAGCCGTCGTCCTCGATCGATGCCACGGTCCCGACTCCATCGACATGCCCCTGCACGAGGTGGCCTCCGAGACGATCTCCGGCCTTCATCGCCAGCTCGAGGTTGACGCGGGCGCCCACCTCGACACCATCGAGGGCAGTCACCTCCAAGGTCTGGTTCATCGCCTCGGTCTCGAACTGATCGCCGTTTATCGCGGTGGCGGTGAGGCAGCAGCCGTTGACCGCGATCGAGTCGCCGAGGGACAGTTCTTCGGTCAGCGAGGAGGCGATCCGCAGGCGGGTGCCATCGTCTTTCCGCTCAACGGCCTCTACCTTTCCGACGTCTTCGATCAGCCCGGTGAACACGTCACCACTCCCTGAAACGAGCCGTGATCAACATGTCATCCCCCACCTGCCGAGCGGTGGACTCCAAAGCCGTCACACGCGCGGGTGGCGACGATGCCGAGGACTCTCCCGGTAGGGAGAGTCCGCCATCGGAGACAGGACCCGCGCGCCCACCACCTTTGTCCTGTCGGAGAAGCATCGGGGCGATGAAGGTACGGGATTCGTCGATCTGGTCCGCGGCGAGGAAAGAGGAGGCGAGGGTTCTGCCGCCCTCGAGAAACAGGCTGGTGACTTCGCGTCGGCCGAGTTCCCTTAGAGCGGACTCAATATCGGTGGCGACGAGGACTTCTGCGCCTGCTTCCTTGAGGGAGCTGGTGCGGTGGGTTGGGGCGTCGGGGGAAGTGACCACGAGAACGGGTGCCTGGTCGAGCGTCTGGAGGAGCTGGGAGTCGAGGGGAAGGCGGGCCTGGGAGTCGAAAATCACTCGCTTGGGCTGGCGGGCTGCGTCGGTCCGGGCGGTAAGGAGGGGATCGTCGGCCAGGGCGGTGCCGATGCCGACGGCGATCGCGTCGTGTTCGGCGCGCCAGCGGTGGACGAGCTCTCGGCTCTCGGGGCCGGAGATCCAGGGGCTATCGCCGGGAGCAGTGGCGGTCTGGCCGTCGAGGGACATCGCCATCTTGAGGACGACGAGCGGCAGGCCGGTGCGGGCGTGCTTGCGGAAGGGCTGGTTGAGGCGGCGGGCCGCGGTGGCCTCGGCGCCGGAGGCGAAGGCCACCTCGACGCCGCCGTCGCGGAGGATGCCGGGGCCGCGGCCGGAAGCCTTCTCGCTGGGGTCGTCGGAGGCGATCACGACTCTTGCGATCCCCGCCTCGAGGATTGCCTCGACGCAGGGCGGCTGCCGCCCCTGGTGCGCGCAGGGCTCCAGCGTCACGTACATAGTCGCCCCCGCCGGGTCCTCGCGCCGCTCCCGACAGTCCGCCAGCGCCGCCCGCTCGGCGTGCAGCCCACCCAGCTCCGCATGAAACCCCTCGCCGATCACCTCACCGTCCCGCACCACGACTGCACCAACCAAGGGATTGGGGCTCACCCGCCCGCGACCGCCCTCGGCTAGTTCGAGCGCCTCCCGCAAATGAGCCTGATCCATGGAAGTAAGCTGGGAATTCATGGTTGATTGACTCGTCAATCAGTCTAGCGTGGCAGGCACGGGAACTGGGAACGCGAATACGCTGATGTCGTGAAGCTCATCATCCAAATCCCCTGTCTGAACGAGGAGGCGACCCTTCCGGCGACGATCGCCGACCTCCCCCGCTCGCTTCCGGGCATCGACCAGGTCGAGCTGCTGGTGATCGACGACGGGAGCAGCGACCGGACCGTCGAGGTGGCGCGCGAGTGCGGCGTCGACCACATCGTCCGCCTCACCAACAACAAGGGCCTCGCCGCCGGCTTCCAGGCCGGCCTCGACGCCTGCCTGAAGCTCGGCGCCGACGTCGTCGTCAACACCGACGCCGACAACCAGTACCGAGGCGCCGACGTCGCCAAGCTGGTCGCGCCGATCGTCGCCGGCGAGGCTGACATGGTCGTCGGCGACCGCCGCGTCGGTGAGATCGACCACTTCTCCGGCTCGAAAAAGGGGCTGCAGCGGCTCGGCAGCTGGGTCGTGCGGCGCCTCTCCGGGACCGCGGTCACCGACGCCACCTCCGGCTTCCGCGCCTACAACCGCGAGGCCGCCCTGCAGCTGCTGGTCGTCGACAACTTCACCTATACGCTGGAGAGCCTGATCCAGGCCGGGAAGATGCTGATCGCCGTCGACGAGGTCGAGATCGGGACCAACCCGAAGACCCGCGAGTCCCGCCTCTTCGCCTCGACCGGCGCCTACGTGCGCCGCAACGCCCCGGCGATCCTCCGCATCTACGCCCGCTACGAGCCGCTGCGCGCCTTCGCCACTGCCGGCGCGGTCGTCCTCCTCCTCGCCCTCTGCGCCTGGCTTCCGTTCCTGATCGACTGGATCTTCAACGGCGACAGCACCGGCCACGTGCAGTCGCTGATCCTCGGCGCCGTCCTCTTCATCGCCGCGGTGCAGCTCTTCGCCCTCGGCGTCATCGGCGACCTCCTCGCCGGCCAGCGGGTGATGATCCAGCGCGTCTTCGAGCGGGTGCGGCGGGTCGAGCTGGCGCTCGGGGTCGAGCCCTCCCACTACGAGCGCGGCGCCCAGACCGCGAGCCGCGAGAGCGCCGAGTGAGCGCGCCGCAGCGCGGCGGCAAGGAGGCCAACGCCGCCGAGTACGGGAAAACCGCGAGCTTCCTCGCGATCGGCGTCGGTCTCACCGGCGTCATCACCTACGCCTACTTCCTGATCGCCTCGCACACGCTCTCCAAGCTCGACTACGGGCAGATCACCATCCTCTGGTCGGCGGTCTTCATCACGATCTCGACCCTCTACCGGCCGGTCGAACAGCTGCTCAGCCGCCACGTCTCCGAGCGGCTGGCCAAGGGCGAACCGCTGCGGCAGGAGCTGCGGGTCGCGGCGGCGATCCAGATCGGGCTGGCGCTCTTCTTCGCCGTCGTCGCGCTGGCCCTGCGGGGGCCGATCCAGGACGACCTGCTGGAAGGCAACGAAACCCTCTACTGGGTCTTCTTCGGGGCCGTCCTCTTCTACGCCGCCAGCTACTTCGCCCGCGGCTTCCTCGCCGGCCAGCGGACCTTCGGCCTCTTCACGGCGCTGATCCTCTCCGAGTCGGTCTTCCGCACCCTCTTCGCCGTCCTCGTCGCCGTCAGCCTGCTCAGCGGCCAGTCCTGGGTGGCGGTCGGGATCGTCGCCGCGCCCAGCCTCTCGCTGATGGTGGTGCCGTTCGCGTTCCGCCGGCGCGCCAAGAAAGAAGCAGCGACTCGAGCGGCCCCCGGACGCGAGTCGGAGGAGGGCGCGCCCGATCCAGGGTCGGAGTTCACGATGCGAGAGGGCAGCGGGTTCGCGGCGGCGGTGCTCGTGATCATGTTCAGCGAACAGGCCTTCCTCAACGCGGGCCCGCTGATCACCCGCGGGCTCCAGGGCGCCGAGGCCGCGGGATTCATCTTCAACGTGCTGATGCTGGCGCGGGCGCCGCTGCAGCTCTTCCAGGCGGTCTCGACCAGCATCCTCCCCCACCTCACCAACCTCCACACCTCCTCCGCCCCCGACAGCGAGCGCGAGTTCCACCGTTCGGTCCGCGGCGTCCTCCTCGGCGTCGCCGCCTTCGCCGCCTTCACTGCCTTCGTCGTCCTCGTCGCCGGGCCGCACCTGATGCAGATCGCCTTCAGCGACAAGTTCGAGTACGACCGGCCGGGGCTGCTGCTGATCACCCTGGGGATGGGGCTCTACCTGGGCTCGGTCACCCTCAACCAAGCCTGTGTTGCTCAGGGCCAGGTCCGGCGCGCCGCCGTCCGCTGGATCGCCTGCGCCGGGTTCTTCATCCTCTGGAACTTCCTGCCGATCGTCGGCGACGAGTTCCGGCGGGTGGAGATCGGCTTCGCGCTGACGGCCGGAGTTCTCTTCTCCCTCCTCTACCTCGTCTACCGCCGCCCCCACGGGCGAGTCGAGGACATCCCGCGGGAGGGCTCGACCGAGGAACTCGAGCTGCGGCTGGCGTCGATCGACGAGAACACTTAGGCGCCGCTCACTAAAGCGCTTGGCCCATCCATATTGTTCAAATGCATCGGTGACGATCCTCTAGGGTCGCCGCGATGGGTGCCCATGACGCCGAGCTGATCCTGATCGCCGGCGTCCTCCTGTCCGCGGGGATCGCGGGGGCGCTGCTCGCCGACCGGGTGCGCGTCCCAGGGCTCCTGCTCTTCCTGGCGCTGGGGATGGTCGCCGGCTCCCAAGGCATCGGCGGGATCGAGTTCGACGACGCCGAACTGGCGCGGACGCTGGGGACGATCGCCCTCGTCCTGATCATCTTCGAGGGCGGCCTCACCGCCGGCTGGTCGGAGATCCGGCCCGTGCTCGGCACCGCCGCCTCGTTGGCGACGATCGGCACCGCCCTGACCGCGGTCATCGCCGGGCTCGCGGCCAAGCTCCTCTTCGGCCTCAGCACCCTGGAAGGGATGCTGGTCGGCGCCGCGATCGCCGCCACCGACTCGGCCGCGATCTTCGCCGTCCTGCGGCGCTCGACCCTGGAGAAGCGGCTGGCGCGCTCGCTCGAGGGAGAGTCGGGGATGAACGACCCGGTGGCGCTGCTGCTGGTGATCGGGTTCATCGAATGGATCCAGCAGCCGGGCTACGGGCTCGCCGACATGGCGGGGCTGCTGGCGCTGAAACTGGCGCTGGGCGCGGCGATCGGGGCGGCCCTGGGATGGGCGGCGGTGCGCGTCCTCGACCGGGTGCAGCTGCCGAGCGACGGGATCTACCCGGTGGCGACGATCGCGATCGCCGGGCTCGCCTACGGCCTGCCCGAGGTCGCCCACGGCTCCGGCTTCCTCTCCGTCTACCTGACCGCGCTGGCGCTAGGCTCGGCCCGGATCCCCGCCCGTCGCACCGTCGTCGCCTTCCACCAGGGCCTCGGCTGGGTGGCGCAGATCGCCCTCTTCATCCTCCTCGGGCTGCTCGTCTTCCCTTCCAGCCTCGACTCCGTCGCCCTCGACGCACTGGCCCTCTCCGCGGTACTGATCGTGATCGCCCGCCCCGTCGCCGCCTTCGCCGCCACGGCGCTGGCGCCGCTGAACCTGAAAGAGCGCTTGATGCTCGGCTGGGCCGGCCTCCGCGGCGCCACGCCGATCTGGCTCGCCACCTTCCCCGTCGTCGCCGGGGTGGGCGAGGGCGAAGAACTGTTCGCGATCGTCTTCTTCGTCGTCGTCACCTCGACCCTCGTCCAGGGCGCCAGCTTCGAGCCGCTGGCGGCCAGGCTGGGGCTGACGACCAACGAACCGGCGCTGCCGCGGCGGCTGCTGGAGTCGGGGCGGATCCGGCGCATGGGCGGCGACGTGATCGCCTACCGGCTGCCGCAGGGCGCGGCCGCCGCCGGCCACCCGGTCCGCGACCTCGAGCTGCCGCGCGAGGCGCTCGTCAACGTCATCGTCCGCAACGGCAAAGCGCTGCCGCCCCGCGGGTCCACGGAGCTGCGGGAGGGCGACGAGCTGCACGTGCTGGTTCGCAGCGAGCTGCGCGACGAGGTCGAGGCGCTGACCCGGAAATGGGCCGAGGGACCGGTCGGCAAACCGGCGCCGGCGCCGCTCCCCCGCCGCGGGGCCTCCCAGGTCTTCACGGTGCGCCCGGCCCGTGGCGACAGCGAGCCGACCGAGGAGATCGATGGCATACCGGTCGCCTCGGTGCTGCGGAGCCGCGACGAGCGCGGTGCCTACCTCCTCGCCTTGGCCGACGGCCGCTACGCGGTGCTGGGAGCCGGCCTGGTCGCGATCGGCGGCCGCCGCGCCCTGGCCGGCTGGTGCGAGGGCCGAGCCGAGCGCGAAGACGTCGACGGCGCCGAGCGGGCCTGGTGGCAGGAGGTGACGGGCGCTTTGATTGCGCGAGGTCGAGCGGGCGGGGGCACCCCCTCGCGGAGCACCTCCGCCGAGTGATGCGTCGGCGGCTGACCGCGTAACGCCCGGCTCGGCTCCATGCTGAGTACCGCGAGGGGGTGCCCCCGCCCGCTCTCCAGCGTCAGGAAGCGCCGGCTGCTGCTGCGATCTCGGTGTAAGCCGATGCGGGGTCCTGGGCCCCGAAGATCGCCGAGCCGGCAACGAAGAGGTGGACCCCCACGGCGGCGAGAGGCGCGGCGGTGTCCTTGTCGACGCCGCCGTCTACCTCGATCCGGGCGTCGCCGACAAGCGGCGCGAGACGCTCCAGCTTGTCGTATGAGGACTCGAGCAGCTTCTGGCCACCCCAGCCTGGGTTGATCGTCATGCAGAGGACCAGGTCGGCGTAGCCACGCAGCTCTGCCACCGCGTCGACCGGGGTCGCCGGGTTGATCGCGATGCCGGCGCCGCAGCCGAGCTCGCGGATCGAGTGCAGGAGGCGGTTGGCGTGCGGCGTGGCCTCGGCGTGAAAGGTGATCGAATCCGCTCCGGCTTCGGCGAATTCCGCGAATTGTCGTTCCGGGTTCTCGATCATCAGGTGGACGTCGACGGCGCCGCCGGCGTCGTGGACCTGGTCGGCGATGCCGCTCAGGACCAGCGGCCCGATCGTGATCGGCGGCACGAAGTGGCCGTCCATCACGTCAAAGTGGATCACGCGCGCACCGGCGTCCATCACCTCTTCGACCTGGGCTCCTAACTTGCCCATGTCCGCCGAGAGGATCGACGGCAGCACCCGCGGCTCACCCATCAGCTCCTTCATCCGCTGACTCACGGGTTGCTCCTATGTCAAGCCACCGCCGCAAATTGCGGCGCCAGCGAGCCTCTCTGAGGATTGACGGAATTGCTCATGGATAGATCAATTTCAGATTGATTCAAAAGCC
>Ga0307288_10000023_pt1 | contig 82055 bp, 63 predicted proteins | sample ER_DNA_142_FD_194469 | JGI IMG/M metagenome (GOLD analysis project Ga0307288, IMG submission 194469) | Bulk soil microbial communities from the East River watershed near Crested Butte, Colorado, United States - ER_DNA_142 | ecosystem: Environmental > Terrestrial > Soil > Floodplain | place... | reverse complement strand
TCGCAAATTGGGGGAATTCGTGCCTACTCGGCATTTCACGAGTTATGAAAACTCAAGAAAGGATACTAAATCTCGTCGTTAACTGAATTCAGAATAGAAAGATTCAGAATAAAAAAACAAAGAAATACCCAATATCTTGCCCAAACAAGATATTGGGTATTTCTGGCTTTCCTTTCTTCAAAAATTCCTATATGTTAGCAGAAAAGCCTTATTTACCCGTTAAGAGATGGAACTTCAAGAGCAGCTAGATCTAGAGGGAAGTTGTGAGCATTACGTTCGTGCATTACTTCCATACCAAGATTAGCACGGTTGATGATATCAGCCCAAGTATTAATAACGCGACCTTGACTATCAACTACAGATTGGTTGAAATTGAATCCATTTAGGTTGAAAGCCATAGTACTAATACCTAAAGCAGTGAACCAGATCCCTACTACAGGCCAAGCAGCCAAGAAGAAGTGTAAAGAACGAGAGTTGTTGAAACTAGCATATTGGAAGATTAATCGGCCAAAATAACCATGAGCAGCCACAATATTATAAGTCTCTTCCTCTTGACCAAATTTGTAACCCTCATTAGCAGATTCATTTTCAGTAGTTTCCCTGATCAAACTAGAGGTTACCAAGGAACCATGCATAGCACTGAATAGGGAACCGCCGAAAACACCAGCTACACCTAACATGTGAAATGGATGCATAAGGATGTTGTGCTCTGCCTGGAATACAATCATAAAGTTGAAAGTACCAGAAATTCCTAAAGGCATACCATCAGAGAAGCTTCCTTGACCAATAGGGTAAATCAAGAAAACAGCAGTAGCAGCCGCAACAGGAGCTGAATATGCAACAGCAATCCAAGGACGCATACCCAGACGGAAACTAAGTTCCCACTCACGACCCATATAACAAGCTACACCAAGTAAGAAGTGTAGAACAATTAGCTCATAAGGACCACCGTTGTATAACCACTCATCAACAGATGCAGCTTCCCAAATTGGGTAAAAGTGCAATCCGATCGCCGCAGAAGTAGGAATAATGGCACCAGAGATAATATTGTTTCCATAAAGTAAAGAACCAGAAACAGGCTCACGAATACCATCAATATCTACTGGAGGGGCTGCGATGAAGGCGATAATAAATACGGAAGTTGCGGTCAATAAGGTAGGGATCATCAAAACACCGAACCATCCGATGTAAAGACGATTTTCGGTGCTAGTTATCCAGTTGCAGAAGCGACCCCACAGGCTTGTACTTTCGCGTCTCTCTAAAATTGCAGTCATGGTAAGATCTTGGTTTATTCAAATTGCAAGGACTCCCAAGCACATGTATTAACTAGAAAAAATATAGATAATAGAAGGCTTGTTATTTAACAGTATAACATAGACTATATACCAATGTCAACCAAGTCAGCCCAAAGATTGGCTATCCATATAACAAAATTAACCGAACCAATAAATTTTGTAAATGAAGTGAGTGAAAATTAAAAACTCAGATTGCTCTTTTCTATTTTCCATATGGGTTGCCCGGGACTCGAACCCGGAACTAGTCGGATGGAGTAGATAATTCTTCCTTGTTACAATAGAGAAAAAACCCCTCCCCAAATCGTGCTTGCATTTTTCATTGCACACGACTTTCCCTATGTAGAAATAGCCTATTTCTATTCCAAAGAGGAAGTTTTACTAATTTTTTTAGTTAGTAAGTTGATTCGCCTACTCTTTATTATAATATGGGGAACATTTCAGAATGAAAAATATAAAAGCTTTATCTTAATCATTTATCGACCCTTTCCTGTTTATTAGTTTTGTCTAATGATTAATTAAGAGGGTCCACCAGGTCGTTGATACGGATAATATCTAAATACCAAATACGCTCACTGTGTGATCCGCGGAAAGAAAAAAGGGTTGTTTTGGTGAACATCAAAGAAAAAACTTGCTCTTCTTCCGTAAAAAATTCTTCTAAAAATACCGAACCCAACCGTTGCATAAAAGTTCGTACCGTGCTTTTATGTTTACGAGCTAAAGTTCTAGCGCATGAAAGTCGAAGTATATACTTTAGCCGATACAAAGTCCGTTTTTTCGAAGATCCACTATGGTAATGAAAAAGATTTCTACATATCCGACCAAATCGATCAAGAATATCCCAATCTGATAAATCGGTCCAAATGGGTTTACTAATGGGATGCCCCGATCCAGTACAAAATTGAGCTTTTGATAAGGATCCAATGAGGGGAGTTGTGGGGACTGTGGTATCAAAATTTTTCATTTGAGTATCTATTAGAAAAGAATTCTCCAGCATTTGATTCCTTACTAACAAAGGACTTTTTGGTACACTTGAAAGGTACCCCAGAAAATCGAAGCAAGAGTTTGCTAATTGGCTTAGATGGATCCTTCGCGGTTGAGTCCAAAAAGAGAAAGAATATTGCCAGAAATTGACAAGGTAACATTTCCATTTCTTCTTCAAAAATGGAGTTCCTTTTGATGCAAGAATTGCCTTTCCTTGATATCGAACATAATGCATAAGAGGATCCATAAAGAACCATACTGTTTTCCGAAAAAAACCTGGGTACATTATCCCAAAATGTTCCATCTTCCTAGAAAAGTGGATTCGTTCTAGAAAGGTTCCAGAAGATGTTAATGATAACCAAGAAGATTGTTTACGAAGAAGCAACAAGAAAAATTCATATTCTGATACATAAGAGTTGTATAGGAATCGAAATAGTCTTTTATTTTCTTTTTTCAAAAGAAAAATCGATTTCATTGAAGTAATAAGAGTATTCCAATTTGAATAGTAGTTGAGAAAGAATCGCAATAAATGCAAAGATGGAACATCTTGGATATGGTATTGAAGGAGTTGAACCAAGATTTCCAAATGGATAGGATAGGGTATTTCTATATGTGATAGATAATCCAAATGCAAAAATTTGTCTTCTAAAAAGGGAAATATTGAATGAATAGAGCGTAAATTCTGAAACTTTGGTATTTCTTTTTCTTTCGGACGAGATAATTCTCGTAGCGAGAATGGGATTTCTACAACGATCGCAAACCCCTCAGATAGAATCTGAGAATAAAACTCAGAATAAAAATAATTTTTGTAATCCAACAATCGATCTTGGTTAGGATGATTAACCGAGTTAATCCAAAAATTCTGCTGATACATTCGAATAATTAAACGTTTCACAAGTAGTGAACTAAATTTCTTGTTATTACAACTAACAATTTCCACAGGTTCGGAACCATTTAATCCATAATCATGGGCAAATGCATAAATATACTCCTGAAAGAGAAGTGGGTAGACGAAGTATTGTTGACGAGATTTAAGTTTTTCTGAATACCCTTCGAATTTTTCCATTTGTATTTCTACTTGAATCAAAGAGAAGAAGCATTTCTCGGTTTAGCGAATGATGATACATAGTGCAATATGGTCAGAACAGGGTGTTGCTTTTTTTAATACAAACCCTGGAAAGAAAGGGAGTCTAATCCACAGATCTTTTTCCGCTCCTTTTCGATCCAATTAGTTTATGTTTGTTCTAATTACAAAAGAGAACAGAACAAATCTTTTATTTTTGCAGGCCAATTGCTCTTTTGACTTTGGAATACAGTCTCTTTATCAATATACTGCTTCTTTTACACATTCAATTCATAACATCCCTTATTCAATCTATAATCAAGAATAATTAGGATTTCTAAAAAAAAAGAAAAAATCAAGGGTCCACTCATAGGAAAACCCAACCTTTCCCCGCATCCGGCACTAATCTATTTTTAACGTCTAATTAGAGCGGGGAATCATTCCAATTAAGGAGTTAAGCTCGTTGCTTTTTATTTTACCAGAATTGGAGCCAGGCTCTATCCATTTATTCACTAGACCCAGAAAATCGTAATTTTTTTATTCCATTCAAAAAAAAAGAAATTGATTTTATTACGACATGCTATTTTTTCCATTCATTACCCTTGAGGATCAGTCGTGGTCTTCTAGACTCTACCAAGAGTCTGGACGAATTTGTTGCTTCATCCAAATGTGTAAAAGATCATAGCCGCACTTAAAAGCCGAGTACTCTACCATTGAGTTAGCAACCCAGATAAAATAGGATCTTAGATACGATCGAAATCCAAAAATCAATGGAATTACACCGCACGCTCCTGTCAAAACATCGAACTAGCAAGACATCAAAAGAAAGATTTTATTGACCATTAAAAACAATCAAATGCCAAAACGAACAGGTCCGGTTAAATTCCACTAAGGTTAAAAAAAGAGCGACCCCAATCACGATGGCAAAATTCTACTTTATTTTAGCTCTTTTTATTTTAAAGAAAAAAATCTTGTATGAGAATACATGCAAGAGGAACACCCTTATCGTTTGAGCGAAATGTAGGCAGAAAAATCTAATATGGAGTGAGGAGAAAGAGACCTATCTATCTAGAAATTCTATTTGTTCAATAGACCTTTGTCAATGGAAATACAATGGTAAGAAAACAAATTAGATAGAAAAAGTAAATAAAATAGGGGCTTATGTTGGATTGGCACGACATAAATCCAAATAGGACTAAGAAAGAGGTAAATTGTGTCTAAATAATTAGACAGCGAGGGATACTAGTGATCTTCTCCTACTTTTTTATTCATTTAGTTCTTCAATTAACTCAAAGCTCTTTCTTTTTCTTTAAAGAATTCCGCCTTCCTTAAAATATCATAAACAGTTCTTGTAGGTTGAGCACCCTTTTCAAGGAAATAGAGAATAGCTGGAACATTTAAAGAAGTTTGATTCTTTATCGGATCATAAAAACCTACTTTTCGCAGATCTCTTCCTTCTCTTCGAGATCGAACATCAATTGCAACAATTCGATAGACAGCTTATTGGGATAGATGTAGATAAACAATGCCCCCCCCCCTAGAAACGTATAGGAGGTTTTCTCCTCATACGGCTCGAGAAAATGATTCGAATTTCTGTCTATAATAATAGAAATTAGACTATAACTTGCATTAATTTCCTTACAGAAAAAACAAATTTCATTTATACTCATGACTCAAGTTGACTAATTTTGACTGACAGACTTCAAAGGCAAAATCCTTCGAAATTTTTTGAGTCGTCTCTAAACTCTTTTCTTTGTCTCATTTCGAACGAATTGACTTTTATTCCTTATTCTGATCCAATTCTGTTGTTGAGACAATTGAAAATCGTGTTTACTTGTTCTGGAATCCTTTATCTTTGATTTGTGAAATCCTTGGGTTTAGACATTACTTCGGGAATTCCTATTCTTTTTTCTTTCAAAAGAGTAGCAACATACCCTTTTTTTCTTATTTCCTTCGATAAAGCATTTCCCTCTTCTATAGAAATCGAATATGAGCGATTAATTCTGATAGACGTTTAATTGAAAGAGTTTTCCCAATCTTCCAAAATCGGACTTTCTTCTTGTTTTAACCTTTCGATTTCGATATTAAGGATAGACTGACAAAGTTGGCCTAATTTATTAGTTTTCACTAACCCTAGATTCTTTCCCTTGATAAAAAAAATTCTGTCCTCTCGAGCTCCATCGTGTACTATTTACTTAAAAAACAACCCAGCGCAAATTCGGTTCGGGACGAATAGAACAGACTATGTCGAGCCAAGAGCATTTTCATTACTATGGAAAATGATGGATAGCAAAATCCACAATCGATCATGTCCTTCAAGTCGCACGTTGCTTTCTACCACATCGTTTTAAACGAAGTTTTACCATAACAAACAATCCTCTTTTCATTGCAAAGTGGTATAGGGAATTGATCCAATATGGATGGAATCATGAATAGTCATTGGTTTAGTTTTTGTATACTAATTAAAATTTGCTATCTATGGAGAAATATGGATAAAAGAAATAAGTATTTATCGGGGAAACCCCCGCAAAGATCCGATTCATTTAAACCTATATTCTATCATATGAATGAAACATAGTTCGAAAAAGACGAATAAACAAGTTTGCTTAAGACTTTTTTATTATTAAATTTCCATCCTCAACGGAGGGCTCGAGATGATCAATTTTGAAGTGAGAAGAGAAGGATCGACTCTTTACCAATAAATAAACTATCAACCTCCAAAAAAGTTTAATTAAATTAATTACTATATTTAGAATTAGATTTGCAATATATTTTTCCGTAACAAAAACAATTAACTAAATAAACTATTCCAATGAAAAGATTAAAAGTTTTTGGTAGTTATAGAATTCTCGTACTTCTTTGACTCGAATACCAAAAGAAAGAAAAAAAGAAGTAAAAAGGACCCTTTTTACTAAGTAATAAAATACAACAAAAATTTATCTCTATCATAAAGGTATAGGTCTCATTGTTTATACAGTGTTTTACGTCAAGTTTAAAAATTTTCATGAAAATAAAGATATTCAATTTGACTGGACTTAACACTTGATTATGTTTTCTGAGAAAGAAAATGGATGCTTAGAAATGCATCTAATCTAAGAGTTCATAAGAGATCATTATTCTCTTTAATAAACTTTTGTCTCGTGCGGAGTACAATATGATTTCATCTTTTGTTTCATCAGAAACAATCTGGGACGGAAGGATTCGAACCTCCGAGTAACGGGACCAAAACCCGCTGCCTTACCACTTGGCCACGCCCCATTTAGGGTTTTATGCGACACTAATAAACACTATTATGTTTATTTGTTATTCGTCAATCCCACTTCAATTACATAAAAAATAAGGGATATTCTCTTGCTAGTATTCTAGACATGCGGATAATATAGAATCAAAAAAAATGCATTGATCATTACATGGAATTCTATTAAGATATTATATGAAAGTCGAATTTCTTCCATTCTCATTTGAGAGTGCGAATACGAGGAGGTATTTTGTGTTTGGGAAAGTCCGAAGAAAAAAGGATTTTGAATCTGCCTTTTCTTTTTTCCCTTAGAAAAATAACTCAATCAAAATCCAATTATTTACTCTACAATAACGAAATGCTTGTTATGCCTAATATACTTAGTTTAACCTGTATCTGTTTTAATTCTGTTCTTTATCCGACTTGTTTTTTCTTTGCCAAATTGCCCGAAGCTTATGCTATTTTCAACCCAATCGTGGATGTTATGCCTGTCATACCTCTATTCTTTTTTCTATTAGCCTTTGTTTGGCAAGCTGCTGTAAGTTTTCGATGAAATCTTTACTACTCTGTCTGCCAAATTGAATGCTGTATTCATTCCAAAAAAAATTATAAAAATGGGTAAAAGCCGAGAAGTTTTATATTTTTATATTATGAACCCTCAATTTTAAAATTAAAATTCTTCTATATTGAATGGATAGCTGCAGCAATAAATTTGGATCAGCCTTTCTACCCCCCTGCACCTACGTTGAGCAGGTACCTACACAATACCTAACCCGATTTTTGATATTGATAAGAGTGCTTATTATAAAAGAATTCTTGCAATTTTTTTTAGAATTCTTTTTTGCATTTTTAGGTATCAAAATAAAAAAACCCACCCTAGTGGATCTGTGTGGTAAGGAAAAACTGGTAATCTATTCCTTAAAAAAAATCTTGGAGATTATGTAATGCTTACTCTCAAACTTTTTGTTTATACAGTAGTGATATTCTTTGTTTCCCTCTTTATCTTTGGATTCTTATCTAATGACCCAGGACGTAATCCTGGGCGCGAGGAGTAAAAATTCAAATTTTTTTTGGAATTTTTTCTTACAAATTGGATTTGTTTCGTACATTTATCTATGAGAAAATCCGGGGGTCAGAATTCCTTCCAATTCGAAAGTCCCAAATGATCCGAGGGAGCGGAAAGAGAGGGATTCGAACCCTCGGTACAAAAAAATTGTACAACGGATTAGCAATCCGCCGCTTTAGTCCACTCAGCCATCTCTCCCCGTTCCAAATCGAAAGGTTTCCATGATATGACAGAGGCAAGAAATAACGATTGCAAAAAATCCTTCTTTTTTCTTTCAAAAGTCTATAAAAATTATATTGCCAATTCCATTTTAGTTATATTCTTTTTTCTTAATGTTAATAAAAAAAAGAATAAAATTCTTGTTTTTTATTTCTAAAAATCGATATTAGCCGAGAGACAATCAGATAGATTTTCTCTTTAGCGGGCATTTCCATATAGGACTTGTTATAATAAAACAAGCAGGTTATATAAAAAATAAAAACGCTTTTTTTGTCGATTATTTATCACGAAAGCAAAAAGGGTTTTTATCAAACCCACCATAAAATTGGAAAAAAGGATAAAGTAAGTAGACCTGACTCCTTGAATGATGCCTCTATCCGCTATTCTGATATATAAATTCGATGTAGATGAAATTGTATAAGCGGATTTTTTGTATTTCCTTAGACTTAGACCGCGCAAGACAAGAATTTTTCGCTATTTACGATTTAATATTCTTGTTACTAGATGTTCTATAGGAATAAGAAGAAATCCCAACTCCTTTCCGCTACACATAAAAATTGATTTCGAAAGTCCTTTTTTTTCAGAATCCTCCATTTTTGTTCTTCCACCCATGCAATAGAGAGCGAACGGGAAAAAGGGGGTTACTTTTATTTTCATTTTTCCCTTAAAAGATAGGCTTTGAAATAGGAGTCATGGAATAATGCTGAATTCAAATGTTTATTTCTATAGTATAAGAAAAACAAATCGAATCAAATTCATGGATTTACCACGACCCCGGTTGTGACTCCATAGATAAAAATGAAAAAATTTCTATCTTCGAGACCATTGAAAAAGGGCATTGAACGAGAAAGAAATCGTCCACAGATAATCAAACTATCATATGCCTTGGAAGTGATATGAGGTGCTCGGAAATGGTTGAAGTAATTGAATAGGAGGATCACTATGACTATAGCCCTTGGTAGAGTTCCTAAAGAAGAAAATGATCTATTTGATACTATGGACGACTGGTTACGAAGGGACCGTTTCGTTTTTGTAGGATGGTCCGGCCTATTGCTCTTTCCTTGTGCTTATTTCGCTTTAGGGGGTTGGTTTACAGGGACAACTTTTGTAACTTCTTGGTATACCCATGGATTGGCTAGTTCCTATTTGGAAGGTTGTAATTTCTTAACCGCGGCAGTTTCTACCCCCGCCAATAGTTTAGCACACTCTTTGTTGCTACTATGGGGCCCGGAAGCACAAGGAGATTTTACTCGTTGGTGTCAATTAGGCGGTCTATGGACTTTTGTCGCTCTCCACGGGGCTTTTGCACTAATAGGTTTCATGTTACGCCAATTTGAACTTGCTCGGTCTGTTCAATTGCGGCCTTATAATGCAATCTCATTCTCTGGTCCAATCGCTGTTTTTGTTTCTGTATTCCTTATTTATCCACTGGGGCAATCTGGTTGGTTCTTTGCGCCGAGTTTTGGCGTAGCAGCGATATTTCGATTCATCCTCTTCTTCCAAGGATTTCATAATTGGACGTTGAACCCATTTCATATGATGGGAGTTGCCGGAGTATTAGGCGCGGCTCTGCTATGCGCTATTCATGGGGCGACCGTAGAAAACACTCTATTCGAGGACGGTGATGGTGCAAATACCTTCCGCGCTTTTAACCCAACTCAAGCTGAAGAAACTTATTCAATGGTCACTGCTAACCGCTTTTGGTCCCAAATCTTTGGTGTTGCTTTTTCCAATAAACGTTGGTTACATTTCTTTATGCTATTTGTACCCGTCACCGGTTTATGGATGAGTGCTATTGGCGTAGTTGGCCTGGCTCTGAACTTACGTGCCTATGACTTCGTTTCCCAGGAAATCCGTGCAGCGGAAGATCCTGAATTTGAGACTTTCTACACCAAAAATATTCTTTTAAACGAGGGTATTCGTGCGTGGATGGCAGCTCAGGATCAGCCTCATGAAAATCTTATATTCCCTGAGGAGGTTCTACCACGTGGAAACGCTCTTTAATGGAACTTTCGTTTTAGCTGGTCGTGACCAAGAAACCACCGGCTTTGCTTGGTGGGCTGGGAATGCCAGACTTATCAATTTGTCCGGTAAACTACTTGGAGCTCACGTAGCCCATGCCGGATTAATCGTATTCTGGGCCGGAGCAATGAACCTATTTGAAGTGGCCCATTTCGTACCAGAAAAGCCCATGTATGAACAAGGGTTGATTTTACTTCCACACTTAGCTACTCTAGGTTGGGGAGTAGGGCCTGGGGGAGAAGTTCTAGATACTTTTCCGTACTTTGTATCTGGAGTACTTCACCTAATTTCCTCCGCAGTCTTAGGCTTCGGTGGCATTTATCACGCGCTTCTGGGACCCGAGACTCTTGAGGAATCTTTTCCATTCTTTGGTTATGTATGGAAAGATAGAAATAAAATGACTACAATTTTGGGTATTCACTTAATTTTGTTAGGTCTAGGTGCTTTTCTTCTAGTACTCAAGGCTCTTTATTTTGGTGGTGTATATGATACCTGGGCCCCTGGGGGGGGAGATGTAAGAAAAATTACCAATTTGACCCTTAGCCCCAGTGTTATATTTGGTTATTTACTAAAATCCCCTTTTGGGGGAGAAGGGTGGATTGTTAGTGTGGATGATTTAGAAGATATAATTGGTGGACATGTATGGTTGGGTTTCATTTGTGTATTTGGCGGAATTTGGCATATCTTAACCAAACCCTTCGCATGGGCTCGCCGTGCACTTGTATGGTCTGGAGAAGCTTACTTGTCTTATAGTTTAGCTGCTTTATCTGTCTTTGGTTTTATCGCTTGTTGTTTTGTCTGGTTCAATAATACGGCTTATCCGAGTGAGTTTTATGGACCCACTGGGCCAGAAGCTTCTCAAGCTCAAGCATTTACTTTTCTAGTTAGAGACCAGCGTCTTGGAGCTAATGTGGGATCTGCTCAAGGACCCACAGGTTTAGGTAAATATTTAATGCGTTCCCCAACAGGGGAGGTTATCTTTGGAGGGGAAACTATGCGTTTTTGGGACCTTCGTGCTCCATGGTTAGAACCTCTAAGGGGCCCCAACGGTTTGGACTTGAGTAGGTTGAAAAAGGACATACAACCTTGGCAAGAACGACGTTCAGCAGAATATATGACCCATGCTCCTTTAGGCTCTTTAAATTCCGTGGGTGGCGTAGCTACCGAGATCAATGCAGTTAATTATGTCTCTCCTAGAAGTTGGTTAGCGACCTCTCATTTTGTTCTAGGATTCTTCCTTTTTGTGGGCCATTTGTGGCATGCAGGAAGAGCCCGAGCTGCTGCAGCAGGTTTTGAAAAGGGAATCGATCGTGATTTAGAACCTGTTCTTTACATGAACCCTCTTAACTAAGATTTTCTTATTTATACCTGTTTTACTGTTTTTTTTCTGTTCTGGCTCGGTTATTCCATCTAGCCGAGCCATTCATTCCTTTTAATCAAAGAAAGATAAGGGGACAGAATAAAGACAAATAAATAAAGAAATAAACGTATTCAATAAGCAAAAGGAGAGAGAGGGATTCGAACCCTCGATAGTTCTTAGAACTATACCGGTTTTCAAGACCGGAGCTATCAACCACTCAGCCATCTCTCCACAGCCTAATCCCTATTTTACTCCTACAAATAGAACATAGCCATATAAAAAGGTCTACTAACCTCTAGAAACATCTCAGATGTAAGTCCCTTTTCGACATATCTCTGTATACTGTATACACAGATACAAGATCCGCTATACCCGCTTGTGAAATAAAGACTAAATCCCCGCCCCTCAACCCCATATCCAAATAAAAAAGCGGTAAGTAATAAGTTTTAATTAAAGAGAAGAATCAATGGATTCATGATTAAACCCCTCCTACTTCTTGTATTTTTTTACAATTTTGGTTAAGTGAGGGATCAAATATGTAGTCAACTTTATTTGATGGTAGCTTGGAGGATTAGAAATATGACTATTGCTTTCCAATTAGCTGTTTTTGCATTAATTGCGACTTCCTCAGTTTTAGTAATTAGTGTACCCCTTGTATTTGCTTCTCCTGATGGTTGGTCAAATAATAAAAACGTTGTATTTTCCGGTACATCATTATGGATTGGACTAGTCTTTCTCGTAGCTATTCTGAATTCTCTCATTTCTTAAATTTGTTTAGTATTTAGTAGCCCGATACAAAATAACTAAAAAGGGCATTTCTTCGAAAAAAATTAGAATAGTGAAACGCATTAAAACGCAATTTGTGTTCCGACAAAAAAAAAAAAAAAGAAAACTCTAATATAATAGAAAATGAAACGAAACGGTCGACCCAGACATAGACGGTCGACCCAAGCGGATATACCCTATAAAATATATCCTGTAGCGAGCGTAGTTCAATGGTAAAACATCTCCTTGCCAAGGAGAAGATACGGGTTCGATTCCCGCCGCTCGCCCGCTTAATTTAGTAAGGTACAAGGTACTATGATAAAAAGTTTAGTCTAGTTGACTACTTATATTAAAGTAGTTATTAATTAGGTATTAGTCTAGTACCGTATCCCTTACTATCTTACCCTTCCTTTGTTTACCCTTCCTTTGCACCCCACTCAAAAAAGGGTGGCTCCGGAGGCAGAAATCGAACTCGCCAACAGGGCTCCCTAAATTGGGGATTCATTGAGACAAACAACTGGCAAACTGCTTTTAAAGGGAAGGGAGGTAGACTGTCCCTTTCTTTCATTTCTTTTCTGCAGGGTAGGGAGGAGCCTTGAGCATTCTTCTTGTGGAGGCAAGTGACTTCGCAAACTGCTCAATTTTCCCCTCGAGGGCCGGGAACTAATGACTAAAAAAGGGTTGGACACCACCCAGCCCTCTACCATATCTATATAAATAGAATAGTTCTTTTATACAGAATCTATATAAATAGAATAGTCCTTTTATACAGATTGCTAAGTGCGGAGACGGGAATCGAACCCGTGACCTCAAGGTTATGAGCCTCGTGAGCTACCAAACTGCTCTACTCCGCTCTGGAGTACTGGAAACTGGTGGACAAAAAAGGTTGAATACAGGCCTATACCATGTCTAGACAAATAGAATACTCCTTTTATACAGAATGGAGCGGGTAGCGGGAATCGAACCCGCATCGTTAGCTTGGAAGGCTAGGGGTTATAGTCGACGTTGGTTGATTATTTTTAACGTCTCTAATTCAAAACCGAACATGAAATTTTGATTTCATTCGGCTCCTTTATGGATATTCTCACCACTTAACATCTATGTCAGCTTTTATATTTGAATGGAACCAAAGCTCTCCGCTTTCTAGATGATCCTTATAGAGTAGGAGATAGAAATTCTATCTAAATCCACCTAATCTACTTACTTCGTTCCTTAATTTCATTCAAGAGATCCTGAGGAAAAGAATTGGGTTTCCACCGAGCTGAAACAATATGCTGATGGTTCTAGTAAACCAAAACTACCGTTTTTTAGCTATTTGGCTTCCATTTCCTTTTTTAACAAAAGAAGATTTAGTTACGATTGGAAATAAACTTTTTTTTATCTTCATCCATAGATCCTTTACTCATATTTAAAAAATTGGAATACTTAATCCAATGCAAAATTATGCTTCGCGACTCTGTACTCATAATCCAATTTGTATTTTGGATGCAATTTCAACTAGTCTTTGGATACAAATCGCGAGAATGTATATTCTTCCTCAATATGCTATTGAGAGGAAAAGGATGAAATCCTTTATAAGAACTAAAGTTTTCATCGAAATAAAAAAAACTTAAGGACACCTTAAGTATATCATTTCAAATTCAGTTATTAATAGAACGAATCACACTTTTACCACTAAACTATACCCGCTACATGTAGATTATGATACCAACGCTACCCTTTGTCAAGGATAGCCATTCGAGAAGGAGGCTAATTTCCCCTTATTGAATCAAATGGAGAAGGTTCATGACAGTGAGTGGTTGATACTTCTATTCTACTTCGATCGCGGGCCTTTACTTTAGGATTTAGATAGCCCCTCCGGTCTGTAAAATACATCTCTTCTTACCATGCCAATAGCGTCTGAACCAAATGTATGCATTTCTATTAGGATCTTATTGTACGGTTACGACTACAATGATCATTATTTACTTTGCGAGGACATAAGTGTGCCAGACTGCTGTAAGAAATAGTTTTATTATTCCTACAATATACACTAGGAGATATAGGGGGCAACACTGTCCCCATAAATCCCTTTCTCCTTTTCTTTTTTGTTCAGAATTGAACAAAGAATTTGAGGAAGATGTTTTCTTCCCCCGCTTATCATTAAGTCCGAACCGTAGAGAAAGAGTGAGATGAATTTAAAAAATTCATCATAGACTTTCCCTACGGCTTGATGGAAGCAAGAAACAAAGAGTCGTAACTTAAAGTAAAGAGAAAAACGGACAGGACCGACAGACTTACCTGACGTAATTAGGTAAATCCTGACCAAAATTTATCTGGTAAGGATTTACCTGATGTAAAGAAGATCCTAAAAGTCTCTGATTAGTGGATTTTCTCCATTTACCAATTTCCTCTCTCTCCTCTTTTCCACTCACTCAATTCTAGTTTATTAGATTCTTGTTTAAAAGAATCAAAGAAGATCAATAGAACTAAGAACACATAAAAAGGAGCATAGGGGATCAAGACCATTACCAAACGTTCCTCCCAAGAATCGTATTGGGTATCTGTTCCCTTCCTTTTCCCGCTAGGATCGGGAATCTTATATTTTCCATATCCATATACCATCGAATCCTTAGGGTCCAAGAATCCGCTTTTTTTCCTACCTAGTCTTCGGAAACGGAAAACCCTGAACCAAGAGGAGTTAGGTATGTAGGGTATGGTTTATTATTTTTTGTTGGGCAGGCAGTAGAATCATTTTTATATTCTGCAGTATAAATTCTACTGCCCACTTTTTACAAGAAAATTGTTGATAAAACTCCAACATAGTTTATGGAAAATCCACCAACCAGAATCCTTGGAGAATATTCAAGTACCTCCCTTTTCCAAGGGGTACCTGCTGAAAATTGCTTCAACAATTGATACATATTGGTATAGGTTCTCCTCTTCTAAAAAATAGAACTTCTGGGCTTTGGTTTGGTGGGTCGTCCGCGATCGTGTTTACATACCTATGAACTCACCCTCTTCAAGTTCAAGTATATCGGATACTAATAAAATTTTTATTGTGTCAACTCTCTCTTCACGTATTATATTATATAAAAAATAAAAAAATACCTCTACTTTGTTTTGTGCAAGTGATAAGAGAGAATATGAAAGATTTTATTATTTTTCTTGATTTTCTCAAGATTTTGAACTCTCAAGATTTTGAACCTCCCCATGAATAAACTTCTATATATCGATATATACATATACAATCTCTACATATATCTCTATATGTACATATATTATGTACATTATGCAGTCGACCCATAATGGGAAATGAAAGTGGCTAATTTTTGAATTGAATAAAAAGCCCTTTTAACTCAGTGGTAGAGTAATGCCATGGTAAGGCATAAGTCATCGGTTCAAATCCGATAAAGGGCTTTTTAAGTTAGTGGTAGAGTAATAGCGTGGTAAGACATAAGTCATCGGTTCGAATCTGATAGAATACTTTTCTACTAAATTCATTCACTTTTTTTCTTTGTTTTTGAAACTTTCTCCATTTTTTATTGAATTTTATGACTTAGTGCGGGATGCATGCATTTTTGGTCTGAACACTAAATGAAGCACGGAGTGTAAATTGCAAAAAAGAAATGAAATTGGACTCTTTTTCATCTTAGATCAATCAAATCACTACCTGTACTGAACTAATCCGGAATCCCTTTTAGTAATCTATTCTTATTCTATACCCTTTAAATGAATTTCCCTAAAAAGTGGGGATGATCCATGAATTAATCTAACCATCAACTAAAAAAAATCCTATGAAAGCATAACATAAAAGTGGGAAAAACTCTTTGCTTTGTATCTAATTAAACTCTTCGAGTATATTGACAATTCCAAAAAACTGCTCATACTATGATTATAGTATAATCACGAGCGGTTGTATATGGCCTTATCGTCTAGTGATGCCCCTATCGTCTAGTGGTTCAGGACATCTCTCTTTCAAGGAGGCAGCGGGGATTCGACTTCCCCTGGGGGTAGGGAGTATTATGAAAGGAGGTTGATCATAGATTATCAAAAACCCTAGAATAAATTCTTCCTGGGTCGATGCCCGAGCGGTTAATGGGGACGGACTGTAAATTCGTTGACAATATGTCTACGCTGGTTCAAATCCAGCTCGGCCCAAAAATCTAGGGCTTCATGAATATGAACTAAATCCATTTATTTTTCTTCCATAAAATAAAATGTCTGAATCTCGCTCATTCCTTTCTTACAAACAAAACAGTTTTTCTTATTGAAAGGTGGATTATTATCCATTTTTAGTGATAAAAAATCAGGACATACTAGTTATGTCATTCTCACTATACCCCCACATTAGATGTGGGTATATAGTATATGATTCGTCTATTTCTTAGAGTACGACAGACGAATCGAATCTTCTTATGGTTCTATTTAATAATAGGTATGCCATACACCCCGCGGGGATTGTAGTTCAATTGGTCAGAGCACCGCCCTGTCAAGGCGGAAGCTGCGGGTTCGAGCCCCGTCAGTCCCGAACTAGGGTTCAATGAATGGAGAAATTCATCTTTCCTTTTTACATGAAAAATTTCCATGAAAAACCGGGGGGCAGGGGGCAAGATCAAATGCCCAAGGGGCACCCTTACTTCACTTTTTTATTTGGCATCTCTCATTAAAGAGGGAGGAGAGGCGTATAGGAATTTTTTTTTACTACTCCCCGTCGATAAATAAAGACACACATTTGATATGTGGATTAGTATAATTTAGGATATTACTCTATCCTTATGATGATACCATCCTCATCTTAACTTCCTATTCGATTCTTATGGAATAGAGTACCGATATTTTACTGGAATCCATACATAAATCGTATTCCTTTTTTTATTTAAGCCCTCTTTTCTCCATCTCACTTCTACTGCTTATTTGGATGTCTATGTGACCCATAGAAAGTTGGTCATATAATACATACATAATTGTATGTATAACTATAAGAAAAAGGAAGGGAAATTGGATAAGATTAAGAAAGATCGTGGGTTATAGATATAGAAAAGAAAAAGTAGAAAAGGATTAAAAAAAGAGGGAATTCCTAATCCAATCAAAAAACCTATTTTGGTCTTAGTATGGATAGAGGATCTTCCTATGTTATACTATTCCACTCTCAACCAAGAATTGATTTGATAGATCCGATATTCATAATATTGAATTGATTCAGTATTATCAGAATGCAAGTCCTACCCTTGAATTTACAGGATACCCCTTTTTCCTCTCCATGGGATTACATCCCGAGTTATTGTGAAAAAAAAATAAAGAGGTTATGGAAGTCAATATTCTCGCATTTATTGCTACTGCACTGTTCATTCTAATTCCTACTGCCTTTTTACTTATTATTTATGTAAAAACAGTCAGCCAAAATAATTAATTGGAATTCCAATTAATCATTGAAGAAATGAAAAAGGGATTAAATAAAAAAAATCCAAGTCTTAAATGAAAGGATCTGGTTGGAATCTTAAAGTGTGGTAGAAAGAACTACATATAGTTTTTTCTACGACACTTTAGAGTCTTTCTATTATATTATCTTGAATCTACATAGAATAGATTAGTAGATTGAATATAGTAGTCTAATTCAATTTCTTTTTTCACTGCATCCACTTAATTTCAATCAAGTCAAAATAAAAAAATCGAGGACAATTCTTGACCAAAGAATCCATGGAGGGAGAGAAAAATAATAAGAGAATAGACTATAGTAAAAAGTAAAAGAAAAAAAGTAAAAGAAAAAAAGTAAAAGAAAAAAAGTAAAAGAAAAAAAGTAAAAGGAAAAAACCAGCAAATCTTTCATGCTTAAACATGCCGCGAGATGCTTCAAAAGAGCATAAAAATTATTCTAAGAATAAGGAAAGAGTATAAAACAAATGGAAAATGTGTGATATGTCGTGAATAGCTCCGTGGAAGAAAGTCTAATTTTCTTATGTTATTGAACTTTTTTAACCATTCGTCATTTCTAGTAGAAATTCTGAATTGCTGTAATGGCTCTTTCTATTTCTATATAGTAGAATATAATGACTCTTTCTTACAATACAAGAGTCTCTTACAGGAGTGAAACAAAACTAAAGAAAAAGAATAAAGAATAACGTTTGACAAAATGATTAATGCAAAATGATCCATTAAAGAAAAGAGTTGATACAACAATTCGATTACTCAATCCATTAGTAGTATCCCTAGAGTCCACTCCTCCCCCATACTACTAGTGAAAGAGAAAATGTAAAGACTACCATTAAAGCAGCCCAAGCGAGACTTACTATATCCATCTAAATTATGTCTCCTATTTCTATGAAGGAATTATTCTACTATTGATCAATAATCATAGTGGAATCAAGGGTACAGAGTCAAAAAGGGATTCTGCCCTAAAGCTATGGATGAATCAGTTCAAGGGATTTACTCCTAACAAATTCTTATAGGAATTCTGGTAGAATTAGAGAGCATTAAGTATAAATACGATATATAGCCATAGCCCTTTTCCTTAAAAAAGAGTACGGGAACGATGTCCTGAATAGAAGAAGCGGGAATAGGAAGATTTTTTATTCCTTTTGTTACTCTTTTTTTTATAAGCAAAGAACACCCAAATATACCATAAAATTAGGATAGATAAATATTTATTGGATATCTACCTTACCTATGTTTATTTTTGACCTAAACTCTACAGCCCTGCTTTCTATCATTCTATGAAAGAATGAAGAGACTTTATCCACAACTCCGAAATTTATTTTTGATCGGCCTATTTAATCTGATTCTCGATAGAATTAGTAGCCCTTACTTTAGTGTATGTAGGTAACATAAGATGTACGAGAAAAAAATGTATGATAATTAGGAAGTCTTGATATTCCTTCGTGAAGTCCCTTCTTCAATCTAAGATTGAAAAAAAAAGAAAACCCCTTAGGGACCTTTCTTTGGATACCAAGATTTCTGACATCTTAGCCTCGTAGTTTTAAATTGTCAAATCGAATCAATTAAGAACCTATTCAAATTAATATAATAAAAGAATAAAGAAATGCTACCTCACCCCTATTGGTAGCCGTTTGGGCCACTACCACCAAAACAAACCCTAGTTTGAGGATAGAACTATGGATTCTCAAAATCCAGTATCGCCAGGCCTAGTTACTCTCTTGCCCGAACGTGTGCGGGGTACGGATTTCGCGAGTTCGATCAGTACTATAAGCATAAGCCTAAGTATTTTATTGATCAGGCGGCACCCAGATTTGAACTGGGGATAAAGGATTTGCAGTCCCCTGCCTTACCGCTTGGCCATGCCGCCAAAAAATCCGATCGAAAATCGAGAAAAGAGCAAGTATTCATCCACGTTTTCTTACGAAAACCCCTTTCTTTTATTTTGAATCTAATTCTACTTACTTTTTTCCAATCTTTTTCAAAAAATCTATTCCTGCTTTTTTTGGATCTAGTTTCGATTATTCTCCTCGATGGATTCTATCTTAAATTAAAACACACATAGCTAACACTAGAAAACTTACCCTTTCTTTCTATTGAGATGAAAAAGGAGAAAAAGTGGATTTCTAGTCACAAGCTGCAAAATTCAGCACAAATTGGAACCATTAACTAGAATTCTCTTTTTTTTTGAATTGCAGTAGTGAACGACTCTTAAATCGGTATTCTCTCCCCCCTTCCTTTTAATGGCATAATAAAATAGAATGGCTTTATGCCTAATCCGTGTATAAGTAAACTCCAGGTCCGAACAGCATTATTATTATTATCCAAGGATCCCCCTTATGTACATATCTCTATGGGGAATCGTGCTTTAATTTTTTAAAGCATTAAATATCTTGAAGGAAATTTGCTCTGATATAGAGTATAACCTAACCGTCTTGGCCCACCCAAGTGAAATTATGATAAAAGCAGGAATATGTGTAGAGGTGGATAACTAGATTGGCATGTACTTAAAAAAAAGACTTACTTTATTTTAGGATTCTACAATGAAATCCTAAATTTTCTAGCAATTCTACTACTACGAAACAAAAAGGAACCCTCAAATTCTTTTTTTAAATTAAACTAAGCGCGCTATTCTAAATCGAACTAAAGTCAAACTTTCTAGTGCTTATAAATTATTATATTATGGCTTTATCCCATTCATAGAAACGGGATAAACTGAGAAATCTTTGCCATCCAATCTGATTAGAATATCATAAAGTATAAGTGGCAGAATTTTTTTTCTAGGAATGTTTTATCAATTCATTTTCATTCCAGTTGTACCCCTGGCAAACTCGAACTTTCGTCGAAATTGTCTCTATTCATATGTATGAAATACATATATGAAATACGTATGTGGAGTTCCCTAGAATTTCATGTGATTCAGTAAACAGAATATAGATTCCATGATTGCTAGATCAATCTGTAGGGATTGATGAAGAGTGAGCTGATAATGGAATTTTTCTTCGATAAACAGGAAACTTAAGATTAAGATGCTCCGGAATGGAAATGAGGGAATGTCCACAATACCCGGATTTAGTCAGATCCAATTCGAGGGATTTTGTAGGTTCATTAATCAAGGCTTGGCAGAAGAACTTGAGAAGTTTCCAACAATTAAAGATCCAGATCACGAAATTGCATTTCAATTATTTGCGAAAGGATATCAATTGCTAGAACCCTCGATAAAAGAAAGGGATGCTGTGTATGAATCACTCACCTATTCTTCCGAATTATATGTATCTGCGAGATTAATTTTTGGTTTCGATGTGCAAAAGCAAACCATTTCTATTGGAAACATTCCTATAATGAATTCCTTAGGAACCTTTATAATAAATGGAATATACCGAATTGTGATCAATCAAATATTGCTAAGTCCTGGTATTTACTACCGCTCGGAATTAGACCATAAGGGAATTTCTATCTACACCGGGACTATAATATCAGATTGGGGAGGAAGATTGGAATTAGCAATTGATAAAAAAGAAAGGATATGGGCTCGTGTGAGTAGAAAACAAAAGATATCTATTCTAGTTCTATCATCAGCTATGGGTTCGAATCTAAGAGAAATTCTAGATAATGTTTCCTACCCTGAAATTTTCTTGTCTTTCCCGAATGCTAAGGAGAAGAAGAGGATTGAGTCAAAAGAAAAAGCTATTTTGGAGTTTTATCAACAATTTGCTTGTGTAGGTGGGGACCTGGTATTTTCGGAGTCCTTATGTGAAGAATTACAAAAGAAATTTTTTCAACAAAAATGTGAATTAGGAAGGATTGGTCGACGAAATATGAATCGGAGACTGAATCTTGATATACCTCAGAACAATACATTCTTGTTACCACGAGATGTATTGGCCGCTACGGATCATTTGATTGGAATGAAATTTGGAACGGGTATACTTGACGATGACGATATGAATCACTTGAAAAATAAACGTATTCGTTCCGTTGCGGATCTGTTACAAGATCAATTCGGGCTGGCTCTTGGTCGTTTACAACATGCAGTTCAAAAAACTATCCGTAGAGTATTCATACGTCAATCGAAACCGACTCCCCAAACTTTGGTAACTCCAACTTCAACTTCGATTTTATTAATAACTACTTATGAGACCTTTTTTGGCACATACCCCTTATCTCAAGTTTTTGATCAAACGAATCCATTGACCCAAACTGTTCATGGGCGAAAAGTTAGTTGTTTGGGTCCTGGAGGGTTGACGGGGAGAACTGCAAGTTTTCGGAGCCGAGATATTCATCCGAGTCACTATGGGCGTATTTGTCCAATTGACACGTCCGAAGGAATCAATGTTGGACTTACAGGATCCTTAGCTATTCATGCGAGAATTGATCACTTGTGGGGATCCGTAGAGAGTCCGTTTTATGAAATATCTGCTGAGAAAGCAAAAGAAAAAAAAGAGAGACAGGTGGTTTATCTATCACCAAATAGAGATGAATATTATATGATAGCAGCAGGAAATTCTTTGTCCTTGAATCAGGGTATTCAGGAAGAGCAGGTTGTTCCTGCTAGATACCGTCAAGAATTCCTGACTATTGCATGGGAACAGATTCATGTTAGAAGTATTTTTCCTTTCCAATATTTTTCTATTGGGGGTTCTCTCATTCCTTTTATTGAGCACAATGATGCGAATCGGGCTTTAATGAGTTCTAATATGCAGCGCCAAGCAGTTCCACTTTCTCGGTCCGAGAAGTGTATTGTTGGAACTGGATTGGAACGCCAAACAGCTCTAGATTCGAGGGTTTCTGTTATAGCCGAACGCGAGGGAAAGATCATTTCTACTGATAGTCATAAGATCCTTTTATCAAGTAGTGGGAAGACTATAAGTATTCCTTTAGTTAACCACCGGCGCTCTAACAAAAATACTTGTATGCACCAAAAACCTCGGGTTCCGCGGGGTAAATCTATTAAAAAAGGACAAATTTTAGCAGAGGGAGCTGCTACAGTTGGGGGGGAACTTGCTTTAGGAAAAAATGTATTAGTAGCTTATATGCCATGGGAAGGTTACAATTTTGAAGACGCAGTACTAATTAGCGAACGTTTGGTATATGAGGATATTTATACCTCTTTTCACATCCGGAAATATGAAATTCAGACGGATACGACAAGCCAAGGCTCCGCTGAAAAAATCACTAAAGAAATACCACATCTAGAAGAACATTTACTCCGCAATTTGGACAGAAATGGAGTTGTTAGGTTGGGATCCTGGGTGGAAACTGGCGATATTTTAGTAGGTAAATTAACGCCTCAGATAGCGAGCGAATCGTCGTATATCGCAGAAGCTGGATTATTACGGGCCATATTTGGCCTTGAGGTATCCACTTCAAAAGAAACATCTCTCAAATTACCTATAGGTGGAAGAGGGCGTGTTATCGATGTGAAATGGATCCAGAGGGACCCCCTCGACATAATGGTTCGTGTATATATTTTACAGAAACGTGAAATCAAAGTTGGGGATAAAGTAGCGGGAAGACATGGGAATAAGGGAATCATTTCCAAAATTTTGCCTAGGCAAGATATGCCCTATTTGCAAGATGGAACACCTGTTGATATGGTCTTCAATCCCTTAGGAGTACCCTCCCGAATGAATGTGGGACAAATATTTGAAAGCTCGCTCGGATTAGCGGGGGATCTGCTAAAGAAACATTATAGAATAGCACCCTTTGATGAGAGATATGAGCAAGAGGCTTCAAGAAAACTTGTGTTTTCAGAATTATATGAAGCCAGTAAACAAACAAAAAATCCATGGGTATTTGAACCCGAGTACCCGGGAAAAAGCAGAATATTTGATGGAAGAACAGGAGACCCCTTTGAACAACCTGTTCTAATAGGGAAGTCCTATATCTTAAAATTAATTCATCAAGTTGATGAGAAAATTCATGGGCGTTCGACTGGGCCCTACTCACTTGTTACACAACAACCTGTTAGAGGAAGAGCCAAGCAAGGGGGACAACGAGTAGGAGAAATGGAAGTTTGGGCTTTAGAAGGATTTGGTGTTGCTCATATTTTACAAGAGATACTTACTTATAAATCTGACCATCTTATAGCTCGCCAAGAAATACTTAATGCTACGATCTGGGGAAAAAGAATACCTAATCACGAGGATCCTCCAGAATCTTTTCGAGTGCTCGTGCGAGAACTACGATCTTTGGCTCTAGAACTGAATCATTTCCTTGTATCTGAGAAGAACTTCCAGGTTAATAGGGAGGAAGTTTGATCGGAATAAATATAAATTCTTTTCTTATTTCTATTTTATGATTGACCAATATAAACATCAACAACTTCAAATTGGACTCGTTTCCCCTCAACAAATAAGGGCTTGGGCTAACAAAAACCTACCTAATGGAGAAGTCGTTGGCGAAGTCACAAGGCCCTCTACTTTTCATTATAAAACCGATAAACCAGAAAAAGATGGATTGTTTTGCGAAAGAATCTTTGGACCCATAAAAAGCGGAATTTGCGCTTGTGGAAATTCTCGAGCGAGCGGAGCTGAAAACGAAGAAGAAAGATTTTGCCAAAAATGCGGGGTAGAATTTGTTGATTCTCGGATACGAAGATATCAAATGGGATACATCAAACTCGCATGTCCCGTGACTCATGTATGGTATTTGAAAGGTCTTCCTAGTTATATCGCGAATCTTTTAGATAAACCTCTTAAGAAGTTGGAGGGCCTAGTATACGGCGATTTCTCTTTTGCTAGGCCCAGCACTAAAAAACCCACTTTCTTACGATTACGAGGTTTATTCGAAGAGGAAATTTCATCCTGTAACCACAGCATTTCTCCCTTTTTTTCTACCCCGGGGTTTGCAACATTTCGAAATCGGGAAATTGCGACAGGAGCAGGTGCTATTAGAGAACAATTAGCAGATTTGGATTTGCGAATTATTATAGAGAATTCCTTGGTCGAATGGAAGGAATTAGAAGATGAGGGTTATAGTGGAGATGAATGGGAAGATAGAAAAAGACGAATAAGAAAAGTTTTTTTAATTAGACGCATGCAATTGGCGAAACATTTTATTCAAACAAATGTAGAACCAGAATGGATGGTTTTGTGCTTATTACCGGTTCTTCCTCCCGAATTGAGACCCATTGTTTATAGGTCTGGGGATAAAGTAGTGACTTCGGACATTAATGAACTTTATAAGAGAGTTATCCGTCGGAACAACAACCTTGCCTATCTATTAAAAAGAAGTGAATTAGCGCCAGCAGATTTAGTAATGTGCCAGGAAAAATTGGTACAAGAAGCCGTGGATACACTTCTTGATAGTGGGTCTCGCGGGCAACCAACGAGGGATGGTCACAATAAAGTATACAAATCACTTTCAGATGTAATTGAAGGTAAAGAGGGAAGGTTTCGCGAGACTCTGCTTGGGAAACGGGTCGATTACTCTGGGCGTTCTGTCATTGTTGTGGGTCCTTCGCTTTCATTACATCAATGTGGATTACCTCTAGAGATAGCAATAAAGCTTTTTCAGCTATTTGTAATTCGCGATTTAATCACGAAACGCGCCACTTCTAATGTCAGGATTGCTAAAAGGAAAATTTGGGAAAAGGAACCCATTGTATGGGAAATACTTCAAGAAGTTATGCGGGGACACCCTGTACTGTTAAATAGAGCACCTACCCTACATAGATTAGGCATACAGGCCTTCCAACCCACTTTAGTAGAGGGGCGTACTATTTCTTTACACCCATTAGTGTGTAAGGGTTTCAATGCGGACTTTGATGGGGATCAAATGGCTGTTCATCTACCTTTATCCTTGGAAGCTCAGGCGGAAGCCCGTTTACTTATGTTTTCTCATATGAATCTCTTATCTCCCGCTATTGGAGATCCGATTTGCGTACCAACCCAAGACATGCTTATCGGACTTTATGTATTAACGATTGGAAACCGTCGAGGTATTTGTGCAAATAGATATAATAGTTGCGGAAACTATCCAAATCAAAAAGTAAATTACAATAATAATAATTATAAGTATAATAAGTATACGAAAGATAAAGAACCCTATTTTTCTAGTTCTTATGATGCACTGGGAGCTTATAGACAGAAACTAATCAGTTTAGACAGTCCCTTGTGGCTACGTTGGAAACTAGATCAACGCGTCATTGGGTCAAGAGAAGTTCCGGTTGAAGTTCAATATGAATCTTTGGGGACTTATCATGAGATTTATGCCCACTATTTAATAGTGGGAAATAGAAAAAAGGAAATCCGTTCTATATACATTCGAACCACTCTTGGTCATATTTCTTTTTATAGAGAAATAGAGGAAGCCATACAAGGATTTAGTCAGGCCTATTCATACACTATCTAAACAAAGAAGTTAGATTCGGCTATGCCCCTTTCGGGGGGCATTCCGATTTCCCTAGTATCATCATTTTTGCCGCGCGAATCCAGATTGAGATTGAGGAAAGGAAGTTAATTAAATTTTCGAATCACTGACTCAGGCCCATTGTCGAATCCTACTCAGTAATTGTCGAATCCTACTCAGCCGAAAAGGGGGTACTTATGTATGGCGGAACGGGCCAATCTGGTCTTTCATAATAAAGAGCTAGACGGAACTGGTATGAAACGACTTATTAGCAGATTAATAGATCATTTCGGAATGGGATATACATCCCATATACTGGATCAACTAAAGACTCTGGGCTTCCATCAAGCCACTACTACATCGATTTCTTTAGGAATCGAGGATCTTTTAACAATACCCTCTAAGGGATGGTTAGTCCAAGACGCAGAACAGCAGAGTTTTCTTTTGGAGAAACACTATTATTATGGGGCTGTACACGCGGTAGAAAAATTACGCCAATCCGTTGAGATATGGTATGCTACAAGTGAATATTTGAAACAAGAAATGAATTCGAATTTTCGGATAACAGATCCTTCTAATCCAGTCTATCTAATGTCTTTTTCAGGAGCCAGAGGAAATGCATCTCAGGTACACCAATTAGTAGGTATGAGAGGATTAATGGCGGATCCTCAAGGACAAATGATTGATTTACCTATTCAAAGCAATTTACGCGAGGGACTTTCTTTGACAGAATATATAATTTCCTGCTATGGAGCCCGCAAGGGGGTTGTAGATACTGCTGTACGAACAGCGGATGCTGGATATCTTACACGTAGACTTGTTGAAGTAGTTCAACATATTATTGTGCGTAGAAGGGATTGTGGTACTATCCGAGGTATTTCTGTGAGTCCTCAAAATGGCATGACGGAAAAACTTTTTGTCCAAACACTAATTGGTCGTGTATTAGCAGACGATATATATATCGGTTCACGATGCATTGCCGCTCGAAATCAAGATATTGGAATTGGATTAGTCAATCGATTCATAACTGCCTTTCGAGCACAACCATTTCGAGCACAACCAATATATATTAGAACCCCCTTTACTTGCCGGAGCACTTCTTGGATCTGTCAATTATGTTATGGTCGGAGTCCTACTCATAGTGATCTGGTCGAATTGGGAGAAGCCGTAGGTATTATTGCGGGTCAATCAATTGGGGAACCAGGGACTCAACTAACATTAAGAACTTTTCATACTGGCGGAGTATTCACAGGGGGTACTGCCGACCTTGTACGATCCCCTTCGAATGGAAAAATCCAATTCAATGAGAATTTGGTTCACCCCACACGTACCCGTCATGGACAGCCTGCTTTTCTATGTTATATAGACTTGCATGTAACTATTCAGAGTCAGGATATTCTATATAGTGTGAATATTCCCTCAAAAAGCTTGATTCTAGTGCAAAATGATCAATATGTGAAATCCGAACAAGTAATTGCGGAGATTCGTGCCGGAACGCCCACTTTACATTTTAAAGAAAGGGTACAAAAGCATATTTATTCCGAATCAGACGGCGAAATGCACTGGAGTACTGATGTTTACCATGCGCCCGAATATCAATATGGTAATCTTCGTCGATTACCAAAAACAAGCCATTTATGGATATTGTCAGTAAGTATGTGCAGATCCAGTATAGCGTCTTTTTCGCTCCACAAGGATCAAGATCAAATCAATACTTATTCTTTTTCTGTTGACGGAAGATATATCTTTGACCTCTCAATGGCTAATGATCAAGTAAGACATAGACTGTTGGATACTTTTGGTAAAAAAGATAGGGAAATTCTTGATTATTCAACGCCGGATCGAATCATGTCCAACGGCCATTGGAATTTTATCTATCCTTCTATTTTTCAAGATAATTCGGATTTGTTGGCGAAAAAGCGAAGAAATAGGTTCGTCATTCCATTACAATATCATCAAGAACAAGAGAAAGAACTCATATCCTGTTTGGGGATTTCGATTGAAATACCCTTTATGGGTGTTTTACGTAGAAATACTATTTTTGCTTATTTTGACGATCCACGATACAGAAAAGATAAAAAGGGTTCAGGAATTGTTAAATTTAGATATAGGACCCTAGAGGACGAATATAGGATTCTAGAGGAAGACTCAGAGGACAAATATGAGACCCTAGAAGACGAATATAGGACCCGAGAGGACGAATATGAAACCCTAGAAGAAGATAAAAATGGGATCCTAGAGGACGAATATGAAACCCTAGAAGACGAATATGGGAGCCCAGAGAATGAATATGGGAGCCCAGAGAACGAATATAGGATTTTAGAGAAAGACTCAGAAGACGAATATGGGAGTCCGGAGAGCAAATATAGGACCCGAGAGGACGAATATGGAACGCTAGAGGAAGACTCAGAAGACGAATATGGGAGCCCGGGGGAAGGCTCAGAGGACAAATACGGGACTTTAGAGGAAGACTCCGAAGAAGACTCAGAGGACGAATACGAGAGCCCAGAGGAAGATTCCATCTTAAAAAAAGAGGGTTTGATTGAGCATCGAGGAACAAAAGAATTTAGTATAAAATACCAAAAAGAAGTAGATCGGTTTTTTTTCATTCTTCAAGAACTGCATATCTTGCCGAGATCTTCATCCTTAAAAGTACTTGACAATAGTATTATTGGGGTGGATACACAACTCACAAAAAATACAAGAAGTCGACTAGGTGGACTGGTCCGAGTGAAGAGAAAAAAAAGCCATACGGAACTCAAAATAGTTTCCGGAGATATTCATTTTCCTGAAGAGGCGGATAAGATATTAGGTGGCTGTTTGATACCACCAGAAAGACAAAAAAAAGATTCTAAGGAATCAAAAAAAAGGAAAAATTGGGTCTATGTTCAACGGAAAAAAATTCTCAAGAGCAAGGAAAAGTATTTTGTTTCGGTTCGCCCTGCAGTCGCATATGAAATGGACGAAGGTAGAAATTTAGCAACACTTTTCCCGCAGGATCTCTTGCAAGAAGAAGATAATCTTCAACTTCGACTTGTCAATTTTATTTCTCATGAAAATAGCAAGTTAACTCAAAGAATTTATCACACGAATAGTCAATTTGTTAGAACTTGCTTAGTAGTGAATTGGGAACAAGAAGAAAAGGAGGAGGCTCGTGCTTCCCTTGTTGAGGTAAGAGCAAATGACCTTATTCGCGATTTCCTAAGAATTGAGTTAGTCAAGTCCACTATTTCGTATACACGAAGAAGGTATGATAAGACAAGTGCAGGACCGATTCCCCATAATAGGTTAGATCGCACCAATAGCAATTCCTTTTATTCCAAGGCGAAGATTGAATCACTTAGCCAACATCAAGAAGCTATTGGCACCTTGTTGAATCGAAATAAAGAATACCAATCTTTGATGATTTTGTCGGCATCCAACTGTTCTCGAATTGGTTTATTCAAGAATTCAAAACATCCCAATGCCATAAAAGAATCGACTCCTAGAATTCCTATTCGAGAGATTTTTGGGCCTTTAGGCGCTATTGTACCTAGTATATCGAATTTTTCTTCATCTTACTATTTACTAACGCATAATCAGATCCTGTTAAAAAAATATTTGTTCCTTGACAATTTGAAACAAACCTTCCAAGTACTTCAAGGACTTAAATACTCTTTAATAGATGAAAATCAAAGGATTTCAAATTTCGATAGTAACATCATGTTGGATCCATTCTATTTGAATTGCCACTTTGTCCATCATGATTCTTGGGAGGAGACATCGGCAATAATTCACCTTGGACAATTTATTTGTGAAAATGTATGTCTATTTAAATCGCACATAAAAAAATCTGGTCAAATTTTCATTGTTAATATGGATTCCTTTGTTATAAGAGCAGCTAAGCCTTATTTGGCCACTACAGGAGCAACTGTTAATGGTCATTATGGAGAAATCCTTTACAAAGGAGATAGGTTAGTTACGTTTATATATGAAAAATCGAGATCTAGTGACATAACGCAAGGTCTTCCAAAAGTGGAACAAATCTTTGAAGCGCGTTCAATTGATTCACTATCCCCGAATCTCGAAAGGAGAATTGAGGATTGGAATGAGCGTATACCAAGAATTCTTGGGGTACCTTGGGGATTCTTGATTGGAGCTGAGCTAACCATAGCCCAAAGTCGTATCTCTTTGGTTAATAAAATCCAAAAGGTTTATCGATCCCAAGGGGTACAGATCCATAATAGGCATATAGAGATTATTATACGCCAAGTAACATCAAAAGTGCGGGTTTCCGAAGATGGAATGTCTAATGTTTTTTCACCTGGGGAATTAATCGGACTATTGCGAGCGGAACGAGCAGGGCGAGCTTTGGATGAATCGATCTATTATCGGGCAATCTTATTGGGAATAACAAGGGCTTCCCTGAATACCCAAAGTTTCATATCTGAAGCAAGTTTTCAAGAAACTGCTCGAGTTTTAGCAAAAGCTGCCCTACGAGGTCGCATTGATTGGTTGAAAGGCTTGAAAGAAAACGTAGTTCTGGGGGGGATTATACCTGTTGGTACCGGATTCCAAAAATTTGTGCATCGTTCCCCACAAGACAAAAACCTTTATTTCGAAATTCAAAAAAAAAATCTATTCGCGTCGGAAATGAGAGATTTTTTGTTTCTCCATACAGAATTAGTTTCTTCTGATTCTGACGTAACAAACAATTTATATGAGACATCAGAACCCCCATTTACCCCCATTTATACGATTTAAGGATACATAAAGCAGATTTTTTTACTTTACTAGACTTTTGAACTTAGAACACTAACAGGTCAAATTTTAGATTTTTATTTTAATTAAGTAAAAGAAGTCAGTTAATTCATTAAGGTTATGTTTATACCATGTATCAATGGCCAACTCTCAGTAGAAGGTTCCCTCGGAACAATTATTATTTATTTCAAGCTATTTCGGCTCTTTCTTAATCTTCAAAAAGAAATAAATTCCGTAATGGAATGGTAGGATGAAAAAAAAAATAAAAAATAAAAAGGAAGTGTGGAAAAAATGACAAGAAGATATTGGAACATCAATTTGAAAGAGATGATAGAAGCGGGAGTTCATTTTGGTCATGGTATTAAGAAATGGAATCCTAAAATGGCCCCTTACATTTCGGCAAAGCGTAAAGGTACTCATATTACAAATCTCGCTAGAACGGCTCGTTTTTTATCAGAAGCTTGTGATTTAGTTTTTGATGCAGCAAGTCAGGGAAAAAGTTTCTTAATTGTTGGTACCAAAAAAAGAGCAGCGGATTTAGTAGCATCAGCTGCAATAAGGGCTCGTTGTCATTATGTTAATAAAAAGTGGTTCAGTGGTATGTTAACGAATTGGTCGATTACGAAAACTAGACTTTCTCAATTTAGAGACTTAAGAGCAGAAGAAAAGATGGGAAAATTCCAGCATCTCCCAAAAAGAGATGTGGCAATCTTGAAGAGAAAATTATCTACCTTGCAAAGATATCTCGGCGGGATCAAATATATGACGAGGTTGCCAGACATTGTGATCGTCCTTGATCAGCAAAAAGAGTATATAGCTCTTCGGGAATGTGCCATTTTGGGGATTCCTACTATTTCTTTAGTCGATACAAATTGTGACCCAGATCTCGCGAATATATCGATTCCAGCCAATGATGACACTATGACTTCAATTCGATTGATTCTTAACAAATTAGTATTTGCAATTTGTGAGGGCCGTTCTCTCTCTATAAGAAATCGTTGATTAAGAAGAATAGTTAATTCTTGGGCAACTGCGTAGATTTATGGAATCACTTACTATTATTTTTTGTTTTGCATAGATAAAAGAAGGTGAATATTGATATATATTAGAGGGTATTGATATATATTATGATCTGATGTGCTTTCTTGGTATCCTAAATATAAGATTAATACTTCAAGTTGCTGAGTTGAGAAAGAGATGGTTGAATCAAAAGAATTCCTTTTTTGAAGTTCAATTTTTATCAGAGGACAATATGAATATTATACCTTGTTCCATTAAAACACTCAAGGGGTTATACGATATATCGGGTGTAGAAGTAGGCCAACACTTATATTGGCAAATAGGAGGTTTACAAATTCATGCCCAAGTACTCATCACTTCTTGGGTCGTAATTGCTATCTTGCTAGGTTCAGTTGTCATAGCTGTTCGGAATCCACAAACCATCCCGACCGACGGTCAGAATTTCTTTGAATATGTCCTTGAGTTTATTCGAGATTTGAGCAAAACTCAGATTGGAGAAGAATATGGTCCCTGGGTTCCCTTTATTGGAACTATGTTCCTTTTTATTTTTGTTTCTAATTGGTCAGGTGCTCTTTTACCTTGGAAAATTATAGAGTTACCTCATGGGGAATTAGCAGCGCCCACGAATGATATAAATACTACTGTTGCTTTAGCTTTACTCACGTCAGCGGCATATTTTTATGCGGGTCTTAGCAAAAAAGGATTGAGTTATTTCGAGAAATATATTAAACCAACTCCAATCCTTTTACCAATTAACATCCTAGAAGATTTCACAAAACCATTATCGCTTAGCTTTCGACTTTTCGGGAATATATTGGCGGATGAATTAGTCGTTGTTGTTCTTGTTTCTTTAGTCCCCTTAGTAGTCCCTATACCGGTCATGTTTCTTGGATTATTTACAAGCGGTATTCAAGCTCTTATTTTTGCAACATTAGCCGCAGCCTATATAGGTGAATCCATGGAGGGTCATCATTGAATTGACTAGTTTTGGAAATAGTATTTTTTTTTTCAGCTTAGCTCAATTCATGCACGGTTCCAGATAATTCGCTTGGTTTGAAAAAAAAAATAGTTAGAAATGCGTATGAATATACAACCTAGAGTTGTAGGAAAGAGAATAGACTATATTACGGAATTGTTAAAGTATATATGCATTAAGGAGGGTGGAGTCAGGCTAGATCTATACTATATCCTTAATGTCTATATCTATAAATCGAGTCATCTTTTGTGCGGGTTTCCGCTTTAAGCAATGATTTTAGAATCCGATTCAATAGAAAATGAGAAAATACGCAAACAAAATAGAAGAAACTAATGTATATAGGATATTATATATTCCTAAGTTAGATTCATTATCTAATCCCATATATTGAATTCCCCTCCATGTAGTTCGCACAATTCGCATTATCATTTCAATTTGTACTTTTTAGTTATTTCTCCCCAATAGAGCTTAGAAGTAAGAATTTCTTGGTTGATTGTATCCTTAACCATTTCTTTTTTTTTTTTGACACGAGGAACTCACCATGAATCCACTAATTGCTGCTGCTTCTGTTATTGCTGCTGGATTGGCCGTAGGGCTTGCTTCTATTGGGCCTGGAGTTGGCCAAGGTACTGCTGCAGGACAAGCTGTAGAAGGTATTGCGAGACAGCCAGAAGCAGAAGGTAAAATACGAGGTACTTTATTGCTTAGTCTAGCTTTTATGGAAGCTTTAACAATTTATGGACTAGTTGTGGCACTAGCGCTTTTATTTGCGAACCCTTTTGTTTAATCCTAAAAAATAAAATGAGTTCTTTCGATTAGATACTTTTTTATTTTTTTAGTAAATTGGTATTTGCTTCTGCAATTCCAATTATATCAATACTTTATTTAATTTACTCCTATTTATTACTCCTGGAATTATCTATTTCTCGGGACAGACAATACCCACCCCAGGAAGGGCTGATTTGAGTATGATTAATTTAGAGGATATGCTCGCCTTCTTCCTTCCCGTCCTTAGTTTAGGACAGTGGAAAGTCTTTTTCCTTTTATTTTAGGAATTTTGGGAACATTTCAACAAAGGAGGTCTTTCACAGGTCAAACGAGACCTAAGACTTAATCTAAAAGAAATTACTAGATTGAATCTATTTGCATTAAAAAAACCGATCAAAAAAGGGGCGAGCGAAGTAAGTGATCTAAAAACTTTGTTCTTTGTTCGTCCTATCTATAAGAGGAGAGCATATGAAAAATGTAACCCATTCTTTCGTTTTTTTAGCTCACTGGCCATCCGCTGGCAGTTTCGGGCTTAATACCGATATTTTAGCAACAAATCTAATAAATCTAACTGTAGTGGTTGGTGTTTTGATTTTTTTTGGAAAGGGAGTGTGTGCGAGTTGTCTATTTCAAAAATAGATTGGATCTATCCGGCTGCACTTTAGAATATTTTTTAGTATTTTTCGGATAAAAAAGAAAAGGGTGCACGATCTCGACGAATTACTTCTGAATTTATTCAGAAATCATATGGAAGAACCATAGCATTTCGCGACTCATTGGTAAATCAATTTTGATTCTCTATAAACCAATAATGTGAGACCATTAACACGGTTAAAGCTAAACTGCTTGAAGTCCAGGCAAAAAGGGGTACTCTTTCTACAACTATATTAGTATTAGTACCGAAATGCTTTAAACGGGAAATAGCTAATGTAGAATTTATCTGATATAGAACACTCATATCGATAAAATGGTTTGAACTTTTTACTAGAAAAAAGGGGCACCCTGCCCTTTTTTATCCAATGCCGAAGCGACGACCTATGTATAAGAGAAATTTTTTGGATTTGAGGAAAAAAAAAAAAAAGAATTCTATTAATTTTCATTTTCCATTTATTTAGTTAGTTTTTCTTAATGAAATGAAAATTATTAGCTAAAGGGCAAATACAAATAAAGAAACAACTTTGCTGACCATGATAGATTTTTATCTAGGCGGAAGAGTCCTCTTAATATTTATCTAGTCTTATATTGGTTTCGGTATATTGAGATATAACACAGAAAATAAAAGATAGAGGATAGGCTCATTACTTAAAAAAAGATATGGAAATAGCCATAGCAAAAAAAGAAAAAAAGGAGCGTGAGAGCCAAATGAATCGAAAGATTCATGTTTGGTTCGGGAAGAGATCATAAAAGTTGTAAACTTAATAGCAAGATAATCTACTTTCATTAAAAGATTTATTAGATAATCGAAAACAGAGGATCTTGAGTACTATTCGAAATTCGGAAGAACTGCGTAGAGGGACCATGGAGCAGCTCGAAAAAGCTCGGATTCGATTACAGAAAGTCGAACTAGAAGCGGATGAGTATCGAATGAATGGATACTCTGAGATAGAACGAGAAAAAGCAAATTTGATTAATGCCACTTCTATTAGTTTGGAACAATTAGAAAAGTCTAAAAACGAAACCCTTTATTTTGAAAAACAAAGGGCAATGAATCAGGTGCGACAACGGGTTTTCCAACAGGCCGTACAAGGAGCTCTAGGAACTCTGAATAGTTGTTTGAATACCGAGTTACATTTCCGTACGATTCGTGCTAATATTGGCATTCTCGGGTCCATGGAATGGAAGAGATAATTAAATTAATTAGGCCTTGAACTTCTACTTTCGTTTAGAATTTAGGCATTATTTTTCCCCTTGCTTACGAAAAAAAGAGTCAAGAAACACTAATGGCAACCCTTCGAGTCGACGAAATTCATAAAATTCTTCGCGAACGTATTGAACAATATAATAGGAAAGTAGGGATTGAGAATATTGGTCGCGTAGTTCAAGTGGGGGATGGGATTGCTCGTATTATAGGTCTTGGTGAAATAATGTCAGGTGAATTAGTTGAATTTGCGGAAGGGACTAGGGGTATTGCTCTGAATTTGGAATCCAAAAATGTTGGGATTGTATTAATGGGCGATGGGTTGATGATACAAGAGGGAAGTTTTGTAAAAGCAACAGGAAGAATTGCTCAGATACCCGTGAGCGAGGCTTATTTGGGTCGTGTTATAAATGCTCTGGCTAAACCTATTGATGGGAGAGGCGAAATTATAGCTTCGGAATCTCGCTTAATTGAATCTCCTGCTCCAAGTATAATTTCCAGGCGTTCCGTATATGAACCCCTTCAAACAGGGCTTATTGCTATCGATTCGATGATCCCTATAGGGCGCGGTCAGCGAGAGTTAATTATTGGGGACAGACAGACTGGCAAAACAGCAGTAGCTACAGATACAATTCTCAATCAAAAAGGGCAAGATGTAATATGTGTTTATGTAGCTATCGGTCAAAGAGCATCCTCCGTGGCTCAAGTAGTTACTACTTTCCAAGAGGAGGGGGCCATGGAATACACTATTGTAGTAGCTGAAATGGCGGATTCACCTGCTACATTACAATACCTCGCTCCTTATACGGGAGCAGCCCTGGCTGAGTTTTTTATGTACCGGGAACGGCATACTTTAATAATTTATGATGATCTCTCCAAACAGGCACAAGCTTATCGCCAAATGTCCCTTCTATTAAGAAGACCTCCCGGCCGTGAAGCTTATCCAGGGGATGTTTTTTATTTGCATTCACGCCTTTTAGAAAGAGCCGCTAAATTAAATTCTCTTTTAGGCGAAGGAAGTATGACCGCTTTACCAATAGTTGAGACTCAATCTGGAGACGTTTCTGCCTATATTCCTACTAATGTAATCTCCATTACAGATGGACAAATATTCTTATCCGCGGATCTATTCAATGCCGGAATTCGACCTGCTATTAATGTGGGTATTTCTGTTTCCAGAGTAGGATCTGCGGCTCAAATTAAAGCCATGAAACAAGTAGCTGGCAAATCAAAATTGGAACTAGCTCAATTCGCAGAGTTACAAGCCTTTGCACAATTCGCCTCTGCTCTCGATAAAACAAGTCAGAATCAATTGGCAAGGGGTCGACGATTACGGGAATTGCTTAAACAATCCCAGGCAAACCCTCTCCCAGTAGAAGAGCAGATAGCTACTATTTATACCGGAACGAGAGGATATCTTGATTCGTTAGAAATTGAACAGGTAAATAAATTTCTGGATGAGTTACGTAAACACCTAAAAGATACTAAACCTCAATTCCAAGAAATTATATCTTCTAGCAAGACATTCACCGAACAAGCGGAAATCCTTTTGAAGGAAGCTATTCAGGAACAGCTCGAGCGGTTTTCCCTTCAGCAACAAACATAAATTTTGCATGTCTACTCTTGTTAGTAGAAGAGGAATCGTTGAGAAATATTTTTCATTTGAATCATGCAAAAAAGTTTTCTTAGTTTTTTGTATAGTTATTTAAAGAATAGATAGAAATAAGATTGCGTCCAATAGGATTTGAACCTATACCAAAGGTTTAGAAGACCTCTGTCCTATCCATTAGACAATGGACGCTTTTCATTCGTATTTTATTCTTTCTTTTACCCTTTTTATTGTTCCGAGAAAAAACTGTTAGACCGAAACTCTTTTAGGAAAGAAAAAAAATCCATATACAAATGCATGATGCATATATCATGCATATATCATAAAGAAGGAGTATGGAGCCGGTAGTGGAAATCGAACCCGCAACCCCAAGGTTATGAGCTTTGTGAGCTACCAAACTGCTCTATCCTCTTAAACTAAAGAGGGGGAACTAGTGGATAAAAGAGCCTTGGATACGCCCCTCTACCATATCTATACAAATAGAATAGTCCATTTATACAGAATGGTAAAGAGGGCTCTTCTATGATCATCAATTCCAGAAATCCATACAAATACGAAAGGTTATTTTATCCTTACCAACTAGATCTTGTTGCACCCGGTAACAAACATTCATAAACCATTTCTCGAAGTACGTGTCCTGATAGCCCAAAGTCTCGATAGTTAGCTCTAGGTCTTCCGGTCAAAAAACAACGTCGATGAAGGCGTGTAGGTGCACTATTACGTGGTAGGGATTGCAATTTTTCTCGCATTTTCGTTTTTTCACTCAAACTCAAGGGAGAAACTTTGCTTCTTATCTTTTTTTTTAAAGATTGACGAATCAAATGATATTTCTGTTCTAATTTCTGTCGCTTCTTTTCCCTCTGAATCAAACTTTTTTTTGCCATAATGTGCCGTTACTATATATTACCAAGTATACGGTTCTAATCCTAGATGGAAAAATAAATAGAAAAAGAAATCTAAGAAGGCGGATCCTCCCTCTCTATGAAGAATAATGAACTGGGTGCTGGTACAGTACAAAAAAACAAAAAAAACTAACTAAATTAACCAAACTTGCCTGATGTTGAGGCAATCAAGAAAGCTGCATAAGTGAATATATAACCCACGGAAAAGTGAGCTAATCCAACCAATCTTGCTTGCACAATGGAAAGGGCCACGGGCTTATCTCTCCAGCGAATTAAATTAGCCAAAGGTGTGCGTTCATGAGCCCATGCTAAAGTCTCAATTAATTCCTGCCAATATCCACGCCAGGAAATTAAGAACATAAATCCAGTAGCCCAAACAAGATGTCCAAATAAGAACATCCACGCCCATACCGATAAACTGTTCATCCCAAAAGGATTATATCCATTGATAAGTTGTGAAGAGTTTAACCATAGGTAATCTCTTAACCATCCCATCAAATAAGTGGAGGATTCATTAAATTGTGAAACGTTGCCCTGCCATAATGTGATATGTTTCCAATGCCAATAAAAAGTAACCCATCCAATGGTATTTAACATCCAGAAAACCGCCAAATAAAACGCGTCCCAAGCAGAAATATCACAAGTACCGCCGCGCCCTGGGCCGTCACAAGGAAAACTATACCCAAAATCCTTTTTATCCGGCATTAATTTGGAACCACGTGCATCTAAAGCGCCCTTTACTAAAATCAATGTAGTTGTATGCAAACCTAGAGCAATAGCATGATGAACCAAGAAATCCCCAGGTCCTATTGTTAAGAAAAGCGAATTACTATTCTCATTAACAGCATTCAACCATCCGGGCAACCATAGGCTTCGACCTGCATTGAAAGCGGGGCCATTCGTTGAAGATAAGAGTATATCGAACCCATATGTCGTCTTGCCATGAGCAGATTGTATCCATTGGGCAAATATAGGTTCAATCAAGATTTGCTTTTCTGGAGTACCAAAAGCAAGCATGACATCGTTATGAACATAAAGGCCCAAGGTATGGAATCCTAGAAAGAGACTAGCCCAACTTAAATGAGATATGATAGCTTCTTTATGGTCTAACATTCTTGCCAATACATTATCCTCATTCTGTTCCGGATTGTAATCCCTAATGAAAAAAATAGCTCCATGAGCAAAAGCCCCTGTCATGATGAACCCTGCAATATATTGGTGATGAGTATATAAAGCAGCTTGAGTAGTAAAGTCTTGTGCTATGAATGCATAAGCAGGTAAAGAGTACATATGTTGAGCTACTAAGGAAGTAATAACCCCTAAAGAAGCTAGAGCAAGACCTAATTGAAAATGAATCGAATTATTGATTGTGTCGTAAAGGCCCTTATGCCCACGCCCTAATCGACCCCCCGGAGGAGTATGCGCTTCTAAAAGATCTTTGATACTGTGCCCAATTCCGAAGTTAGTTCGATACATGTGACCGGCAATGAGAAAAATGAATGCAATAGCTAAATGATGGTGAGCAATATCGGTCAGCCACAAACTTTGTGTTTGTGGATGGAATCCCCCAAGAAGAGTTAGAATGGCAGTTCCCGCTCCTTGAGCGGTACCAAATAAATGATTACTCGAATCGGGGTTTTGGGCATAAAGATTCCACTGACCCGTCAAAAGGGGTCCCAACCCCTGGGGATAGGGTAATACATCTAAGAAATTATTCCATCGAACGTACTCCCCCCTGGATGCGGGAATAGCAACATGAACTAAATGCCCTGTCCAAGCCAAAGAACTTACCCCGAAAAGTCCTGACAAATGATGATTGAGACGAGATTCCGCGTTTTTGAACCACGAAAGGCTTGGTTTCCATTTGGGTTGTAGATGTAACCAACCCGCTATTAAGGATAGCGTAGAAAGAAATAATAGAAAAAGAGCTCCAGTATAAAGATCTTCATTGGTGCGTAATCCTATTGTATACCACCACTGATAAACCCCAGAATAGGCGATATTCACTGGACCAGCAGCACCTCCTCGAGTAAAGGCTTCCACAGCGGGTTGACCAAAATGAGGATCCCAAATCGCATGAGCAATAGGTCTTACGTGTAAAGGATCCTGTATCCATGATTCAAAATTTCCTTGCCAAGCTACATGAAACAGATTTCCGGACGTCCATAGAAAGATTATTGCTAACTGCCCAAAGTGAGAAGCAAAAATGTTCTGATAAAGACGTTCCTCAGTAATATCATCATGACTTTCGAAATCATGTGCGGTAGCAATACCAAACCAAATACGACGAGTAGTGGGGTCCTGAGCTAAGCCTTGGCTAAACCTGGGAAATCTTAATTCCATAATGCCTTTCAAATCCTCCTAGCCACTATCCTACTGCAATAATTCTCGCTAAGAAGAATGCCCATGTTGTGGCAATTCCACCCAGAAGGTAATGGGTTACTCCTACAGCACGTCCTTGTATAATGCTCAAGGCTCTAGGCTGAGTAGCAGGAGCAACTTTTAATTTGTTATGAGCCCAAACGATAGATTCAATGAGTTCTTGCCAATAACCACGGCCGCTGAATAAAAACATTAAACTGAAGGCCCAGACAAAATGAGCACCTAAGAAAAAAAGACCATATGCAGATAATGAAGAACCATAAGACTGAATTACTTGCGATGCCTGTGCCCACAAGAAATCTCGTAGCCACCCATTAATCGTAATGGAACTCTGTGCAAAGTTTCCCCCTGTGATATGAGTTACCATCCCTTGATCACTTATAGTACCCCAAACATCTGATTGCATTTTCCAACTGAAATGGAAAATGACTACCGAAATTGCATTGTACATCCAGAATAGACCTAAGAAAACATGATCCCAGGCAGATACTTGACATGTTCCCCCTCGCCCAGGCCCATCGCAAGGGAAGCGAAAACCAAGATTTGCTTTATCGGGTATCAAACGGGAACTGCGAGCAAATAAAACACCTTTCAAAAGTATTAATACAGTCACATGGATGGTAAATGCGTGAATGTGATGGACTAAAAAATCTGCGGTTCCTAATGGAATAGGTAACAAAGCGACTTTGCCGCCTACTGCTACTAACTCGCCACCTCCCCACGTTAAGCTAGTACTTGTTGTTGCACCGGGAGCTGTTACGCCAGGCGCGTTAGCATGGATATTTTGTACCCATTGAGCAAAGATAGGTTGTAATTGTATGGCGGTATCGGAAAACATATCTTGCGGACGGCCTAAAGCACTCATGGTATCATTATGAATGTACAAGCCAAAACTGTGAAAACCTAGAAATATACATACCCAGTTAAGGTGGGATATGATTGCATCGCGGTGTCTAAGGACGCGATCTAATAGATCGTTGTATCGAGTAGTTGGATCATAGTCTCTTACCATAAAAATGGCTGCATGTGCAGCAGCACCGACTATTAGAAATCCGCCAATCCACATGTGGTGTGTGAACAAGGAAAGTTGTGTACCATAGTCAGTAGCTAGGTATGGATAGGGGGGCATAGAATACATATGATGAGCTACAACAATGGTTGTAGAGCCTAGCATAGCTAGGTTAAGAGATAATTGAGCATGCCATGACGTTGTTAAGATTTCATAGAGACCCTTATGGCCTTGTCCTGTAAATGGGCCCTTGTGAGCCTCCAAAATATCTTTAAGTCCATGGCCAATACCCCAGTTGGTCCTATACATATGACCTGCGATCAGGAAAAGAATAGCAATAGCTAAATGATGGTGCGCAATATCGGTCAGCCATAGACCACCGGTTACTGGATCTAGTCCTCCGCGAAAAGTCAGAAATTCTGCGTATTTGGACCAATTCAAGGTGAAAAAGGGGGTTGCTCCTTCGGCAAAACTAGGATAAAGTTGAGCCAAAAGGTCGCGATTCAAGATAAATTCATGAGGAAGTGGTATCTCTTTAGGATCAACCCCAGCGTCAAGAAATTGGTTAATCGGTAAAGATACATGGATTTGGTGTCCCGCCCAAGAAAGAGACCCAAGTCCTAATAACCCCGCTAAGTGGTGATTCAACATGGATTCTACATCTTGGAACCAGGCCAATTTTGGAGCGGCTTTGTGATAATGGAACCAACCAGCAAAAAGCATTAACGCTGCAAAAATCAGTGCACCAATTGCGGTACAATAGAGTTGTAATTCACTAGTTATTCCAGATGCTCGCCAAATCTGAAAAAACCCAGAGGTTATTTGGATTCCTCGGAAACCCCCGCCTACATCACCATTCAATATTTCTTGCCCTACTATTGGCCAAACTACCTGAGCACTGGGTCCAATGTGAGTAGGATCACTTAGCCATGCTTCATAATTGGAAAAACGGGCACCATGGAAGTACATGCCACTCAACCAAAGAAAGATAATGGAGAGTTGCCCAAAATGAGCACTAAAGACTTTTCGAGAGATCTCCTCCAAATCACCGGTATGACTATCGAAATCGTGAGCATCAGCATGTAGGTTCCAGATCCAAGTGGTAGTATCAGGGCCCTTAGCTATTGTTCTTGAGAAATGGCCGGGTCTGGCCCATTCCTCAAAAGATGTTTTTACAGGATCCCTATCCACAACAATTTTTACTTCTGGTTCCGGCGAACGAATAATCATTAAGTCCTCCTCTTTCCGGACAAGACATACAAAGAGACCCGCCAACTGTCTTTTTAGTGAATCTTTGAAAGATAGATTTTGAAAGATAGATATTATGATTAGTTCTTTTCTTTACTATCTACCGTCCTTCTATTTTTTTTTAGTTATTCACTGGAGCAATTATATATTGAAGTCAATCCGAGGCAAGTGTTCGGATCTATTATGACATAAAGATTAGGTGCCTAACGGACGTTGTTTATCTTGAAAAATTATTTCCCGACGTAAGAAAAAAATCTTTTTTAAATTTCATAAACTAGTGTATTTTTTTTTTTGAGGGTATAAGCTCCTATCTACATCTACTTTCCTTGAGCATAATATAGGTTTTTTATTCGATTCTAAATTCCAAGATAACTCATTAGAATTATTAATAAGACGGTCCTGATATATTAGCAATATTTAGATTGCCCCCTTTTTATTCGCTTTATTACTTCTATTCTAGACCCTATCCCTATGGCTTATCCTTATGAAATATCATATAAAATAGAAGGTAGAAGAAAGGGATATAATGAAATTCTTGATTCGATCTTACGACCTAATTTATTTGATTAATGGATCAACAACCAAACCACCCATTTTATGAAAAAGGAGCGTGGTCTTATTCAAATTCAAAGCGCTTCGTAATCTTCAACCAGTTCTGTGCTTCGATATAATTTCCTGGAGTAAGCGCTATAGCTTGTTTCCAATACTCAGCAGCTTGATCAAACCAAGCTTCCGCAATTTCCGAATCACCCTGTAGAATGGCCTGTTCTCCTCGGTCGGAATAGGCAGTTCCTTCCCCTAGAACCGTACTTGAGAGTTTCCTACCTCATACGGCTCAGAAATTGCTATTTGAATTTCCCCTATCTTAACTGAATTCGATTTCTCAAAAATCGATCCTATTTGTTCTTGGGTTAAGCAGAAGAAGTTAATTACCTAAGTTTCAAACCCTAATTTTGATCAATAATCAGTTTGATCTTTTTTCCCACCTTCAGAAGAATGAACCATCGCCTTCGTTCGAATTTTCTGAAAGGTAACTATCCCGGTTTCATATATGAAATCTCTATAGAATCCTTGAAAAAGACTTTTTCCCATAAGAAAGAAAAAAGAACTTACTATCTTTGGGATCTGATACTACACCGCTGCTTAATCCCTTAGTGGATCGGCCCTATTACATAAGCAGATTCCTAAATTTTGCCCCATATCATGGGATAAGTAAGCAGTTTTTTTTAGTTGTATCGACCCAGTCGCTCACTAATTGATCTTTACGGTGCTTTCTCTATCAATTTGAGAACTTTATCCATAGAGTAGTAGTATAGGCCATACTTTCTTCCTTTTTTGATTCTCGTGAAGTGTCCTTCCTTCCTACAGCTGATAGGGAAAAATCGTTGTTTTGACGATCCCTATGTAGAAAGCCCTTTTTTTCTAGTATTTACTAGAAAATTTTCTCCTTTTTTTTCTTTCTATAGTGGAGATAGTCGCACGTAATGACAGATCACGGCCATATTATTAAAAGCTTGCGGTAAGAAGGGGTTTCGTTCTAGTGCCCGGAAATAATATTCCAAAGCCTTTGTATGCTCTCCATTGCTTGTGTGTATAAGGCCTATGTTATAGAGTATATAACTTCGATCATAGGGATCAATTTCTAGTCGCGTAGCTTCGTAATAATTCTGCAAAGCTTCCGCATAATTTCCTTCGGATTGAGCCAACATCCGTTACGGTCGTTCATTCTATTCAAAAAATCTCCGTTCCAAAACCGTACATGAGGTTTTCATCTCATACGGCTCCTCCCTTCTGTACATAGTACTAAGCGAAATAATCTATAGAATCCAAATAGAATTAGTCCCGTCTCATTATGGACCGAAAGGGGCTGGTATTTTTCCAAGAAATCTCTAGCCAACCTTCCCGCAAGAGGTTTTTCTTAACACAATGAATTCTATTAATGCTAGAGGAAAACGATAGCTCCAAGAATTTCTTTGTTCTCAACGCCTCCTATTTAGAGGAATTAGCCACTTCAACGATCTTTGATGGTTCTAGGGGTATCCAAAGTACAAACCTGATGGTTGTTTGTTAGCCCAACCATTCTTCCCAGCCCCGATACCGATCAGGAAAGGGCTAATTTCTAACAAAGTTTTTCTCTTGTTGATTCCTATTTCTAGGTGTAGTGCTTTTCTCCCCTATGCTGCCTATTGGTAGTAGTAGAGTAGGATTGGCCTGTAATCCATAACCTATCCTATAGGTGTAACCTTTCGCTCAATACTCAAATCTACAATTGAAGCATCTGAGGCCGCATCAATCGAGGATACACGACAGAAGGAATTGTTAGTTCACCTCACCTTCCCGAAGCGTGGGTTTGCTTTACTAATTTTGTTCTCTCTATACGAACCCCCTCTCTTTCTCATAAGACTGAGGTGTAGGTAGGGCTAAAAAAACAAAAAAAAAAGTCAAATCGCACCATCTCTATAATAAGTAAATGCCCTTTTTTCCCCGGAGGTTGTCGGAATTATTCGCAATAAAATATTGGCTACAATTGAGGAGGTCTTATCAATGAAATTTCCATTTACGCGGGATCTAGGCATAATTCCCAACCCATTCTATATAGAATTGTTTTCATTCCTTCACAAAATAACATAAAAACAAACACATTCGATTCTTATAAATTGATCGATCCATATGCTCTAAATCCATATGCTCTAAATGGATAAGAGAGGTATGGATTTTCCGCTCAGCTCAAATTGTATCCTTTTCCTTCTGTTTGGACAAGAAGAGATATGAAATATTTGACTAAGACTGGATTTCATTCCACTTTCCTATTTCTCAACAACAAGTCCTCTCATCAGCTATTTCGTGTTTTCAAAATCATTAATTGTCTCATACCCTATTTTTGATTTCGTATGCAAACAGAATTCTAAAGTTTCTTTATTTTATTATGCAATAAGAAGAATTCTTCCATTCTCTTTTTCTTTGGTTTTGGGAAAAACCAAACTAAAACTTTTCTAGGGAGCAGAATTCCTAGTAAAAAAATCCTGGAACCTTCCACTTAGATGAAAAGGAATTTTCCAATAGAACTATGGAACCCCCAAGCGGTTGCGGTTGTACCTGTACTGCAGGAATAGGAAAACTCGCTATTCACTCGGTTTATTTTCCATAATAAGATTATGTAGGAGAGATGGCCGAGCGGTTCAAGGCGTAGCATTGGAACTGCTATGTAGACTTTTGTTTACCGAGGGTTCGAATCCCTCTCTTTCCGTTTCTCTTAATTCATCGACGTTAACGATCACAATGTATCAAATCAAATAACAATTTATTCCAGCAATAATGCCCTTATTTAATAGAAATTCTCTATAGCAAATTACTGTGGTATGTGGTATGTAAAATACACATAGAGGAAAGAACTAAAAGGAAAAAGATCCTAGGGTTAATCCATTTCTGCTAGTTGAATGGGAAAATACGAATTAAGGGCCTTAGGTCGATTTAGTTCGGGGAAAGGGGAAGGGGAAGAAAATTCTATGAACCTTTCCTTTTTTCGTTAAGTTCAAGTCTGACGAGAGTAATATTCTACAACTAACAACTCATTTATTTTGAGACCAACCCACTTCCTATCTAGGATTTTATTTACTAGTCCTTTATATTCCACTGTGTCAATCGTCAAATGCTTTGGCAATTTCCCCGGGTCGGATGAAGCAATAGAATTTTGAACCAGACCTTTTGATCTTTGGTTATCTTTCGTAGTAATAATATCTCGGGGTTTGCAACGAAAACTTGGTATATTCACTATACGACCATTAACTAAAATATGTCTATGGTTGACTAATTGGCGGGCCCCAGGAATGGTTGAAGCCATACCCAATCGAAAAAGGATATTATCCAAACGCATTTCAAGCAATTGTAGTAAAACCTGACCTGTTGACCTTTTTGCTTTTCCAGCGATATGTACATATCTAAGTAATTGTCGTTCTGTCAGACCATAATGAAAACGCAATTTCTGTTTTTCTTGAAGACGAATACGATATTGCTCCTTTTTCCCAGAATGGAATTTCTTTTTCAGATTACTTCCCGATTTAGGTGTTTTTCTAGTGAGTCCTGGTAAAGCTCCCAGACGGCGTATTATTTTTAAACGAGGTCCTCGATAACGGGACATGAAGACTCCTTGTTTTATTTTATTGAAATTTCATTTTACACAATTAATTTCATTGTATTTACATTACTGAATAGAATACATCGAAATTAAAACTGAATTAAACTAAAGGATAAACAGAGTAAAATCAACTAAAGTACCACAAAAAAAGGAATTTCATCAACATCTGGATTTTTTGTATATATATTATTTATTTTATTGTTTTGTATCTAGCAAAATAGTAAGGTAGAACAACATAAAAGATCCCGGATTCTCCATTTAATTCGGAGAAAAAAAGAGATTCTTGTTCGTGGAATATCGATAGAGAAAAAAAGCCGACTATCGGATTTGAACCGATGACCCTCGCATTACAAATGCGATGCTCTAACCTCTGAGCTAAGTGGGCTTACATAGCAGAAATAGTGTAACAAATAGAAATAGGTATAGTATAGGAAATCCGTAAAATCTCAGATCTTAGTTATTAATCTTAGCGATTAAGTAGTTCGAAATTTGAAGTTCTACTTAGAAAAAATACTAGAACTTCTTAAAGATAAAGTTAGCTTGATATGCTTAACTAGAGGATACCCTTAAATAAAATTATAGAATTTATTGAACTTTCTTTTTATTTCTCTAATTCGCAAATCTATTTTTCTAATAGAATCTAATTTATTCCAATTTCTATATTGAATTGGATTTCAGATATTTTCAATTTGATATGGCTCGGACGAATAATCTAATACATAGAAAAAATAATATATATGAAAAATATAATAAAGAGAAAATACGAATTTCTTGGCATTTTCATTCGATCATTATAGACATTTTTTGAGATATTTTGTTTTTTTTTATTTAGTAATAATTTGATGATTAATATTTAACTAAGGAGAACATAGAATCATAGCAAATCAAATTGCTAATTATGATTAGAAAAAAAGAATGAATATCAAGCGTTATAGTATGATTTTGAATACTCTAAAAAAGGAAGGCCAGAGGTGGGGGAGATAAAAACTTTGGGATATATTGATTCGGATTGAATTGCAAATACATCAACGATAGAATCAATTCAATTCTGAATTGCAATAAGCAAGCGGGGTCTCTCAAATAGAGTCGAACTGCTCGACTACGTCGAGTGATGAATTCAACGATTCAAAAAAAAACTAAGAGATGGATGAAATTACACAAGGAATCCAGGTCTCAAAGAAAAGGAAAATGGGGATATGGCGAAATCGGTAGACGCTACGGACTTGATTGTATTGAGCCTTGGTATGGAAACCTGCTAAGTGGTAACTTCCAAATTCAGAGAAACCCTGGAATTAAAAAAGGGCAATCCTGAGCCAAATCCGTGTTTTGAGAAAACAAGTAGTTCTCGAACTAGAGGATAGGTGCAGAGACTCAATGGAAGCTGTTCTAACGAATCGAGTTAATTACGTTGTGTTGGTAGTGGAATTCCTTCTAAATTAGAGAGAGAAGGGCTTTATACATCTAATAAACACGTATAGATACTGGCATAGCAAACGATTAATCACAGAACCCATATCATAATATAGGTTCTTTATTCTTTTTTAGAATGAAATTAGGAAAGATTATGAAATAAAAAATTCTGAATTTTTTTGAATTATTGTGAATTCATTCCAATCGAATATTGAGTAATCAAATCCTTCAATTCATAGTTTTCGAGATCTTTTAAAAAGTGGATTAATCGGACGAGGACAAAGAGAGAGTCCCATTCTACATGCCAATACTGGCAACAATGAAATTTCTAGTAAAAGGAAAATCCGTCGACTTTATAAGTTGTGAGGGTTCAAGTCCCTCTATCCCCAAACCCTCTTTTATTCCCTAACTTATTTATCCTCTTTTTTTCCTTTTTATCAATGGGTTTAAGATTCATTAGCTTTCTCATTCTACTCTTTCACAAAGGAGTGCGAAGAGAACTCAATGGATCTTATCCTATTCATTGAATAGATTTCTTTTTTATTAGAGTATCGGCAAGGAATCTCGGTTATTAACTCGATTTTTAAGTATTATTTAAGTAAGCCATGCACAATGCATAGGACTACCCCCCCATTTTAAAATTTGGAATTTGAAATACTTTAATTGATTTTTTAGTCCCTTTAATTGACATAGATACAAATACTTTACTAGGATGATGCACAAGAAAAGGTCAGGATAGCTCAGTTGGTAGAGCAGAGGACTGAAAATCCTCGTGTCACCAGTTCAAATCTGGTTCCTGGCAGAGAAAAAAAGATCTACCGAATAGGTATTGATACTAATACCTCGAGATGGATTGGGATACATATTCGTTAATAATATAGATAAAGTATGATTTATTCATCTAAGTGGATAAGTCTCTAAATAGAGGCACTTCTTTTTAGGGAAGGGTAAAAATCTCTGGTTGTTTCTCTTTTTCTCTTTATGGTACAGAAGTAGGTGAGATTAGGTTCCCCTTTCTTTTTTTTTTGCATTTCTTAATTTTGTATTCCGCTATTCCGACGAATATTTTTTTAGTCTTTCTTATCTTACTTTCCTGGTTGTGCTAAATCATGCGCGCGATACAAAGTTCGTGGTAGAGAACTTCTTTGAGTCATCCTATTTTTCTGTTCATATGAAGGAAATGAATATGCGATTTTCCAAATTGGAGAATCTAAATGAAACCCTTTTTTGCTCAGTCTATCTGGACGCTTTTTTTGCTCAGTCTATCTGGACGCTTTTGTATAATAGGAATTAATTATAAATAGGTATTCCGTTTCATCTAGGAACAGAACGTAAAAATATTCCTTGACTTGAATAAAATCTGGAGTTGTGTTGTATAAGTGAGCATGAATTTCTTATCATTCAATGAGCATCTTGTATTTCATAGAAATTGGGGGTTATATAGTCCTTACGTAAGGGCCAGCCTATCCAACTTTCAGGCATTAGGATACGTTTAAGGCGTGGATGATTATCATAAGAGATTCCCACCATATCATAAGATTCGCGTTCTTGAAAATCGGCACTTCTCCAAATCCAGAAGACAGACGGGATTCTAGGATTATCCTTTTGGGCAAAGACTTTTATGCATACTTCTTCTGGGTTATCTATGCCATACTGTATTCTCGTAAGATGATACACGCTAGCTAAAGATCCACCGGGTGCTACATCATAAGCACATTGGGAGCGTAAATAATTGTAACCATATACATATAAAATGACAGCAATGGAATCCCAATCCCCTGCTTTTATTTGTAAAGTCTCTATTCCTCGGTGATCAAAGCCCAAAGATCTATGAACCACTTCATGTTTGACTAGCCAATTAGATAACCAACCCTGCTGCATTGTCTTGATCTCTCCCTCCTTGTATAAATATTTCACATTTCGGATGCAAGTTTGAAAGATTGCCCTACTTTTTCTTTTTCTACACAAAAGAGCCCCTCCCCTCCTAATTCACTAATTTGTAGGAAGGTACTGAACTTTTGGATTTGAAAAAAGTTTCAGAAGATATGTCTAAAGTAGATGGTGATTGATAGAGCAATTCTTGCTCGTAAGTTCCAGTATGAGTACTGCGCCTAACATAAAGCTTGTGACTGGTAGTAAAACATCTATTTTTATTTTGAGATAGAGTTCGATCCTCAACTATTTCTCGCGATATCTTCTTACGAAGTTTTGTTAGGGCATCTATAACTGCTTCCGGTTTAGGTGGGCAGCCCGGCAAGTAGACATCCACAGGAATTAACTTATCAACTCCCCGAACAGTACTATAGGAATCCGTACTGAACATACCCCCTGTAATAGTACAGGCTCCCATAGCAATGACGTATTTTGGTTCAGGCATTTGCTCGTATAACCTCACTAAAGAGGGAGCCATTTTCATTGTTACCGTACCGGCTGTTAAAATTAGGTCCGCTTGCCTAGGACTGGATCTTGGTACCAAGCCATAACGATCAAAGTCGAATCGTGAGCCTATTAATGAAGCAAATTCAATGAAACAGCAACTGGTACCGTATAGAAGGGGCCATAAACTGGAGAGTCTTGACCAATTTGAAAGATCATTTGGTGTAGTTGAAATAACAGAATTGGAACTTGTTTGGTCAAGTAAGGGAAACTCAATCAAATTCATAACTGTCTCAATGGAATCTTTTTCTTCTTTTTTTTTTTTGTCTAAATATTCAGTTAAGACCATTCCAAAGCTCCTTTTCGCCATGCATAAACTAAACCAACAACTAGGATAAGCACGAAAATGAAAGCTTCGATAAAAACGGATACACCCAATACGTCGAAACTCATTGCCCAAGGGTAGAGAAAGACCGTTTCCACATCAAAAACAACAAAAACTAGCGCAAACATGTAATAGCGTATTCGGAATTGTAGCCAAGCCCCTCCCATGGGTTCTATACCCGATTCATAACTAGAAAGCTTCTCTGGTCCTTCACTGACCGGAGCTAAAAGTCCTGAAATCCAAAATGCCAAAATAGGAATAAGGCTTGCTATTATTAAAAATGTCCAAAAAATATCATATTCGTGAAGCAGAAACATAATGTACTCCCATTAATGTGGAATAGGCGGAACTTAAATTAGTCAATTCAATTCAGCATTGTCAATTTATCCAGAACTTCTATCTTTTCCTCGGTGAAACAAGAATCCGTTTTGTTCAAACAAAAGCGCTTAGTTTAGCCTTTGTTTCTTCTGTGCCGTGTCTACTTTAACGATTCATCAAATGGAATCCCGACTCCCTTTCCTTTTGATTTCCATTCTATTTAGATATGGTGTAGATCTACTTCTTATATAAATAAAACTCTCTCGCTTCATTGTGTCTCGCTTTCTCTAGAATCTATAGAAAAAGGAATTGCTCTATCCTTTATTTAATAATAATAAGAGACTATTAAATAAAAAAGAGAATACTACTAATAATTAGAACCTAATTAAGATAGGAGGGCTAATGTATGCAGTCTAAGGAGAAGTAATACTATAAAAAAAGAACCCTATTTCAGAACTATGAAACAGAATTTTCTGTTTTGTTAATTTATTCTTTACTTTATTTTTTCTATTTAAAGTAGATTAATTTAGATAATGTATATATAAGCAAAGTAATATACTTCAAACAAAGTAGGAATTCGCAAGATGGAGAAAATCCTTGCAGTTATTATAGGGAAGCCCAGAGATATCCTATTTGAAGGAGGGCGGGATTCAAATCAGGTAAGGGATCCTTTCTTCTATTGATTTGATAGAAATTCGTTTTTCTTTTCCTGTCTCTATGATTTTCGATGAATGAGCCTGTGGTAATGCTTTTATCTCTATTCTATGTCGCAGGCGCCCATCCAATCTATAAACAAGTACTAATGAGGAAATGAAAACTATACTAAAGGAAACATAGGATATCTATCCTAAAATCGAAAAATAGGACATAACTAAAGGAAACATAGGATATCTATCCTAAAATCAAAAAATAGGACATATTAGGGCTATACGGATTCGAACCGTAGACCTTCTCGGTAAAACAGATCAAACGGATTATTATCGAAATGATTCGAACTGTTTCAAAGACCCAACATGCATTTTTTTGCATTGGGCTCTTTCATCAACTGATTTAAAGATCAGTTAGTCCACCATAGTTTTTCTTTACGGAAAGATAATGAGATGGCTCCCTGTGCTCTGAATTGATTATTTGTATTATGATCTATCTAGGAGCAATACCAAAGTGTTTCAAAGGAGGATTAGCTTGACTTAGGTCTGCCTCCGGCCTAAATTAAATCAACCTAAGTGAAATGGAGTCTCTATCGTTCCACTGCAAGAGTTGACTATGAGACTTCATACACCTTAAAGTTCATAGAACGAAAAGAAGTTTTTTGGAGGCCCTTATCCTCATTACGCCTAGCATTTAGTGGGCTGGATATTTACCTTATCAACTAGCAAATCCATAAGGGTTCTATTTGATTAGGCACCTGAATGGGCACCTGAATCGGACTGAACTGACTGTTTGTCAGGCTACTGTTCTCCTATTCTCTCGAATCTATGAAGTAAGACATTGATTTTGCAATAAGATCAATTATGTTCATTGCACAATAAGCTCCTTTGAAAAGCATTGGCGCGCGTGTAAACGAGTTGCTCTACCGAACTGAGCTATAGCCCTTATCAGAGATATCTTAACATATAGATAATTTCTTGTCAAGATGAATCTTCTCTAATGCCAGAGGATATCCCTTTGGTCTGTTTAGTATATAACATACCAATAACGTAGTGGTATTGCTTAGAAAAGGGATTCCATATATAATCCGATCGAAGTAATGGGTCTTCCTTTGTGGTGATAAATTGCCTACTTAACTCAGTGGTTAGAGTATTGCTTTCATACGGCGGGAGTCATTGGTTCAAATCCAATAGTAGGTAGGTAGGTAGAAAAATTACTAGATAGCATTGGACTTACTTCGCTTCGCTATCTAATAACTTTTTCTACCCCTCTTCCCTTTTTCTTTGTATCAACTATAAACCATTGGATTGCCTTCAATTGGATGGGGGAATCCAATTGACAGCCTCGATTCGTATCCTAGCTCGTCTGAGAGCTAGCTTCGCTTCAACCAATTCTTTCGTACCCTCAGCTTTACTCAAGTTAGCTTCGGCTATTTCAAGTGCCTGTTGAGCTTCTTCCGGATCAATGTCACTACCCAGTTCCGCATCATTTCCTAAAATGATGATCTCATTATTAACTATTCTCGCAAAACCGCTCCACAGAACCGCCGTTAACCATTGGTCGTTGAGGAGGCGTATTCTCAAAGGACCCATATCTACTGCTGTGTTAATGGGGGCATGGTTTGGTAATACGCCAATTTGGCCACTATTAGTGGATAAAATGATTTCTTTCACTTCACAATCCCAAATAATTCGCTTAGGAGTCAGTACATAAAGATTTAATTTCATTTCTTCGATTTGTTCTCCTCTTCTAAGGTTATAGCTTTCGTGCTAGCTTCATCGATGTTACCCACCAAATAAAAAGCCTGTTCGGGTAGGCCGTCTAATTCTCCGGAAAGGATTAGTTGAAATCCCCTAATTGTTTCTGCAAGACCAACATACTTTCCTGGAGAACCGGTAAAAACTTCTGCCACAAAGAACGGTTGTGATAAGAAACGCTCAATTTTTCGTGCTCTTGCTACAGTTAAACGATCCTCCTCCGATAATTCATCCAACCCAAGAATTGCGATAATGTCCTGAAGTTCTTTGTAACGTTGTAAAGTTTCCTTAACTCTTTGCGCAGTTTCATAATGTTCGCTGCCAACGATCCGAGGCTGTAACATAGTTGAAGTTGAATCTAAAGGATCTACTGCTGGATAAATACCCTTGGAAGCTAATCCTCTGGAAAGTACGGTAGTAGCATCCAAATGTGCAAATGTTGTGGCGGGAGCAGGGTCGGTCAAATCATCCGCGGGTACATAAACTGCTTGGATCGAGGTTATAGATCCCTTTTTAGTAGAAGCAATTCTTTCTTGCAAAGAACCCATTTCTGTACTAAGAGTAGGTTGATAACCCACTGCAGAGGGCATTCTCCCTAATAAAGCAGAGACCTCTGATCCTGCTTGAACAAAACGAAAGATATTATCGATGAATAGAAGCACATCTTGCTTATTAACATCTCGGAAATATTCTGCCATAGTTAGGGCAGTTAAACCAACTCTCATACGAGCTCCCGGTGGTTCATTCATTTGACCATAGACTAGAGCTACCTTTGATTCCTCGATATTTTTTTCATTAATTACTCCGGATTCCTTCATTTCCATATAAAGATCATTTCCTTCACGAGTCCGTTCCCCTACTCCACCAAATACGGATACGCCCCCATGAGCTTTAGCTATGTTGTTGATTAATTCCATAATGAGTACTGTTTTACCTACTCCAGCCCCCCCAAATAGTCCTATTTTTCCTCCGCGTCGATAAGGAGCTAAAAGATCGACCACCTTAATACCTGTTTCAAAGATAGATAATTTCGTATCTAACTCGATAAAGGCAGGCGCAGATCTATGAATAGGGAACGTTGCACTACTATCTACAGGACCCAAATTGTCAACAGGCTCCCCAAGAACGTTGAAAATTCGTCCGAGAGTAGCTCCACCGACCGGAACACTGAGAGGAGCTCCCGTGTCAATCACTTCCAATCCTCTCATCAACCCGTCTGTAGCACTCATAGCTACAGCTCTAACTCGATTATTTCCTAATAATTGTTGTACCTCACAAGTCACATTAATTTGCTTATCGGCAGTGTCTCTACTCTTGACTACCAAAGCGTTATAAATATAAGGTAACTTGCCCGGGGGAAAAGTGACATCCAGCACGGGTCCAATAATTTGATCGATACGACCTGTGCTTTTTTCGTCAATTGTGGAAACCCCGGGACGAGACGTAGTAGGATTGTTTCTCATAATTATCACATAATAAAAAAAAAGGAATTTGTCGAAATTTTTCTTTTTTTCTTGTTGAATAATGCCAAATCAAAAAAAAATATCCAAAAATCCAAAAGTAAAAAGGAAATGAATTAGTTAATTCAATAAGAGAGAAAAGGGGGCCAGGACTTGATTTCGTTGCCCAAGCGAATCCCATTCAATCGTTTACCCATGGAATGAGCCCGTTGGAAAGTTCAATCAATCTTTTTTCATATACATTTTGCCTTTTGTGGAGGATTTGTGCCTACTCTACTTTCCTATCTAGGACTTCGATATACAAAATATATACTACTGTGAAGCATAGATTGCTGTCAACAGAGAATTTTCTTAGTATTTAGTTAGGTATTTGCATTCAAAAGAAGAAAGGGGCCTATTAAGAACTTGTAAAATAAGGATTAGGGATTGATTTGGGTTGCGCTATATCTATCAAAGAGTATACAATAATGATGGATTTGGTAAATCAAATCCATGGTTTAATAACGAACCATGTTAACTTACCATAACAACAACTCAATTCCTATCGAATTCCTATAGTGGAATTCCTATAGGATAGAACATACACAGGGTGTACGCATTATATATGAATGAAACATATTCATTAATTTAAGCATGCCCTCAATTTTCTTTAATGAGTTGATTTTAATTGAATATCCTTTTTGTTTTAACAGATTTTTGCTAAAGTTTCATTTACGCCTAATTCATATCGAGTAGACCTTGTCATTGTGAGAATTCTTAATTCAAAAGTTGTAGGGAGGGACTTATGTCACCACAAACAGAAACTAAAGCAGGTGTTGGATTTCAAGCTGGTGTTAAAGATTATAAATTGACTTACTACACCCCGGAGTATGAAACCAAGGATACTGATATCTTGGCAGCATTCCGAGTAACTCCTCAGCCCGGGGTTCCGCCCGAAGAAGCGGGGGCTGCAGTAGCTGCCGAATCTTCTACTGGTACATGGACTACTGTTTGGACTGATGGACTTACCAGTCTTGATCGTTACAAAGGACGATGCTATCACATCGAGCCTGTTCCTGGGGAAGAGGATCAATTTATCGCTTATGTAGCTTATCCATTAGACCTATTTGAAGAGGGTTCCGTTACTAACATGTTTACTTCCATTGTGGGTAACGTATTTGGTTTCAAAGCCCTACGTGCTCTACGTCTGGAGGATCTACGAATTCCCCCTACTTATTCAAAAACTTTCCAAGGCCCGCCTCATGGTATCCAAGTTGAAAGAGATAAGTTGAACAAGTATGGTCGTCCTTTATTGGGATGTACTATTAAACCAAAATTGGGATTATCCGCAAAAAATTACGGTAGAGCGTGTTATGAGTGTCTACGTGGTGGACTTGATTTTACCAAAGATGATGAAAACGTAAACTCACAACCATTTATGCGCTGGAGGGACCGTTTTGTCTTTTGTGCCGAAGCTATTTATAAAGCACAGGCCGAAACCGGTGAAATCAAGGGGCATTACTTGAATGCGACTGCAGGTACAGTCGAAGATATGATGAAGAGAGCTGTATTTGCGAGGGAATTAGGGGTTCCTATTGTAATGCATGACTACTTAACAGGGGGATTCACCGCAAATACTACTTTGGCTCATTATTGCCGCGACAATGGCCTACTTCTTCACATTCACCGTGCAATGCATGCAGTTATTGATAGACAGAAAAATCACGGTATGCATTTCCGTGTATTAGCTAAAGCATTGCGTATGTCTGGGGGAGATCATATCCACGCCGGTACAGTAGTAGGTAAGTTAGAAGGGGAACGCGAAATGACTTTAGGTTTTGTTGATTTATTGCGCGATGATTTTATTGAAAAAGATCGTGCTCGCGGTATCTTTTTCACCCAGGACTGGGTATCCATGCCAGGTGTTATACCGGTGGCTTCTGGTGGTATTCATGTTTGGCATATGCCAGCTCTGACCGAAATCTTTGGGGATGATTCCGTATTACAATTTGGTGGAGGAACTTTAGGACATCCTTGGGGAAATGCACCTGGTGCAGCAGCTAATCGAGTGGCTTTAGAAGCTTGTGTACAAGCTCGTAACGAAGGGCGCGATCTTGCTCGTGAAGGTAATGAAATTATCCGAGCAGCTTGCAAATGGAGTCCTGAACTAGCCGCAGCTTGTGAAGTATGGAAGGCGATCAAATTCGAGTTCGCGCCGGTAGATACTATCGATTAATAGATAAAACTAAATATAAAGAAGGTCTAAATAAAAAGAAACGAAATAAAAAGAGAAAAAATAAGTTACGAAATGCAGTAATTCTTCTTTATTCTTCTAATTGATTGCAATTAAACTCGGCTCAATCTTTTTTTTAGAAAAAAGATTGAGCCGAATAAAAATAGATCTTGATACGATCATGAGACTTGACAAATCGAGATTCGTCTATTCTATATATCTAGAATATATAAAGGTATAATACAATAAAAAAATACAAATAAAGTATTATCATATGATAATGGAATCAAACACGCAGCATTTACAGAAAAAAGTCTTCGTTTATTGGGAAAGAATCAATATACTTTTAATGTCGAATCGGGGTTCACTAAGACAGAAATAAAGCATTGGGTCGAACTCTTCTTTGGTGTTAAGGTAGTAGCTGTGAATAGCCATCGACTACCCGGAAAGGATAGAAGAATAGGACCTATTCTGGGACATACAATGTATTACAGGCGTATGATCATTTCCCTTTAACCGGTTTATTCTATTCCACTTCTAGATAGAGAAAAGAGCTAAAGGAGAATGAATGAAAAAAGACATAGTTTGGAAGTTAGACCCTTTTATAAGACTCTCTTTCAAAAAAGAGGAAGAGGAAATTTTGAAACTTTTAACAGTTAACAGGCGTAATCGCGAGTCAACAAGTGACTCGAACTGCGTGTAAGAAAAGAAGAATTTATTTTCAAAATGCTAGAACTAGATAAGGAAGTTTTCTATAACCTTGATGAAGAGGTAGTTTTAGTTTATGACTCCGATCAAGAGCGAGAAATCCTTTATTTTAGATTGGACCGAGAACCTGGACCCACCGTAGAGGCGTTCAAAAGGATCCTGATGGTAAGAAAAGAATTAGACTTTCGTGGAAATCCAGCGCTATAAGCTTCAACGCGGTAGACGTTTTGTTCCGAATTTTTCCGGACCAAACCTCCGACCCAACGATACAATGAATTTTTTCTATTCATAAATAAAAAAGATTCGGAATCGCAATGCTACTATACGCGTCCAGAGGAGTATTCGAAAAATATTCTTCTATAATCCATTCTTGCGCAGGGTCTTACTAACAGGACTTCGCTGCGCGGGACGGGTCTTCGTCGAAAAGCTAACTCCACCCGGCATTTTCATACCCTTTGGGTGGTATATCGCCTTAAAAAGTCTAAAGGGGTAGTATGAGATCTGTAGTAGGTAAGAGAATTTGCCCTTTGATTTTGATTGAATATACTATTTTTCCGCCTTTACCACGCATTATTGTATGCGCTTCTAGAGGAGTACCTATGCAGGAAGTAAATTCTAGCCGCTTTCTTTTGAATCCAATTTCAAGTTCGATTAGAAGTATAGAAAGACCATGAGGATGGGAAAAGAAAAATCAAATCTTTTTAATTAGTTCTCCTTTTTTGCAATTTTCTTATTATCCATTCCTTTCATTATTTTTATTTTGGAAACTAAAAAATACAATAGTCAACATTCCTTATAATAGATATACTTAATTATATCATAAAAATCTTAAGATATTTTTCGAATAGATAGAAATAGTAAATTTGAATTGAGACACCTGTTCTATGACGGATTTAAACTTACCTTCTATTTTCGTGCCTTTTGTAGGCTTAGTGTTTCCGGCAATTGCAATGACTTCTTTATTTCTTTATGTGCAGAAAAATAAGATTGTCTAGTATTTTTTAGTGTAAGTAATATAATATGGTAGGGTATGCGGCTCTTTCTACACACAAATGAAAAAGGCTATGGATGCGGATATAGGCTACGAGCATAAATGAATGAATATGCGCAGCTGGGTATAGCGAGTTTTTTTTTTATTGAATCAACGAATATTTTTTGAATAGAAAGTTAATGTATCTAACCAATTATTTCGCAGGAGTACTAGTTGCTGAAGTGGATTTCAGAATCAAAAAAAGTAAAGTCAAAATCATTTAGCTTATTCTTTCAATTTCAATCGACCGCTGCTGGATTTAGTATATCTAATATGAATTGGCGATCAGAACACATATGGGTAGAACTTCTAAAAGGTTCTCGAAAAAGAGGTAATTTTTTCTGGGCCTGTACTCTTTTTCTAGGTTCACTAGGATTCTTATCGGTTGGGGCTTCCAGTTATCTTGGTAAGAATATGATATCTATACTTCCATCTCAACAAATTCTTTTTTTTCCACAGGGGATCGTGATGTCTTTCTACGGAATCGCGGGCCTATTCATTAGCTCCTACTTGTGGTGCACTATTTTGTGGAATGTAGGTAGTGGTTATGACCGCTTCGATAGAAAAGAAGGAATAGTGTGCATTTTTCGTTGGGGATTCCCTGGAATAAAACGTCGCGTCTTCCTTCGATTCCTTATGCGGGATATCCAATCAATTAGAATTCAGGTTAAAGAGGGTCTTTATCCTCGTCGTATCCTTTACATGGAAATCCGGGGCCAGGGGGTCATTCCCTTGACTCGTACTGATGAGAAGTTTTTTACTCCACGAGAAATTGAACAAAAAGCTGCCGAATTGGCCTATTTCTTGCGCGTACCAATGGAAGTATTTTGAGTACCTATTGTATTTTTTTGAAATGAATTGAATGAAGAAGAATTGGAAGAAGAAAAGTTTTCTCAACACGGGGGGAAGTCCCTTCGAAATTGGATTTGTTATTGTAAGGGGATTTTTGAGTATTTATCTAAAGGAAGGAACAAACGAGGATAAGAGAAAATTGCTTCTAATTTATTTTGTCTAAGTAAGATATATGGCATAATATTCTTCCATTTTCATCCGAAAGGGCTTTTTTTATTCTATTTCTCTATTCCACTCCATCTAGATCTAAGAAAGAACCCAATGCAATGAAATTCCACTAATATACAAAAAAGAAGAATCGACACAGGGTCTCAAACCTTGCTATAGAGTTTTTGCTTCAAATAAAAAGAAATATCATATAGAGTCCGCGAATGAAGCAGATTCATTAACAACTCAATTTACAGATCAAAAATGAAAAAAAAGAAAGCATTGCCTTCTTTACTATATCTTGTATTTATGGTACTTTTGCCTTGGGGGGTCTCTTTCTCTTTTAACAAATGTCTGGAACTTTGGGTTAAGAATTGGTGGAATACCAGGCAATCCGAAACTCTCTTAACTGATATTCAAGAGAAAAGGATTCTAGAAAGATTCATAGAATTAGAAGAACTTTTTCTCTTGGACGAAATGATAAAAGAGAAACCGAAACCTCCTATAGGAATACACAAGGAAATAATACAATTGGTCAAAATAGATAATGAGGATCATCTCCATATCATTTTGCATTTCTCGACAAATATAATCTGTTTGGCTATTCTAAGTGGTTCTTTTTTTCTGGGTAAAGAGGAACTTGTCATTTTGAATTCTTGGGTTCAGGAATTCTTCTATAACTTAAATGACTCAATAAAAGCTTTTTTTATTCTTTTAGTTACTGATTTTTTTGTTGGATTTCACTCCACCCGCGGTTGGGAACTAGTAATTCGTTGGGTCTACAACGATCTTGGATGGGCTCCTAATGAGCTAATTTTCACTATTTTTGTTTGTAGTTTTCCAGTAATTCTAGATACATGTTTGAAATTTTGGGTCTTTTTTTGTTTAAACCGTCTATCTCCTTCGCTTGTAGTCATTTATCATTCAATTAGTGAAGCATAAATTCATTCGATCTCCTGATATTAATCAAATAAGCATCTTTCTTTGCTTTAGAAAGAAAGCCCTTTTCCATTTTAGCAAAATTCTTTCTATTTCTACCTGCTTAAGGTATTCATCATTCCAGTACAACTGTTGCAGTAGAATGACAACAGACTCGTGTATAGGGAACTAGATTAGCTTAGCTACCTATCTAATTTATTGTAGAAATTCTGGGATCTGCGATTGGACATGGAAAATAGAAATACTTTTTCTTGGGTAAAGGAACAGATGACTCGATCGATTTCTGTATCGATCATGATATACGTAATAACTCGGACATCTATTTCAAATGCATATCCCATTTTTGCGCAGCAGGGTTATGAAAACCCACGAGAAGCTACTGGACGAATTGTATGTGCCAATTGCCATTTAGCTAACAAGCCTGTGGATATTGAAGTTCCCCAAGCTGTGCTTCCCGATACTGTATTTGAAGCAGTTCTTCGAATTCCTTATGATATGCAACTGAAACAAGTTCTTGCTAATGGGAAAAAGGGAGGGTTGAATGTGGGTGCTGTTCTTATTTTGCCCGAGGGATTCGAATTAGCGCCGCCCGACCGTATTTCTCCTGAGTTGAAAGAAAAGATAGGAAATCTCTCTTTTCAGAGTTATCGTCCCGATAAAAAAAATATTCTTGTGATAGGCCCTGTTCCCGGTAAGAAATATAGTGAAATCGTCTTTCCCATTCTTTCCCCTGATCCTGCTACCAAGAAAGATGCTTATTTCTTAAAATATCCCATATATGTAGGGGGAAACAGAGGAAGAGGACAGATCTATCCTGATGGTAGCAAGAGTAACAATACGGTCTATAATGCTACGTCAACAGGTATAGTAAGAAAAATACTACGTAAAGAAAAGGGGGGATATGAAATATCCATACTCGATGCATCGGATGGGCGCGAAGTGATTGATATTATACCTCCCGGGCCAGAACTTCTGGTTTCAGAGGGGGAATCCATCAAGCTTGATCAACCGTTAACAAGCAATCCTAATGTGGGAGGGTTTGGTCAGGGGGATGCAGAAATAGTCCTTCAGGATCCATTACGCGTCCAAGGCCTTTTGTTCTTCTTCGCATCCGTTATTTTGGCACAAGTTTTTTTGGTTCTCAAAAAGAAACAGTTTGAAAAGGTTCAATTGTACGAAATGAATTTCTAGGTCCCAGGATTTCTTACCATCAAGTTGGTAAAAAGCCGCGATTTATTGGCAATTGCTAGAATTATCTATGATCTTTTTTGGAAATCTTTTTTTTGTTTAGACTGTTTTTTGTTTGCGAGATGTCTGGAATTCCTTATTTCTATCTCATGCAAAAGAAGAGAATCCAAGGCAAAGGCGAGAACAATAAAAGGATTTCTTCCTTTTAGGAGGGATTGCGGGTCTTCTTAATCCTTTATTCGACACAAGAAAAAGGCTTTTTTGCCTTTTTCTTGTGTCGATTCTTCTTGTATCGAAATAAGAATCCTTTTTCTTCCTATTCGTCAAAGATTACTATTTATTTTTTATTCGGGTCTGTCTCTTGGACCTCTTTTGCTTAGGTTCAGGCGAGGTAGTGGGCAAACAGAGGGAAAGAAAATATGGCGGGGGACAAATTTCTTGTGAGCAAATAGAATTGCTTGACTTGTTCAATTAAGTTCAACTTCGAACTTACAGAAATTTTGCAAAAAAAAACGTATACTCTTCTGTTGAAGGGTGGTTTTTATTTTTAGGCTAGTTGAGTAGTTTTGATTAAGGTTTTATTAGTTTATTACTCTAAACTAAATCCATAATTTGCAGGATACTCCCTTCGTGCAATAAAATATTGGATCCTCCATTGATCTCTTCTTTTTTGTTGCTTCATAAGAGTGAATCAAATAGATTCAATTCGCGTTATAAGAGTAATAATTCCGCGGGTCCTTTCCGCTCTAATCAGATAAAGGGGGGTAAGGACCCGCTAAGCTCCTACTTTTTCATGTTTACAATCTGGTCCCTCCGATTACTATAGAGATGAACCCAATCCAGAATATGAACCGTAAAAGAAAACACCTATTAAACCAATCACAGGAATACCAGCTACAGTACCTATCAGCCAAAGAGGAATTCTTCCAGTAGTATCGGCCATTTCCCCTACTTTCCTCCACATTTTATCAAGTGGTCATGCTAGAGACAAAAACAGTCATGGATAGTTATAAGGATAGTATCCTTCCAAATGGGATAAGAGAATTCTTACTACTCTCTTTCTTTCTCTCAATTGAAGAAGTAATTGGAAAATAAAACAGCAAGTACAAAAATGAGTAATAAACCCCAGTATAGACTGGTACGATTCAATTCAACATTTTGTTCATTCGGGTTTGATTGTGTCATAGTTCTATAGTTGGAATTTGGTTTATCGTTGGATGAACTGCATTGCTGATATTGATCCCAAGAAAAAAACAGTAGGTACAGCTAGTCCGTGAATAGCCAGCCATCGCACTGTAAAAATAGGATAGGTTCGATCTATGGTCATTGAGGGCCTCCTAAAAGGATCTACTAAATTCATCGAGTTGTTCTAAAGAATCAAAACGGTCGGTTATTAACGGAATTCCTTGTCGGCTTTCCGTGAAATACTCGTTTGGCCGAGGACTTCCAAACACGTCATAAGCTAAACCCGTACTGACAAATAACCAACCCGCAATGAATAGGGAAGGTATAGTAATGCTATGAATAACCCAGTATCGAATACTGGTAATAATATCAGCAAAAGAACGTTCTCCCGTGCTTCCAGACATGCTGAGCTCCCCAAATTTTTGTACATTCAAAAAAGGAATTGATTCCGTAAAAGATGGGATCAACCAGTAAATAGAAAATTACTGATATTTCATCCTTGTGAGATTGTCAATTTTGTACCAAAGGTGTATTTTGAGTATACCGAATTAGTATAGCTATCCTTCCTATGGCACAGCAATCCAGTTTTGCTTGGTCCCGAAACATAATTCCTTTTTTATCTTCTTTGTTCTTTGTCTATAGATAAGCTATATGTTATTCAAGGCATCAATAGAAAACCCCCAATTTTTGTAGGTCCTACTTATTTTCATTAGCTTCGGAATAGTAGAATAATTCGGAATAGCGGCCAAGATCTTGGGAAAATCTAAGTTAATGATCAATAGGTTTGGATAAAGAATTTAGGAAAAATATTCTCATACTGACCCAATACAAGGACAAGTATATGTGAAATCTATCCTTTTTTAGTTAAAAGTTTTCTTCGAATCCAACCTTTCCCTTTAAAGAATTTAATTGGTTAGCATAATATCTAATAAATAGAAAATCGAATAGTAGCTAATCTGTTATGAAAGAAGAAAAACATTCTTTGAAGAATCAAGATTCGTACTTTCTTGACCAAACTGCAAGCGTGGAACTTTACGAGATGAAATAGCGAAAGACAGAAGATAGAACTTAAAAGGATTATTGAAGTGACTCGTCTTCGAATCTACTTTGGTTGGGGTTCAAAAAAGGAATAAAAATAAAGTAAATTCAAGGAAGAGCTTTCTTTTTTTTTAAGGGCCCCTCGGGGGGTCGTGGAATGCTTTTCTTCTCCTCTTATTCCATATGGAATAGAATCAGTTAAAATAAGAAGAAATAGGGGAATATTCTACCGTTCACTCCAAAAAGAGGCTTAAATCCTATTGAAAAAGAAATAATCCAAAATAGAAAGAACCTTTTTTTTTCTAATTCAATTCTTTTTTTATCTCTTATTCCAAAATTCCCCCGAAAATCCAATTTCATTTTTCAATGGGGTTAAATGATCTCGTTCTTAATATTATTACTTTACTCAATTGACAAATTCCACAACAAATCTCTTGGTTCGGAATTAGGGACTCGTGTACCATCTGATGAATCGACTTTCTTTTACACTTCTGTATCTCACTCTATCTTGTTTTTTAGTATTATCTAAAATAACTGATGAATTATGAATTTTCCATAACTTAGGTAAGTGCTTTACCAACATATGTAGTGTAGTAAAAAAATAAATGGAATTTAACCCTTTCATGCTTACTATAACTAGTTATTTCGGTTTTCTACTGGCTGCTTTAACTATAACCCCAGCTCTATTTATTGGCTTGAACAAGATACGTCTTATTTGAATTGACTGAATAAGTCAGAAAAGCAAAATCTTTCTTTTGGATTCCTGGTATTCTACGACTCTTTTCCGCACTAATTACGAATTCTTTTCTTGGTCATTGAGATTCGTGGATAATTTAGACTACTATTTAGGGATAGATCGTACCTCTTTTTTTATCACCTCGAACAAATCGAAATGATTGAAGTTTTTCTATTTGGAATCGTCTTAGGCCTAATTCCTATTACTTTAGCCGGATTATTCGTGACTGCGTATTTGCAATACAGGCGTGGGGATCAGTTGGATCTTTGATTGAGTAATATTTCTTTTTTGATTGACCTCCTCTCTGGTCTGGAGGAGGTCAAATTGGAGTTGCAATTCAACTTTGTTTTATTAAGTTATTTTACTCTGCTTCGACATAAGATAGATGGAATCACGCTCTGTAGGATTTGAACCTACGACATCGGGTTTTGGAGACCCGCGTTCTACCGAACTGAACTAAGAGCGCTTTCATTCATTCAAAAAGAAAACCGTTTTCTACTCCTAACGTGTCTCACGTACGTATAGTATCCACAAATTCAATACCCACTTTACTTTAATTGATCTCTTCGCTACAGCCCATAAAGAAGTAATAGGTAGGGATGACAGGATTTGAACCTGTGACATTTTGTACCCAAAACAAACGCGCTACCAAGCTGCGCTACATCCCTTTTCCAAATTGTTGTACAATGCCATTGTACACAATTACTGTCTTTTTTTCCACATCGTAATTTTCTTCTCTTTCTCTATCTATATAGAATCCTCCTGTCATTTCTTCTTTTTGGTCTCATATAATCAAGGAATGATATACATCTAAAATCCAATCTAATTTCGCCTATAAAAGAAAGATTACTATTCCTTGGTAATGTATAGGAAGAAGGGGTGATCTTTTTCTTTTTTAGGGATAGGAAAATCTCGTCTATACGATTCATTTTATATATAGCATATTTATTTTAAATAGCTTATTTCTTTTGTTTTTTAGTTAGGAATTTCGCCTAAACAAAAGAAATACAAACGATCTTGGGCAAGAGTATCTGATCATATATGTATTCCAATAAGGAAGGAGGATTTTCAATGCGGGATATAAAAACATATCTCTCTGTAGCACCCGTGCTAAGTACTCTATGGTTTGGTGCTTTAGCAGGTTTATTGATAGAAATTAATCGTTTATTCCCAGATGCTTTGTCATTCCCTTTTTTTTAATTCTAGTTATTGCTATGCGAGGAATAGAATTCTTCGTGACATGACGAAAAATTTCCCCTTTTCAATCCTTTTTTATTTTTAGTATCGGAAGGAAAAAGAAAGAAAAGATGGATTAGGTTGAACCTCAGAATCATGAAAAATTTGGTAAATCCCATTTTGGAAAACAGAAATTCGATTAAAAGCCGTGTACAAGCTAAATAAGGCCTCAGAAATCAGAGCATAGAAAAAGGCTGGACCGGCTACTTAAATGAAAGGATTTCGAAGCAAAATCTTTGCTAATTCGACAAGGCAAAATCTTTGCTAATTCGACAAGGATTGTATTCTTTAATTATTTCTCTATTTTTTATTACTTAATTTAAATTTAAGAGTTTCAAAAATTTTTTATTCTAATGGATTTTATTCTTCTTCTTCGGATTCAAAATAGAAGAATAAAAGAATAAGTAGAAGAATTAAGTTAAGTCAATCCAAAAAGGAAAGGAGGTTCATGGCTAAGGGGAAAGATGTTAGAATCAGAGTTATTTTGGAATGTATCAGTTGTGTTCGAAAAGGTGCCAATGAGGAATCGACGGGGATTTCTAGATATAGTACTCAAAAGAATCGTCACAATACACCCGGACAATTAGAATTCAAAAAATTTTGTCGTTATTGTCGCAAGCATACGACTCATCACGAAATAAAGAAATAGGAGCATCGTGTGTTCGATCTTTCCAAAGAACAGAAAGAGTAAGAACTTCATATTTAATATATAAATAAAACATAGATAGAATACAAAATACAAATCAACTCATCTGATTTCAGGTAGATATTATTTCATATGTATAAAGGATATTCATATACTATAAAATATGAATCAAATAAGATACGGATCAAAGAAAGACTACTTCTTCTGGATCCTCAATTAATAAAATAAAGAAATGAATTTTTTTTTTCAAATTTTTAAATAAGGAATAAATCATGTATACATCTAAACAACCTTTTCATAAATCTAAGCAACCCTTTCGTAAATCCAAGCAAACTTTTCATAAATCCAAGCAAACCTTTCGTAAATCCAAGCAAACTTTTCGTAAATTCAAACAAACTTTTCGTAAATCCAAACAACCTTTTCGTAGGCGTCCTCGGATTGGCCCGGGAGATCGAATTGATTATAGAAACATGAGTTTAATTAATCGATTTATTAGTGAACAAGGAAAAATATTATCGAGACGAATAAATAGATTAACCTTGAAACAACAACGATTAATTACTCTTGCTATAAAACAGGCTCGTATTTTATCTTTCTTACCATTTCGTAACTATGAGAACGAAAAGCAATTTCAAGCCCAGTCAATTTCAATAATTACAGGTTCTAGACCCAGAAAAAATAGACACATTCCTCAATTAACGCAAAAGTACAATTCCAATCGAAACTTAAGAAACTACAACCAGAATTTAAGAAACAACAATCGGAACTTAAGTTCCGATTGTTGATGTTTTATTCGAAAGGGCCAGACCTATATATATTATAAAGAAAGTAATCCAGCTCGTTGATTCCTACCACTTAATCTTAATTTATTGTATCTTCCCGGAGTTCCCTCTCCGGGAATTCGGTTTTTTTATTCCAGTATATTACTTTATTTCCCTTTAATTGATGATCTTTATTTTATTGGAAATCGTGTAAAGATTATTTGGATTTGATACAGCTACTTGTGCAAGCATTTTACGATTAAGAATCAATTTCTTCTTGTAGAGGTTGTGTATTAATTTACTATAACTATCGAATACTTTATATGTCCGTGTTGCTGCGTTTATCCGAGTGATCCACAAACGACGAAAATCCCTCTTTTGTCTACCTCTATCTCGATGAGAGGAAACAAAAGCTCTTTTTACCTGTTGAGTAATCATTCGATTAAGTCTTAAATGAGCCCCTCTAAAGTTTGAGGCAAATGAACGCATTTTTGTTCGTCGTCTCCGGGCTATATATCCTCGCGGAACTCTGGTCATTGAATCAAATTAACCTTAATGAATAACTAATGATTTCTCTTCTTTTAGCCATTCTTTTTCCCATTAATAACAAAACGAATTATTCCGATATATAAAATATTAATTCCAATGGCTTTTGCTATAGTAACCTTCCCAACCACGATTTTTTATTCTACTCCCTTCAGCTATTTCTATGCGAAATAACAAATTAATTCTAATGATACTAAAAAAAAATAGTGGGTTCCTTCGTTTCTATGGTTCCTTTTTAAACGGTGAGGCCCTCTCTATACACCGGAGCCCTTTCTTTCATCAAAAGGTATTGTGAACTTGTATAGTTCACATTCTTTGGCTCTACCTATCCATTATAGAGTAAATAGCTCTTTTCACAATAAGAGTTATCCATACAGTGACGGCATTTAATTATGAAAGTTGGCTAAGTAGCTGACCCTGTTAGTCCGTTCTTTTAAGATAAAGGAGCATAAGCCTTTTTCTTTTTATTACTATTTCCTCCGCTTAATGGATAACCATTTGCTACCAATGGGGGAATTGCTTCTTATTTCCAATTTAGATAATTGGATTTTTGCACCAAAGGAAACCAGAAATTCCATATACCATAGAAATCTAGGATAGAGAAGCTCTATCCTATTCATTGGTACCAATCATGGATACTTCAAAAATTTTTTTATTTGTTTGAAGTCATAATCTGAACGAGTCGCACATACACCCTAGCACATGTTCCTCGACGCTGAGGACATCCCTTAAGCGCGGCCGATTTTCTAGGATTTCGTATTGGCTGTCTTGCGTTTCTAATAAGTTGTTTAACCGTTGGCATGTTGTATGTATATAGAAAAAAAAAATGGATTGGTTTAGATCCATCTTAACCTGATGATTGATCATCATGAAGTCTTTCTATTTTCTATTAAATTGAAGAAAACCGAATTTAGGTTTGAAATAACTTTACAAGAAATCCGGCCACTACCAATCCTTAAACATTTCTGGAAACCACACTGGATCAGTATCGCAGTGCTCGTCAATCATTTCATCCCCTACAATATCAACAAGTCCATAAGCTTTGGCTTCGTCTGCTGACATAAAAACATCCCTTTCCATGTCTTCGGATACAACCCAAAAAGGCTTGCCTGTTCTTAGTGCATAAACCCTTGTGATCATTTCGCGAACTTTGTGTAACTCTTCTACTTCTAGTAAAAATTCAGGTGTCCTTGCCCGATAATAAGCACTAGCAGGTTGGTGAAGCATAATCCTCGCGTGAGGGAATGCTATACGCTTGGTGGGTTCTCCTCCAAGCAGAATGAAGGACGCCATGGACGCGGCTATTCCGAGGCATATTGTATATATATCTGGTGTCACCGTTTGCATCGTATCAAAAATCGCCATTCCCGAGATTAGCCACCCGCCTGGGGAGTTTATAAACAAAAAAATATCACTAATTCCATCTTCTATACTGAGATATACCATGAGACCTGTAATATGATTCGTGATCTCGCAACGAATCTCTTGACCTAAAAAAAGTGTCCTTTCTCGATACATAACATTGTATAAGTCAACCCAAGTCGCTTCTTCATCTCCGGGAATCCGGTAAGGTACTTTTGGAACACCAATGGGCATATTAGATTAATATTATTAAATTTAAGTAAGAAAACTACACTTTAATATGGAAACGTAAGAATGGAAGAGAAAGAAAGAATCCGTAGTTTATTATCTTCATTTTTATTCTTATTCTATATGAATACTATAGATTCTATTAATACGTAGATTGAAATAATACATAGATTGAAAGGTTATACATATAAGGGAGGTAAGACAGATTGAATAAAGAAAAGGGAATCGGTGATTCGAATGATAAACAAAGAGGGGTAGGAATCTATTCTTCGTTTTTTCCAAATTGGCCAAGTTACCCATTGCATATTGGCACTTATCGAGTATAGAATAGATCTGCTTCTCTTTCTTCTTATGAACAGAATAGGCTTCTTATTTTTAATGGAATGAAATAAATATTCACGCTTTCTGACACAGAATCCCCTAGAAGGGTTAGGTACATAGGATATGGATAGTCTTTTCCAATGCGATAAAATAAAGCGACATCGTGTCTATTTTTCTTTGCTAAAGGGGTATTTCCATGGGTTTGCCTTGGTATCGTGTTCATACTGTCGTATTGAATGATCCGGGTCGATTGCTTTCGGTGCATATAATGCACACAGCTCTAGTTTCTGGTTGGGCTGGCTCGATGGCTTTATACGAATTAGCGGTTTTTGATCCCTCTGATCCTGTTCTGGATCCAATGTGGAGACAAGGTATGTTCGTCATTCCCTTCATGACTCGTTTAGGAATAACCGATTCGTGGGGTGGTTGGAGTATTTCAGGAGGAACTGTAACGAATCCGGGTATTTGGAGTTATGAAGGTGTGGCAGGTGCGCATATTGTGTTTTCTGGCTTGTGTTTCTTGGCAGCTATCTGGCATTGGGTATATTGGGACCTAGAAATATTCTCTGATGAGCGGACGGGAAAACCCTCTTTGGATTTGCCCAAGATCTTTGGAATTCATTTATTTCTTGCAGGGGTGGCCTGCTTTGGCTTTGGCGCATTCCATGTAACGGGTTTGTATGGTCCTGGGATATGGGTGTCCGATCCTTATGGACTAACTGGAAAAGTACAAGCAGTAAATCCAGCGTGGGGTGCAGAAGGTTTTGATCCTTTTGTTCCGGGGGGAATAGCTTCTCATCATATTGCTGCGGGTACATTGGGCATATTAGCGGGTCTATTCCATCTTAGTGTCCGTCCGCCTCAACGTCTATACAAAGGATTACGTATGGGCAATATTGAAACTGTACTTTCCAGTAGTATCGCTGCTGTTTTTTTTGCAGCTTTCGTAGTTGCTGGAACTATGTGGTATGGGTCAGCAACGACCCCAATCGAATTATTTGGGCCTACTCGTTATCAGTGGGATCAGGGATACTTTCAGCAAGAAATATATCGAAGAGTTAGCAATGGGTTAGCCGAAAATCTTAGTTTATCAGAAGCTTGGTCTAAAATTCCCGAAAAATTAGCCTTTTATGATTATATTGGTAATAATCCGGCAAAAGGGGGATTATTCAGAGCAGGCTCAATGGACAATGGGGATGGAATAGCTGTTGGATGGTTAGGACATCCCGTCTTTAGAGATAAAGAAGGACGCGAGCTTTTTGTACGCCGTATGCCTACTTTTTTTGAAACATTTCCGGTTGTTTTGGTAGATGAAGAGGGAATTGTGAGAGCGGACGTTCCTTTTAGAAGAGCAGAATCCAAATATAGTGTTGAACAAGTAGGCGTAACGGTGGAGTTCTATGGTGGCGAACTTAATGGAGTAAGTTATTCTGACCCTGCTACCGTAAAAAAATATGCGAGGCGTTCTCAATTAGGGGAAATTTTTGAATTAGATCGGGCTACTTTGAAATCAGATGGTGTTTTTCGCAGCAGTCCAAGGGGTTGGTTCACTTTTGGTCATGCTACCTTTGCTTTGCTCTTCTTTTTCGGGCACATTTGGCATGGCGCTAGAACCTTGTTCCGAGATGTTTTTGCTGGTATTGATCCAGATTTGGATGCTCAAGTGGAATTTGGAACATTCCAAAAAGTTGGAGATCCAACTACAAGGAAACAGACAGTCTGATACACATTGCTATGGTATCTTTCATCTCTCTTTTTTGATTTGACATGGGAAACATCTCCCATCCTTTCTTTGACTCTTTTTCTTTCTTTATATGGGAAATGATCCCAAATGACAAATGAATAGGTGTGGAAGTTATAATTGTAAATAAACCACGATCGAATCTATGGAAGCATTGGTTTATACGTTCCTTTTAGTTTCGACTTTAGGGATAATTTTTTTCGCTATCTTCTTCCGAGAACCGCCAAAGGTTCCGACTAAAAGAACAAAATAATTTCATTGAAGTAAGAAGTCTACCAGATGGGGTAGACTTCTTACTTCAATTAGTCCCCGTGTTCTTCGAATGGATCTCTTAATTGTTGAGAGGGTTGCCCAAACGCGGTATATAAGGCATACCCAGTAAAGCTTACAAGTAAACCAGATATGGAGATGGCGACTAAAGTTGCTGTTTCCATTTTTATAGAATTTCAAGATTACAATGGATCTACGAAAAGATCGTGTATTTACAACTACAACGGAATAGTATACAAAGTCAACACCAATGATTAAATAGAATTTATGGCTACACAAACCGTTGAAGATAGTTCTAAACCTAGGCCAAAACGAACTGGTGCAGGTAGTTTATTGAAACCCTTGAATTCGGAATATGGGAAAGTCGCTCCGGGTTGGGGGACTACTCCTTTTATGGGGGTCGCTATGGCTTTATTCGCGATATTCCTATCTATCATTTTAGAAATTTATAATTCTTCTGTTTTACTGGACGGAATTTTAACGAATTAGGTTTTTACTAACTAAAACTACGAAGTCATAGTTTTTCCATCCAAAAAAGCCTTTCTACTTTAAGCTCTACATTTCTAGACATTCTGGTAGTTCGACCGCGGAATTTTTTTATTTCGGTATCTCTGGAATATGAGTGTGTGACTTGTTAGAATTGATCCTATTGATAATACATAGAAAGGGCCTGTTATCTCTATCAAGATGATTCTAATTCGTCAGATATTATTTATTCTAGTATCTGGAACACGAAATAGATAGAGTGGATCAAAAAAAAATGGAACTATGATTCATACTCACTATTCAAACCTCGCAACCAGACTGAAAAAAATTCAAGTAGTTCTTACATAAAAATAAAAAAAGAAATTTTCTTCCTTCCAATTTTGTTTGCCCAAAAGACAACTTTTTTTCTCTCAATTTTGTCGAGTCATTACACTGATTCAATAAATGATCATCAAGTGGTTCTTAATTCGAAGAACCCTTGCCTTTTGTTTAGCTTGAGACTCAATCATCGTGGCTCTAGTATGAATCTAAGGTTTTAATTGAACTGATTCATAGGATCGCAACAAGATAATTTCTATCAGAAAACTACTAGAATTTTTGCTTTATTTATTTACTAGTAAATAAAGAGTAAATCCGCATTACGATTACGCACAAAAAAACAAATCCAAAATAGGAAAGAGAAAAGTCAAGAGGCCCCTAATGACCAACATAAGGGAAAGGAAGAAAGACAGATGAGCCAACTTGAGATTTTTTGGCATTATCATCACAAAGAAGATATTCCGGATTTTTCTTATTTTATATCTTCAAGGCAAATCGACCCAATCCAGTGGCTGATGAAGTTTTGAACTTTTTTTCTAATATTCGTTGAAAATTTGTGTGTTTCTGCTTGAGCCGTACGAGATGAAATTTTCATATACGGCTCTTAGAGGGGGACTTGGGTTAGTTACCTATCTCAATAAAGTATATGATTGGTTTGAGGAACGTCTTGAGATTCAGGCAATTGCAGATGATATAACTAGTAAATATGTTCCTCCTCATGTCAACATATTTTATTGTTTAGGGGGAATTACACTTACTTGTTTTCTAGTACAAGTCGCTACCGGTTTTGCTATGACTTTTTACTACCGCCCAACCGTTACAGAAGCTTTTTCCTCGGTTCAATACATAATGACCGAGGCCAACTTTGGTTGGTTAATTCGATCAGTTCATCGATGGTCAGCAAGTATGATGGTTCTAATGATGATCCTGCATGTATTTCGTGTGTACCTCACAGGTGGATTTAAAAAACCCCGCGAATTAACTTGGGTCACAGGTGTGGTTTTGGCTGTATTGACTGCATCGTTTGGTGTAACTGGTTATTCTTTGCCTTGGGATCAAATTGGTTATTGGGCAGTCAAAATTGTGACAGGCGTACCTGACGCGATTCCGGTAATAGGATCGCCTTTAGTGGAGTTATTACGTGGAAGTGCTAGTGTGGGCCAATCCACTTTGACTCGTTTTTATAGTTTACATACCTTTGTACTGCCTCTGCTTACTGCCGTATTTATGTTAATGCACTTTCCAATGATACGTAAGCAAGGTATTTCGGGTCCTTTATAGGGAAAGCATATCATAGAGAATTCTAATTCTCATATATCATATCGGGTAGGTTCTGGTATTTCATTGCTACAAACATGGATTATTGTAAAATAACACATGTTATTTGGATACTTCTCTTCAACTCCGAAGTATTTTGATACAATACAAATAGTTGAAGTTAATTTTACGAAAGAAAATAAGGCGGATTATGGGAGTGTGTGACTTGAATTATTGATTTGGCCATGCAGATAAAGAATTGGATCTGCCACATTAGAATTCACAACCAAAGGTGTCTCCGCATCCAATCAACACGTAAGTCCCCTACCTAGGAAGGATAGGCTGGTTCACTTGAGGAGAATATTTTCTATGATCATACCCCAACCATGTCGTTCATGAACAGGCTCCGTAAGATCCCATAGAGTAGAAATGGAATAAGTCATGTAACATGATCCACTTCTCTATTTATTAGACTTACTTTTTTTTATTATAGTATGGAAATGCATTCATTTTCTTTGCATCGATTGTGATCCGCAATACTATCGGAGTAAAAGAAGGGATCTAAGGAAGAACGTAGGCTAAACTTTTTTATTTTTTTATCAGTAACAAGTAAATACTTTGTTTGGACGTAAGAAACTTGCGATATTGAGGGGATAAACACCAACAAATCAAGAGACATGAGACAATCCACAAAGCAATTGATCATGATCAAATTTGTAAGCCCACTTGGATATTGAGCATTTACCCATAAGAATAGGATTCTTTTCAATGAGTAGTTGTAGGTGCAACTTCGGAAAAGAGAATCTGATAAAGCTTTTCTTGCCTAGAGTCATTGAGTCATTATATACCTTAATTCTATTATGGATCTTCCGCGGTCTTTTTTCTTTCATTCTTGCTCGAGCCGGATGATGATAAATTCTCATGTCCGGTTCCTTTGGGGGATGGACCCTAAAGAGTTCACCTATCCCAATAACAAAGAAACCTGACTTAAATGATCCTGTATTAAGAGCAAAATTAGCTAAAGGGATGGGACATAATTATTACGGGGAACCCGCGTGGCCCAACGATCTTTTATATATTTTTCCAGTAGTAATTCTAGGTACTATTGCATGTAATGTAGGTTTAGCGGTTCTCGAGCCGTCGATGATTGGTGAACCGGCGGATCCGTTTGCAACTCCTCTGGAAATATTACCCGAGTGGTACTTCTTTCCCGTGTTTCAAATACTTCGTACGGTACCCAATAAGTTATTGGGCGTTCTCTTAATGGTTTCTGTGCCAACAGGCTTATTGACAGTCCCCTTTCTAGAGAATGTCAATAAATTCCAAAATCCATTTCGTCGCCCAGTAGCTACGACCGTTTTTTTAATTGGTACTGCAGTAGCTCTTTGGTTAGGTATTGGAGCAACATTACCCATTGATAAATCCTTAACTTTAGGTCTTTTTTAGGTATTTTTCAGGTTGATTCATTCAACCGTAAAGTACCGTGCATAGGTATCTAGGAAATAGTTACTTCCAAGTGAATCTTCCCTAGATACCTAAAATCCATTTTATTATGATCCATTTCGCGAAAATATAGATTGTGCCAAAGATGCAAAATTGTTTTCTTTTTTTTTCTAACTCGAAAAAGAAGAAGAGCAAAAAATTGCAATGGATTTAAAACGAGAGCTTATTCTTAAGTAAATCAATTGGCAGATGCTTCTCTAGAGTGTCCCATATCTGTTTTCCATCTTCCATACGAAAACTGTCAATTCTCATAAGATCTTCTTCAGTCTTACTCAAAAGGTCCAATAGTGTATGTATATTGGCCCTTTTGAGACAATTATACGTTCTAGAAGGCAATTCTAATTGATCAATAAAAATACAATTCAATGGAATTCCTTTTTTGTTTTTCTTTAGATTAGTTAATTTTTTTTGAAAAGTAAAAAGGGGTGGAGTAAACCTGTTTTTATTTTCTTCGAAACTAGCGCCCTCTTCCTCCGCGTGTAGAAAAGGAAGAAATAAATCAATCAAATTACGAGAAGCCTCATAAAGCGCTTCCTTAGGGGTTAAACTTCCATTAGTCCATATTTCTAGAAAAAGTATCTCGTGTTTTTCATTTCCATTCCCACAAGAAAAAATACTATAATTCACATTTCGAACAGGCATGGATACAGCATCTATAGGATAACTTCCATCTTGATAGTTATTTCTGAGTTCAGTCTGATATCCACGATCTCTCTGGATCTGTAACTCAATACAGAAATCAATGGGCTCTGTCAAGTTAGCTATAGGTTGTGCCGTATCAACGATTTCTACGGAAGGTGGTAAGATGATATCTTGAGCAGTTATGTATCTAGGACCTTTGACCCAAATTGATGCGTCTCTAACTCCATAGAGATTACTTCTCAATACAATTTCTTTCAAATTTAGTAAAATTTCTTGTACGGATTCTTCAATACCTGCTATTGTAGAATATTCGTGTGGCACGCTCCCAAATTTTGCACGTGTGATACATGTTCCTTCTATTTCTCCAAGTAAAGCTCTTCGCAAGGCAATACCAACGGTGTCCGCTTGACCTTTTCTAAGCGGGGACAGAATGAAACGGCCATAATAAAGACGCTTACTATCTACTCTTGATTCAACACACTTCCACTGTAGTGTTTGAGTGGATCCTGCTACCTCCTCTCGAACCATAATAGACTAGTATTATTACTTGATCATTGAATCGTTTATTTCTCTTGAAAGTGGGTTAATTCTTTTACAGACGTCTTTTTTTAGGCGGTCGACATCCATTATGCGGCATAGGTGTTACATCGCGTATACAACTTAATCGTACACCACTTTTAGCAATGGCTCGTAATGCGGCATCTCTTCCACTACCAGCGCCCTTTACCATAACTTCTGCTCGTTGCAAACCTACTGTACGAATAGCATCTACTGCTGTTCTTTGGCCAGCATAGGGTGATGCTTTTCGTGAGCTTTTGAATCCACAAGTACCCGCGGAGGACCAGAAAACCACCCGACCTTGTGGGTCTGTAACAGTTATAATGGTATTGTTGAAACTAGCTTGAACATGAATAACCCCTTTTGTTATTCTACGTGCACTCTTCCGTAAACTAAAACGTGCATTCCTACGTAAACCAATACGCACTTTCTTACGTGAACCTATTTTTGGTATAGCTTTTGCCATATTTTATTATCTCATAAATATGAGTTAGAAATAACAAAAAGAAAAAAAAAGATACAAAGATATCCGTTTCAGGGTAAAGTAAAATATACCCTTTACTTTAATTATTTAAAATTCTTTTATTAGGAATTTGAACATTTCCGCGGGTACTTTTTTTACTTTTTAGAAAGTAAAGTTCTTTTTCGAAAGATTACCCCTGTCTTTGTTTATGCTTCGGATTGGAACAAATGACTCTAATTCGTCCACGCCTACGAATCAGTCGACATTTTGTACAAATTTTACGAACGGAAGCTCTTATTTTCATATTTCCGTATCCTTTCTTAAACTATGAATCTAATCTTTTGGAAAAAATAAGTCTCTTCGCTTGAATTTTTGAACTTTGAATTTATTAGCCTAGAAAAAAACCTAATCCTTTGAATCTTTGGTCTCCTTCAAATCTTCGCTATCCTTCAAATCTTCGATATCCTTCGAGTCTTCGGTACGCTTCGAATCCTTATGTGGAAGTCTATAAATTATACGTCCCTTGCTTGAATCATAACGACTTACTTCAATTTTTACCCTATCCCCCATCAGTATTCGTATAGAACTAGACCGGATCTTTCCTGAAATATAGCCCAGGATGATGGTGTCATTCTCTAGGCGAACGCGGAACATTCCGTTGGGTAGAGCTTCCGTAACTAAACCTTCGAAAGTGACTTTTGCTTCTCTCGGGTTTTTTTTTTCTCTCCTATTTTTTTTTTCTGTCATATTTTTTTTCTTCTATTTTTCGATTTTGATTTTCAAATAATAATACAACGTTTTTTTTTATTTGAAAAATAGGAAGTTCGAGATAGAATTCAGGCACTATAGGCGGGGCGATTACCATATATAACATAAGACTTCTCCCCCAATTTTGTTTAGTCGAGCCTCTCGATCTGTCATTATCCCTCGAGAAGTAGAAAGAATAGCAATTCCCATTCCACCCAAAACTTTAGGAATTCCTTGATAGTTGGTATAAATTCGTAAGCCGGGTCGGCTGATACGCTTTAAAAAGGTTCTTGTTCTATATATTCCTTTTCTAGTCTTTCTCTTTTGATGTCGCAAAGTTGAAACCAAGAAATATCTGTTACTTTCCTGATGTTTCCGAACACTTTCAATAAAACCCTCTCGTAGAAGTATTTTAACAATGTTTTCGGTAATATTTGTCGATACTACTCGAACTGTTCCTTTTTTATTCATGTCCGCGTTTCTTATAGAGGTTAGTAAATCAGCAATAGTGTCCTTGCCCATAAGACTCTAATTCTAGGTTCCTCCTAATTTTTCTATAATCAACATGTTTTCTTTTTTTCTTTTAATTTTGGATTTTAAAGCATATACGTGAAACACAATCTACTAAATTTAATCTTTGATCTAAATTTTGCCTACTAGTATTTATAATACTTCAGGAGCTAATGAAACTATTTTAGTAAAATTCAATTCTCTCAATTCCTCGGCGATCGCGCCAAAAACTCGAGTTCCTTTTGGGTTTCCTTTTTGATCAATTATAACCGCTGCGTTGTCATCATAGCGGATTATTATACCGTCTTCGCATTTGAACTCTTTACATGTACGTACAATTACAGCTCGAATTACTTCGGATCTTTCTAGAGGCATTTGGGGCACTGCGTCTTTGATTACAGCAACAATAACATCACCAATACGAGCATATCGCTGATTACCAGCAGCTCCTATGACTCGAATACACATCAATTTTCGCGCTCCACTATTATCTGCTACATTTAAAAGGGTCTGGGGTTGAATCATATTATTTTGATTTCAATTTGTTATTTCAATGCAAAAGGATGAAAGAAATATTGTCTTTACAGAAAGAAAAACCTGGCGTTTTTTTTATCTTCAATACTCCTTTTTGGGGGTTCTATATCTCTAATCGAATAAATTGACTTCGTATGGGCATTTTACTGGCAGCTATGGAGATAGCTGCTCTAGCTACAGTTTCGGATACTCCGCCCATTTCATAAAGTATTCGACCTGGTTTAACAACGGCTACCCAATATTCGGGGGACCCCTTTCCTGAGCCCATACGTGTTTCCGTGGGTCTTAGTGTAACCGGTTTGTCGGGAAATATACGTACCCATATTTTTCCACCACGACGTGCATATCGTGTTATTCCTCTTCGTCCCGCTTCTATCTGTCTCGCCGTGATCCAAGCGGGTTCAAGTGCTTGAAGAGCATATCTACCAAAACAAATACGATTGCCTCGGCAGGATTTTCCCTTCATTCTTCCTCTATGTTGTTTGCGAAATCTGGTTCTTTTGGGGTTATAGTCGATGGTTTTTTCTTAGTTCCATCTCTACTGCAAAACTGGACATGAGAGTTTCTTCTCATCCAGCTCCTCGCGAATGAAATGAGAAAGCGTGCAAATTTCTCTAATTCCATAATATTCAAAAATATTACGGATAGATACACATTAATAGATAATAGAAAAAGTTAGGTTTTTTTAATATTTAATATTGAATTTGTTAAAATAGAAAAATATATAGTAAAGAAAGAAGATCTAGAATATATCTAGATGCGTGTGTCTATTTATCTATATTCTATATTTATAGATAATGTATATATTTATAGATAATGTAATCTTTCTTAAAAAAATATCCTTATTTTGACTCTTATTGAATCGCGGTAAAGTATTCTAATTCAATAATGATTTCGCGGGCGAATATTTACTCTTTCCTGTCTTATTTCTTAATTTATAACCTTACCAAATAAGACAATTTTTTTGGTTTGTTTCGCCATCCCACCCAATGAAGTATTAGGATTCTTTTCAATAAAATCCTATGGAGTCATAGTTTCTGTCGTTCCCACTGCTTCTCCTTGAATGGTTAGGTCTGAATCCCGCAATGGAGCTTCCAAAAAATTTCTTTCCGAGTTAATTTTCTCAGTTTTATTAACCCGAGCGGCTCTTTATTATTGCTTTAAATTTGTAGTTCTTGTTTCAAGTTACGATTTCGAATTCTCTGTTATTTTTATTATATTGATGCTTTATCACATTGCTTTTTATGATGCAATTCATAGACCATACATATAGGAATCCTATATCTTACTTATTCTTCTTCTTTCTATCATCCCTCCCTTTATCCACATCCCTTTAGTTTTACTTCACAACCTAGAATTCCTTTTCTTTTTTACAGAAAAAATTGCAGTTGCTACAACTATATGATAGATCTACTCATTTATGATAGAAGTATTTATTCATATAGTGACTGTTTCTTAGTTAGGATCTCGACAATACGAAGCAATAGGTTGGTTATTAGTTAATTTTCTATAATTACTAAGTTTTTTTCTTTAAAAAAGAAAAAACTAACGAGTCACACACTAAGCATAGCAATTATATTAAAAGATTTATCAATTTTCATTAAATCTTATAGAAAGAGGTAGAATTTCTTCTTTTTTTTCAGGAATTTCAGGAAAAAAAGGCTCTTGTCATTTTTTATTCTATCACTGGTTTTTTATTCTATCACTGGACAGAATGCGAAGACAAGATTAGTTATTCTTCGTCTACGAATATCCAAATTTTTACACCTAATACTCCATAGATAGTTCGAATTGGATAGCAGCAATAATCAATTTTAGCGCGAATTGTTTGGAGGGGAAGTCTACCTTTTTTGATGCATTCCGCACGTGCAATTTCTTTTCCTCCGAGACGGCCCGCAATTTTTACTTTTACTCCCCTTATATCTGCTTTTTTAGTTAATTCAATGGCTTTTTTCATTGCTTTTCGGAATGAAACTCTATTTTTTAATTGGAAAGCTATATATTCTGCAAGAATGTTAGGTTGTCTATAAGGTTCTTTCACTTTTTCGATAGCAATATTAAGTCTCTGGTTTACAGAGTTAACTTCCTTTTGTAGATCTTTCTCTAATTCTTCGATTGCTCCTTTTTTCTTTAATAAATTAGGGAATCCTATATGGATTATGACGTGGATCGTATCGATTTCTTTTTGAATTTCTATATGTGTAATTACTTCAGAACTTGAGCCTGAGTCCGTTTTTCTATTATGTGTAATTACTTCGGAACTTGAGTCTGATTCTATTTTTCTATTCGAGCCCTTTTTCCTATTCTTTTGTATATAGTTCTTGATACAATTCCTTATTTTTTTATCTTCCTGTAGACCTTCAGAATAATTTTTTGGTTGCGCGAACCAAAAGGAATGGTGTTTTTGGGTTGTACCAAGTCTGAAACCGAGTGGATTTATTTTTTGTCCCATATTTTTCTATTCTATTTTTTTTTTACTGGGAATCCAAATCTTAAATGGATCTAAAGGTTATTTAGATTTCTTTACTATATTTAGTACAATTGTTATATGGCACATGGTTTTTTTTATGGGAAAACTACGTCCTCGAGCCCGGGGTCTGAATTTTTTCATAATAGTACTCCTACTGACTTCGGCTTTAGTGATGAATAAATTAGCTTTGTCGAAATCCCTATAATGAGTAGCATTTGCTGCTGCCGAATAAACCAACTTTAAGATGGGATAAGATGCTCGATAAGGCATGAGGTTCAGTATCATAACAGTTTCCTCGTAGTAACGCCAGCGAATCTCATCAAGAACTCTTTGTGCTTTGAAAACAGACATATGGATGCGTTTTTGTGCTTTGAAAACTCGCTCGAACTTAAGTAGACGATCGGTTGGAACTTTCCTTGCGAGTTTCCTTAGCCCACTTTTCTTTTTCTTTATCCTAGGGATATACTTTACTAGTTTGAAACTTGTCATAAATAAGGTTATTCCCCGCCTACCTTTACTTTATTTCTTTGTTTTTTTATTCTGAATCTTTCTATTCTGAATTCAGTTAACGACGAGATTTAGTATCCTTTCTTGAGTTTTCATAACTCGTGAAATGCCGAGTAGGCACGAATTCCCCCAATTTGCGA